>Ga0256405_10001198_pt1 | contig 73604 bp, 66 predicted proteins | sample RumenRJG_02DNA_FD_189096 | JGI IMG/M metagenome (GOLD analysis project Ga0256405, IMG submission 189096) | Bovine rumen microbial communities from Lethbridge, Alberta, Canada - RJG_02 | ecosystem: Host-associated > Mammals > Digestive system > Stomach > Rumen | place: Canada: Alberta...
AACCTATTGTACACCTTCGGGGAAAGTTTTTTTTGCTATAAGCTTTTGCCCACCACCCGCATAGCAGGTGGTTTATTGTGAAAACATTCCGCTTCGCTACATGTTTTCACCGGCTCATGCGCCGTAACAAAAAAGCCCGCAACTCATAATGAATTGCGGGCAAATTGTTCTAGCTAAATCAGCTTAGATTAGAAGCTATACTGGAAGCGAACTGGGACTTCCCAAGAGAATTTGTCCTGAACGTTCTTATCGTTAGGTTTGAGTGTGTACCGACCACCATTGTTTGTAGAACCTTCGAAAGCGATACCGAGAGAACCGTTAGAGTAGTTCTTTGCAACACCTACACCGAATGTGAGGTTATCTGTATTGTCAGCGTCACTTCCGATTGTACATTTTGCTTCATCAATAGGATCATATTTGTATTTATTATAGATACCATTTGCATAGCGGACATCAGCAAAGAGTGCGATTCCACCATCGAGGTTGTAGTCAACACCAACACCAGCCATGAATCCCAATCCGTCATCATGGAATTTATTATCTTTATCCGTGTAACAAGCGCTGAGTTTTGTTCCTGCAAGTGCATGAACTGTGAGCTGCTCATTTACGCCATAACGAGCATAAAGATTAATTTCTTTATCATGAGCGTCTGAGTTTGTATTGATACGTGTACCAACTGCTGCGAAAAGGTTTTCGACTGCTTTGAGCTCAAAAGCTGCTGCAACTTCAGACTGTGAGTCATCTTTAACTTTTGGAAGCATTTTCAAAGCTGCTTTGATTGTACCAACACCTTCGATGTCATATGCACCAACATAAGCTGCATAGTGTGCGAGAACGCCTGGCAAAGTGTGTTTTCCGTCTTTACTTACACCACTTTCGTTTCCACATTCAAGAGGAAGTGCTGCACCAAGTGTGAGACCTGCAACAGGAGTTGCTACGATTGTAGTTCCGAATCCATCTGCATCGAGATAATCTTTGAAGATTAACTTTTCGCCAGCTACACAACCGAGACGATCCCAGTCCCAAAGACCGAAGCATGCATCGCCCTGAAGAAGGTTAACATCCATTTTACCAACGAAGATTTTAACCTGCTCAATAGGTTTACAATAAACATAAGCATTATCGCCCTGTCCCTGGTCTTTTCCATTGTTAAAAATCTGGAAGTTAAAGCCGTAATTTTCAGTGTCGGCTGCAACAGTAAGACCAATTCTTGGAGCATTTCCTCCCCATGACTGATGGATATCAGTTACAATCTGGTCGCTGTCGTCTACTGAATCATAACCATTTGCTGCTACGTTCCAGAGAGCACGACCCCAGATACCGAAAGTGATTTCTGCCGAGAGGGCAGTTGCTGCCAATGCTGCTACCGCTGATACAGCGATTAACTTTTTCATAAAAATATACCTCCTTTTTTTATGAACAAATTTAGTGATAGGTTCACTATAATATCCATATCGGGATTTGTCAAATAAAATCTTAGAAATTTTGTAAAAATCCGTAACTCTTAATGGAGTTTACTGTTTTCTTCAATGAATGATTCAAAATCTACAACGATTTCTTTGAGCGGAATTTTTAAGACAAGCGGATGTTTTAATGAAAGGATGCGGGGGATTAAGTCAGTTTTTTAGGAATTACCATTGCAAAAGCAGAACAGACAATTGCAATGGCGGATTATTTCTTTCTATTTGAGTGTTGAACTTTGCTGTGAAAGTTCTTCTTTAAGAGAAAGAACCTGCTCCAGAGGAAGCGAGCAGCATCGAGCGATTTCAGCGGCAGAAAGTTTATTCAATGAAAGTAAATTCTTCGCATTTGCGATAGATCTGTCTTCCGCGGCAATCTTCTTCTGTACTTCTATGAACTTTTCCTGGTCCCATTCACCAAAAATCATGGACTGCTCCTCCCTGCTCAGATTGTTGAAATACTCGGCGAGAAGATTCCCCTGCCGGCACTTGTTGAGCGCGTACTTTGGCGGATTCTTCTCGTTACGGTCAATGAAATCCTTTCGCACAATATGATTGATAATCAGCGTGATTCACAAAGAACCACGCCGTTTTTTTTACATTGTAGCTGCTACATTCTCGTGTGCAAGTTCTTCTTTAAGCGCAAGCACCTGCTCCAAAGGGAGTGAGCAACATCGTGCAATTTCAGCGGCAGAAAGTTTATTCAATGAAAGTAAATTCTTCGCATTTGCGATTTTGTTGTCTTCAACGGCAATCTTCTTCTGCACTTCTATGAACTTTTCCTGGTCCCATTCACCGAAAATCATGGACTGTTCCTCTTTGCTTAGGTTGTTGAAATACTCGGCGAGAAGCTTCCCCTGCCGGCACTTGTTGAGCGCGTACTTGGGCGGATTCTTCTCCCCATTTCGCTTTCCTATTCTAGCATACTCCGTAAAATTTGAATATGCAAGAAGCGCCTCGCATTTCTGGAGAATCGGGTGATTCGCGTTCTTGTTGATGTTGTAGATTTTTACGGTCAGGTCTAGCGAGAGCGATTTTGGGAGTTCTTTCAGAGACGAGGGGTGTTTTATATCTTTGAACGCATCCGAAAGCCTCATGATTTTTTCCTGCGGGAAGTCGGTATCTCCGTTGTAAAAAACGTAACATTCCGGACGAGGCAGCTTGATTTCCTTCGTGTTGTACTTGTCATTGTCGGTGAAGAAGCGGTTGTAGTGCGCCACCAGATATTCCAGGCATCGGAACGGCATGTTGTTGTTGATTGTGCTCTGATGTTCGGCAAGGACAACTATGCTGTCATTGATTTCCATCGACACGTCGTTCTCGATGTTGTTGTAGACCACATTCTCCAGCGTGACCGGCTTTATCTCAACCTCGCCGATTTTGAAGTTCGTGTCGTGAATCGCGTTGTAGAGCGATAGAAAATATTCCTTCGCGTTTACGTTGCGCCCGAACATGTTCACGAAGAGCGAGCTTTTGTAGTCGCGTTTTTGATTTACGGATTCTTTTGGTGCCATAGACACTCCTTTTGAAGGTAAATTGGATTTGAGAAACTGAAGACAACTTTGTGCGGCCGCTCACAAAGTCTTCTTCAAATTCCCATACCTATTTATTTCCTTTAAAAGTGCGTTTTCGGCAACGTAAGACGAAAAAAGTCAGAATTTTACAAAAAAAAAGCCTATTTCTGGATGTTAAGTCACCAAAAATAGGCAATCTAAGAAAATATGAAAAATTTAGATTTAGACCGTTGCTTTTTGTTGTTCCAGTTCTTCTTTAAGAGCAAGAACCTGCTCCAGCGGGAGGGAGACGGCTTGAGCAATTTGTTCTAATGAACCAAGGTTCATGCGGAGCAAATTCTTCGCATTTGCGATGGATGCTTGCTGTGAACCTCTGGCAAAACCCCGCTCTTCTGCACAGTACATGCCTTCGTTGTAATCACGCTGAGCCTTGAATATTGAGTTCTGCTGTGCCCATTTGATTTCGTCCTCGCTGATTGTGCATAACGATGATTTCGCGTTCATAAGCCCTTCCTCGCTCTTTGTAAGCGTGTCGATGTAAGCCGTTCGTCTCTCGTCGCCCGCGTAAGAAAGGAACAATCCCCACTTTTCTAGCTTCGAGAGAGATTCTACAGGCTTTCCGAGCAGCTTGTGGATTTTAATCAGGTCGAAGAAAATCACGTTGAGCCTGTCGGAAAGTTGCGTGCCGTTTGCCTTCCGCATATTGTACCACGAAAGTGGCGAACTGTCATCTTTGTCAAACTCAAAGTTTAGAACTGAAATCTGATACGCGGGAAGAGTTCGCCATCTGTCGCCTTTCACGTTCGACGTGCTCAGTAAGCGAGCTGCCTGAATCTCGGCGCGGGCGGCATAATCATAATCCTCGCTCCGGGCCTGAACCTCAATGTCGGCTCGCTCACCGTCGTTGAATTTAACGCTCACGTCAAAGCTCATCTGGGATTCTTCCGCAGTCTGCACCGGCGGCTCATTCGGCATGAGCTGGATTTCGGTTACGCTGCGGTTCAGGACGGTGGAAATGAAATCCTTAAGTGCTGCATTGGATTCTTTCGTGTCAGCAGTGAACATCGCCTTGAACGAAAAATCACAAAGCGGATTGAGCAGTGCTGTTGGGGATGGGCGAAGTGTATTTTTTGCCATAGAAACTCCTTTTGGGGGTAGATTGGATTTGAGAAAAATCAGAAAACACAGTGCGGCCGGTCACAAAGTCTTCTTCAAATTCCCATACCTATTTATTTCCTTTGAAAGTGCGTTTTCGGCAACGCAAATGCAAAAAAGTCAGAATTTTACAAAAAAAATCTTCGCATCGAGCACTATTGTTGTTGTGCGCGTTTGGATGCAGCGGCACAGGAAGATGTGAATTTTGCTCTGCAAAATTCTCGTCAGGAATCCAGAAATCCAAGGATGGATTTTTGGTTCCAGATTTTCGGCAATGCAAATGAAATTGGTCGTAATTGTGCAAAAAAGACGGAAAATTTAAAGCAACTGCCCTCTCGGCAGAAATCACTTTCGGAGCATGGCTTCGTGCTCTCGCAGCTCCAGTAGCTAGCGACGGAAAAGACACAGTTACAGCAGCAGGTAACTCTTGGGGTTGGGGTGCTCGTACAGCTCGTCTTAACGTTAATGGAAAATCTGAGGACGGTACTGCAGGTTTCAGCATGGGTATCTACAACGATGTATCTATGAGTCTTTCAGCTGGCGACGAGGCAAATCTCTGGATTAAGCCACTCGACATCGTAAAAGTTTCATACGGTAAATATGACAACAACACACTTCGTGGCGACCTTTGCTATGGTTCATGGAACTGGCTCCGTCCAACATCATCATGGATCGCAGAAGACGAAGGTCTCTTGATGAGCGGAAACGGTGCAACAGGCCTTATGGCAGAAATTACTCCTATGGAGAACCTCTACATTCAGGCTTTGGTTCCAATCACAACAACTCAGACAAAAGCTGATGAAACATACAAGAATCTCCGTGGTGGTTTTGCTTACACAATCCCAGGAACAGCTAAAATCAAGGCTCAGTACATCGGTAAAGGTGCTGGAACTACTAAAGCAGTTAAAAAGGGTGACTTCCTTGGATGGACAAAGACAAAAGCTGGTGTAAATGATGGAAAGCCTCAGGATGTTGCTGGAAAAGACGATTTAATTGCCGCAATGAAAGATGGATATACAATTAGTCCCAAAATCGCTGAAAAAGATGTAGAAAAAAAGGACGGAAACAGCAACTGCACTCTCGAAGCAGAAGTTGACGTTCTTGCTGTAGAGAACCTCTTCCTCGGTCTTGGATTCCAGTACAACAACCTCAAGGATGGCGATGACAACAATGCTGGTGACACTAAGATGAAAGTTGCTCTCGGTGCTACATACCAGATTAATGATGACCTCAAAGTTTCTGCAAGCGGTGCATTCTTCCAGTTCTACGGAAAGGATGCTAATAAGTACGACCCACGTTTCCAGGCTGGTGCAGGTGTTGACTACAACCTTGGCGACGGTCTTGCTGCAAATGCTGACTTCCGCTATCTTTCAAAAGTTAGTCGCGACGGTGAAAAAGCTGACAACACAGACAGCATCGCTTTCTCTGCTGGTATCCAGAAGGGCTTCTCTAACGGCTACATCGGAGTTGCTTTCCAGGGACAGACAAACAGCGGTACATTCGCTAACAACGTTATCACTGGAGCAACAAACGATGACGGCGAATACAAGAACTTCACTTGGTGTATTCCAATTGCTCTCTCAGTTTGGTTCTAATCTAAGCTGATTCAGCTGAACGCCGTGTAAATCACGGCAGTTTCCCCGCTCACAAGGCGGGGATTTTTTTGCACCCCGGGAACCATGAAAAACAAATCAAAAGCCATAATCGCAAATAAACAGCCCGCAACCACAAAAAATTCCATATACACGGGCTACTTTCATTTATTTACAGATACAATCTGTTTTGAAAAACTATCTGCTAATTTCAACCTGTTCGCGCGCAAGTTCTTCTTTAAGAGCAATCACTTGTTCCAAAGGGAGAGAACAACATCGAGCAATTTTTTCAGGTGAATCGCCTTCTTTTAGAAAGTTCTTCGCATTTGCGATGGCATTTTCTCGTGCACCTTCTATGCGGCCATCGTTTCGGAGTGTCTCGTCATAAGATTCCTGATCAAACTCTGTATAAATGTCATCCAAAATCTTCATGCGCTTCTCCCGGAAAAATCCTTCCAGGAAGTCGCCTCTAATTGCGAAGTCAACTGCTTCGTTAACCGCGCTGTCAAAAGTCATTCCTTGTGAAAGGTTTTCCTTCACTTGATTTATCTATCCGCCAATTTCCTTTCAAACTGACGGATAGATTTTGTGTTAATTTGTGACAGCAACTGTCTCGTGCGAAAGTTCCTCTTTAAGAGCAATTACTTGTTCCAGCGGGAGTGAGCAACATTGAGCAATTTCTTCGTCTGAAAGTTTATTCAAAGCGAGAAGGTTCTTCGCATTTGCGATGGAAGCTGCGTATACACCATCAGCACGGAGAGTCTCGTCATAAGATTCCTGATCGAATTCTGTGTATATGTCATCCAAAATCTTCATGCGTTTCTCCCGGAAAAATCCTTCCAGGAAGTCTCCTTTGATTGCGAAGTCAACTGCTTCGTTGACCGCGCTGTCAAAGCTCATCCCTTGTGAAAGGTTTTCCTTCACTTGATTTACAAACTCACAATAATAATACAACGGCTCACAGTTTTTTGAAAGGCTTTCATTGTGATTTTTGTTTATATTTATCACAGTCGCCGTCCATTCAAAATCGGCACCATATGTTTCCCCGTCTTTTGAAGATACATCTGTAATGAACGCATCCGAGAGTCTGTACTTGATGATATCCGCTTGTTCCGTGTCACCGTTGTAGAACACGATGAACTGCGGAGCCGGAATTTTCACGAGCACGCTGCCGTAGAGATTTCTCTTGTGCTTGTCGATGTACTGCTGATACAGCTGAGAGAAATACAGCAGTCCTCGGAGCGGCATGTTAGGATTCACCGTGCTCTGATGCTCGTACAAGCACATCTGTGAATGAATCAGGAACGACAAATCATTTTTCATCGAGACGTAAATAACATCCTCAAGCGTGGTGATTTCCAAGTCTTCAATGTTAGTGTGATTCTTCCCGCTCAACGCATTGTACAAGGATAAAAGCCAGCGTTTGCTTCGTTCATCCTTGCCACCAAAAATGGTTCTGAACAAGGTGTCTTTGTAAGTACGCTTTGGTTCTCGTTTGCGCATTTTTCTGAACTGATTTTTCTTTTTGTTTCGAATTCGCTTTTTCATGAATTCCTCCAGATAAATAGGATTTGAGAATCTGAAGAAGGCACAGTGCGGCCGGTCACAACGTCTTCTTCAAATTCCCATACCTATTTATTTCCAAAAAAATTCGATTTTCGGCAATGTAAATGTAAAAAAGTCAGAATTTTACAAAAAAAATCGGTGCAAGGATGCAGCGGCACAGGAAGGCGAGAATTTTGCATCGCAAAATTCTCGTCAGGAATCCGAAAATCCATGGATGGATTTTCGGTTCCATATTTTCGGCAACGCAAATTCAAATTTGTCAGAAAAATCCAAAAAAAAATCGCCACAAGGATGTGGCGGAACAGCAGGGCGAGAATTTTGTAGGGCAAAATTCTCGTCAGGAATCCAGAAATCCATGGATGGATTTTCGGTTCCTAAAACTGAGGAAATCTTTGCTTTACAAAAAAACTCCGCCCAGCCGTGGAACCCCGTAGTTCTGGAGCGAACGAATGTGAGCGGAAGAATGAGCGTTAGCGAAGGGTGGAAGGGCGCAAGCAGGTAAAGTTTGCGTAAAAAGAATCTGCTCAATCTGAACGATGCGCGATGAATTAGAAAATATTTGATTTAGTTTTAAATTTTTCTTTCATTTTCGGAATTTCTCGCTTATAATTAAATTATGCCAATGATTTCTAATCAGATGAACGTATTTTGCGAGATTCACTTTGTTTTCCGTGGTAATTCCATAATTTTGCAGGGGGAGTCTCTGCCGGATGATGCAGTCGTTCGCAAGTGTTTTGAAATGAACGTTGCCGAAGACTGGTTCGCTGAACTTGAATATGGATATTCTGCGCTTCTTCTCGAAAAGGACACGCCCAATCCGGCGGGCTGTATTGATATGCCTTTGCGTGATTTCTTCCATAAAATGAAGGGAATTGAGAGAATCAATGATTTCATAAGCATAACTGATGAAACAAAAAATATTTCAGGTTCAGAGCTCGCAGGTCTTGCTGCCAGAGCAAGAGGGCTTTTAAATTTCAAACAGGACAAACGTTTTTGCTCAAAATGTGGCGCACCTTTAATAGATGATTTGTATTTCACGGCACGCACTTGTACACACTGTAACAAACAATATTTTCCGCAACTGGAACCAGCAATCATCACTTTGATAAATAAAGGCGATGAAATTCTTCTTGCACGGCACAAAAAACGGAATGACGGAGTTTATTCTTGTATTGCAGGTTTCGTCGAGATGGGAGAGACAATCGAAAACGCTGTTCATCGGGAAGTTCTTGAAGAAACAGGCATAAAAATCAAGAACATCCGATATGTAGGCAGTCAGTCATGGCCATTCCCTGATCAGCTAATGCTAGCATTCCGTGCCGAATATGATAGCGGCGAAATCAAAATCCAAGAGGATGAACTCACGGATGTACAATGGTTCAATTGGAAAAAACTACCAAAAGTCCCGGGGCCTGGTAGCGTGGCATACAATTTGATTCACGGGATGTTTGAGTAGGTCTGTTTTTCGGACGGAACGAGAAGATTCAGAGCCTGTTTGAAAGCAGTTTTGTCTATTTATTTTTCATTAAAAAGCCGCAGAACTTCTTCCATTGATAGGCTCGTGCCTGTCGATACCTGCTGAGGAGAGAGCCCCATTTTTATTAAGCGCTTTGCGGTTTCAATCAGACTTTCTGTTCGTCCTTGCTGGATACCTTGCTGGATACCTTGCTGGATTCCTTTTTGAAGTCCTTCCTGAAGCCCTTTGTTCAGCATGGCACTTAGGCCAGAACGTCTGTCTCGTTCTGCAATTTCTTGTCTGTACTGCTCAATCCATAAGTCCCTGTTTGCACTGATAGATGAAAGTGATTTTTTTGCCTGCATAAGCCCAGCCTCCTTGTTTGTTAGTTTTTGGATTATATCCTGCTTTTGCGGATTATCGGCCTCTTTTAGGAATATAGCCCAATTTTCAAGAGGCGTATTTGTTTCCAAAGTTTTTTCAAGCCTCTTTGTTTTCGTGAGTTCGATAAAAATTATATTGAGGGAATTAGAAAGTTCCCTGCCATCTTTCGTTCTCATTGCGTAACGGCTGATGGGTGATCTAGATTTTTTGCTTTTTTCTGCATCGTAAGTAAAATCAAGGACTGTCACTTGGTATACAATCGGGGCTTTTTCCCAATTGTCGCCTTTTTTGAGGTATGTAGTTTCCAGCCGAGCAACTTGATATTCAGCCCTCTTGCCGTAATCATACTCCTGATTGAAAGCCTGCATCTCTATGTCAGCGGAGAGACCGTCATCAAACTGGCAAAGAATATCATAGCTTACGCTTCGCTGCCCGCCGAAAAATGCAGGTGCTTCATTTGCATGGAGTTCAAAATGCTTGATTTTTCGTTCGGTTGCAGCCTCCAGAAACGAATGAAGGGCATCCCGGGATTCCTGCGTAGGCTGCGTAAAAAGAGCCTTGAACGTAGAATCCAAACGCGGGTTTAATAAAGCCCCTGATTCCATTTGAGAAAGATATTCTTCTTCTGTCTTGAACTCTTTTATATCCATAACAATATTATAGTATGATTTTTGTTTTTTGTGTAGAAATTCCTGCCTGTCATAAAATAAAAAAATACCCGCAACTCGAAATGAATTGCGGGCATTTTCTAGCTGAATCAGCTTAGATTAGAACCAGTACTAGAATACAACTGGGATAGCCCATACGAATTTGTTAGCTTTTCCGTCATCGCTCTTTGCACCAGTGATAACGTTGTTAGCGAATGTACCGCTGTTTGTCTGTCCCTGGAAAGCAACTCCGATGTAGCCGTTAGAGAAGCCCTTCTGGATACCAGCAGAGAATGCAACATGGTCAGAGTTGTCAGCTTTTTTACCGTCATAACCCACTTTTGAGAGGTAGCGGAAGTCAGCGTTTGCTGAGAGGCCATCCCCAAGGTTGTAGTCTACGCCTGCACCAGCCTGGAAGCGTGAATCAACTTTGCTGTCATAGTTTGTAAAGAATGCGCCGCTTGCAGAAACTTTGAGATCTTCATTAACCTGGTATGTAGCACCAAGAGCAATCTTCATCTGGTCAGCCTTCAAATCTTTTCCATCTTTTACAGAGTGATACTGGAGACCAACACCGAGGAAGAGGTTCTCTACAGCGAGAACGTCAACTTCTGCTTCGAGATCACAGTTGCTGTTTCCGTCAACTTTTGGAGTTGCTTTCTTGGTACCGTTGTAAACTTTTTTACCATCTTCAAGGACACCTACTACATTTCCATCAGATGTATCAAGAGTTTCACCTGCATCTGCAGAAGCAGCACCTTTACCAATGTACTGAGCCTTGATTTTAGCTGTTCCTGGGATTGTGTAAGCAAAACCACCACGGAGATTCTTGTATGTTGCATCAGCTTTTGTCTGAGTTGTTGTGATTGGGACCAAAGCCTGAATGTAGAGATTCTCCATAGGAGTAATTTCTGCCATGAGACCTGTAGCACCGTTACCGCTCATCAAGAGGCCTTCGTCTTCTGCAATCCATGATGATGTTGGACGGAGCCAGTTCCATGAACCATAGCAAAGGTCGCCACGAAGTGTGTTGTTGTCATATTTACCGTATGAAACTTTTACGATGTCGAGTGGCTTAATCCAGAGATTTGCCTCGTCGCCAGCTGAAAGACTCATAGATACATCGTTGTAGATACCCATGCTGAAACCTGCAGTACCGTCCTCAGATTTTCCATTAACGTTAAGACGAGCTGTACGAGCACCCCAACCCCAAGAGTTACCTGCTGCTGTAACTGTGTCTTTTCCGTCGCTAGCTACTGGTGCTGCCAAAGCGCGCAACCATGCTCCGAAAGTGATTTCTGCCGAGAGGGCAGTTGCTCGAAATTAGCTTCAGTCCGCAAGTTTCTTAAACAGGCATACTATAGTTTTATCAAAAATCTTCTATATATTTCATTTTTCCGTTTTCAATTTTTGGCATTTATGATAGATTTATGCCACGAGGTAATTATGAAAGTTGCAATTTTCTTCGGTTCAAAATCTGACACAGAGACTATGAAAAAGGCTGCCGACGTTCTTCGCGAATTCGGCGTTGATTACAAAGCTTACATTCTTTCGGCTCATCGAGCTGGCGCGCTTTTGCATGAGACCGTCAAACAGGTTGAGGCGGATGGCTGTGAGGTGATTATTGCAGGAGCTGGTTTGGCAGCGGCTCTTCCGGGCGTTATTGCGGGGGCCACGACCCTTCCTGTGATTGGTGTTCCGCTTGAATGTGTCAATCCTGGCAAATCAAATGGCTTGGGCGGAATGGACGCGCTTCTTTCTATCGTGCAGATGCCGCCTCAAATTCCGGTCGCAACTGTAGGAATCAATAGTTCAAAAAATGCTGCTTACCTTGCTGTTCAAATTCTTTCCATTAAATACCCTGAGCTTAAAGAAAAATTACTTGCATTCCGCAAAAAACTTGCTGACGACGCGGCCAAAACTGGCATTGACGTAGAGTTGTAAAAATTTGGGCGCTCCCCATGCTTCGCATGGGTCGGGCTTTCCGGGGTTCCGTGCTTCCGCACTTCATTGCCTTCGGCAACTTACGCCCCTACAATCCCTAGCGCAGGAGAAAACAATGTTTGAAGATGATGACAAATTCCATGATGAGTGTGGTGTGGTAGGAATTTTCCAGACCGCAAAGCAAAGTGCTGATGGCGAAAAATCAGACGAGCCTTATTCTGCCAGGCATTTCAACGCTGTCCAGCAAGTCTATTACGCACTTTATGCCTTGCAGCATCGTGGTCAGGACAGTGCCGGAATTGCTGTCAGCGACGGAACAGAAATGCGTGTTCACAAAAATCTCGGTGCCGTTTCCGAAGTATTCAAAAGCGAGCATCTTGAAAATCTCAAGGGGCGCCTTGCTGTTGGTCATGTCCGATATGCAACGGCTGGCAGCTGTACGATTGAAAATGCCCAGCCAATGGTTCAGACTTCAAAACTCGGTGCAATCGCCGTGGCTCACAACGGGCAGCTCACAAATTATGAGCAGCTTCGTGAAATGCTTGAGGACGCTGGTTGCACTTTCCAGTCAACGAGCGACACGGAAGTTATAGTCAAGCTGATTGCCCGCTCTTACAAAAAAGGCCTTGAGCGTGCGCTTACAGACACAATTCAAATGATAAAAGGCAGCTTTGCCCTTGCGGTGATGACCGACAAATGTCTTATTGGTGCGCGTGATCCAAACGGAATTCGACCGCTTTGTCTCGGTCAAACGGAAAAAGGCTGGATCTTGGCGAGCGAATCTTGTGCAATCGATGCCGTAAACGGCACTTTTGTCCGCGACATCAATCCTGGTGAAATCGTAATCATCAATGATGACGGAGTTCTTTCCTTTGAATTTGGTGAGCGTACTTCAAAACGCACTTGTATTTTCGAATATGTCTACTTTGCGCGCCCGGACAGTGTAATCGACGGCATTCCTGTTCAGCAGGCTCGTTATGCTCTTGGCGCTCAGCTTGCTCGAGAAAGCGGAGTTGATGCTGATGTCGTTGTTGGAGTTCCTGACAGCGGTTTGGGTGCCGCAGTGGGCTATGCCAAAGAATCTGGCATTCCTTACGCCACAGGAATCATCAAAAACAAATATATCGGCCGCACGTTCATCGCCCCCACTCAAAAAGAGCGCGAGAACATGGTTTTTGTTAAGCTCAATGCCGTTCCGTGCGATGTCAAAGGCAAGCGTGTGATTATCATCGACGATTCAATTGTCCGTGGAACCACATCAAAACGCCTCGTGCAGATTTTGCGCAGGGCAGGTGCAACAGAAGTTCACTTCCGGATTTCTTCTCCGCCTGTAAAATTCCCGTGCTATTTCGGAATCAACACGCCCAAACGAAGCGAGCTGATTTCGGCACAGTATGATACTGAGGCGATACGCAAGATGATTGGGGCTGATTCCCTTGCGTTCCTTTCACCGGATGGTTTAATGGAAGCATGCAAGAGCGTTAATCCTGAGAGTTACGGTTTCTGCAAAGGGTGTTTCACCGGGGAATATCCAATTGCATGCCCAGAGAATGAATAATCTGTGGATAAGAATTAAGAAAATCGCTATAATCAATTAATCTTTTTTCCTTTTGGAGTATAAAATGGCTGTTAATTACAAAGATTCTGGTGTTGATGTTGAAGAAGGCTACAATGCCGTCAACGAGTACAAAGTTCATGCTAAACGCACCCGCATCCCGGGGCTTCTCACTGATTTGGGAAGTTTCAACGGCATGTTTGAAATCCCAAAAGGAATCCAAAATCCTGTAATGGTTTCTGGAACAGACGGTGTCGGCACAAAGCTTGAGATCGCTTTCCAGCTCAAAAAATATGATACTGTCGGCATCGACTGTGTTGCCATGAGCGTAAACGACATTCTCTGCTCAGGCGTTCAGACTTCTTTCTTCCTTGATTACGTTGCATGTGGCAAACTGGACGCAAAAGTTGCAGGTCAGCTTGTGAAAGGCATCGCAGACGGCTGTGTTGACACTGGCTGTGCTCTTCTTGGTGGTGAGACTGCTGAAATGCCTGGTTTCTACGATGAAGGCAAATATGACCTCGCAGGTTTTGGCGTTGGTGTCGGCGACAAAGAAAAAATGATTACAGGCACCAAAATCGAAGCCGGTGATGTTCTTATCGGTCTTTCTTCTACAGGCTGCCACTCAAACGGCTATTCTCTGGTCCGAAAGCTTGTATCTGACTTCGACACTCCTTTTGCAGGCAAAACAATCGGTGAAGTTCTTCTTACACCAACCCGCATTTACGTACGTCCTGTAATGGACGTTCTTTCTGTATTCGGCGAGAGCGTTCACGGCATGGTTCACATCACTGGCGGTGGATTCTACGAGAATGTTCCACGCATGTACGCAAAGGGCAAGAACCTTGTTTCTGTAATCAAAAAGAATTCATGGCCAAAGCCGGCAATTTTTGACGAGCTTATCCGCCGTGGGGCAGACAGCGAAGGCGTTTGGGGCACATTCAACATGGGTATCGGTTTCATCCTTGCTGTCAAAGCAAGCGATGCAGACGCAATCATTGCCCGCTTCAACGAAAAGGCCGCAAGCTTCGAAACTGAACCTTACACAAAGGCCGGTGCAGTACCTCTCAAAGCCTACAAAATCGGTCACGTTGAGGCTGCCACAAAAGACTTGGGCGAAGACCTCAAGGGCAGCCACGAGGCTACAAAACTTATCTAAGTAAATATAAGATTTGTTTCATAAAATAAAAAAGACGGTTTCCCGTCGGGAACGCGCCATCAAACATCGCAGTGAGCAAAGCTCAGGAGAGTTTGACGCACAATAGTGCTAAGCGCAACCCCGACTCCAACCGTCTTTTTTAAATTCTTGAGCTATCGTATTATATTTTCTTGGCTAAGTTCTTTCATAAAATCCACCGAAAATTTAATCATGAAAAAAGTTTTCTATATTTTGTCCGCAATTTTTGCAGTCGGGCTTTCTTCTTTATTGCTTTTTACCACTGTAGATCAAAAAATTTTCTTATATTTGCAAAAAATTATTCCTGAGCGAGAGCGTGCTGTTCCGCTTGTGCTGGTGCCTGTTTCCGATTCTGATTTTAGTGATGATTTCTCTCCATTTTCTGCGCAAAGTAAAGAAAACATTCGTATTCTTGCCCGAGAATTGGGATGTAAGGACGTTGTGTTTGATTCTGATGACAAAAATTCCTTCGTTTATATTGATCCTTTAGTTGAAAAAGTTAAAGCTGGTGTCGAAAAAAAAGCTCCTTTGTTCAATTTTAAAATTGTTTTTCCTTCAAAGGACCTTTTGGGTGCTGATACAAAAACACCTTCTGTCTTTAAAAACATAAATTCAAAAAATCTTCCATATTCATTTCATCTCGTTGCCAAAAAGGCGGAAAGTATTACGCTGCCTCTGCTTTTTCTCAGTCTCTTGATTTACTTGGTTCTCCTGAGCTGCGTGTTTCAGATTCAGCGTTGCTTTTGAAAAATGTATCGCTTCATGATGGAAATTCTTCGATTTCAGTAAAGATTCCGCGTCTTTCGGATGGTTCGATTGCTCTGAGCTATCCCAAAAAATCATGGTCTGAATACAAAAATGTCTCTTTTTCTAGATTTTACAATCTTCTCACGCTCGAAAAAAATCTTTATGAAAAACTGAATTTAATGTCAGAACAGGGGTTTTTCTTTGAGTTGAAGTCTGAGAGCCCGCTTGATGTTTTGAATTCTGCTTTAAGGGCCAAAAAATCACGGAATGAGAACGAATATTTCTTCTATAAAAAAAAGTTTTTTGTGCTTATGTCGGCGTTCCTTTCTGGAAATCAGGAGCGGTCTTTGTGTGAGGCTAGCAGTGATGAGAAAAATCTTGTTTTTATCAAGGATTCTTTTGATTCATGCCGCAAACTTTTTGCTGAAATTGAGACTTTGCGTGTAAAACTTTCTGATTCAATTCAAAATTCTTTCTGTGTGTTTGCACTTTGTTCTGATTCTCAGGTGGATTTTATTTCCTCTCCTTTTGACGAGCATTTTCCGGCTTCTCTTGTTTCTTATGTGGTTTTGAGCACGATTCTTGCCAGAGATTTTGTCTTTTTCTGTCCCGATTGGATTTCACTTGCTGTCGCTGCTATTTTCTGTCTGATTTTTATTTTTCTTGCCTGCAGAATCAAAAAGACCGTATTGATGATTTTGTTCTCAGTTCTCTTGATTGGTTTTATGTCGTGTGCGCTTATTTTTGCCCTTGTTCATTTTTCCGTTTTCGCAGGAATTTCAATTCCGCTTGCTTCGATTTTTATACTTGCATTGATTTTGAATCAGTATCATTTTGCTGAGTCCAGACAAAAACTTTTTGAGCAGACTCAACTTTTTTCTCAGCAAATTCCGCCTTTGTTATTGAAAAAAATTAATACTCTTCCAGCAGATTCTATAAATTCCGGTGAAAAAATAGAGGTTTCCGTGCTTTCAACTTCAATTCATGGGCGAGATTCTTTGACTTCCGTATTGAATGAAGTACAATTCGCAGCTTTTATGAATTATTATTTTGAAAAAATTTCTTCTGCTGTCATAAAATTCAACGGAATTATTGAGTCTTATCGTGATGATGAAGTTATTTCTCTTTTCGGAGCACCTGTTTTTGATCAGAATCATTGTGCTTCTGCTGTGAATGCTGCACGTGAGATAAAAAATCTTGACAAAGCAATGAACGGTGATATTCAGACTTTCCCAAAGTCGCCCAAGCCTGAAGGTATGAATGATGATTTATACACGGCTTTCTTTATTTTGAATCATAATTGCATAAAAATTCTTACTGATGTCGGGATTTGGTCTGGAAAAGCATTTTGTGTCTGCATGGGCTCTTATTCAAAAAAATCTTACCGAATTTCGGACTTCTCATGGAAAAACTCTGTTGAATTAAAGAATTTTGGTGCAAAAATTGAAGCTTCTGGTATAATTATTGATGAAAATACTGCAGAGTTCGTAAAGAATGATTATATTTTGCGAAAAATTTGCAGTGTCCACGAAGAAAATTCAAAAACTGTGTGTGAGGTTCTTGATTCTCTTTCTTCTGATGACGACAAGCTTTGGAATTATGCAAACTACTGGAATCAGGCCACAGACTTGCTTAAAAAAGGTGAAAAGTCCAAGGCGCTTGCAATTTTTCTAAAACTTTTGGAAGGGCGTCCTGACGATAATATTGCGAGGTATTCTATAAAACAGTTAAATACGGTAGAATAGGGGAATGAATATCAGTGTTTTAGTAAGTGGCGGTGGCACAAATCTTCAGGCTTTAATCGATTATCAAAAATCTCATGCCGACTGTCCCTATCAAATCAAGCTCGTTGTTTCCAACACAAAGAATGCTTATGCTTTGGAACGAGCTAAAAATGCGGGAATTCCTGTAGAAGTTCGGAGTCCTTTTTCTGTTCTTGGCAAAGAAAAGGCTCAGGCTGCTTCCCGTGACGAAAAACGAATCGCAATCAGCGACGCGATTCTTGACTTATGCCGTGAGTACGATATTGATGCAATCGTTCTTGCGGGTTATCTTTCTGTTCTTGGTGGTAAAATCATCGAGGAATATTCCGGTAAAATTATCAACCTTCATCCGGCTCTCTTGCCAAAATTCGGCGGAGTAGGAATGTGGGGGCATAATGTTCATGAGGCGGTTCTTGCGGCTGGTGAAAAAGAAAGCGGCTGCACTGTTCATCTCGTGGATTCTGGATGTGATACCGGCAAAATTCTTGTCCAAAAAAAGGTTCCTGTTCTCCCAGATGATACACCTGATTCTCTTTATGCCCGAATTGCACCCGAAGAACATCAGGCTATGGTTGAAGGCGTCTGTCTTCTTGCGAAAATGCTCGGTTAACCATCCCTGAAAATAGTCTTTTTTCTGTCAATAATGGAATATTGGATGTAGAAAAGAAAATTGCTTCCATAATATTAAAATAATCTTTCTTTTTTACTTGACTTTGGAAAACTAACTGTTAAAATAGAATATATGAGTGATTATCTTGACGCGACTAACGAAGAATTGTTAAAGGACTACTTCTCTGAGTCAGAAATGATGGTCGATAATCTTGAGAGCAATATCCTTGCTATCGAGAACGATCCAAACAACCATGACGCTATCGATGAAATTTTCCGTGCAGCGCATACTCTCAAAGGAAATTCAGCAACCGTTGAATTCAGTGAGATCGCACACTTTGCGCATACTATGGAAGATCTTCTTGATGAAGTACGTTCTGATAAAATTAAAGTTACAGAAGATATTGTTGACACGCTTTTGACTGCTCTTGATGTCATCAAAGCCATGCTTGAGGAGCGCAAAAATGGTTCCGTATACGCCGAAAGCGTAGATGAAATTACTGAAAAAATCCGTGGAATGATTGCTGGTGGTGGCGGACAACCCAAAGCTGCGGCATCTGCTCCAAAGGCGGCTCCTGCAGCATCTCCTGCTCCGGCGCCAGCTTCTTCTGGAAGTGCTCCAACGGTCAATCTTTCAGAGTACGAGCTTGTTGAACTCAAGCAAGGCTGTGAGCCTGGTCAGAAGCTTTGGTCTGTAACCGTTACATTTGATGAAAGCAACCCTATGAATTCCGTTGGTGGAATTCAGGTCTTTGCTGCACTCAAAGCATGTGGTACTGTTCTCAAAACTATCCCGGATTTCGATGCCTTGTATGAGGATGAATTCCATAAAGATGTAGTATATTTTGTTGCTACTAATAATACTGCTGAACAGCTTGAAGATACTGCTTTCCTCGATGATGTTACATTGAGTGTTGATGCACAGAATCTTGATAACGCTGTCGCAACAGATTCTGGTGCTTCAGAAGTTGCTGCTCCGGCACCTGCCGCTCCTCAGCCAGTTCCTGCTGCCGAGGCTCCAAAACCAGCAGCCCCTGCACCACAGCCAGCAGCACCTGCCGCCGAAGCTCCCAAAAAAGAAGCTCCAAAGCCGGCTGCCAAAACAGCTCCTGCTACTGGTCATGCACAGCAGAGCACTATTCTCCGCGTAGACTCAAAACGAGTCGATAACCTCATGAACCTTGTTTCTGAGACCGTTATCACAAAGGCTTCTTTCAACCAGAGCCAGCAGCAGTTCGCGGATATGCTCATCCAGTTCCAGAATCTCGATTCTTCTTATAAAGAAAAGATCCGCCGTATGTTTGAGCAGCTTCCTCAGTATCTCGAAGAAATTCAGAACGGAGTTGCTGTCAAGGACATTAAGGCAAACATTACAAACGATTTTGGAGACATCGCCACATTCTTCGATGCTTTCGAAAATCGTTTCAAAGATCTAAATTCAAAATTCCATTCTTCTACCCAGAACCTTGGTCGCATTACAGGCGAGTTGCAGGAAGGTATCATGAAAATCCGAATGGTTCCTATCAGTCAGGTTTTCGACCGCTTCCCTCGTGTTGTTCGCGATTTGCAGAAGGATTTGGGCAAAAAGGTTAATTTGATTCTTGAAGGTGAGGACACCGAGCTTGATAAAACTGTAGTAGACGACCTCATGGATCCAATCATGCACTGTGTCCGAAACTCAGTTGATCACGGTATTGAGTCTCCAGAAGTCCGCAAAAATGCAGGCAAAGCTGAGACGGGTACTGTTCTTCTCAAGGCCGCTAACGAAGGTAACAGCATTGTAATTGATGTAGTTGATGATGGTGGCGGTATCAATGTAGAGAAGGTTAAAAAGAAGGCTATTGATAAGGGGCTCATTCACCCAAGCAAAGTCCTTTCTGATCAGGAAGCAGCTCAGCTTATTTTCTTGCCGGGCTTCTCAACTGCCGAAAAGATTACCAATGTTTCTGGTCGTGGAGTAGGTCTTGATGTCGTCAAAACGATGATTGAAAAACTCAACGGTACGATTCAGGTAACAAGCGAGCATGGTAAGGGCTCTAAGTTCTCTATCCGTTTGCCGCTTACATTGGCTATCATTCAGGGCTTGCTCGTGCGTGTTGGTCGTGAAGTTTATTCAATTCCAATCGCATCGGTTATCGAAAGTGTCCGTGTTAAAAAATCTGAGATTAATACAATCGATAATCACGAAGTATTGAATGTCCGAAACGAAGTAATAAGTGTGCTCCGATTGAGCCGCTTGTTCAATATTCGAACCAACGAAGACGGTGAATATTGTTTTGTCGTAATCGTAGGCTCACAGGACAAAAAAATCGGTGTTATGGTAGACAATCTTATCGGCGAGGAAGATGTTGTAATCAAACCTTTGCGCGATCAGTTTACACAGTCTCCTGGAATTTCTGGTGCTTCAATTTTAGGAGACGGTTCAGTTTCGCTCATCATTGATGTCACACAGTTGCTTGAGCTTGGCGTTCGTCAGGAAATTCAGGCTCGCCAGGAAAACAGCATAGTGGAGTAAGGAGAAGATTCATGGAAAATACAACAGATAAGCCTTCTATCAACTCCGTTCTAAAAGAGAGCTTGGGTAATATTCAGAATATTGCTGGTTCAGATGCCGCAGAGGTTCCAAAACAGGACAACATGGTTGTCGTTGACTACAAAATGGTCACGTTCTCTCTTGCTGGCAAGGATTATGCTATTGATATTATGAAAGTCAAGGAAATTGCAAAAGCTGGGCGGTTTACTTATGTTCCGAACGCATTGCCTTTTGTCCTTGGTGTTTATAATCTTCGTGGTGATATTATTCCTATTATTGACCTTCGATTGTTCTTCAATATCGATATGCCAGAACGTGAGTATGATGCGCTTGAGAATATGCTTATTGTCTCAATCGGCGAGCTCACTTTTGGTATCGTAGTTGATGAAATCGACAAAGTTGTCGGAATTCAAAAATCAACCATCAACCCTCCTCATCCTTTGTTTGGTGATATCAACATCAAATATATTCAGGGTGTAGTAGAAGTAAATAATCGCTTGTACGTTCTTCTTGATATTGACAAAATTTTCGGCTCAAAGGCTGACAACAAGTCTTCTGAAGATGCTGTCATGAAGGAAATGTCTGCGAGAATAGCTGCTTCCCATGCGGGTGGAGCAAAAAAACAGGCAGCTCCGGCTCCTAAAAAAGAAGAGCGGGTTGATTATTCATTCGTAGTTGATTCTTTGGCTTCAATGCGAAAATTCTCTGCGTCCATGCTCAACGACAAATGGATGCAGGTTCGATATAAGGAATGGGAAGGAGAGCGAGGAAAAGGAAAAACTCAGCTTCAGACATCTAATGATGCAGATTTATTCCTTAAAAAATTCTTCTCACCATTTAATGGTACCTGGTGGGATAAAGCCTATGCTGATTCAATCTTTAAGGCTTTGCCTGACAATACCGCAAAACAAATTGTCGTTTGGAATCCAGGTTGTGGAAAGGGTTGTGAAACCTATTCTTTGGCTTGTATTCTTAGAAAGCGTTATCCTGAGGCAAAAGTGAGAATTTATGCTCATGAAGTTGATTTGCTCAGTATTTCAAACGCACCTTTGCTTGCAGTTCCTGCCGATGTTGCCAATGATTGGTATGCACCGTATATTACAAAAAAGGCTAACGGTGATTTCACATTTATTCCTGAAATTCGCGATAGCATTTTGTTTGAATATCACGACTGTGCAAACACCAATAATTTGCCATCTTGCGATATAATCTTCGCTAGGGATGTATTATCGTTCCTGCCAGAGCCTAGTCAGCAGACTATTGTTTCTGAGTTCTATGAGAAACTCAAAGGAAACGGAATTGTTATGCTTGGACAGAATGAATCTCTTGAAGAGAATCCAAAGTGGTCAACAACAAAAGTTGGAACAATAACTATTTTTGGAAAGAAATAGCAAATAATAAAGGAGTAAAACCTCATGAGAGTAGAGTACATTAATCCATTTGTAGAAACTTCATATCAGATTTTGAAAGAAGTGCTTGGTGGTGCAACCGTTACCCGCGGTGATTTGTATCTCAAATCTACTGCAATGCCTGTAATGGGAGTTGCTGCCCTCGTCGGTCTTGCTGGTGATGTTGAAGGTCGTGTTCTTTTTGACATGACATTTGAGACAGCTTTGAACATTGCTTCGGCAATGAACGGTGAGACTCTCACAAAATTTGATGAGCTTGCTAAAGCTACAATCAGCGAGCTTGCTAACCTCATCACAGCTCAGGCAGTTACAAAATTGCACGAGCTTGGATTCAAATTTGACCTTACTCCACCGGCTCTTTTTGCTGGTGAAAAGATGGAAATTGCTGCTCTTGGTGGCGGTAATACAAACAGTGTAGAGGCTCTTATCGTTCCTCTTATCACTGAGTGTGGTAAAATTGAAGTTAACGTCGCAATTCGCGAACGCGTATAATAAGGAGTGCTAAAATGAAAACAAAACAGGATTTTCCTTCAATTAACGAGCGTCCGCCAGAGGGCATGAATGCTGACGGCTCAAAAATCCGAGTGCTCGTTGTAGACGACTCAATGTTCGTTGCTAAACAGCTTGGTCAGATTCTCACAAGTGAAGGTTATGAGGTCGTAGCTACAGCTGTTGATGGTAAAGACGGCGTTGATAAATATAAGGAGTTGTGCCCGAATATCGATTTGGTAACAATGGATATTACTATGCCTCGCATGGATGGTATCACAGCTCTTGAGCAGATTGTCGCTTTCGACAAAAATGCACGCGTTGTCATGGTTTCAGCTCTTGGCAAAGAGGAATTGGTTAAAAAATCACTTCTTCTTGGTGCAAAGAACTACATTGTAAAACCTCTTGACCGCAAAAAGGTTCTTGAGCGAATCTCTGCTGCTCTCAAATAGTCTGTAAAATCAGAATTTTGCTTCAAGGCGGTTCTGATTTTTATTTGATTTTTTATATCTTTTTCTCTTATCGCGCAACAGTAAAACATATATTCTGAGTTTTATTCGTTGCGCGTTTTTTTTATAAATTACAAAGAGATATTTGCTCTTAATCGACTCTGTTTATAGTAATTTTTTTTTTATTCTGATATAATCTTCTGCATGTTTCAAATTCGTGTTAAAGCTGATTTTGCGGCAGCTCATTTTTTGCGTGATTATCATGGAAAGTGCGAGAACCTGCACGGCCACAATTACAAAGTTTATGCACATGTTCAAGGCAAGAATCTTGATGAGGGCGGAATGCTCCTTGATTTTACGGAGCTAAAAAAAGCTTTAAAAGCTGTCTGTGAAAAGCTTGATCACACAAATTTGAACGACATCGCTTTTTTTGAGCAGAATCCGAGTGCGGAGCGAATTGCGATGTACATCTACGACGGAATTATCGAATTGATTCCCAGCTTGAAGAAATCAAATGGCGAGAAAGCGTATTTATACGCAATTGATGTCTTTGAGACGGATAATAATAGGGCACGATATCTGCCTGATTAAAATAATGCCACACAGATTCGAAATTGCTACGCAATTTCCATTTTTAAATTTTTATTTTTGATTTTCCGTAGGAAAATCGAATCCGTGTGGCAATTTTGGAGATTTTTATGAAACAGATTTCGATTCTTGATTCAACTTTGCGGGATGGTTCTCAGGGCGAGGGCATCTCTTACTCGGTGCAGGATAAAATTAATATCGTTAAGGCTCTGGATGAACTGGGAGTTGCTTATATTGAGGCCGGAAATCCAGGTAGTAACCCAAAGGACATGGAATTCTTTGCCGAGGCTAAAAAACTTAAGCTGGAACATTCAAAACTTGTAGCTTTTGGCTCAACACGTCGAAAAGGAATAAAATGCAGCGAGGATGCAAATTTGCAGAGTCTTCTTGCTGCCGACACTGATGTTGTCTGTATTTTTGGAAAGACATGGGATTTTCAGGTGACAGACATCATTCACGCCACTCTCGAAGAAAACCTTGAGATGATTCGTGAGACGGTTGAATTTTTGAGGGCCAATAATAAGGAAGTTATTTTTGATGCCGAGCATTTCTTTACAGGCTACAACGAAAATGCCGAATATGCCATGAAGTGCCTTGAGGCTGCTGTTGAGGGTGGTGCAAAGATTTTGTGTCTGTGTGAGACAAAAGGCGGAATGCTCCCGATGCAGTGCTACAACATGACCAAAGATGTTTCTGCCCGTTTTGGAAAAATTGCCGCGATTGGCGTACATACTCACAATGATTCTGGCTGTGCGGTAGCAAACTCTTTGCTTGCGGTTGAGGCCGGGGCGACTCACGTTCAGGGCGTTCTGCTCGGATTTGGTGAGCGCACTGGAAACGCAAATCTTTCTTCTATCATTGCTGACTTACAGCTCAAAATGGACTGCTCTTGTATTCCTGCTGAGAATATGCAGAATCTCACTCCGATTTGTAAGCGTGTCGCCGAGATTACAAACATTGCCCTTGAAGCCGGAATGCCTTACGTGGGTGGAAGTGCGTTTGCACACAAGGCAGGAATGCATATCGATGCCGTTATCAAAAATCCGTTTGCATACGAGCATGTTACTCCTGAGAGCGTTGGAAATGAACGAGTCTTCCTTATGAGCGAAGTCGCCGGCAAGAGCATGATTGTCGAGAAGGTTCAGAAATTCGACAAAACCCTCACAAAATCAAGTCCTATTGTCGCAGAGATTGTCAATCGCGTTAAGGAACTTGAGCATCAGGGCTATCAGTTTGAGGGCGCGGACGCAAGCTTTGAAATTCTTGTACGCAAGGCTATCGGAAAGTACCAGCCTTTTTTCAACCTGCATTATTACAAGACTAGCGGTGAGTTCCCGCGTTTTGCAGATGATCAGAGCGCATTTGCCCAGTTCAAGATTGATGTTGACGGAAAGGTTGTCGTGACGGCTGGGGACGGTGACGGTCCTGTAAATGCGCTTGATGTTGCCATGCGAAAGGCTCTGGAGCAGTTTTATCCGAATGTGGCTCAGATTCATCTTACTGATTATAAAGTCCGTGTCCTTGACGGAAAGGGTGCTACGGCCAGCCGGGTTCGCGTTTTGATTGAGTCAAGCGATGGAGACGAGCATTGGGCAACAATGGGCGTTTCAAGCGACGTAATTGAAGCTTCGTATATCGCGCTTGTGGATTCGTTTGAGTACAAGCTGATTAAGGACTTGGAGCGAAAATTCGGAAAATTGATGTAATTTATCACGGGACTTTGAAGGCTTTACTTCGGGTCCCGTTTTTTCTTGTCTTTTGAAACTTTTTTCATTATCTTTTGTTTATATAGTAAAAAGATTTCATGAGGCTGTATTTTGAATATAGATGAACTTGCTTATGAAGCGGTTCCTGACAGGGAGCTTCCTATAGCTGTTACAAAGGATTTGATGAATAATCCTGATAATTTTTATAAGATGGCGTTCGAATTTCAGCAGATAATGATGGTCTACGAGAGCGCAATCAAACAGATAGAAACAAAACTGGACATACTCAATAAAGAAAACAAGGTTTCTGGCAGGAGAAATCCAATTGAAACTGTTAAATCTCGTGTAAAGACGCCGCAGAGCATTGCGGGTAAACTCGAAAAGCGACATTTACCTGTTACATTTGAGTCAATGGTCGAAAATCTTCATGATATTGCGGGTGTCCGCGTAATATGTCCGTATATTTCTGACATTTATTCTGTGCGTGATATGCTTCTGAAGCAGCCGGACATCACTCTTCTCGAAGAAAAGGATTACATCAAAAATCCTAAAGAATCCGGCTACCGAAGTTTGCATCTCGTGATTGAGGTTCCGGTTTATCTTTCGACGACTACTCATCATGTTAAGGTCGAGATTCAGCTTCGAACGATAGCCATGGATTTCTGGGCTTGCCTTGAGCACGAACTGCACTACAAAACCACTACGAATGTTCCTGAGAGCATTAGGCGGGAGCTTTTCCGTGTGGCGGAGACAATCGCCATGACTGACCGCGAGATGGAAGAAATCGCGATTGAGCTTCAGAATATGGATTAAAATTCTCTCTCTCGAATCAGATTCCCTTCTATATTATACAAACTTACTTTTACACTGTCGCCATCAACTTCCAGAATTCCGCAGGTTTTGCCGTCGCAGCATTTTGGGAGCGAGATTGAGCCTGGATTAAAGTAGAAAAGACCGTCTTCTTCTTCCATAACTGTGACGTGCGTGTGACCACTCAGAACGATTGTATCTTTTGGAAGCCAGCTTGAAAGCTTTGCCCGGTCGTAAAGATGGCCGTGGTGCAAAAAGAGCCGGCGAATTCCGTTTGGTGCGGGAAGCGCGATTGTACTATAGGCGTTGAGACAAGGGAAGGTGAGCATCATTTCATCAACCTCACTGTCGCAGTTCCCACGCACGCAGATAAGCTTTTCTTTGCGCTCATTCAAAAGCTCGGCGGTGCGCTTAGTGTCCCATCCTTGAGGGAGCGGGTTCCTCGGACCATGGTTGAGATAGTCGCCAAGCATGATGATTGCATCACATTCTTTTTCAAAGGAAGCAAGGGCCGTTTCGAGGCATTCTGCGCTTCCGTGGATGTCGGATAGGATTAGGAAGGTCATGTTATCGCATTGTACTACATTTTTTGGAAAATGGAAAATCTTTTTTATTTTTCCGAAAGGCTTGCTAGAAGTTGCAGGAATGCTTTTTTATCTTCGGATTTGATTTTTTCAAGCATTGTGACTATTCGGGCGTTTTGTTTTACTTTTTCGATATTCTTTTGATTCGGGATTTCTCCGACCAATTCTTCTACCGTGGTGTTCAAAACTCGTGCAATTCGGCAGGCATAGTCGGCGGGCGGCATTGACTGTCGTGCGTTGAGGTAATTGTCGATGGATCGACGAGGAATATTTGCTTGAATTGCCAATTCTTTTACTGAAATACCGTTAAAATCCAGTTCTTCTCTCAGATTCTCCCTAAATGAATTACCCATGGATTTTATTTTACTTCAATTGAAGATTTACTTTATATTTACATCATCTAAATGAAGTTGTATTATTAAATGGATTCATTCAATTGAATGATAGGCTTAATTCAACCAGATGAATTTGAGGAGTTCTGATATGAAAAAAATCTTCCTGACGATGGCTTGTCTTTGGGTGGTTTTGTTTGTGTTCTCGGCTTGTGCTGCAGAAAGTGGTGATTCAGGAAGCGAAAGTAAATCCTCAGAAAGTGAGCAAACTGTTTACTACACGCTAACTTTAAATGCGAATGGCGGAGAGGGCTCAACTGTCTACAAAAATATAAAGGCTAATCAGAAATTTGTTTTGGAAAATGCGGGGGCTCTGGGCGTAACGCGAAAAAATTACAGCTTTGTTGGCTGGGCACGCACTTCTTATGCAGAAAATGCAAGTTATGAAGATGGCGGAACGGTCGTTGTGAATTCAAATATCACGCTGTATGCGGTTTGGAAGAAAAATTCTGGAACACAAACTGATACTAATAAAGAAGATGATACTCCGAAGAAGGTAACTTATACGGTTATGTTCGACTCGAATGGCGGAACTAGCATAGATCCCAAAACCGTCAATAGCGGCGACAGAGTTACTGAACCTAATGCACCGGTCAAAATCGGAAATACTTTCGCTGGCTGGTATTCAGATTCAGATTTTTATACAAAGTACAATTTTAGAAATGTTGTTGGCGATAATATTACGCTTTATGCAAAGTGGAATCTAATCGAATATTCTATCGAATATGAATTGAACGGCGGTGATTGGGAAGCTGATTACAATGTTTCGGAATCTTTCACCGTAGAAGACTGTTTCGTTTTGCCTGATGCCGAAAAACTTTCAAAAACAGGCTTTGGCTTCACAGGTTGGCATGAAAAATCTGATTTAACCGATTCTGCGATTCTTCAAATTCAAAAAGGAACGACTGAAAACAAGAAATACTACGCTTCATGGGAAGAAGGTGTTGTGAACTACACTGTGCGACACTTCAAGCAGAATATCAGCAAAGATGGCTACGAAGAGATGTATGATGATGCGCAAGTTCTGACTGGAAAAACAAACGGTCAGACAGAGGCAACCGCACTTTCTTACGAAGGATTTACGCCAGAAGAATTCTCGCAGGTCGAGATAAAAGCTGATGGAACGAGTGAGGTGAGCATTTACTACAGCAGAAATTCTTACACAGTCACATTCGACACAAATGGCGGAAGTGAGATTCCTGCAAAAACTGTTGTTTACGGAGATTCTGCTGGGGATTATTTAATCCCAGAAAAAAAAGGTTACTATTTAGAGGGCTGGTATTCGGATCCTAATTTCTGTACACCGTATTTCTTTTTTGAAAAGGTAACTGATAACATAACGATTTACACAAAATGGGGAGAAGGAACAGCAAACTACACTGTGCGACACTTCAAGCAGAATCTTAGCAGGACTGGATATGATGAGGAAGTTTATAGCAAACAGTTGCTTATGGGACAAACAAACAGTCAGACTGCGGCTGTTGCTTTCTCTTACGAAGGGTTTACACCAGAAGAATTCTCACAGGTTGAGATAAACGGAGACGGAACGACAGAGGTATGCATTTACTATAAAAGAAATTCTTACACAGTCACATTCGACACAAATGGCGGAAGCGAGATTCCTGCAAAAACTGCATTTTATGAAGACAGCGTGAGTGAACCGGCTAGTCCTAAAAAAGCAGGCTGCACATTCGGCGGTTGGTATTTGGATTCTGATTTCTATGTGAAGTATGACTTTGGAAACGCTGTGACTGACAACATCGTGCTTTATGCGAAGTGGGATGTCGTTGAATATTCTATTGAGTATGAACTGAACGGAGGAAGCTGGAATTCTGGTTACACAGAACAAACTTGTTACACTGTGGAAGACAGCTTTGTTTTGCCTGATGCTGAAAAACTTTCAAAACAGGGTTACGGCTTTACAGGCTGGCACGAAAGAGATGATTTGAACGATGATGCGATTCTTCAAATTGCGAAGGGAACGACAGGTAACAAGAAATATTACGCTTCATGGAAAGGTGGCGTTGTAAATTACACAGTCAGGCACTTTAAACAGAATGTAAGAAGAGATGGATATGACGAAGTTACTGATGATGCGCAAGTTCTTACAGGAAAAACAAATACTCAGACTTCGGCAACTGCACTTTCTTATGAAGGTTTCACACCATATGAAGTCTCACAGGAAACAATAAAAGCAGACGGAACTAGCGTTGTTAACATTTACTACATCAGAAATTCCTATACAGTCACATTCGAAACAAACGGTGGAAGTGATATTCCTGATAAAACTATCATTTATGGCCAACCTGTGACTGAGCCTACCGCACCAACTAAAGCAGGTTTTGCTTTCAACGGCTGGTACACAAATAGCAATTTCTCTTCGTTGTACACATTCGGAAACACAATCTCCGACAACATCACACTGTACGCAAAATGGCAGAATACGGCCGGCATAGCTGTAAGTGTTTCGCCAAACTCAACGGTTTCAATCACTAAAACTGAGACCAACGATTCGATTACATTGACGGCAACGAGCGGACATTCTTCATACAACTGGAAAATTGATGACTCTGCCGCCTCAAGCTTTGATGGAGCAAGTGTGAACGAAAACACACTCACAATTAGTAAAGCGAAACTTGTCGCTGGGTACAGATACCAAATAAGTCTGTATGCTCCAAAAGGCGGAATACCATATTCGGCACAAATCACGGTTAAAAAAGGCGAGTAACAGAAGAGAGGTGAAATTATGAAAAAGAATATTTTGAAAACTACGGCTTTGTTTATTGTACTTTCAGGGCTTTTGTTCTCATGTACTTTGTTTGAAGATGACTCCCCGAGTGAGACTGTGACTGCAGTTGCAACGAAATCTGAAGCGGCAAAAAAGGCCGTTTTGTCACTTTCTGTTGCAGGAGAGGAGGCATCCAGAACAGCTCTTCCTTCGGTCTCTTCTGCACAGGAGTTCGAATCTTTTGATTTTGAAGCGAATAATGGCGCTGCCTCAATCACAAAGTCTTGGACTGGTGACAGTGAAAAAACTGCTTACACAAAGATGACTTCTGAATCTTTTGAGATGGACGCGGGAATATGGACTTTAATCCTCACGGCAAAAAAAGGCGGCATGACTTACACCGGAACTCTCAATAAAGAACTCGTTGCTGGTGCGAATAGCATTGAGTTTACGCTTGCGCTTTCAGAATTGAGCAATGAAGGCAAAGGTAGCGTGGAAATAAAGCTTTCTGTGCCAACGAATGTAAAAGCTGTAACTGCGACACTATGCAATACGGAAGAAAACACGATTTCAGACTCAAGCATAACGCAATCAGCTAACCTTACAAACAACACCATAAACTATTCAGTCCAGAATGTGCCTTCGGGAACATATCTTGTGGTTTTCAATTTGTATGCTGACAGTGAAAAAACGCTTCTCTTGGGAAAATGGCGGGAATATGCAGGAATTACGAGAGCTGTCACAAGCAAGTCTGAAATTGCAATAGCTGCGGAAGATTTGGACAAGGTGTATACGATTACTTATGAGCTGAATGGGGGAACTCTTAAGGGAAACTGGGCCGGTAGTTATACTAGGCAAATGACTTTGACTTTCCCAATGCAGAAGGATTTAGTTAATAATGAAGGGTTGAAATTTGACGGATGGTATAAAGATGCCGCTTGCACACAATTATTTGATGCAACAACATGCTCTGGCAATCTGACTCTCCATGCGAAATGGCGAAATTGGTATGCGGCTGAAGTTACTCCTGCTATTAATAATGGAACTTTGACAGGAACACAATCAGAACCTGCAAGTATTGTTGTTGAAGAAATTACATCTGAGCAGCTTACAGGTATAGCTTCTGCGATGAAATCAAAACAATGCTACTTATCACTTGATTTATCCAAGACAACAGGATTGTCGACTATAGGTAATGTGTTTTGGAAGTGTACATCTCTTAGAGGAATTTCTATTCCAAAAACTGTGACGAGCATCGGGGATTATGCGTTCTATGAGTGCAGCGGGCTAGAGAGCGTGACGATACCAAGCAGCGTAACGAGCATCGGTGCTCATGCGTTCGAATGGTGCAGCGGGCTTAAAAGCGTTACGATATCGGAAGGTGTGACGAGCATCGGGGCTGATGCGTTCTATGGGTGCAACGGACTTGAGAGCGTGACGATACCAAGCAGCGTAACGAGCATCGGTGCTCATGCGTTCGAAAGGTGCAGCGGGCTTAAAAGCGTTACGATATCGGAAGGTGTGACGAGCATCGGGGCTTATGCGTTCTATGGCTGCAACGGACTTGAGAGGGTGACGATACCGAGCAGCGTGACGAGCATCGGGGGGGCGTTCGAAGGATGCAGCAGGCTAACAGAAATGACAATTCCTTTTGCTGTCAGTATTCCAACTTCCGTAAAAAGCGTAACGATATCCTATGGCGCGACGAGCATTGGGGACAATGCGTTCCAAAGGTGCAGCGGGCTAGAGAGCGTGACGATACCGAGCAGCGTGACGAGAATCGGGGCTGGTGCGTTCCAATGGTGCAGCGGGCTCAAGAGCGTGTATTATGACGGAACTCTTGAACAGTGGCTTGCAATATCATTTGGTTCAAATCCATGTCGCAACGGAAGTGATTTATATATTCAGGGAAACAAAATCACTGGTGACTTAGTAATACCAAGCGGCGTGACGAGCATCGGGTATAATGCGTTCTATGGGTGCAGCGGGCTTAAGAGCGTTACGATATCGGAAGGTGTGACGAGCATCGGGTATAATGCGTTCTATGGCTGCAGCGGACTTGAGAGGGTGACGATACCGAGCAGCGTGACGGACATCAGCTGTGGTGCCTTCAGCGGATGCAGCTGGCTAACAGAAATGACAATTCCATTTGTAGGAGAAAGTGTCTCGGCGACTGGGCTATCATCACTTTTTGGTGATATATTCGGTAATTCTTCGTATACAGGCGGAACTGCCACATATATGTATTATTCTTCTTCCTCTGAGAGTGCGACTTACTACATTCCGAGTTCCTTAAAAACTGTAACAGTTTTGGGCGGTCAACTGAAATATGGTGCGTTCTCTGGGTGCAGCAGGCTAGAGAGCGTGACGATACCGAGCAGCGTGACGAGCATCGGGGATCGTGCGTTCTCTGGGTGTAGCGGGCTTGAGAGCGTGACGATACCGAGCAGCGTGACGAGCATTGGGGCTCGTGCGTTCGAAGGGTGCAGCAGGCTCAAGAGCGTGTATTATGACGGAACTCTTGAACAGTGGCTTGCAATATCATTTGGTTCAAATCCATGTTGCAACGGAAGTGATTTATATATTCAGGGAAACAAAATCACTGACTTAGTAATACCAGAGGGAGTGACGAGCATCGGGGATTATGCGTTCTCTGGGTGCAGCGGGCTTGAGAGCGTGACGATACCGAGCAGCGTGACGAGCATCGGGAGCTCTGCGTTCTATGGATGCAGCGGGCTTAAGAGCGTGACGATACCGAGCAAAGTGACGAGCATCGGGGATTGTGCGTTCTCTGGGTGCAGCGGGCTAGAGAGCGTGACGATACCGAGCAGCGTGACGCGCATCAGGTCTGATGCGTTCAAAGGATGCAGCAGGCTTAAGAGCGTGTATTATGACGGAACTCTTAAACAGTGGCTTGCAATGTCATTTGATAGTTATGATTGTAATCCATGTTGCAACGAAAGTGATTTATATATTCAGGGAAACAAAATCACTGACTTAGTAATACCAGAGGGCGTGGAGAGCATCAGGTGGTATGCGTTCAGAGGATGCAGCGGGCTAGAGAGCGTGACGATACCAAGCAGCGTGACGAGCATCGGGGAGCGTGCGTTCTCTGGGTGCAGCGGGCTTAAGAGCGTATATTATGGTGGAACTCTTGAACAGTGGCTTGCAATGTCATTTGATAGTTATGGTTGTAATCCATGTTGCAACGGAAGTGATTTATATATTCAGGGAAATAAAATCACTGACTTAGTAATACCGGAGGGCGTGACGAGCATCGGGTCTTATGCGTTCGAAGGATGCAGCGGGCTAGAGAGCGTGACGATACCGAGCAGCGTGACAAGCATCGGGGAGCGTGCGTTCTCTGGGTGCAGCGGGCTTAAGAGAGTGACGATACCAAGCAGCGTGACAAGCATCGGGTGGTGGGCGTTCAGAAGATGCAGCGGGCTTGAGAGCGTGACGATACCGAGCAGCGTGACGAGTATCAGGACAGGGACGTTCTCTGGGTGCTGTGGGCTTAAGAGAGTTACGATACCAAACAGCGTGATAAGCATCGGGTATAGTGCGTTCTCCGGTTGTAGCGGGCTGACTGAAATAACAATTCCTTTTGTTGGAGAAAGTGCGGACGCGACAGATGCAAAAGCTCTTTTTGGGGTCATATTTGGCACCTCTGAGTATGCTGGTGGAACTGCCACAAAAATGTATTTTTCTATCTCTTCAAGTGAGACTTATTATATTCCAAGTTCCTTAGAAACTGTAAAAGTTACTGGAGGACAATTGAATTACGGTGCGTTCTCTGGGTGCAGCGGGCTTAAGAGCGTGACGATACCAAAAAGCGTGACAAGCATCGGGGATAGTGCGTTCTCTGGGTGCAGCGGACTTGAGAGCGTGATGATACCGAGCAGCGTGTCGAACATCGGGAAAGGGACGTTCTCTGGGTGCTGTGGGCTTAAGAGAGTTACGATACCAAGCAGCGTGATAAGCATCGGGTATAGTGCGTTCTCCGGTTGTAGCGGGCTGACTGAAATAACAATTCCTTTTGTTGGAGAAAGTGCGGACGCGACAGATGCAAAAGCTCTTTTTGGGGTCATATTTGGCACCTCTGAGTATGCTGGTGGAACTGCCACAAAAATGTATTTTTCTATCTCTTCATGTGAGACTTATTATATTCCAAGTTCCTTAGAAACTGTAAAAGTTACTGGAGGACAATTGAATTACGGTGCTTTCTATGGATGCAGCATGCTTACGAGTGTGACGATACCAGATAGTGTGAAGAGCATTGGAGAATATGTGTTCTATGAATGTAGCGGGTTCACGAGTGTAACGATACCGAGCTCCGTGACAAGCATCGGGGATAGTGCGTTCTCTGGGTGCAGCGGGCTCACGAATGTCTATTATCGAGGTTCCAGTTCTCAATGGAATCAGATTGAAATATCCGATGGCAATGACAAGCTTAAAATTGTCACGAAAAAGTATAATTATACTGGAAAATAATATATTGCAATTAGTCGCTGCCTGTGCCATACGGCTCGTTGAGCCGTTGCATGGGTGGGGAGAAATAGTTATGGAAACATTGTACGAAGCATATTTAGAAATTGTTGGCGATGAAGATATTTTGCACTCTCTTTTGGAATTTGATTCTGATAAAGAATCAGGGCGAAAAATAAAAGAGATATTTAAAAATCAAGGAAAAGACAGATGTTTTGAGCATTTGGAGAACTCTAGCATAGAATTGACGAGAAGTTTTCATTCCGTGAGCTTGTATCTGCTCGGATTACATTTAATTGGTGAGAGTAAGTTCTTTGAACAATTTAAGAACTTTAAACATTCTTTATTGGATAATTATAAATTTACGACTTTCCCAGAAGTTAAGAAATATTGTGATGATAAAAATATAAATACTGTTGCAGCGTATATTTGGGCACTTGCAAGTTTGTATCATGATGTGGCAACAAGCCGAGAAAAACTAAAACAACCTCTCTCTGAATCTGTTATTAGAAATGCTCTTCCAGAAAACTATCTTTCGTCTTGTGATGTGTTTGGAAAAAAGCCTATTAATTATACTATTTTTGAGAATTATAAAGAAATCGATGATATTCTAAAGAATTGCAGTAGAAATAATTGCAATGGTATACCAACATATTCAGATGAAATAATTAATGGTTATTTCCGAAAACGATTAAAAGACGGTTGTATAGACCATGGTATTGCTTCTGGTTGTTTGTTTTATGATGCCTTGGTTAAAAATTATATTAAAAACAAGGAAAAAGCAGTTTCTGTAAATGAACAGGGAGAATTCAATGTGAATGAACTAAAATTTAGACCTGCTCACTTACAACTCTTTAAATACATTGCCGATGCAATCATCGTTCATAATATATGGCGTTATAATGATAAAACGAAATCTGAATATGACTCTTACGGTATTGCTGTTGACTCTCTACAGGAAGGAAAGAATTTATTTACCGTAGAGGAGAATCCTCTTCCATTCTTCCTTTGTTTAGTAGATACAATCGAGCCAACCAAGTTTTTTTATCAACTATCGTTTGAATCTGTTTTGAAAGGAATATCTATTGATTGTTTTGGCGATAGAATCGAGATTCAAGTTAATAAAACAGAAAACTTTCCATTAAGTCAAACAATAATAAAAGAGTGGTTTTCTAATAAGCTGTCTTCCATGTCGAAGTGGCTCAATGTGAAAGTCCATGAAGACAAATCTGTAGAATATAAAATAGTCATAACTACAAAATTGTAGTATATGCTTATGTATTTAATTAAAAACTTTGGAGAAAACTAAATGTCAAAACTTAAAAAAGATAAAATCCAGTCTGTAGAATTCAATTATGTTATTGCAAAAGAAAGACCTTGTTGGATAGACGATGATTTCACATTAGAAAAAATGCGGGAAAATGAGTTTGCCAGAATTCGTGTTTTTTTTCATGATAACGCACCTGACCAAAAAGCTTCTGCACGTGCTATAACGCTGGAACAGTATGGGTGGAACAATATTGAAAAATTGCAAGAGGCTTTGCTAGAAAACTTTGAAAAATGTAACCGTGCAATTTATACAAAGTATAAGGGCGAGTTAAATTTAAAATTTGCAGCTGTGAGCTTGGATAAAGAAAATTGGTATGAAACAACTAAAGAAAAAATCTGCTTATGTACAGGTGGAAAAAAGAAAATATACAGCCTTTTCAGTCATTTGCGTAATGTATTTGCTCATAGTCGATTTACCATTAGAAATATTGAAGGTGAAACAGATTTTATTTTCATATTTGAAGATGCCTATACTAGAAAATGGAAGAATGATAAAGGTATTGCCCAGAAAGAATTTGATGTTTCAGCCCGCATGATACTTAAGAAAACAACTCTACTAAAATGGATTGAAATTATTGAAGGTGGTGAAAGAGCATTTGCTAGGCAAGTCTCTCTCTGCGAGAAATAGCCGCAACTAGCCAAAGTCCTCTTCTAGAATTATAACGAGTGTAGCCATCAGATTATATTTTACAAAACTCAATGGAAAATTTCGGCTATTTATGATATATTTTTTATGGAGGCAGAATCATGTTTTATCCATATATGTCACTTCCAGACGAAACGGAAATTGTTCATTCTGAGATAATTAACAAGGATGATGGCGAGCATGTAAAAGTTTATATTGAGCGTCCGATTGATGGTGGTTTTGCGACTGCTACTTGTTGGCTTCCAGAATACAAATGGGAAGATGTAAAAGATTTTTCTCAAAAAGATATTGATTATTTTTCCGACATAATTCATTCCGGCGCGCATTTGTTCTTTGAATTTGCACGAAGCGGAGGGTTTGACCATGCCGCAAATCTTTAGTATCGGTGCATATATCATTTTTATCTGGGTGAATGAAGGAAAGCCTGTTGAGCCTATTCATGTGCATGTGGCTGAAAAACGTCCAACCCAAAATGCGACAAAAATCTGGATAACAAGCAGCGGTAAATGTCTGCTTGCAAATAATGATTCAAAAATACCAAAATCTGTACTCACTAGCATAATGCGAATTGTTGAAACTCGCTCATTTGAAATAATCTCAAAATGGAAAGAAATGTTCGGAACTGTTTCGTTTTATTGCTAAATCGGCTAGGGCATGGAGCCACGCCGAAGGCGGCCACGAGCTGAACGAGCGTAAGCGAGTGAGTGAGGGGCTGGAGCGATAGCGTAATGGAAACGAGCACAACAACGAAAGTGCTCGCGCAACGCCCGACCCCACGAATGTGGGGTAGCCGCCTGAAAATTACATCCTGTCCAGATACGGCACGAGAACCAGTCCCATTGCTTCTTTGAGCACTCTGAGAGTTGCCTTTGCGAGTGCGAGGCGGGCTTCTTTGAGCTCTTTTGTCTCGGCGCTCATAATCGGGCACTGCTGGTAGAATTTTGAGAAGAGTTTTGCGATGTCGTAGATGTAGTTTGCCATGATTGACGAGTCTTTGGCTGTTGCGGCTCTTGCTATGGTCTCCGGGTATTCGCCAAGGCGTTTTACCAAATCCCATTCTTCGCCTGCTTTGAGAAGTTTTGCGGCGTTCTCTGGAGTTGCAGGGCTTGTTCCTTCGTCGCTTGCCTTTCGCAGGATTGAAGCGATGCGTGCTCCCATGTACTGCAAATATGGGCCTGTGTTTCCGTTGAAGCTCAAAGATTCTTCTGGATTGAAAACCATGTCTTTTATAGGGCTGACCTGAAGGAGATAGTAGTGTAGGGCGGCGAGTGCGACTTTTTCTGCTACTTCGTCTGCGTTTCCGACTTCTTCTTCGCGGCCTTTTTCTTTGATTGCTTTGAGTGCGTCTGCGTGGAGCGAGTCAATCAAATCGTCTGCGTCAACGACTGTTCCTTCGCGGCTCTTCATTCGTCCGTTCGGGAGATTTACGAGACCGTATGCAAGGTGATAGAGTTTGTTTGACCAGTCGAAGCCGAGTTTTTTAAGAATATAGAAGAGAACTTTGAAATGGAAGTTCTGCTCGGTTGCGACGACGTAAACCAGCTCGTTGAAAGCCCAGTCTGCGTGGCGGCTGATTGCGGTTCCGATGTCCTGTGTGATGTAAACGCTCGTTCCGTCCTTTCGGAGCAAAACCTTTTCGTGGTCTTCGCCGTCTTTTCCTTTGCCGACTGCTTCTGTTACGTCAACGCGAACCGAACCGTCCTCTGCTTTGAAGAATACGCCTTTTTCGAGGCCTTTCTGGATTTCATCCTTTCCTTTGAGGTAGGTTTCGCTTTCAAAATAGAATTTGTCGAAACTGACTCCTGTGCGGTCGTAGGTTTCTTTTACGCCGTTGAAAGTCCAGTTGTTCATTGTCTGCCAGAGCTTGCGTGTCTCTTCGTCGCCTGCTTCCCATTTTCGGAGCATTTCTTCGGCCGCCTCCTGTGCCTCAGGGTGAGCTGTCTCCGGCTTGTCCTTTTCGCCCTTCAAGTAGCGGTCGAACTCAACGTAGCACTGACCTACAAAGTGGTCGCCCTTCATTCCGAGCTTTTCTGGTGTGTCACCGTTTGCCTCGTGGAAGAGTTTGTATGCGAGCATTGACTTACAGATGTGGATTCCGCGGTTGTTGATAAGGTCAACTTTGCAGACCTCGGCTCCTGCCTTTTTGAGAATGCGTGAAACTGATTCGCCGAGCGCGTCATTTCGCATGTGTCCGAGGTGGAGCGGTTTGTTTGTGTTTGGAGAAGAGAACTCAATCATGATTTTGCTTCCGGCAAGGTGCGGCTTTCCGTCATTGCCCAAAGTTCCGAAGTTCTCGCCTTCTGTTTCGATTTTTGTGAGGATTGATTTTACGGCTCCTATCTTGTCCATTTTGAGGTTTACATAAGGACCGACTGCAAGAGCCTCGCCCAATTCTGCTACCTTGCCTGCGATTTTTGCAACTACTTCCTGTGCAATCTGCGGCGGGGCGATTCGGAGTGCTTTTGCGAACATGAACATTGGAGAGCCGATGTCGCCCATCTTAGGATTTGGAGAAGGCTGTACGACGATTTTCTCTGCCTCGACTTTTTCAGCCTCAAGATTCTTTTCTTTTATGATTTCGTTAACTGCGTCTGCGATAAGTGATTTGAATTGTGATTTTGTGTCTGCCATAGACTCTATTTTATAGAAAATAATGAGTGGTAGCAAGACGGATTTGTTGCCGAAAGAATATTGAAACTTCCTGCACCATGATGATTTTTTTCCAATATTCCTTTACAATCCTTCCAAGGAGTTTGACTTTGCTCTCGAATCTTTTTTTTACTTTGAATGCTGTTATGCCGATTGTACTTGTGATTGCTGTCGGTTATTTTTTGAAGAGAATACGTCTTCTTGACGAAAAATTTTTTCCTTTGCTTAACAAACTCTGCTTCCGATGTTGTCTTCCCTGTCTTCTGTTCTTCAATGTTTACAATGTGGAAAATCTTTCTGAGATTAGTCAGTATGGTAGAATCTGTCTTTTTGCCGTTGTTTCCACATTGGTCTTCTTTTTTGTTGCCGTTTTTGTCGTTAAGTTCACTGTTAAGGACGACAGGCAGAAGGGGGTTATGACTCAGTGTGCCTTCCGTTCAAATTACGCGATTATCGGAATTTCTCTTGCTATGTCAATTTCTTCCGGCGATCCCAGGCCTGTTGTTGCGGCTTCGATTCTTTCTTCAGTTTCTATACCGACTTTCAATGTGCTTGCAATAATCGCCCTTTCTCTTTTTGTGAGCGAAAACGGTAAGAAGGTCAGTGTGCTTTCGGTGCTCAAAAAAATCGCTACAAATCCGCTGATTCTCGGTGTTCTTACAGGTTTTGTCTGTCTTTCTGTCCGTCATATCATTCCTTATGCCCCAGACGGAAGCAAATATTTTACTATCAGGCAGAACCTTCCGTTTGTTTACAAGACTATTTCCATGCTTGCTCAGTCGGCAAGTCCTGTCGCACTTTTGGCTTTGGGCGGTAATTTTACTTTCAGTGCGGTTGCACGGCTCAAATACAAGATTATTGCCGGTGTTTTTGCGCGAACTGTTATTTGTCCGCTTGTCTGCCTTTCTGCGGCCTATGCCCTTGGCTTCCGTTCTCTGGAATTTCCTGCCCTGATTGCTCTTTACGGCACTCCTTTGGCTGTTTCGACGGTTCCAATGACGGCCGAAATGGGAAGTGATGCGGAACTTGCCGGTCAGCTCGTTGTCTGGACAACTTTGACCAGTGCTTTTTCTCTTTTTGGAATTATTTTTGCCTGTGCGCAACTTGGACTCTTGTCGATGTAAATTTTTCTCCTTTATGTAATTACTTTCTTGCTTTTTGTTTTCCTAATTGAAACTACACTTAATTCCATGCTAAAATGTAAAATCATGGAACACAAGATGATTACATCCGCTTCGGGGTGGCGAAAGGTTTTCGCAATTTCGGGCGATGAAAATGACAATACAACACAAATCAGCGAGAACGATAAGATTCTTTCTGGAATCGCGGCCGAAGTCTTTGCTGATTATATAATAGAAAAATCTTCTTCCCCTGTCGTAATCTTGGGGCGTGACACAAGGCCCACTGGCAAGGCAATCTGTGAAGCCATGCTCAAAGTGCTTGTTGCCAAAAATATTCGCGTCAAATATCCGGGAATCATTGCGGCTCCTGAGATTATGGCATATGGAAAGAGCGCAAGCGGTTTCATCTACATTTCGGCCAGCCACAACCCGATCGGCCACAACGGAATCAAATTTGGTCTGGATGACGGCGGTGTCTTGAATGGCACGGAGAATGCCAGGCTTGTAAAGGCTCTCAACGAAAAATGCGCAGATGATGCAGAAATCGAGCGTATCAAAGCAATTTTGAACGAGCACAAGTCTCCGAAAACAGCAAATTCCCCGGAAGAAGCCCGCGATGAGGTTCAGGAAATCCTTGCACAAAGCCAAAAATCAAAGGTCGAGGCAAAAGCGGCTTACATGTCTTTCTCCAAAGAAGTAATTTCTGCAAGTTCCGATCAATCTGAGCAGGAAAAGCTTTTCTCAAAAATTCGTCAGAACCTTCTTTCAAATAAATTCGGAATCATTGCTGACATGAACGGTTCTGCACGCACTCTTTCGATTGACAAGGCTGTTTTCAAAGATGCAGGAATTTCTTACTACGGTCTCAACGATGAGCCAGGCAAAATTGTACATGCGATTATCCCTGAGCCAGAAAATCTTGTCTGGTGTGCATCCGAAATGGAGCGATTGCAGGGCGAGGGCAAAACTGAGGTCAAACTCGGCTACATGCCGGACTGTGACGGCGACCGCGGAAACATTGTTTTCTGGAACGAAAAGGCAAAAAAAGCCGAGGTTTTGAAGGCGCAGGAAGTCTTCGCGCTTTCAGTTCTTTCCGAGCTTGCTTACATGAAATATCTTGATGAAGTTTCGGCCGGCGGCTGTGGCAAAAATCTTGCGGTAGCGGCAAACTGTCCTACATCAATGCGAATCGATGAAGTCACAAAAGCTTTCGGAGCCAGGCTTTTCCGTGCTGAGGTGGGCGAGGCAAATGTCGTCAATCTGGCGCGTAAAAAGAGGAGCGAAGGATTCACCGTGCGTATTTTGGGCGAAGGCTCTAACGGCGGCAATATCACTCATCCGGCAGCTGTCCGTGACCCTCTCAACACGATTTTCGCGCTCGTCAAGCTTCTGGTTCTTCGTGATTCAGAACAGGGCGGCAAAAAAGTCAAAGGATTGTTCCATATTTGGTGTGATTCACAAAATCTTCCATATAAGAATGATTTTTCGCTTTGTGATGTAATCGCTACTCTTCCAGTTTATTGCACTACAGGTGTCGCAGAAGAGCGGGCAATTCTCAAAATCAAAACGACTGACCATTCAGTTCTCAAGGCAAATTTCCAGAAGATTTTTGAAGAAGAATGGAATTGCAAAAAATCCGAACTTTCTTCAAAATACAATATTGAAGGTTATGAGGCAATTGGCACAAATGGCACCGAAGAAACCCGCAATCTTTCGGATTATTCAAAGAACGGTAAGGGCGGCTTAAAAATCCTCTTTACCGATAAAAATAAATCGCCTCTCGCGTACATCTGGATGCGAGGGAGCGGCACCGAGCCTGTTTTCAGGGTTCTGTGCGATGTAAAAGGCAACAATTCAGCTGAAGAACATGAGCTTCTCGATTGGGAGCGGAGCATGATTCTAAAAGCAGATAAAATTTAAGACGCGGATACACGCGGATACACGCGGATTTTATTTTTTATTATTTGCGTTCATCTGCGTTCATCTGTGTCGAATATACAAGGAGACCATTTATGGAAAAAGCAGAGATTCTTGAACGTGCGAAGAAATATATCGCCGAAGAAAAAGATGAGAGATTCCGCAAGGAAGTTGAGGAACTCGTTGCAAAAGCAGACGACAAAGACGCACTTGCTGAGCTTGAAGACCGATTTTATCAGACACTTGAATTCGGAACAGGTGGACTTCGTGGCGTAATGGGCGGCGGAACAAACCGCATGAACACCCTCGAAATCAACCTCGCCACTCAGGGACTGGCAAACTATGTTCTCAAAGCATTCCCAGAGAAAGCAAAAGACGGCACTTTGAGCGCAGTCGTAGCTTATGACTCACGCAAAAACTCAGATGTTTTCGCAGAGGCAACAGCACTTATTCTTGCAGCAAACGGAATCAAGGCATACCTTTTCACAGGTCTCCGCCCAACCCCGGAGCTTTCTTTCGCAATCCGCACTCTCAAAGCTCAGACTGGTGTTGTAGTTACAGCAAGCCACAACCCGCCTCAGTACAACGGCTACAAAGCTTACTGGGATAACGGTGCACAGGTAATCGAGCCTCATGACGTAGGCATCATCAACGAAGTAAATGCTGTCAAAGAAGTAAAATCAATCTCAAAAGAAGACGCAATCAAATCTGGCAAGCTCGTTCTTATTGACAAAGAAATCGACGAAAAATTCTGGGCTATGTGTAAGGCACAGCTCTTCCGCCCGGAGCTTATCAAAGAGAAGGCTTCGTCTGTTAAAATCGTTTACACACCTCTTCACGGAACCGGTGCAATGCACGTTGAGAAGGTTTTGGGTGATCTTGGACTCAAAGTTATCACGGTTCCAGAGCAGCGTGAGCCGAACGGTGCATTCCCAACAGTTGAAAAACCAAATCCAGAGGAAGCTCCGGCACTTAAAATGGCAGTCGCTCTTGGCGAAAAAGAAAAGGCTGATTGTGTAATGGCAACTGACCCGGATGCAGACCGCTTTGGTACAGCATTCCCAGGCAAAGACGGAAAATTCGTTCTCGTCTCAGGAAACCAGATGGGTGCTCTCCTTTGTGAATATGTTCTTCTCTCACGAAAAGAATTGGGCAAATTGCCTGCAAACGGTGCCGCTATCCGCTCAATCGTTACTTCTCCATTCTGTGATTACATCTGTAAGAAATACGGTGTCAAAATGCACGAGTGCTTGACCGGCTTCAAATGGATTGCCGCTGTTGAGGACGAATTCGAAAAAGACGGAAGCGAGACATACGTTTACGGTCTTGAAGAGAGCTACGGCTACAAAGTAGAAAAAGAAGTTATGGACAAAGACGGTGTTTCTGCAGCTGCAATGTGTGCAGAGATGACTTTGTACTGGGCTTCAAAAGGCAAGTCAATCCTTGAGCACTTGGACGATATGTACTGCGAATACGGTTACTTTGAGGACCGCGCAATTTCTCAGTACTTCCCGGGCAGTGCTGGTAAAGAGGTTATGGCTGGTATCATGACAAAACTCCGCACAGAGGGCTTGAAGACTTTGGGCGGCAAGAAAGTCCTTGAAATCAAAGACATCGGAAATTCAGTTTCTTACAACCCGGAAAATCCGTCTGCAAAAACTGCAATCAACCTTCCGAAGTCAAATGTACTCCAGTTCTTGCTCGAGGGCAACACAATCGTTTCTGCTCGTCCGTCTGGAACAGAGCCAAAAATCAAGTTCTACATCAATGCCCGAACAGACGTTGCTGCAGGTCTTGACAAGGCAAAGGCTGAGAGCGCATCTGTATGTGACGCAATCACAGCAGACATCAAGAAAGTGCTTGAAAACGCATAAAAAATGAGAAATGAGCAATGTGCAATGAGTAATTGTTGCACATTGTTTTGTAATATGAAATCGCATTTGCATCTTTTATATGACTTTCGGCGGATGAACCGGCTTTTGAATAGCGGGGCGGTTTTTTGTGCGCTTGATACAGAAACTACAGGGCTTAAACCGGAAGAAGAACGAATTATCGAGATTGGGGCTGTCAAGTTTGACAAAACTGGCGTTCTTGACACTTTTTCGACTCTTGTTAATCCGCGTGTTTTAATTCCGCATTTTTGTCAGGAACTTACTGGAATCACGAACAAAATGGTCTATGGCCAGAAGGAATTTCATGAGCTTGCGGGTGATTTTCTTTCTTTTTTGGGCGAGGACTCAATTATCGTGGCTCATAATGCTCAGTTTGATTTGCGGTTCGTGAATGCAGAGCTGGAACGAATGAATCATGCCCCCCTTTTAAACAAAGCAATTGATACCCTGAGATTTTCACGCTGGGCTTTCCCGGAAAATGGTCACTGGACTTTGCAGCATCTTGCGAATCAGTTTGGAATCGAAGTGAAAGCCGCGCACCGGGCCACAGACGATGCCCGCGTATGTATGGAAGTGTTCTTTAAATGCATAGAGGGCAGTATGGACAAGCAAAAGCATGCGCTAGGGATTGTAGCCCCGGAGTAGCCGAAGGCTATGAGCGTTAGCGAAGGGCGAAAAGCCCGACCCTAGCGAACGGCGGCTTGCCGCAAAAACTCGTGAGACGAGTTTTTAGTGAGTCTCCGAACAGCTATGCTGTGAAGGCTAGGGGAGCGCCTTTTATTTTTTTGCCCTTGCGTAGTTGAGAATTTCCCGGTATAAATCGTAATCCTGTCTTGAACCTTCTTTGATGACTTGTGAACAGGCTTCTTGCCATGGGGTAATATCGCTTACGTTTGTGAGTGTTACGCCTTCTTTGAGCAGGGCATCTTTTACACGCTTTTCTTCGGTTTGTGAGAGTTTACGGCAGAAGTCGGACGCATATTTTCCTGCCTCAATTAAAATTTTCTGCTGATTTTCTGAAAGTGAATCCCAGCATTCTTTTGTGATGATTGTTTCCATTACGCCTAGCGTGTGACCGTCAAAAATCATGTACGGAGCAACGGCATAAAAATGATTTGCGAGATAATTTGCGATTGGTTGCTCGGCCGCATCGATTACGCCTGTTTGAAGTGCCGGAAGCAAGTCGGCGTAGTTTACAGGAACAGAAGTTGCGCCCAATCCCTCTAACATTCCCTGCATTGCTTTGTCATTTGTGCCACGTACTTTAAGATTTTTGAAATCTTCCACCCCAGAAATCTTTTTGGTTGAGAAAAAATGCCTGAACCCCTCTTCGCCAAAGAAAAGACCTTTGAGACCAAGACCAATTTCAAGTGGTTCATCGAGAATTTTTTGAGCTGAATCGGAATTTACGAAACGCCAGAAATGCTCCTTGCTTGAAAATGTGAACGGAACTGAAAGAAGAGAAGATTTTTTGCAGCCGTACATTGCCATGTTAACGGCGGACATTCGATGGATATGAATTGTAGAATTTGGTTTGAGCATGAGTGCCATGACTGAATCAACGTCGCCTAGAATGCCGGAGCAGTGCAGGTCAATTTTGATTTTGCCTCCAGAAAGTTCCTCAACTTTTTCTTTGAAAGCCTGGTCTGTTTGGCCTGCGATTGTCCCGGCCGGGTTGACTTCGGCCATGACGAGAGTGATTTCCTTTTCGGATGTTCTGTCTGCGGTTTTTTTAGTACATGAAAAAAATGAAAATATAAATAAGGTTGTAAGAATGCAAAAAAAATATTTTTTACGCATAGTTGCTCCTTTCCATAATCTATAAAAAATCTATAAAAATAAATAACTAATTTTGAAAATATCCGATTATTTTATTATCACCTCATTTTGCTAGTTTTTCAATAATAATTAAATATTTTTTATAGAAAAAAAATTTTGGAAAATAGGACTTATATCTTGATTCATATTGATAGTTTTGCTAATATATTCTTCACTGTTTAGCATCACTCTAAGCAGTGACTTTGAAAAATCAAGCAACTTATTCTTTTCAGAATTTGCCTTGATTAAAAATTTTTTAAGGAGCTAAAAATGGCTACACGACGCAATCCTCGTTTTAAGGAATGTCGAAGACTTGGTGTTAATGTTTGTGGACACCCAAAGGCAATGGACAGAGCTGGTGCACCAGCTTTCAAAAAGACAAAGAAAGCATCTGATTATTCTTTGCACTTGACAGAAAAGCAGAAGGTAAAGGCTTACTACAACATCCTCGAGAAACAGCTTCGCCGCTACTTCGAGCAGGCTGCAAAATCAAAAGAGATGACAGGTGTTGCTCTCTTGGTTGCTCTTGAGACTCGTTTGGATAACCTTGTTTACCGATTGGGATTTGCTTCTTCAATCCGCATGGCTCGCCAGATGGTAAGCCACAAGCACATTGAAGTTGATGGAAAAGTAATCAACATCCCTTCATACGCTGTAAAAGTTGGCTCAACAATTTCTTTGGTTGAGAAAATGCGCAAGAGCGAGCAGTTCAAGGCTACATACCTTGCTAACAACAAGGCAAAACTTGACTACCTCGAGCGTGACGACGACAACTTCTGTGGTAAACTTGCTCGTCTTCCACTCCGCTCAGAAATCCCTGTACAGATCAACGACCAGATGGTAGTTGAGTTCTACTCTAAATAGTAGATTCTGGATTTTGCAAGGCCGCTCCGCTTGGGGCGGTTTTTTTATTGCCACACAGATTCGATTTTGCTACGCAAAATCAAGGGGTAATATAAAATATCTATTTAATGAGATTCCGTAGGAATCTCGAATCCGTGTGGCTTTTTTTTCTTGCCGATTCCCATTTTTTTGCTTATTTTCATATTGATAGAAAAAATTGGGGGTACACTATGAATTACGAGCAGTTTACCTTAAAAACACAGGATGCTTTGCAGGAAGCCAGTGCTCTTGCTCAGCAGAATGACCATTCAGAAATCGGCTTGCCACATCTTCTGGTGGCCATGCTTGAACAGAAGGACGGAATCACAGTTCCTGTAATCGAGCGGATTGGAGTTCAAAAAGAGGCCCTTCTTGAAGCGGCAAAAAATCTTCTTCAGACATATCCTCGTGTTACCGGAAATGTTCAGATGCAGCTTTCTGGTGAAGCCCAGAAAGTTCTTGCCAAAGCCGAAAAGGAAATGTCGGCTCTTAAAGACCAGTTTCTTTCGGTGGAGCATATTCTTCTTGCGATGGCTCAGAGCGATGGCCGCACAGGCGAGCTTTTGCGTCAGTACGGAATCACAAAAGAGACGATTCTTGAAGCCTTGAAGAGCGTCCGCGGAAACCAGAAAGTTGATTCTCAGGACCCGGAAAGCAAAATGCAGGCTCTCGAAAAATATTGCACTGATTTGACGGCACGTGCCCGACAGGACAAAATTGACCCTGTAATTGGCCGCGATGAAGAAATCCGCCGCGTAATGCAGGTTCTTGTACGCCGAACAAAGAATAATCCTGTTCTGATTGGTGAGCCTGGAGTCGGAAAGACGGCAATTGTCGAAGGTCTTGCCCGCCGAATCGCAAGCGGGGATGTCCCGGAAAGCCTTAAAAACAAACGTCTTCTTTCTTTGGACATGGGAAGCCTTGTTGCCGGTGCAAAATTCCGCGGTGAGTTTGAGGAGCGATTGAAGGCTGTAATCACCGAAGTCACAAAGTCTGAGGGGCAGATAATTCTTTTCATCGATGAGCTTCATACAATTGTAGGGGCTGGGGCAAGTGAAGGTAGCATGGACGCAAGCAATTTGCTCAAACCTGCCCTTGCTCGAGGCGAACTGAAGGCAATTGGTGCCACGACTCTCAACGAATACCGAAAGTACATAGAAAAAGATGCCGCACTGGAGAGGCGTTTTCAGCAGGTTTATTGTGCTGAGCCGAATGTCGAGGATACGATTGCGATTTTGCGTGGACTTCGTGACAAGTACGAGATTCATCATGGTGTTAAAATCAATGATGAAGCCCTTGTCGCCGCTGCAACTCTGAGTAACCGCTACATCACGAACAGATTTTTACCTGATAAGGCCATTGACCTGGTTGATGAAGCCGCAAGCCGCCTTAAGATGGAAATTGAGAGCGAGCCTACGGAGCTTGACCAGCTTGAGCGAAAAATCCTCCAGCTCCAGATTGAAAAACAGTCTCTTTCAAAGGAAGACGATGCTGCCTCAAAAGAAAGATTGCAGAAACTTGAAAAAGAACTTGCCGAAGTTGTTTCAAATCGTGACGCCATGAGACTTAAATGGCAGAACGAAAAGGCAGAAATCAATAAGAGCCGTGAGCTGAAGGAAAAACTTGAAGCCGCCCGCTTTGAGGAAGAAAAATATACCCGCGAGGGAGATTTCAATAAGGCCGCAGAATTGAAGTACGGCACGATTCCGACCCTGGAAAAGGAACTTCTGGAAGCTCAGAAAGCTGATGAAGCTCGGCACTCAAAAGAAGACAACGGAGTGTCAGATTCACTTTTGAGGCAGGAAGTTACCGAAGAGGATATTGCCCGCGTCGTAAGCACATGGACTGGAATCCCGATTGCAAAAATGCTCACGAGTGAAAAACAAAAGTATATTCAGCTTGAATCTGTCCTTCACAAGCGTGTTATCGGTCAGGACGAGGCGGTTAGCGTTGTAAGCGATGCAATCCGCCGAAACAGAGCCGGCCTAAACGACCCGAATCGCCCGCTCGGAAGCTTTATGTTCATAGGACCTACTGGCGTCGGAAAGACGGAGCTTGCAAAAACTCTGGCAGACTTCCTCTTTAACGACGAAAAGGCTTTGACCCGAATCGATATGTCGGAGTATATGGAAAAATTCAGCGTGACCCGCCTGATTGGTGCTCCTCCGGGATATGTCGGCTACGATGAGGGAGGCCAGCTCACAGAGGCCGTTCGCCGCAGACCTTACAGCGTAATTCTGTTCGATGAAGTTGAGAAAGCTCATCCTGATGTTTTCAACGTGCTCTTGCAGGTACTTGATGACGGCCGTCTCACAGACGGACAGGGCAGGGTGGTTGACTTCAAGAACACGATTATCATCATGACAAGCAACCTCGGAAGCGACTTGATTCTGGACGCGGACACTCCAGAAAAAATGACAGCCGTTCGTCCTGCCGTGGATGCTCTTTTGAAAAAGACTTTCCGACCGGAATTCTTGAACCGAATCGACGAAATCGTAATGTTCAGCCGGCTTTCAAAGGACTGCATCGGCGGAATCGTAAAGAATCAGCTTGAGCGCGTAAAAAGCAGACTTTCCGACCGAAGAATTACTCTTGATTTCGACCAGAGCGCAATCGACTTCCTCAGTGATGTCGGCTATGATCCGGCCTTTGGTGCGCGTCCTGTTAAGAGGGCTGTGCAGACCTATGTCGAGAATCCTCTTGCAAAGGAAATCCTGGCAGGTCGGTTCGGTGAGGACTCAAAAATTAATGTGAGGGCAGAAACAGGAGAATTAAAATTCTCTTAATAAAATATTAAAATTCCCTTGACAATTGGCCGTTCTTAAAATAGAGTTAATTTATCTTGTTTTTCATAGGAGGATAAATATGAAAAGATTTTTGGGCGCGCTTATTGCAACTCTCACATTGACTTTGGCAATCAGTTGTACAACATCTCATCCAGTCGCTATCAACGGAGACATCGGATCTAAGAGAGGCGAAAGCACTGGCCAAATTATCTGTGGTTTGATTTTCCTTGGAAACGGTGATATTTTGGATGCTGCTAAGAATGGCGGAATCACACATGTTTCTACTGTAGATATCCGAACAACCAATATTTTGGGCGGTCTCTACATTAAGAGCACAACAATCGTTTCGGGCGAATAATCGCTGCCAAGAATTTTTACAAAAAGCCGAAAAGGAAATGAATTTCATTTTTACCTGAGTAGGCTTTTTTATTAAAATTTTCACTGAACATATGAAAAACTTTTTTTTTGTATTTGCTTCATTTGTTCTGGCGGTTTCTCTTATTTCTTGCTGTCCAAAGTCTAAGCAAACTGTCCTCGGAACATGGGAAGCAAATATAGTGCTAAAATCGGATCTCGCGGAACCATCTCCTACCGGAGATTCGATTAAAGCATTTTTGTATACAAAACAGGATATCGTTATCTCTTTTGCCGAAGGCGGTGTTTATACCAAAAAAGTCTTGCAGGAAGTTGATCGTGTTGAATTTATCAATTCCTCCGAAGATGTTCAGGAGGCCAAGGAATATTTTTCTAAGTTCTGCAATAAAAATCTGGTCTTTAATGGTGAATATGACCAAAAAAAATCTATCATAGTTTTTGAAGTTCGAAATGTTCAGAGCGGTGATGGTGAACCGCTTGATTACAATGAATTTTTTGAGAAAGATCCGTCAATCGGAGATGATTATTATTGTGAAAATTACGATTTAAAAGATGGCGCTCTTTATCTGAATGGCGTAAAATTCAAAAAAATCGAAGGCTGAAATTCTGCCAGGGCTTCCGCATTATAATCGACTTTATATTGAAAATGGCGTGAAGAAGCGAAACGGCTTACGGAAACACTCGTTTTGTGCTGCCGCGTGAGCGGCAAACGTAAATAGTTTCAAGCATAAAACGCGTGTAGCATGCTAGCATGCGATTCCGATAAGCCGTTTTCACGACTGGAAGCCATTTTTTAGCAGCAAACATTTTATGATGCGGAAACCCTGGAAATTCTGCTGATTGATAGAGCATTGATTTTCTGTATAATTATATAAATGAAAAAATTTTTACTGGCCGTTGTTGCTCTTTTCGGCATTTGCACGCTTTCTTTTGCCCGTGTAGGGCTTGGCGGGGCATTTTCTTACAGTTTATCGACTTATCCGCATGCGATGGTTTCATTTTCTGCCAGAACGGACGAATCTCCGTGGTGCGTGTCATTCAATTCTCAGCTCGGAGAAAACACGATCACGCTTTTTTTGGATGACTGGTTTATAAATGAACGGCTTGCCGAGCATCTGGATTATTTTGTGCTCTGGGGGATGAGTTACGGGGCGACTTTTGAGCCTTGCGAGACTGTTCTTGCGATGGGCTGTCGTTTTGGGGGTGGATTCGACCTGTTTTTTATGAACCGCCGGATTGAGATTTTTGGTCAGTCAGTCTGGAGCCCATATTTTGGTGCTATAAAAGAAGATGAAAGATATTCCCCGCTTTTCAGGCCTGTGAATTTTCCATGTACAGCAGGATTAAGGCTTTGGTTTTAGATTGAAAAAAAATCCCATTGATTGTAAAATAACAGAATATGTTCGATGTAAAGGATTCTGATTTTTTTGACGTTGAGGAAGAGGATTTTGACACAATTCTTGCTCCTGATATAAATTTCCGTGGCACAATTAGATTTACCAAACCTTTTATGATTCGCGGAACTGTCACAGGCGCGATTGAAGCCACAAGTGATTTGGTGGTTGATACAAATGCCGTGGTAACAGCCGGAATCAATGCTTCTCGTGTGCTTGTCCGTGGCAAGGTTGACGGTGATATTACTGCAAAAGACGTTGTTTTTGTCACATCTACAGGTTCTGTCAACGGTGATATTATCTCAAAAGAAGTCGTGCTTGAGCCCGGTGCTCATTTTACTGGAAAGTGCACGATGACAGGAGAGTAATTTTATGAAAAAGTTTCTTTTGATTTTTGCTTTTATCCTTTCGTTTTCGGGTGTTTTTGCTCAGTCCAAGCCGGACGCTCTCGTTTTGTATCGAAGCGGCAATTATCCTGAGGCTATCAAAATCTGTGAACAGGAAATTATAATCAATCCTCGCAATATCGATTCATATTGTGTTCTCTGCTGGTCTTTGGTTCGAAACCGCCAGTATGCCGAAGCCGAAGTTCGTGCCACTGAAGCCCGCAAAATTGCTCCAGGTGATGTACGCCTTATGGAAGTTTTAGGTGAGGCAAAGTATTATCAGGGCAAAAATGGTGAGGCTCTTGAAATGTTCCGCACATATATTGCCAACGCTCCTTCAAATGCAGCCCGAATCGGAAATGCTTACTATTATATGGGTGAGATTTACATCCGCCAGGGCAAATATCAGCATGCCGACATTTCCATGACAACAGCCGTTTACACAGAGCCGCTTGTTGATTTGTGGTGGACTCGCTGCGGATATGCTCGTGAAATGGCCGGAAGCTATGCTTCTGCTCTTGACGCATATTCCAAGGCAATCGAACTCAATGCTTCTCAGGCCGATGCTGCTCGAGGCAAGGAACGTGTTGCCGCACGATTAAGATAGTGCGAATTTTTCACGGAGAAAAAGTGAACAAAACAATTCATTTCGAAACATTGGGCTGCCGTCTCAATCAGGTTGAGAGCGAAGGTGCAGCCCGCTTTTTTAGTGATTCAGATTTTTCTGTCACGATGGAACCTTTTACGGCCAAATCTTTTGATGAGAGCGTTGTCCTTTGCGTGGTAAACACATGCACGGTCACGGCCAAAGCCGAACAAAAAGCCCGAAGAATTATCCGGATGCTATTGAAATGCTGCCCGAATTCTGCCGTTGCAGTCACTGGCTGCTATGCCCAGCTTGATCAAAAAGAAATCATGGCGATTGACGAGAGGGTTTGCGTTCTTGGCGGGCAGCACAAAGGAAGCCTTGCAGATTTGCCGCCTTTTCTCAAAAAGCTTCTTGAACAAAATCCCGGTCTTTCCGGCTCAGAAATCTCCCGCGAAATTCAGAAAATCTTCGACAAAGAAAATAATTCTTCTGAACGGAACGTGATCACTTCTCCTTTCCGTCTTGCAACTGAGACTTTCATAAATCATTCCCGCTCTTCTCTCAAAATTCAGGACGGATGCAACTGTGTCTGCACTTACTGCCGAATCCGCCTTGCGCGTGGAAAATCAGTTTCTCTGGCGGCGAGTGAAGTGATTGAACGTGTCAAAAAACTTGAAGAAGCGGGGCAGAGCGAAGTCGTCATCACAACTGTCAATATCGGGCAGTATGTGAGCGAATACGAAGGAAAAGTCGTGCGCTTTGCCGAAGTTCTGGAGCTTGTTCTTGCCAGCACGCAAAAAATCGGGATCCGCATTTCGAGCCTTTATCCTGAGATTGTCAATGAAAAACTTGCGGTTGTTCTTGCGAATCCGAGAGTGCGTCCTTATTTTCATATTTCTGTTCAGAGCGGAAGTGATGCCGTTCTTGCAAAGATGAAGCGGCCGTACAAAATCGAAGCTGTTTATCGTGCCACACAGCTTTTGCGAAAAGCCAAGAAAAATCCCTTCCTTGCGTGTGACATTATCGCTGGCTTTCCGGGTGAGACCGACTCCGACTTTGATTTGACGCTCAAAATGCTTAAAGAATGTGGTTTTACCTACGTTCACGCATTTCCGTTCAGTCCACGGCCTGGAACAGAGGCCTTTAAGATGCGCCCGATGGTTCCAAACTACATTACGGACAAGCGGATTGCTGCCCTCGAAGAATTCAACAAAAAATCAAAGACTGAATACATTAATTCCTTTGTCGGGCAAACACTCCCTGCCGTGTGCGAGACTGTTCACCGTGCAAAAGTCTTTAAGGATAGAATTGTAGTCCATGCCGTCACTGAAAATTTCCTGCACTGCCAGCTCAATTTTTCTGGTAAAGATGCGAATCTACCGGTGGCGGGAACAGAAGTCCGTGTAAAAATCGTGCGGCCTCTCACCGATGGGGAAAAGACTGGCGAAAGCGACACTTTGGCAGAAATTCTTAATTAAAAGTTGAGAAAATAATAAGAATTTGCTGATAAAAAAATTATAATGTGCTATAATATTCTCAAACCTTGCATTGCAGGGGCAAAGTATAAAAAGAGGGAATGTTTATGAAGCATTGTAAAAAGTTAGCAGCAATCGCATCAGCGTTATTAGTTTTAGGATTCACAGCCTGCTCATCAGATGGCGACGGTGGCTCTGGTTCAAACGATATTGTACAGCCGGGAATTCCGGCGACAGGTAAACCTGCGGCCAATAAAGACAAAACTTCTAATTATATAGGTACAAAAGCCCCGTCCGAGGCAAAGGAAGTCGGGGATATTGTTTTTTCTGACGGTTCTGCAATGCCTTACAGTGCCAATCTCACGCTCACGGACAATCAAAAAAAAGAAGCTGTTGCTGTTATTTTCTATGTAAATCAAAAATACGAAAGTCCTTTCCGAGGAAAGGCTCTGGGTGTAGGTTTTAAGATTGGAAAGAATTTACAATGGGCTATACCTACTGCAGAAGGGTATTCTAAAACAATTGAAAGTATTGCATGTGGTAGTATTTCTTCTTCTGAAGAGTTAATCAAAGATTTTAATAAAAATGCAGACGGAAGCGGGAACTGGAAGAAACTTTGTGATGTAGTTACCGATTCTGATGTTTCTGGCAATTACCCTGCATGGGAGTATGCCAATTCTTATGGAAAAAACAATTCCCTTAAAGGTGAATTTGCTGATGGATGGTATCTTCCAACAGTATATGAATCAGAAGCCCTTCTAGCAGTGACAGCGGATGTTTTTGCCAAAGTTTTAGGGGAAAATGTAGATTATGATTTTGATGCGTGGATGTCAAATGATTCTTTTTCTGGAGAAAATAAGGCTGCAGGTTTTGACGGCGGTGATCCACTGAAAGATGAGAAAAAGTCTGTTTTTGTAATTCGTTCTTTCAAATCTGCGATACCTACTTCAAACGGCTATATTGGAATAAAAAATCCGAGTGCAAAAAAGTCGGTCGGTGATATTGTATTCGCAGATGGTTCTGCAAGTTCATATAAACAGAGCCTTGACAGTTATACTTGGTATGATAAGGCTGTTGCTGTAATATTCTATTCAGGAACTCATTCTGATGATATTCTTGGTGCAAGAACTCTTGGTGTTATGCTTATGCCTTATACTACTGATATTTTCTATGCCGGTGATTGTAAATGGGCTGCAAACCAAACAGGTAATGCAACAAATTTCAGTGAAATTGAATGTGTCTTTAGTGATTCAAAACCTGCAGGCAAAACACCATATTATTACTTTACTACGTCATTTATGGATCAACCTGCTCAGGGGTTTTATTTTACTGGAGATTTTGATGGAAGTGATAACTGGGAAAAAATCTGTGAACAGGATAAAACTGGTGCTGCTGATGCTGCCACAAATTATCCTGCTTTTAATATGGTAAATGAACTTGTTTCTAGAAAAGGTTTAACAGATAATATGGCAAAAGGCTGGTACGTTCCTAGCCTTGTTGAGCTTCTTGTTATGACTTCTAGCCTTCCTTCTTATTTTATGGAACGTTATCCAAATTGTCTTATATGGACTTCCAGTCAGAGCAATATGAGTCCTTTCCTATCTTATTATGTTAGAGCTGGTGATTCCATGTTTTATATCTCTCCTAAGTCTGATAAGAAGAGAGTTTGTGCAATCCGTGACTTTAGTACGGGTTCAACTACTCCTACAACACCTGCCACAAAAAGCTCTTATATTGGCTCTAAGTCTCCAAAAAAAACAAAAGATGTCGGTGATATTGTGTTTACTGACGGATCTGCAAGTCCGTATACAGAAAATATTACAGAAGAGCAGAAAAATAAAGCAATTGCTGTAATTTTCTATGCGGGACAAGCTGATGATAAGTTAGGAGCTGAAACTCTTGGTGTGAGTGTAAATAGCGAGAGAGCTCTATGGGCAAACTCTGCTTCTGAAGGTTATGGAAAACTTATTCAAGGCCTTGTTGATCCTATTGATTATAGTAATAGTAACCCCAGTAAATGGGTACAGCCTGCTGATTTTGACGGAAGTGACAACTGGAAAATTCTTTGTGATGCAGTTGGTGATGAAAATAACCCATTAAATTATCATGCATGGTATGTTGCAACTCAGTATGGAAAAATGAAAAATTTAAATGGGGAGTTTGAAAGTGGCTGGTATATTCCATCAATCGGAGAACTAAAGGTTATGGATGAGAATTTAGTCAAAGTGAATACTGCTTTGTGTAAAATTGGCAAAATAAATTTATCAATGGATTTATTTGATACAGGATATTGGACATCAAATCTACCGAATGACTTTTCTGCAAGTGACCCTAAGGCTTTGTGTTGGAGTTTTAAGCAGCATAAACCATTGTCATTGAACACGAATACGGAAAATAAATTTTGCGTAGTTCGCGCTTTCAAGTAAAAGATTGCCCTGTTTACTGTGACATTATCGGGCTTTTCCCGGTAATGTCACACCGTTTTTTGCTTGACGGCAGGGTAAAAATGAAGTACATTATTTAAAAAGAGGAGCACCACGGCAGCGTGGCTGAACCTCCGTAAGCTATGAATAGAAAAGCCTGCGCTAAAGGGTCAGTTAAGCGTAGGCTTTCTTTTTTGTCTACTCGCTTTTATCGTCTTTTTGGTCGAGTGCCGTGCATATTGCAAGAACAAACGATGCGATCGTGACAATTGTGCGTGAGGGATAGTAGCGGCGGCGTAGCCGTTGCGGAACGAAGTGGAGTAATGGAGGCGAAAGCCGGAACCGCGGATAGCCCGACTCGACGAAAAGACAGGTTAATTGTTTTTTATAGGGCGCCAAAGATGGCGCGTTGTAAAAAGCAGGAAAAATCCGCGACAACTCGAAGAGTTGTCGTAACGACATGGGTGTCGAGGCACGCCCCCTCTATTTTCTCTTTTCTTGCAATTCGCTATAATTACTATGTATGGAAACAAAAAATACTCCTCATGGAACAATTACTGATAATAATCACGCGGCTCTCTGGCATGGTCGCTTTGCCGAAGGTCCGGATGCCGCTGCTGTAGAATTTGAAACTTCTATTCATGTTGATGAACGCATGGCTCTTGACGATATTCGTGGTTCAAAGGCACATGCCGCAATGCTTGCAAAGCAGGGGATTATTACGCCTGAGGAGAACAAGGCAATTCAGGATGGTCTTTCTTCTATAGAAAAGGATTTGTCCAGCGGGGCGCTTTCAATCGATTATTCTGCAGAAGACATTCATTCCTTTGTCGAGGCCACTTTGACTGACCGAATCGGAGATCCTGGCCGCAAACTTCACACTGGCCGAAGCCGAAACGATCAGATTGCATTGGACGAGCGGCTTTATCTTCGCCGTGTCATCCCGGACTTGCAGAAAGCGATTGCTTCTCTCATCAAAACTCTTGCCGACATCGCTTCAAAGCATAAAAATTCACTTTTGACGGGCTACACCCACATGCAGCATGCCCAGCCGGGAAGCCTTGCCCAGCATTTGTGCGCCTGGGGCTTCATGCTTGCGCGGGATCTGGAGCGTCTTTCTGATTCATTAAAGCGTGTTTCTCTTTCTCCTTTGGGGAGCGGCGCTCTCATGGGGTCAACTCTGCCTCTCGACCGTGAATTTGTGGCCAAAGAGCTTGGTTTTGAGGGTGCCACTTACAATTCTTTGGATTCTGTCTCTGACCGCGACTACTGCATTGAGTTCACTTCGGACTTCGCGATTTTGCAGCAGCACTTGAGCCGAATGTGCGAGGAAGTTGTCTTATGGTCTACCACTGAATTTGGATTTATCAATTTGAGCGAAAAATGGTCTACAGGTTCTTCAATCATGCCGCAAAAGAAGAACCCGGATTTTGCCGAGCTTATCCGAGGCAGAACCGGCAAGGTTTACGGCGATTTAATCAATCTTCTTGTGATGATGAAAGGTCTTCCGCTTGCTTATGACCGTGACATGCAGGAAGACAAGGCTCCGCTTTTCGAGGCTTTGGATACGGTTCAGGGTAATGTAATCGTTTTTGAGGCCATGATTGCCAGTGCCGAGTGGAATCTTCCCAAAATGGAAGAAAGCTGCTTCGGCGGTTTTGCCAATGCCACTGATGTTGCTGACTACCTTGTGCGAAAAGGGCTTCCTTTCCGTCTGGCTCACGGGGTTAGCGCAAAATGTGTTCGGCTTGCAATTGATTCGGGGCTTTCCGCAATCGAAGACCTGGAGCTTTCCGATATGAAAAAGATTTCTCCTCTTTTTGAGGAAGACATCTTTGACTGTATCACGCCAAAAGCCTGCATGGAAGGCCGAAAAACAACCGGAGGCCCAGGAGCAATCGACAAGCAGATTGAAACGCTTCGTGGGCTTTGCAAAGAGTTTTAAATAAATCCACAGATAGGCACAGATTTTCACAGATTCGGTATGTTTGTAATCGGTGCTAATCTGTGTGAATCTGTGGATAAAACATAGGAGAAAATTGTATGAAAATTACAAAAATTTTGACGGGCGCTTTGGCTGCCCTTATGGTATTCGGGATGGCTTCTTGTTCAAAGGCTTCAAACGAATTTGTTCTTGGTCTTGATGATTCTTTCCCGCCGATGGGATTCCGCGATGACAACAATGAAATCGTAGGTTACGACATCGACCTTGCAAAAGAAGTTGCCAGCCGTCTCGGTCTTAAATTCCGTGCTCAGCCAATCTCATGGTCTGCAAAAGAGCAGGAACTTAACACAGGCAAAATCGACTGTATCTGGAACGGACTTTCAATCACACCAGAGCGACTTGAGGCCCTTGCTTTTACAAAACCTTATCTCAACAATGCGCAGGTAGTAATCGTTCGTGGTGACAGCGGAATTACTTCACTTGCTGGCATGGAAGGAAAAGTTCTTGGTGTTCAGGCAGGTTCAAGCGCAGCCGATGCAGTTGATGAAGTTCCAAGCTTCAAAAACAGTCTCAAACAGATTGTTGATTTCTCTGACAATATCATGGCTCTCAACGACTTGGAGATTGGTGGTCTTGACGGCGTTGCAATGGACAGCGTTGTAGCAGAATACAGCCTCAAAGTTACTGGAAAGCCGTTCATCATCCTCGCAGACAGCCTTGCTCCGGAGCAGTACGGCATTGCATTCAAAAAAGACAACACCGAGTTGCGCGACAAAGTTCAGAAAACTCTCGAAGAAATGGCTGCCGACGGCACAGTAGCAAAAATCAGCGAAAAGTGGTTCGGTTCTGATATTTCCATTATCGGGAAATAAAATAAATTCCTCACAGAGGACACAGAGAGCACAGAGAGTTTTTTTAACTGAAAGTTTCAAACTGCGGTCTTGTCGTTTGGCAAGATGCTGGATTTAGGGCTGGATATTTCATAGTCGAAATGCTCTCTGTGAACTCTTAAGCTCTGTGAGTATTATTTAAAAATCTGTGGCATCTGTGTGAATCTGTGGATAAAAAAAGGAAATGGCGGTGGCAAAAATAATTCTTCCAATGCTTTCGGCTTCGGTGGTTTCTATTGAAGTTTTTTTTCTCACTTTGATTTTTTCTGTTCCTTTGGGATTTCCTTTGGTGGCGGGGAGAATGTCTCGGTTTAAGCCGCTTTCTTATCTGGTGAATGCTTTTCTTCTTGTGATTCGTGGAACACCGTTGATTTTGCAGTTGATTGCGGTTTATTTTGCTCCTGCCTATCTTTTTAAGCTTTCTTATGACAGGTTTGTGGCTGCAATTGTCGCGCTTAGCGTAAATTATGCATGCTATTTTGCAGAAATTTACCGTGGCGGCATTCAGTCAATTCCGCGTGGTCAGTATGAGGCGGCAAAAGTCTTGGGCTACACCAAAATGCAAACCTTTTTCCGAATTGTGCTTCCTCAGGTGATCAAGCGAATAATTCCTGCAATGGGGAATGAAGTGATTACGCTCGTAAAGGACACGGCTTTGGTTTCGGTTTTGGGAATCGCCGAACTTTTCCGCACGGCACAAACAACCTCAAGCCGCCTTTTTTCGACCATGCCGATTTTTATCGCCGGTGTGTTCTATTTCATCATGAACTGGGTGGTTTCTTCGGGCTTCGTGGTGATTGAAAAGAAGCTGGATTATTACAAATAGTAGCGGACGGTACTGCTGCGAAGGGGAAATTCCATGTCAATTATTTCTGTTCAGCATATAAAAAAATCTTTCTCGGACGGCGTTCAGGTTTTAAAAGATATTTCTTTTGACGTGGAGCAGGGCGAGATTTTGGGAATTATCGGCCCGAGTGGAAGCGGAAAGTCTACCATGCTTCGTTGCATCGCACAGCTTGAGAATGTTGATGCTGGCTCGATTTATGTTTGTGGAAGCCCGATTGTCGAGAACGGAAAATATGCCGCAAAAGATGAACTTCGAAAAGTCGGCCTTAACCTGGGCTTTGTTTTCCAGAACTTCAATCTTTTTCCTCACATGAGTGTCTTGCAGAATATCACCGATGCGCAGATTCATGTTTTAAAGACTCCAAAAGCTGAGGCCGTCGAGATTGCACGAAAATTGCTCTCAGATGTCGGGCTTTCTGATAAAGAAAATGCTTATCCTTGTGAGCTGAGTGGCGGTCAGCAGCAGCGTGTCTCAATTGCCCGATCCCTTGCCTTAAAGCCAAAAGTTCTCTTGTTCGACGAGCCGACCAGCGCGCTTGATCCGGAATTAACAGGCGAAATTCTTGCCGTAATCAAAAAACTTGCCCTTGAAAAAATGACAATGATTGTCGTCACTCACGAAATGGCATTTGCCCGCGATATTTCCGACAAAATCATCTTCATGGCGGACGGCGTAATCGTGGAGCAGGGCGATCCAAAATCCGTAATCTCAAATCCTCAGACGGACAGGCTTAAAGACTTTTTGAAGCGTTTCAACCAGTAGCGGGTGTTGAAAGTCAAGAAAAATCTGCGGGGCTTGGGGCGGCAGCCCCTTAGACGAAGGGGTAGCGGAAAACGCGAAGCGGTTGGAGCGAGGGGAAGGCTTTCCCCTTTTTAATTTTTTTACTGCTACATGCTAACTTTCCGTTTTCCGTTTTCCACTTTCCACTTTCTAATTTTCCTTAACTTTATTTTTTATTTTCCGATATTCATAGTATGAATACTTTTACACGGTCAGTTGATTTATTATCACGTGCTATGGATGTCAATTCTCTTCGCTATCAGGTTTCTGCAAACAACATTGCGAACTCTGAGGTTCCAAATTACAAGAGACAGACTGTTAGTTTTGAGAGCGAGCTTAAACGTGCCTTTGATTCTGAGAAGGACACTGAGCACCGCTTCCAGCTCACGACAACCAGCGACAAGCACATTCAGCTTGATTCACCTGTAGACTTTCGGACTGTCGAGCCGCGCCGTGTAACTGACTGGGAATCTACCGCCAATGCGAACGGTAATAACGTTGATCCTGAATACGAAGCCATGAACATCATGAAAATTCAGCTCAACTACCGCCTTCTGGCCCAGCTTGAGAATTTCGAGTTCAGCCAGGTTAAAACTGCAATGAAGAGATAATCCACAGATAGGCACAGATTAACACCGATTATAAATATTTAATCTGTGAAAATCTGTGTGAATCTGTGGATAATATAATACAGGAGATTTGATTATGGGAATGTTTACTTCTATTAATATTGCTGCTACTGGAATGAGCGTTGAGCGTCTTCGCACTGATGTTATTTCTAACAACATCGCTAATGCCAGCACTACACGTACTCCGGAAGGCGGGGCTTTTAAAAAATCTTCTGTTGTAATTGAACCGATTGCTTCTTCTCATCCGACATGGAGAAGCCCGTTTGTCAGTGCGGATCAGGATAACGGTCCTGGAATGGGCGTTCGTGTTCGTGAAATCGTAAAAAGCACTGAGCAGGGCCGGCTTGTTTATGACCCGACAAACCCGGATGCGATTCAGTCTGGTCCAAACAAAGGCTATGTTGAGTATCCGAACGTAAATATCGTAAACGAAATGGTTGATTTGATTTCAGCAAGCCGTGCTTACGAGGCAAACTCAACCGTAATTCAGGGCGCAAAAGACATGTTCTCAAGCGCATTAGAGATTGGACGAGGCTAAAGTCTTGTCATAAAGGGAATTTTAATATAAAATTTTAGAGGGTGGATATTTATGAATGTTACAATGCCAAGTTTGTCATCAGTCGAGATGATTAGAACAAATCCGGCTCATGCAGGAACAGCCCGGCTTTCTTCAATTCTTCCGGGTTCACAAAATACAAATTCCGTTCAGAACGAAAAAAATATGGGCACTTTCGAGAGCTATCTCGTAAATGCCGTTTCAAGCATGAATAATCAGCAGCTTGATGTCGGTCGTGTGCAGGAAAAACTCATAACTGATCCTGATTCTGTCGATATTCATGATGTAACCACCGCAATGGCAAAAGCACAGATGTCTTTGAGCCTTGCGCAAACTGTAATTGACCGCTTGGTCACTGGCTGGAACGAGCTTTCAACCAACCGATAATCTTTAGCTTTATAATCCGCTTTTTTCTTTTCAATAGAAACAAAATGTGGTATTATAATATATTGTTGTTCGTTCACGGGAGGGGTAGATGAACGACTGGCTTAAAAATACGACTGCCAAGTTAAAAAGTATGTGGGCTTCATGGAAGCCTGTTCAAAAAGCAATTGCTGCGGGTATTCTTGTCGCAGTTATTGTCGTTTTAGTGCTTGTTTTTAAAGGCTCTTCAAAGCCTACCACTATTCCGCTTTTTAATACGCCTATCACCGATTCAAATGCTCGCGCTGATATTGCGTATCGTCTTGATCAAGAGAACATCAAGTACACGCTCAATGAAACGACTGGTCTCATTTACGTTGATGACGAGGCGACTGCTCGCCGTGCAAAGGCAATTCTCGTTTCAGAGGATTTGATTCCTAACCGCGTTGATGTTTTCAGCCAGATGCTTGACGTTACCAACTGGTCAACAACAGATTTTGAGCGCGAAAAGAACGATTTGCGTCGTGTTACCAATCAGGTCAAGCAGCATATCGAATCCCTCGACGATATTGCGAGCGCAGACGTTGTAATCACACCGGGGCAGAATTCAATCTATGAAAGCCAGAGAGTTCCGGCTACAGCTTCCGTAACATTGCGTTTCAAAAACGGCTCGGTAATGGAGCATGACCGCAAGCGAATCCAGGGAATTCAGCGTCTTATCCTTCGCTCTGTTTCTGGTCTTACAGAAGACAATATCGTAATTTCAAATACAGCAGGTGATATTCTCAACGATTTTGCCGGAATGGCAGAAATCGACCGTCTCAGTCTTATCGAACGCACCGAAAAATTCAAGCTTAAGCTCGCAAGTGAAAAGCGTGCTAAGGTAATCGGCTCATTGCAGAGTATTTATGGCGAAGACCGTGTCCGAGACCTTGATGTAAACGTTGATATGGACACATCAAAGGTTTCTAGCGACAAAACAATCCACACTCCGATTATGATTACGGAGCAGGATCCTTCAAAACCATACGATACCACAGAAAAGCGTGATTATCTTCCTATTTCTACACAGACTGTTACAAAAGAATGGACTGGTACGGGCTACAATCCGGAAGGTCCTGCTGGCGTTGAAGGTCAGAATCCGCCGGTTTATTCTGATATGTCAAATGTTGTCGGAAAATCAACTGAGACTGGCGTAATTCAGAACAATGTCGTTAACGTTGAGCACCGTACTGAAGAGCGAATGCCAGCCGTTGACCGAATCACAGTTTCAGTCAACATCGATGGTAACTGGGAAAAAATCACTGACGGTTCTGGAAATCCAGTTTTCGTCACAGAAAAAAATCTTGACTCTTTAAAATCTCTTTACCCGGATTGGGAAGATCAGGTTAAATATCGTTTTGCGCTTGGTCACATCCTTCGCATTTACAGTCCTCTTTCTTCTGATGAACTGGAGCAGACTGCCAACTATTTGCAGGGTGCAATCGGTTATGACGCGAGCCGAAATTATCGCGTTGTTGTTACAAACATTAAATTCAACCGCCAGAACGAGCAGGATATGGAAGATGCCGCAATTATCCGTGCGGCTCAGACACGAAAAACAATTATGCTCGTTTTGATTGGCGTTGTTATTATTCTCGTTGCGTTCATCGTGTTCAGAATGATTAGCCGTGAGCTTGAGCGCCGTCGCCGACTCCGTGAAGAAGAACTTCTCCGCCGTCAGCAGGCAGAGCGTGAAAAGGCTCTTTGGGATGCAAAACAGGAAGGCATGGAAGTTACAATGTCTGTCGAGGAACGCAAGCGCGCAGAGCTTCAGGAAAATGCAATCGCTATGGCAAAAGAGCATCCTGAGGATGTCGCAATGCTCATCAGAACTTGGATGATGGAGGAGTAGAGTATGTCTGACGCAAAAGCTGCAGCCAAGCCTGGTAAGAAGGGCGGAGCAAAAGATTATAAAAACCTCACTGGTCGCCAGAAGGCAGCCATCTTCCTTGTTTCCCTCGGTTCGGATGTTTCTTCTGAAATCATGAAACATCTTCGTGAGGATGAGGTTGAGACTTTAACATTTGAAATCGCACGATTGGAGACAGTCGATTCTGACTTTAAGGATCAGGTTCTTGAAGAATTCCAGGAACTCATGGCGGCACAGAACTTTATCACTACTGGTGGTATCGACTATGCGCGCGAGTTGCTCGAAAAATCTTTGGGAAGCCAGAAGGCAATCGACATCATCAACCGTCTTACATCGAGCCTGCAGGTTCGTCCGTTCGACTTTATCCGCCGTACAGACCCGGCCCACTTGCTAAACTTTATCCAGCAGGAATATCCGCAGACAATCGCTTTGATCCTTGCTTACCTGGAACCTGGAAAGGCAGCCGTTATTTTGCAGAACCTGCCGCCTGAGATTCAGCCGGAAGTTTCAAAACGACTTGCAACAATGGACCGAACTTCACCAGACGTTTTGCGTGAGGTTGAACGAGTTCTTGAGAAAAAGCTTTCTACATTGTCCAGCGAAGACTACACTGCAGCAGGTGGTGTTGAGTCTATCGTTGAAATCCTCAACCTTGTTGACCGTTCTTCTGAAAAGGCAATCATCGAATCTCTGGAAGAAGAAGATCCGGATTTGGCAGAGGAAATCAAAAAGCGAATGTTCGTCTTCGAGGATATCGTTATGCTCGACGACCGCGCTATTCAGAAGGTACTTCGCGAGGTCGATACTCAGGAGCTTTCAAAGGCTCTCAAATCGGTCGATACCGAAGTTCAGGACAAAATTTTCCGAAATATGTCAAAACGAGCTGCTTCAATGCTCAAAGAAGATATGGAATTCATGGGACCTGTCCGCTTGAAGGACGTCGAGGAAGCTCAGCAGAAAATCGTTTCTACTATCCGTCGACTCGAAGATGCGGGTGAAATCGTCATTGCTCGTAGCGGTGAGGATGAATTGGTCGTTTAATAAAGGGGTTCATTCATGGCAAGAAATTTATTTCAGCAGACATTATTTCAACCTGGTCAGTTAAAGCCGAAAGAAGGCGAATTCAAGCTCCAGCTTGTCCATGAATTTGCCAAGCCTGTAGAAGAAGTCGTTGAGGAAGTTGTTCCTGAATACACAGGTCCTACAGCCGATGATTTGCGGCGAGAGGCAGAGGCTTTTAAAGCTCAGTGGGAGCAGGAAAAGCAGCAGATGTTTGCTAACGCTCAGGCAAAAGCTGACGAAATCGTTAAAAAGGCTGAGGATGCCGCATTTGCTGAAGTCAAAAGACAGACAAATCAGGCACAAATCGTAAAAAATGAGGCAGAGCAGAACGCTGCCGAAATAATAAAAAAGGCTCAGGAAGAAGCCAGCCGGATTATTGAAGACGCACGTTCTGAGCAGGAAGCACTCAAAAAAAGCGGATATACAGAAGGTTTGAACAAAGGCCGTGAAGAAGGTTTTGAAGACGGTCACGGCGAAGTTGAGAGATTGGTTGAGCGCACTCACAAAATCCTCGAGGGCGTAATGAGCCGTCGCGAAGAGATTTTGAGTGAGACTGAGCAGCAGATTGTCGAACTCGTTATTTTGATGACCCGTAAAGTCGTTAAAATCATCTCAGAGAATCAAAAATCAGTCGTTATGGCGAATATTTTGCAGGCTCTCAAAAAGGTCAAAGGCCGTGGCGATGTCACAATCCGCGTAAATCTTGCTGATGTCAAGCTTACCAGTGAGCATACTCAGGACTTCATCAAGCAGGTGGAGAATGTCAAAGGCATAACTGTTCTTGAGGATTCCACTGTCGATAAGGGAGGTTGTATCGTTGAGACAGACTTCGGTGCAATCGATGCCCGAATCCAGAGCCAGCTGAGCGAACTCGAAACGGCAATCCTGGAAATCTCACCTGTAAAAACAATCGCAAAGAACGAGCCAATGCCTGTTTCTGAGGGCTAAAAAGATTCACTGGGTGGGGAAAATGGAGTCTTTTTTTAACAAATATCTTAATACAATCAAACATACAGAGACGATTCTCTATACAGGGCATGTCACTGCAGTAAAAGGGCTTGTTATTGAAAGTAACGGCCCTCGTTCTGTCATTGGTGAGATCTGCACAATTAAAATTCCTTCGCGGAACAAAGAAGTTTTGGCAGAGGTTATGGGCTTTGAGGGCAACACCGTTAAACTTATGCCTTATGCCGACACAACTGGTATTGAAATCGGTTGTGAAATTGTGGCGAGTGGTCACATTCTTCAGGTTCCTGTCGGTAAAAATCTTCTTGGTCGTGTCGTTGATGCCACCGGCACTCCGATTGACGGAAAAGGCTCTCTTGACGTAACCGAATACTATCCTGTCCTGGCTTCTCCGCCGGATCCAATCAACCGTCTTCCGATTAACAAACGAATTTCGACTGGTGTACGTTGTATCGATTCCCTTCTTACTTGCGGAAAAGGTCAGCGACTTGGTATTTTTGCGGGTTCTGGTGTCGGAAAATCCACTTTGCTTTCGATGATTGCGCGCAATACAAACGCTGACATCAACGTAATCGGCCTGATTGGTGAGCGTAACCGAGAGGTCAATGATTTTATCGAGCGCGATTTGGGGCCAGAGGGAATGAAGCGCAGCGTAATCGTTGTTGCGACAAGTGACACTCCTTCTATCTGTCGTCTCAGGGCGGCTTATGTCACAACCGCAATTGCAGAATATTTCCGGGATCAGGGTAAAGATGTCATGCTCATGATGGACAACATGACCCGATTTGCACATGCACAGCGAGAAATTGGTCTTTCAACGGGCGAGGCTCCTGCTCAGCGTGGTTATCCTCCGAGCGTATTTGACCTGATTCCAAAATTGCTTGAAAGAACAGGCACTAACGATAAAGGCTCAATCACAGCTTTCTACAATGTTCTGGTAGATGGTGATGATATGGACGAGCCGATTACTGATAAAGTCCGCGGAACTTTGGACGGCCATATTGTTTTGAGCCGATCTCTTGCACAGCAGAGACATTATCCGGCTATTGATGTCTTGAAGTCTATCAGCCGTCTTGCCCGCCGTGTTTCCGGGCGTGAAACTCTCAAAGCCGCTACAAAAATCAGCCGGCTTGTGGCGATTTACGAGGATAACCGTGATATGATTAGCGCGGGTGTCTATCAGAAGGGAGCGAACGCTGAGATTGACCTTTCAATTGACAAGCATGAGGCAATCGAGCAGTTCTTGTGTCAGGAAGAAGACGAACATTGCGACATCGAGGATACATTGCAGAAGCTTTCTGCACTTGCAGAAATTGAAATCCCTGATGAAGAATACGTCGAGCAGCCTGCACTCGGCCGAAAAACAGTGGCACAGCTTGTTCATGAGCACAAGGAAGAAAATGTCACCGACGCAAACGCAAAGGCAAGCGGAGCTTTTGAGACGAACCTTCCCGATCAGATTTCGGCAATCAGTGATGTTGCGGACAAGCTCTAGCCTATGAAACGGTTTAATTTTTCTTTGCAGAAGGTTCTTGATTTCCGCGAGTTTGAGAAAAAACAGGCTGAGGCGGAACTTGGAAAAGCCGTTGCCGAAGAAACAAAAATCCAGAACACTCTTGATATGATTGCCGAGGCTCATGCTTCAAATGTACGGGCAGCGGATTCTACAAAAGATATCAGCGGAATGCTGGCCGCACAGAATTATTTTCGTCTTTTGAGTCAGCAGAAGGAAGAGGCTTTGATGAGTCTTGCACAGGCTCAGGTCATTACCGAAGAAAAACGCGAGGCAATGCGTGAGGCGATGAAAAATTGCAAGGCTCTTGAAAATCTCCGTGACAAACGAAAAGATGCATGGCGAAAAGAAAATTACAAAGCCGAAGAAAATGAAATTGACGATATTGTGACTTCAAAGTGGAATTAGTCTTTTCTTGAAATTTTTCCCTTGTTTCAATTATAATGTTTTAAGGATTTATAGATGAAAGAACGCTCAGATCGCCTTAAAGCAATAAAAAAATTAATAAAAAATAACCGAATCGAAAGTCAGGATGAGCTTTTGCGTGAACTTACAAAAGAAGGCTTCGATGTAACCCAGGCAACTCTTTCACGAGATCTTAAATTGCTCAAAGTCGGGAAGGTGAGTGACGGACATGCGGGCTATGTTTACACTCTCCAGAGCGATGAGGACAGGGGAGAGAGCGAGCAGATTTTTGTGCAGGATTTTTTGCGTGGATATGTAAGCATTGACTGGAACGCAACTACTGTTGTAATCAAAACTTTCGGCGGCCATGCAGATGCGGTTGCGAATGCCTTGGACTGCCTTAACCTGGACGAAATTTTGGGAACTGTGGCCGGTGACAGCTGTGTTTTTGCGGCTTTGCGTGCGGGCGTGAGCGGAGAGGATTTTATGAAAACCCTCAAAAAGCATATTCCGGATTTGGAAGAAGATTTATAGAAATATTCTTAAAATTTTAAATTTTTTCTCGCTTTATCAAAAATTGTGAGTTATAATTTCATTTATGGGAAATATAACTTTAACTTTTACTGATGGTCGAAAAATTGATGTTCCAGCCCGAGTTCGTGGCAAAGACATTTTAGACAAGCTTCCTCCTCATGAAGGAACTATTATTGCTCTCAAAGTAAACTATAAGGTCGTTTCATTATGTCGTCCGCTTCGTGTTTCAAGCCGGATAGAGGGCGTATATCTTGGTTCAAAAGATGCAGCTTATGTATACAGGCGTTCTCTTTCGTTTGTTCTTGCTGCTGCGGCTTATAAGCTCTTCCCCAAAACAAGACTTTTGATTGGTCACAGTTTGGGCTACACTTATTATTACACACTTGACCGCAAAAATCCGGTTACAAAAGATGAAGTTGCCGCGCTCAAAGCAGAAATGCTCAAAATCATCGAAAAAGATATTCCTATCAACACAAGGCATATTTCTTTTTCCGAGGCCATGGAGGCTTTCAATAATTTTGGTATGCCGGAGACTGCAAAACAGCTCCAATACAGGTGCCGCGACAGTGTCCTCGTAAATGCCTTTGATGATGACTCTGTTAAATTCTGCGATGTATATTTTGGTTCCCTTGTTGAATCAACTGGTATACTCAAGGTTTTTGACCTTGAACCTTATGATGAAGGATTCCTTCTCAAATTCCCGGAGGCAAAAAGCCCTGATGTTGTCGCACCATTCGAAGATTCTCCAAAGATTTTCGAAATTTTCAAGCGTTACAAAAAATGGGGCAAGCTAGTCAATGTCTCAACGACAGCTTCTCTCAACGAGATTGTCTCTCGCAAAAAAATCAATGACTTCATCGACATCTGTGAGACTTATCAGGCTCAGAATTATGCCAAAGTTGCACAGCAGATTGCTGACAAGGGCAATGTAAAGGTTGTTCTGATTGCAGGTCCGTCTTCTTCGGGCAAAACAACTTCCGCATTCAAGATGGCACTTCATTTGCGCTCAATCGGCTACACGCCAAAGACAATCAGTCTTGACTGTTACTACGTTGGCCGTGACCGCAATCCAAAAGACGAGAACGGCAACTACGACTACGAATGTCTTGAGGCTCTGGACATAGATCTTTTGAACCAGAACCTTCTTGATTTGTTCGCTGGCAAAGAAGTTGAGATTCCTTCATACAATTTTGACCTGGGGCAGAGATATTATACAGGCAACAATAAGATGACTTTGGGACCGAGCGACATTCTCATCCTTGAGGGAATTCACGGCCTCAACGACAAGCTCACGCCTCTTATCAAGCCTGAGTACAAATTCAAGATTTATCTTTCGGCTCTTACACAGCTCAATTTCGACGAGCACAACCGAATCCCAACCAGCGACAACCGCCTTATCCGCCGAATCGTGCGCGATGCAAATTTCCGAGGAAAGTCTGCCGCCGCAACAATCGGCATGTGGGACAGCGTTCAGCGCGGCGAAAAGCTCCATATCTTCCCCTATCAGAACTCTGCCGATGCGGTTCTCAACACTGCGTTGGACTATGAGCTTCCGGTGCTCAAAATTTACGCTGAGCCAAAACTTCGTGCAGTGCGCCCGGATCAGCCTGAGTACACCGAGGCGTGCCGCTTGATAAACTTCCTCTCGCACTTTAACGCGATTTCATCGGATTATGTTCCAAAACAGTCAATTATCCGAGAATTCATAGGTGGAAGTTCGTTCAAATACTAGCGGACAAAAAATTACCTCCTGTAATTTTTTCCTCGGCTTTTGCCCATCCCATGACAAGCACAAAAACGAATGTGCTTGCCAGGGGATTTTAGTTAAGTTCTACGTAAGTTTTTCCGAAACCACCGTCTTCCGGGCGGGCATAATAGAAAGATTTTACTCCTGGATAATTAGAAAGATAATCCTGGACGGCCTGCTGTAAGATTCCGTTTCCTTTTCCGTGGATTACGCTGAAACTCTTGAAATTTGTCATTGCGCAAAGGTCAAGCTGTTTTTGGAGCGCGTGAACTGCTTCTTCTTCCCTCATTCCAAGAAGACGAAGCTCAAAAACCGGGCTTCCGTTTCCTGTGTCTGAGTTTAGCTCTACGCTGTAATCTGCTGAGGTCAAATTTGCAGGAGCAATCAGTTCCATGTCCTTTTGCTTTATGTTCATTCGGATTGAGCCAAGCTGAACGAGCCAGACTCCCTTTTTTTCTTCATGCAAAAGCGTTCCCCTGCTTCGGGTTTTTCCGACAAGAACTTCCGCACCCTCACAGAATTCAAACTTTGGTTTAGGACTGTTTTTTGCCCGTGGCGCAAGATTGAATACTTCTTCATCAGTATAAGTTGCCTTTGCGTTTGCAAATGCTTCTTTGTTGCTGAGGCGTTTTTTTGTTTTTTTGTTTGAAGAAGCAGAATGACTTCCAGCAGAAGAAATTTTCATGCCGTTTTCTGCAATTTTGGTCTCGTTTTCGATTCGCTCAGTAAGAAGTTTTTCTTCTTCTTCGAGACGGTCTTTTTCTTCTTCAATCTCCATTTCCTGCAATTCGACGTCTTCTGTCAAATCGTTGATGAATTTGCGCATTTTGAGTGTTTTTTCGCGGGTGATTTCCCCTTCGCGAAGCTCACGCACAAGATTTTCAAGTGATTTTCGTGTTTCTCGCAAGAATCTTGATTCGGCACGGGATTCACGCTCTTTAAGCTCATTTTCCTTCTGGCGGAGTTTGAGGTCTTTTTGCTCCTGTTTGAGAAGCTTTTCTTTCTGGCGGTTTTCTAGGCATGCGAATTCCTTTTCGCGACGGTCAAGTTCTGCGTGTTTTTGAGTGAGACCTCGAATCAAAGATGAGACATCCGCCTGCTCACTTGTGATGTAAGATTTTGCCTTTGAGACGATTGAGCCTGGGAGTCCTGAGCGTTTTGCAATATCAAGGGCATGACTTTCACCGGGAACACCCATAACAAGATGGTAGGTGGGAGCGAGTGAGTTTGAATCGAATTCAGCGCTGGCATTCACGCAATACTGGTTCGTGTATCCGTAATTTTTGAGGCTTCCGTGATGAGTCGTAACGAGGACAAAAGCCTTTTTCTCAATCAAAGAATCAAGACATGCCATCGCAATTGCACCGCCTTCCTGTGGGTCAGTTCCGCCGCCAAATTCATCAAGAAGAACGAGAGAATTTGAATCAGCGTGCTTTACAGCTGCGGCAATATTCTTCATGTGGGCGGAGAAAGTCGAAAGCGAGTTGTCGATTGACTGGTCATCGCCGATGTCGGCAAAAATCGCGTTGAAAATCGGAAGCCGTGTGCCGTCGCTGGCCGGAATCGGAAAGCCGGATTGATTGAGCATTGAAAGGAGCGCGAATGTTTTGAGAGTAACGGTCTTTCCGCCTGTGTTCGGGCCTGTGATAATAAGAATATTTTTGTTGGGAAGCCACTTGATGTCAATAGGAACGGCTTTTTCACCCAGGAGCGGATGACGTGCTCCAATCAAAAGCGGAGGATTTTCCTCGTCTCCCTGTTCGCAAGTGAGCGCGTAATTGCATAGATGCTCCGCTCCCCAGCGGGCAGAAGCGTAAGTCGCATCAAAAAGAGTCATTGTTTTGAGCGCTGATTTGAGGTCATCGTAAAGCGGATGGAGAAGGGCGGTTGTCTCGGTGAAAACTTTGCGCGTTTCCTGAGCAAGCCGGGCTTCTTCCTGCAGAAGCTCGTTGTTTTTGCGAACGACTTCTTCAGGCTCGATAAAAAGTGTCTGCCCTGAAGATGAAACCTCGTGGACGATGCCTGAAATTCGGTTCCTTTGATTGGCTTTTACGGCGAGAACCTGCCTGTCAGCGCGGAAGGCCGGAACATTGCTTTCGAGAACGTTGTTGAGAGTGGTGTCGCTCGTGTATTTTTTGAGTGCGGCTTTGATTTCGCCGTTGATTTGTGCGATTTTTGCCCGGATTTCGCGAAGGACTGGCAAATCCTTTAAATTGCCGTCCTTGTCGATGATTCTGGAGATTGTGGCCTGCGTTTGCTCAAGGGCTGAATACGGAAGAGTTTCCGCCGTGTCCAGAAGGTTTTTTAGTCCAAGCTCCGAAGAAGAAGTTTTGACCGAAGAATACAAGTCAAGCGCGGACGACGCGAACTGCCAGAGAGAATAAAGTTGTTCCTGCTCAAGAGTCGTTCCTTGGGCCTGTAATAATTTTATGAACGAAGCAATTTCGCCCCAGGAATGCAGACGGACTGGATTCTTTGAAACTATGGCTTTCTGCCATTGTGAGGAAAGCGTTTTGAGAGAAGAAATTTCGTCAAGTTTTTCCTGAGTGAAAGGTTCTCGTCTTAAAACCGAGGCTTTTCCTTCCTCGCTCACACAATATCCGGCGATAGTATCGCGGATTCGGTAATAATCTAGTTGTTCTAAAGTTCGTTTGTGCATATATCGACATCCATGTCGTAACGAGAATTTTACTTCGTAAAATTCTCGCGAGTTACGACCTTTTTCCCGCATCCGTGCGGGAATCATTGTAAAAAACAAGGATATATTTTTTGTTCTTAATCTTCCCAGCTTCCTGTTCTGATTTCTTCGCGGATTCTCTGCCAGCTTTCGAAACGCTCTTCGGTGATTACACCCGCTTCGACTGCTTCAAGAATTTTGCATCCAGGTTCACTCTCATGCTTGCAGTTGGTGCCGAATTTGCATTTGCCAATCAGAGGCTCGAATTCTCGGAAATAAAGAGCCAGTTCATCTGCGGCAATATCGTTGAGCACAAAACGGCGTACTCCCGGCGTATCAATAATGGAAGCATAAGCATTTTGCACTCCACCCACAATTGACTCGTTAAGATGAATGTGCATGAGCGTGCCTTTTGTGGTGGTGTGGGAGCCTTTGCCATATTTGCGGCTGAGGCTGCCTGTTTTGAGAACGCAGGAATTGTCCAGGACGTTTACGAGTGAAGATTTGCCCACGCCTGACTGACCGACAAGCGCGCTGAGTTTGCCTGTGATAAGTTCTGCAAGCTCCGTGAGACCTTCACCTGACTTTGCCGAAATGCGAAGAACTTTGTACCCCAGCTCTTCCCAGATTGAAAGCCTGTTCTGAAAATCAGGTTCCTGTGCTTCGGGAAGGTCGTATTTGTTTACAAGAATAATTGGTGTGAGGTTCTGATACTCAGCCTGAACAAGCTCGCGGTCAATAAAACGAGGGCGGAACTCTGGCTCGGCAGGGGTAGTGACCAAAATGATGTAGTCTAAATTTGCCGCCAAAAGCTGAGGCGCGCGCCCTTTTACATTCCAGCGGATAAAAGCATTGTTGCGAGGAACAAGTGAAAGAATCTGCCCCTTTTCGTCCTGGGCATCTTCAATTTCGATTTTTACTCTGTCGCCCGGTGCCAGCGGGTTGTAATAGCGGGTGTCGAGCTTGAGCCTTTTGCTTTTAAAAGAACAATTCCGTATTATGGAATTGCCATCGTCATCCTTATCGTCACATTCGATTTCAAAAACATTATTGCTGCCGCTTAAAACGGTGCCTTCTAGTTGAACCATATTTTACTATTGTAAGCGAGAAAAGAAGATTTTGCAAGGAAAAGAAAGGAAAAGAAAGGTGAGCTCCAGGGCAAACGCATTATAAAATACTTGCTGTCAAAAATGGCTTCCGGTCGTGAAAACGGCTTATCGGAACCGCATGCTAGCATGCTTAACATCATCAACTTAAGGTCTAAAAGCTACTTTTTTGGTTTGCAGAATATTTATTTGCGTCCCTGAACCTTCTTTTTTTAGAAATTGAATCTCTTTTGGGAAGCAAATAT
>Ga0256405_10001199_pt1 | contig 73528 bp, 53 predicted proteins | sample RumenRJG_02DNA_FD_189096 | JGI IMG/M metagenome (GOLD analysis project Ga0256405, IMG submission 189096) | Bovine rumen microbial communities from Lethbridge, Alberta, Canada - RJG_02 | ecosystem: Host-associated > Mammals > Digestive system > Stomach > Rumen | place: Canada: Alberta...
GAATGAAGGATCCCGGAGAGGACGTCCGTCACCGGTTCTCCGCCAGCCGCAGGGAGACCCGGGACCGGATCCGGGCGGCGCAGTCCTCCGGGGAGCAGGCTCCGGCGTACAGGGCGGACAGCTCCTCCCGGACGATCTCCCGGATCTGCGGATCGACGGCCTCCGCCATCGGAGATCCCGCCCGGTCCAGAACCGCCTCGAGCTCGTCCTTCGCTTCCTCCGTGAAGAAGGAGACCACGCCGGGCCGGTCGAGCTCCGCGGGATCCGTGGGATGCGCCCGGTCCCCGTGCTTCATGAAGGACGTGCCGTCATAATAGAAGCGGAATTCCATGTCCCTCGCCGTGTACGCGTCGATCATGGATTCCAGCCGGGACCGGAGGGAAGGGATGGGATCCCGGAGCGCGCCGTTTGCGCTGACCGTCATGGGGACCTCCCCCTCGAAGAGGAAGCGGATCATCTCCCAGGCCGCGTCCGGATGCTCGCAGAAGGAGGTGAGCGCCACGGCGTCGTTCATGTCCGCACGGATCCCGGCTCCGCTCCGGCGGATGGGTGTGGGCAGGCCGATCAGCACATAGTTCTCCGTGCCGAAAAGAGCGGTCAGCCCCAGGATTTCCCCCGGGGACCGGATCACGGCGTCCCGCAGAGCGATCCTTCCCTCGAGATACGGAGCAAAGTCCTCCTCATCCGCCGAATAACCCGCCGCCGTCAGCCCTTCATACCCCGGCAGGGACAGCAGATAGTCCAGCACCCGGCGGAATTCCGGACCGTCGAAGGAGCAGGTCCCCGCCTCCCGGTCGATGAACTCCCCGAGCCCGTCCGACGCCTCGAGGATGATCTCGAAAATCTCCCGGCAGGGCGGACGCAGGAAATCCACCCCCTCCGGAAGAGCGGCGGCGAAATCCGTCAGCCCGGAGAGCGTCCAGCATCCCTCCTCCGCGGCCTCCTCCGGGAGCATGTCCCGCCGCGCCGCCAGGGTCGTCAGCGTGAGCCCGGTGGAAAGACCCCAGATCCCCCCGTTTCCGTCGTCGAAGGCCCGCGTCACCGCGCCGAAAAGGTTGTCCCGGTTCACCAGCTCGTCCCGGTCCAGATACGGCGTCAGGTCCGCGAAGAGCTTCTTTTTGTACAACTGCCGGGCGCATTCTCCGTCGGGCGCGGTCACCACGATGTCCGGACGGATCAGCCCCGCCGTCATGTCCAGAGCCAGCCTGCCCTCGTCTCCCACGTAATCCAGGGGCGTCACCCGGATGTCCCGGTGGGATTTGTTGAAGGCCGCGATCCGGGAGGTCAGGAGGCGGTCCTCGAGATCGTAGGCCAGCGTCAGCACCGTCACGCCCGTGAGATCCGCGTCCTCCGCCCGGGCGTAGAGGGAGAGGCTCGGGATCCAGTTCTGCTCCCCATCCATGTTCCGCTCCGTCAGGACGATCCGGTCCGCGTCGAGGATGCCGCAGAGGGAGGAGGACTCCGGGATCACGTCGGACGCCGCGAAGTCCATGATCATCTCCGCCTCTCCCGTGCCGCCGTGCTCCTTCGACACGACACCCCAGATCCCGGCCCGGTCCACGAGGTAGAGATCCCGCCCCGGCGCGAAGACCGCGTTCCCGCATCCGTCCCAGCTTGGCATCCGGAACCGCTCCGCGGCCTCTCCCTTTTCCGGGTCCAGAGAATAGACGGCCCGGTACAGCTTATCGTTCGCGATCCAATCGGCGCAGGCCATGGGCTCCCCGTCCCCGTTCAGACCCAGGGCCCCGACGTCGCCCGGAACGGGAACAGAGCGCAGAATCCGGAAATCCGGCGCGAACACCAGGACCTCCCGTCCCGCGCCCACATAGAGGATCCCGTCCCGGTCTGCGCACAGAGTCTCGGTCCAGAAGCCGTCCGACGGAAAGAGCTGCGCGATGTTGTCGCTGAGCGTCAGCTCCCCCGTGTTCCGGTCGTACCGCCCGAGGAAGATGTCCCGGGGAGCCTCCCGAACCGCGTCGTTCCGAAGGTGGGTGAGGAGGAAAAACGCTTCGTCCCGCCCGATCACGGCCTTGAATACGGAGGCCAGAGGATCCAGCGGCAGGACCTCTTCCCGGAGAACGGCCTCCCCGCCGGGCTCCGACGTGACGAGGAACCAGCGCATCTTCTGCCCGAATCCGCCGTCCGGAAGAGGCTCCACGTCCATATGGGACGCCAGACAGGTGAGCGTTCCCGCCTCCTCGTCCCGGTACACGGCGGACTGGATGCTGAACAGCTCCCCGGGCATGGGCAGAACCGTCCCCTCGAACCGCGGCCCGGCTTCCGGCGGGACATACGCTTCCTCCCGGCGGCATCCCGGGATCAGGGCCAGCATCAGCAGAGCCGCCAGAAGCGCGGAGATCGGCCGGAGCCTCCGGGCAGAGCGGATCTTCGTTGGGCAGGGCAGTCGTTTCGCAGTCATGGCGCATCCTCCGGGATGATTTGTCACTACAATTATCGCATATGAATCGTCGTTTGTCAAGAGAAAAATCAGAAAATGGCGAAAAAATAGTTTTCCGGAACGCGGGAAAAGGATGTAAGGGGATGGTCAAGCAAAACAAACATTCTCTCCTGATGAAAAGCAGAAGGATCTGTTTATTTTCAACCTTTTGAAAGGGAGGGTGGAGGGAGGGGAAACTTTCCGCAGAAAGTGTCCCCTCTTCCAACAAAAAACTTTCCTTTCCTCTATATCTGTGCACTTGCTGAATAGAACAGCCCTCTCAATACCGGTACTGCGACGCTGTCATACCAATTTAGTGAAGCTCCCCCCTCACCGGAGTTCGGCTTGTCCGAACTCCAGGGAGTCGCCCTTGGCGAACTCCCATCCTGCGCAAGCGCCACCTTCCCCCCTAGGGGAAGGCAGATACAGGTCCTTCGTCCAACTGAAACCCTGCTCAAGGTTCTCTTTCACCCGTTCTCCGCCAGCCAAATGGATACCCTCGATTGTATTTTCGCCGCGCAGTCCTCAGCCGTGCCGAGACCTCCGAGGAAGGCCGAGATCTCCTCCCGGATCAGATCGTTCACCTCCTGGGGCGGACGGTCCAGCGCGGCCCCGCCCTCCCGGTCCAGATAGTTCCGGACCCGCGCGAGCTGTTCCTCGTCCGGGGGCTCCACGGTCCAGGGCATGTCGCCGCAGATTCTTTTCATTTCCTTTTTGATGTCCCCCTCCGCTTTGGCGTAGTCCTCCGGTGGCTCGGGCCAGTTGGTCCATCGGCCGTCGGCCAGGTGGATCATGATCTGCCTTCTCATGGCCTCCGCCTTTTCGTCGTAATGGGATTTCAGGGACGAGAGCCCCGGATCCTCGAACCAGCTCTGCTCGTTCACGGCCCGGAAGGTCGTCCGGATGAACGCCCAGGCAGCCTCCGGAGCCGGACAGGTTTTCGGGATCACAAAGGCCTGGGAAGCCGAGAGAGAGGTTCTGTAAGCGGGATCCTCGGAGGGATAGCCCACGATGACGTAGTCCCGGGTGGAGAACTGGCTTTCCCAGTCCAAGAGACTCCCCCCGCCCCAGATATACGCCGGCGCCAGAGAGAAGGTGCCGTCCCGGTAGAAAGTCCGCGCGTCCCCGGTCATGTACGCATTCAGCTCCCGGGCCTCCGGCAGGCCGTCCATGAAGCGGAGCAGGCGGACGAACAGCGGCGAATCGAAGGAGCAGACCCCCGCCTCCCGGTCCACGAACTGTCCGGTGAACACCGGAAGCATGGCGTAGCTGCCCCGCACCGTGTTCTTTGCGAGGTACCGGCCCTCCGGAAGGCTGTCCGCGAACTCCAGAAAATCGGACAGGGACCAGCCGTCCGCCCCGCCGTATTCTCCCAGCAGGTCCGGGGTGGAAAGCCACGTGTTCAGCGAGAAGTACGGCGCGATCCCCCAGAGTCCGCCCTCCCCGTTGTCGAAATACCGCAGGACGGAGCCGAAGAGATTGTCCGGGTTCACCGTGTCGTCCGCTTCGATATAGGGCATGAGATCCGCCGTCATCCCCCGCCGGGCCAGGGTGAGCAGCTCTCTCGACTGAGCGTCTCCGTAGACAATGTCGGGCGAGACGATCCCGTTCGCCATGTCCGTGAGCAGGCTGTCCGCTCCGCCGGTTACGTTCTCCGCGTTGTTGTAGATGCTGTAGTCCAGCGTCGTCACCTGAATGTCCGGGTGATCCCGGTTGAAGCGGACGATTTCCGACCGGATGGGATCCGGCGGCTCGTGGGCGAACGCCATCTGCAGGGTGACGACATTCTCCGGCTCAGCCTCCCGTTCTCCGGCGGGACGATACAGCACGGGGCGAAGCGTCGAGAGACCGTTTTCCGTGGTCAGGGAGGCGAAGAGCAGTCCGTCCCCCGCCGCTGCGATCAGCTCCGACGTCTCGTCCCCTCCGACCAGTCCGAAGGAGGAGCGCACGATCCCGGAGGCGAGAAAGTTCAGCACGGGAACCGCTTCTCCCCATTTTCCGTCCTCCCCCTTCCGCATGACGGAGATCCCGTCCGCCGTTTCAAAGTACAAATCCCCCGCCGGAGAGAAGGAAATGCGCCGGGTGTTCTGATCCAAGGAAACCGCGTCCTCCCAGGAGCCGGAGACCTTGTCCAGCCGGGCCGCGCCCCATCCGACGCTTCCGCCGTAGCCGGAGCAGGCCCAGAGATTCCCCTCGGGATCCGGAGCAAAGCAGGAGATCCATCCCCCGGCCCGGACGGTGTTCACATAGTCCAGCTCCGGCGTGTAGACCAGGGTCAGCCCGCCGCCCGTCAGCCAGAGATCCCCGTCCCCGTCCGCCGCCATCTGCTCGACCCGGAATCCATCCGGCGCGGAGGGCAGGGAGAACAGCTCCCGCTCCATGGTTAGGGATCCGTCCGAGAGCGCCATCCGGCAGAGAAGCTCTTTTCCCTCGTCCTCCCCGTACCCGTTCAGTATATACCAGAGGGAGTCCCCCGAAAAGGCCGCTCCGCCGAGGGAGGTTTCGGGATCTCCGGGGATGTCGGTCCGCCCGGTCAGCTCCCCGGAGGAGGAGAAGGTAAAGACCGCCCGGCCGAGGGAACAGAGTTCCCGGCCGTCAAACCGCTGCGCCGCCACGGACAGGGACCCGGACGCCGGATCATACCGCGCCGTTCCCCCGTCCCAGGGCATGGAGTACCCCTCCGGCAGGACAAGAGTCAGAGGATCGTATCGTCCGCCGTTGTCCGCGGTCAGGGAGGTGTCCTCCGCCCCGTGCAGCGGCGTGGGATCCTCCTTCCGGCATCCGGTCAGAAGTGTCAGCAGGCAGAGGAGCAGAGCCGCCGCCTGTATCCGTGCATTCCGTTTCATCGAGCCGCTCCTTTCGTATTACCCGTTCTCCGCCAGCCAGAGGGACACCCGGGACTGGATCTTCGCCGCGCATTCCTCGGCTGTTCCCACGCCGGAGAGGAAGGCGGACATTTCCTCGGCGAGGATGCTGTAGATCTCGTCGACGCCCGCCTCTTTTGCCGTACAGCCCGCCTCGTTGAAGAGCTTCACGTACTTGTCCCGATCCTCCCGGGTGAAGGTCGAGAGGATGCCGGGATACTCCATCTCGTCCTCGGTGATCGCCTGAGAAAGCGGACGGCTCGTGCCGCTGATTCCGTGATAGGCGTACAGGTCCTCGAACTGGGTGTCGTACCAGGAGACGTTGGACCAGCCGTCCCCCTTCTCGAGGAATTCATCAAAGGCGGAGAGAAGTGCCGGAATGCCTCCCTGTCCCCCTTTGCTCGAGAAGGACCGGCGGACCAGATCCCAGGCCAGCTCAGGCTCCTCGCAGAAGGAGGTGATGACCACGGCGGTCTGCGTTCCCACGGAGATCCCCGCGCCCGCCCGTCTGACCGGAGCCGGATAGCCGATCATGGTCCAGTCCTTCGTCCCGAACGCGGTGATCAGCCTCCGGACCCTGTCTGCGTCGTTGAGCATGCCGCTGTTGCCGCCGACCGTGACCCGGATCTTTCCGGAAATCCGCGCCTCCGCCTGCCCGTCCCCGTCCAGACCGGCGTAGAGAGATTTTGAGGCGGCCTCCTCGTAGGACGGCAGGGTATTGACGTAATTGAGATAGCGGATGAACACGGGATCGTCGAAGGAGCAGGTCCCGGCCTCCCGGTCGACAAACTCCATATAGGCTCCGAACCGGAGAAGGAAGTGTATATCCCGGTTGAGGCCGAGCATGAACTCGCAGTCCTCCGGCAGCCCGTCGATGTAGTCGAGCACGTCTTCGAGGGTCCAGCAGCCCTGTTCGGCGTATGCTCCCAGAAGCTCCGGCGTGGAGACGAGGGACTGAAGGGTGAAATTGGCCGCCGTGCCCCAGATCCCGCCATGGCCGTCGTCGAACATCCGCTCCACGCAGTCAAAGAGGTTGTCCCGGTTTACCGTGTCGTCCGCCTCGATGAAGGGGGTGAGGTCCGTGTAAAGCCCTTTCTCGTAAAGCGGCTTGATGTGGATCGCGCCGAGGCCTCCCAGCACGATGTCCGGCTTGTAGAGGCCCGTCGCCATGTCCCGGGCCAGCTTGTCGTAGCCGCCCCGCCAGTTCTCGTCCGTGTTGTATGCGCCGAAATCGTCCAGCACCACCGCCACGTCCGGGTGATCCTGCCGGAATTTGTTCACCGCGCTCGTCATGGACGTGGTGAGGTAGTCGAGGTAGGCGATGGTCAGGGTCTTCGCGTCCGTCAGGTCGATGTCCTCGCCGGGCTGATAGATCGTCATGGTCCCGCCGGCATAGAACGCGCCGCTCTCCGCCTCGAGGAAGAACATCCGCCCGCCCGCCGAGCCGACGAACATGGATTCCGACCAGAGGATCCCGGAATTGACGTAGTTGAGAATCAGTTCCTTCCCCAAGCCGTCCGCCGTTTCCCGATAGCCCCAGACGCCGTCGTTCTCCGAGCAGAAGAAGAGGTAGTCCCCGTCTCCGTCCCGCATGTTCCCGCTGACGTGGATGCGCTCTCCCGCCGTGCCGGAGGATTTTACTATTTCCGCCGCCTCCGGGCCTCCGTTCATGTAGGTGACGGCCGCGAAGATCCGCCCGTCCGGGGAGGCGTACAGGCCGGAGATCTGCCCGCCCGAGGAGATGTCCGGGACGACGGAGCCCTTCTTTTTGCCGTCCGGGGAGAGGATCAGGATCTCCCGGTCCGAGGCGGCGTAAAGATCCCCGTCCCCGTCGGACCGCAGGCCGGACAGAGCGTGCGGCTTCTGGGCGAACAGGCCGGAAATGTCCTCCCCGAAGGTCCACTGTTCCGCTTCAAGGTCGTACCGGCTGATGAGAATTCGGCCGTTGTCCCCGTCCGTGGAATAGACCGCGCAGGTGATCCCGCCTTCGTCGATCATCCCGCATCCGAGAGAAAGGCCCTCCCGGTCGTCGAGGACCGCCGCCCGTGCCGAGGTCCCGTCCTCGGAGAGGGTGACGAGGGTATAGACGGCGTACTGCACCGCTTCCTCCTCCGCGTCCTCCGACGGAGCATCCTCAAAAACCGTGGTGATATAGGTCAGGGTGTTCGCCTCCCCGTCCCAAAACGGCCGGACGGAGGTATTCAGCATGCCCGAACTGTCCCCGCCGCTCACCCGGTCGTATATGTTGGTGAGAACGCCGTCGTTGTTCGTCTCCTCCTTTTCTTCCTGCACCGCAGCGCCCTTCCCGCATCCGGCGAAAATCCCGGCCAGCAGGACCGCCGCCAGCATCCCGGACGCACACCGCTTCCACAGCCCGATCCGTCCCGTTTTCATCTCCTTCTCCTTTCCGCTTGTTTCATGTTGGCCGATGTGCGTATTTACTCCGCCGGGACCACGGTCAGGCCCGCCAGAAAGGCGTCCAGAGCCTCCCGGCCCGCGATTTTTACGTGATAGACGTCCCCCTCAAAGACAAACGCGGCGTCCACGATCCCGCGCTCGTCCTCAACGTACCGAACCTCCGTCTCCGTGCCGCCGATCCGCGCCGACAGGGATTCCGGAAAAGCGGGGGGCTCCGGGTAATCCAGAATGCCGAAGCAGAAGTCCGCCTGCAGAGGGATCAGCGTCACCGATCCGAAGGGCGAGACGTCCACGGAGCCGGCGCTCACCCGGTCCGGAAGCCGGGAGGGCCACAGGACGCTCTTCCCCCGGAAGGACGCCAGCTCTCCGGGTGTCCGGAAGGAGCGGAGCTTTCCTTTGATGAAGGTGACGTCCCGGTCCGCCTCGTGTACGGTGATGCTCTCTCCCTCCTCCAGCTCCCGGATCCGGGGAAGCAGACGATGGAGAATGCCCTCCACGGAGAGGGAGTCCGGATCCGCCTTCGCCGCGATGGGCAGGACGAGGACCGTCAGCAGTACGGCGGCCAGAACGGCGGTCCGGCGCTTGTTGAGAGGAAGGATCCCCCGCTTCTGCCCGAGGGTCTGCCGCATGTTCCTGAACAGACGGCGCTTTTCCGCTTCGGTGGGCTGGTATGCCCCGCGGGTCAGCCGGTCGGCCATGGCGTTCCACTCTTCCACGGCGGCGGTGTCCTGTTCCTCCTCCGGCCGGTCCAGCTCCCGGTCCATGAGGAAGTCCAGAAGGGAGACCAGGGTTTTCTTCTGCGGTTGTTCCGCCTGATGCCGATGCTTCATCCGTTCTTCTCCTGTGTCCGTCGTTGTGTGTATCCTCTGTTCTCTATAACGAAAACCGTCCCGCTTTGTTACATGATACTATTCGCAGTTTAAAAATTTAACTGAATGGGTTTTGAGCGCTTTATGCAGAAGGCGAATCGCCTTGCGATGAGCTCGCGTACAATAACTCTGATAAGGTTGGATGTCTTTATTGACGTGCCAAGGTTCAGGTTTACTGTATTGTAACAGCTTGTCCTTCCTTCCCTTTCAGAAGTTCTTGCCAGGCATATATGCCTTGGGCTTCCTTTCAAGAAGCCGCGTTTCTCCTTTTAGCTTGAGATTAGCATGAATCCGTTCCGGAAGAGAACCGCCGCGAGGAGCGGGAGGCTCAGGGTCATGAGAGTGCGGAGGATCTCGGTGATCTTCTTCCGCAGACGGTGGACCCGGATCCGCATGGCCCCCTCCGACGCGCCGTACTTTTCGGCCAGAGCCGCGTAGGTCATCTCCTCGAGAAAGGCGTCCCGGAACAGCTCCGCCTCTCCCGGACTGAGCCGCCCGAGAAGCTCCTTCTCCGCCGTTCCCAACGCTTCCTCCGCCGTGGGATCCTCCCCGGATGCCCGCCGCATGATCCCTTCCGGCAGATCCTCCGGCGGGACGTCGGCCTCAAATTCCGCCCGGCGCGCCCTGGCCCGGTAGAAATCGCTGATCTTGCTGCGGGCCACCCGGTACAGCCATCCCGCGGCAGCCTCCTCCTCGGTGAAATCCGGACCCTCCCAGAAGGCGGCGAAAACCTCCTGCACGGCGTCCTCGGCGGATTCCCGGTCAGGCATGCGGCGGGCGCAGAAGGAGTAGATCCGGCTGTAATACCGGCGGGTCAGGGTTTCTTTGGACAGGGGCTTCATGGGAGACTCCGTTATGGCTGCTGTTTTGTCAATTATACAACAGAGAGAACCGGATTGCAACAGGAAAGAGGATGTTTGTCGAATTTCATATTCTGCACAGAAAAAAAGAGGCTGCCGCATGTCTCCCGCCCGGGAGTTCACACGGCGGACCCGTGACATTTGGTTTTGCGCTGTCTCGGTCGATTATTGCAGTATCCTTGCTCTGTGCGAGTCTCTGCACTTTTGCGATTGAACCGCCGTGTACGGACCCGTACGCACGGTGGTGTGGGAGGTCGGTCACTCAACCAATGGGTGACCTCCTACCCGATTGATGCCCATATCGTTGTTTGGACGGGCATATGGCTGGTTTTCAGTGGAGTGAAGCTAGGGATCGGGCACGGGTAAAATCATACCCTGTCCATGTACGCCCGGATCTGAGCCATCCGTTCGCTCTGCTTTACCGAAAACGGACAGCGGCTGTCGCAGTGCCCGCAGCCCACGCAGTCCGAGGCGTTCTTCTCAAGCGTCCGGTAGTGCTCTGACGCCATGGCGTCTCCCGCCCGGGCGAGGTCATAGTATTTGTTGACAAGTCCGACGTCGATCCCCATGGGACAGGGCTTGCAGTGATTGCAGTACACGCATTTTCCCCCAGCCTCGGGAGGCGCGAAGGTGCCGATGACGGAATAGTCGAGAGCTTCTTCCGGCTGATCGTAATACGCGATAAGGGATTCCACCTCGCTCACGCTCTTCGCGCCGGGAAGGACCGTCAGCACCCCCGGCTTGTCGAGGCAGTACCGAATGCACTGGTACGGCGTCAGCGCCTGACCGAAGGGGGACTGCTTTTCGTCCAAAAGCTGGCCGCCGGAGAAGGGCTTCATCACCGAAATCCCGACGCCCTCCGATTCGCACCGGCGGTAGACTGCCGCCCGCTCGTCCACCGTTCCGTTGGCGTACTCGCCCTGCCCGTAATCGTAGGCGGGGTTGACCGAGAACATGAGCATGTCGATTTCTGCATCGTCCATGATCCGCCCAATGACCGCGGGGGTGTGGGAGGAAAGTCCGACGTGCCGCACGACCCCCGCCTTTTTCAGCGAGAGGATATAGTCATATACGCCGTTTTTCAGATAGTTTTCCCAGTCGGAAGCCTCGTCCTGACAGTGGATAAAGCCGTAGTCGATGTAGTCCGTCCGCAGTTCTTTCAGCTGCTTATCCACGGAGCGTTTGATCGTTTCAAGATCCAAAGACCACCTGTAGGTACCGGCGGTGTAGTCCGCGCCGAAGTGGATCTGATAATAGAGGCTCTTCCTGATCTCGCTCAGTGCCTCGCCCCAGATCGGGAAGGCCGCGCCGTCCCCGGCAGCCAGATCGAAATAGTTGATCCCGCCCTCGACCGCGCGTCTGAGTGCCCGGACAGCCTCGTCCGTTCCGGCCCCGAACAGATAGGCGGACCCGATCCCGATCTCACTGATCCGGTCCCCGGTTCTTCTGTTGATCCGATAGTTCATGTGTCGTTCCCCTGTTTCTTCTGCATGATCCGATGTCGGTATTCTTTATTATAATACTGTTTTCTTTCTATAAAGCTATCTATATGGGTTTTGATCGCAAGATATAGAAGGCGAATCGCCTTGCGATGAGCTCGCGTACAATAACTCTGATAAGGTTGGATGACTAAATTGGTGTGGCAAGGTTTCGGCTACACATAATTGACATAGTCTGTCCCTATCCATTTCAGAAGTTCTTGCCAGGCTTCTTTCAAGAAGCCGCGTAACCCCTTAGAAGGGATTTAGTATAACATTCACCGCCGGAAATGTCAAATCAAACTCTTGCATATTCAGTCATTCTGTGATAGAATACCTGAAAACCATCATTCCGGAGGCACGAACCGTGGAGATCCGCGTCCTGCGTTCTTTTCTCGAAGCTGCGCGTGAGGGGAATATGACCCGCGCCGCAGAACGGCTGTACCTCTCTCAGCCGACCGTTTCCAAACAGATCCGGGAGCTGGAGGAGGAGCTCGGCGCAAAGCTCTTCATACGCTCCAATTACAGCGTCAGGCTCACGGAAGCCGGTATGCTTCTGAAGGAGAGAGCGGAGGACATCCTCTCGCTGGTAGACCGGACGGAGGCCGAATTCAAGTCGCTCGAAGAAGTAAACAGCGGCGACCTGTATGTCGGAGCACCGGAATCCGAGGCGATGGGACTGTTCGCAGAAGCCGTGCGCGAGCTTCGGGAGAAATATCCGAAGATCCGGTGCAATCTATACAGCGGAAACCTGAAGGATGTATGCGAAAGGTTGGACAAAGGGCTTTTGGATCTCGCCGTCGTGATGAGCTGGGCGGATCTGTCCAAATACGGCTGCCTCCGTATGCCGATGAAGGACACCTGGGGCGTGCTCATGCGGAGTGACGATCCTCTCACGGAAAAAGAGACCGTCACGGTTGAGGAACTGAAGGACCTTCCTCTGATCTGTTCCCGGCAGTGGATCGATCAGGAGTTCCCGCAGTGGTTCGGCGGTTCCGCGGGCGGGGTGAACATCGTGGCGACCTATAATCTGGCGTACAACGCTTCCGTTATGACGCGGGCGGGGATCGGATACACCGTCGCGCTCGACAAGCTCGTCCACACCGGGAAGGACAGCGATCTTGCCTTCCGTCCGCTTTCCGGTGTCCCCGAGACCGAACTGTATGTGATCTGGCGGAAAAACCAGCCCCTCACGCCGATTGCCGAGCTGCTTCTCGGTCAGCTGCGGGAAAAGCTGTGAGGAATCGTGTGAACTGAAGCTGACTGCTCATACAAATTCCATTCTAAATCATAGATTTAGAATGCCCTGAAAGTCATTCTGACTTTCAGGATCACGCAAAACCATTTTGCAATGGTTTTGCGTGGAATTAGTATCAGAGGCTTCTGCCGAACCGGAAGAGTTCGTCCCGCTTTTCCGCAGATTTGTTCTGCTTGCCGCTGGCGGTAAAGATCCCGGCGTTTTCCACGCCCCAGTATTCCACGATGGAATGGTAGTACTGCGCAATGGCCGGGCCGCTCACGAAGGGGCTGCCGGAGGACAGGATGAGCGCAGCCTTTTTCACGTTTTTCGGAATATCGACGGAATAAGTCCGGTGAATCGCAGCCTGCATCTGTGCCGAAAGGGTAAAGTAATAAATCGGAGAGGCAAATACGATCATGTCTGCGGACAGGATCTCCGGATAGAGGATCTGCATGTCGTCCTTCTGACAGCAGGTCCCTTTTTCCTTTTCGCGGCAGTATTCGCACGCCATACAGCCCCGGATATTCATATGCGCGACGTTATAGGAGACCACCTCGTGTCCCGCCTCCTCCGCGCCGCGCTTCAGAGCGTCCGCCATTTCGGAGGTGGACCCGTCCCGATGCGGAGAGCCGTTCAGAATCAGAATCTTCATATTCATTCCCCCATCTCGAGTGTGAGCGATACGTTCCCGTTTCCGAGCAGGGCTTTCATCTCCTCCGCGCTCTTGTCCGAAATGTGTCCGAGGCGGGTATAGGCCCAGGAATTCGAGCCGTAGAACACAACGATCTGGTTTCCGGAGTAGAGCACGATGTCGCCGGACCCGGTCGTCGTCTGCCGGTCATCCCGCGGGAGTCTTGTCCCGAGAGAACCGACCTGCTCGAATCCGCCGTACATGGACATCTCCACGGTGAGCGGCTGCTCCCTCACCAGTTCCCGCAGAGCGTCCACCGAAGCATTATCCTCCCAGTCCACGGAAACAGGCGTATCGTTGATTCTAAGGATCAGATCCATATTCGTTTCCTCCTCCGTTGTATCGTTCAGGCTAATAAAACGTTCGGTCAGAACAGCTACCAGGGCACGAGTGGCGGATGCTTTCGGTTCGAACACATATCCGTTTTCGTTCAGGATCGTCTCACGCGCCCAGCGAACCGTCTCTTCCGCCCATGGACTCACGCCGTCCTCCGCTCCGCCGCTGTATGAAGGCGAACCGGCCTGCCGCCAGAGGAGCGTCACGAGCTGTTCTTCCGTCACGGGGTCATTTGTTCCGAACAGACCGTTCCCGTACCCCTGAATGATCCCGCTCTGCGAAGCCCAGAGCACGGCGTCAGAATACCACGCACCGGTCAGCGTATCCGAAAAGGAATCCGTTCCCGTGACCTCCGGCTCCCCCGCAAGCCGGTATAGAACAGTCGCAGTCTGAGCGCGCGTGAAAAATCCGTTCGGTTCAAAAGAATCCTCCGAAGTGCCGATCATGACGCCCCGATCTCTCAGCTGTTCAACCGCGTCGGCGAACCATGCGTCATCCGGAACATCCCGATAACCGGCCGCGGCAGCCGTGATCCCGAGGCACAGACAAAGCGCTGTCAGTACCGGCCATATCTTCTTTTTCATCGTCAGCTCCGTCCCATCCCTTTTTCTTTCTTCACTCGTATTGTATCACGCGCCTTAAGAAATGTCAAATTCTTATATTCTATCTTTAGTCATTCCGGTCTGGAATATCTTGTCGGCCGGCCGCACCCTTCAGCTTTTTCCCTTTGGATTCCCTTCCCTTTATTCGGGATCTAAAGAGATGTAAATTTCCGAATCATCTGGCCAGGAGGTTGACAAGCTCAGAAAAGAGAACAGCTGCCTGCGGAAATGACTGCGCAGCTTGCCCAAGGTATGTGAAGCATCCTTATGAGAAGACAGCGGATGAACTGCGTTATACGGCGGAATTGTGGATGAAAATCAGCTATCGGGATCATATCGTGACAAACGAGGAGGTTTTTTGTAGGGGCTGTAAGCCGGAAAACTGGTGCAGATACCGGATTATTCCGGACGGTACTCCGTCACCCGCTTCAGGTATCCCTCCGCATCGCTGTTCAGCGTCAGATCGGCATACGCCTTCAGATCGCTGCAGATCAGCCATTCCGGCTCGGAGCGCTGGTACATATCCGCGGCGTATTCGTTTTCCGCGGCGGAGGTGTCGATGGAGAGCATGATGCCGTTCGTATGAACAAGCTCCGCGCAGTCGGCATCAAGGTTAAGCTCACAGGATTTCAGGATTTTCATGGGTTCCCTCCATGATAATAATATGATGGAGGTATCGTAAGCATGAGGTTGTGGGGGTGCAGCCTTAAACTGCGGGGACATTTCCTTCCTCATAGTGTGAACACGCTATAGAATCACAGCGCCTTCACCAGGGGCTTGTATTTCCGGATGAAGCCTTCGTTGGCCTCGTCGCCGTGCTCGGTGTTGGCGGAGGCGAAGATCTCGGCGGGATGTCCGGCGTCCTTCGCCAGCTCGGCGGCCCGGCAGACCACGGCCTCCATGATCATGGCCCCGATCACCGTGGAGGTGGCGCCCGTCATGACTCCGCCCACGTCCACCGAGGCGTCCCCGTAGGCTCCCATATTGTCGATGACCACGTCGCACACATCCATGAGCTTCTTCCCCTCCGGATGACGGGAGGTCATGCGGCGGCTGTGGGAGATGTTGGTGATACAGACCGTGGTTAGCCCGCGCTTTTTCGCCTCCTCAGCCATTTCCACCGCCACGGTGTTGCACCCGGAGTTGGAGAAGAGGAACAGCACGCCCCCGTATTTAACCGCGTCCACGTCGTCCAGAAGCGCGGCGGCTAGGCCCGGCATCCGCTCCAGCTGGGAGCTGCGGGCGGCGGCGCGGTGGAGCATCAGGGGATCCTCCAGAATGGGGCAGACCCGCGCGAGTCCTCCCGCCCGGTAAAAGATCTCTTCGGCCAGCATGTGGGAGTGGCCGGTGCCGAAGGTGAAGACGAAGCCGTCCCGGAGAAGGGCGTCGGCGGTGAGGCGGGCCGCCTTTTCGATGGCCTCCCCCTGTTCCGTCCGGACTCTGTCCGCCAGGGCGATGACGTTCTGCATGTAGGTTTCGGATGCTGTCATGGCGTGTTCTCCTTGTTGATTCTGTCAAATTCTCTCCGCGCGTAGAGGGCCGCCGCTTCCTCAGCCGGGATGGCCGGAGGCGCGATGCGGACGGGACCGCATATGGCACGGAGTTTTTCTTCAAACGTCGATTGTACCCGCTTGTTCTTCAAGAGGACGCTTCCCCAGATCCCCACGGACCCGCATCCGCTCCAGCGCACGAGGCCGGAGGCATAGGCGGCGAGGAAGGAGGCGGCCTCGTCCAGGATCCGGAGCGATACGGCGTCTCCCTCCCCGGCGCACCGGTCCACCTCCACGGCGAAGGCGGCGATGTCGGGCTCCGGCTCCCCGTAGAAAACCGGGATCAGGCTCCGCAGGGACGGGACGCCGAAGAAGCGGGGAAGCGTCTCCGTCAGCATGGTCGGGGGAGCGGCTCCGTCGGAGGCCCGGAGAGCGGCCCGGATCCCCTCCGAGGCGATGAAATACGCTCCGCCCTCGTCCCCGGTGAGCCGTCCCCAGCCTCCCGCGGTCCGGATCTCGCCCCGGCCGTTTTCGGCAATGGCCATGGCGCCCGTTCCGGCAATCACCAGGACCCCGGGACCGGCTCCTCCCGTCAGGCCGAACAGGGTGATATAAGCGTCGCTCCGGCCGAACACCGGACAGGGAAGGGACCGGCGCAGAAGGGCGTAAAAGCGCTCCGCCGCGGGATCGTCCGGACCGGCCTCGTCGTCCAGGGAGGGATCGGCGATGCCAAGGGCCGCGGCGGATCCCGGAGGAAGGCCCAGGGCGGCAATCCCCTCCGTCAGATGGCGGACCGCCTCCTCCGGCGGGATGAACCGGTAATTGAGCGGACCGGAGCGGGACGAGGCGATGCGGACTCCGTTTTCATAGGCCGCGAGGGCGGTGCCGGTTCCGCCTCCGTCTGCGCCGACAAAGATCATGAGATACCTCCTTCGCCCGGATATTCTTGACTTTTCCCGGGCGGAATGCTATACTGAAGCGGATCGGACGAGCGTACTTCCGCGGACTGCGCGGAGAAAAGGAGACTGTATGAGAGAGATAACCATCGGATTTGCGGACGGGCTGATTACCCCCGTTCTGAACGGCACCTTCCTGGACGGCTACGGCTTCCGCACGTCCCCCGCGGATTCGGTCCGGGACGAGCTGCACGCCAAGGTCATGGCGGCCTCCGACGGGGAGCGGACGGTTCTGATTTTCAGCCTGGACCTCTTGGCCCTGATTCCGGACCTGTACCGGCTGGTGACCCGGCAGATCGCGGCGGTGACCGGCGTGCCCCGGGAGCGGATCGCGCTGAACTTCATCCACACCCACTCCGCTCCCTGCGCGGGCGGGCTGGCGGAAATGCCCATCGACTGGGACTACTTCGCCCGCGTGGGGGACGTCTGCGGGGAGCTGGCCCTCCGTGCCATGGAGCGGATGACCCCCGGGACCTTCCGCACGGCGGTGCTCCCGGAGCGGCTGATCCATGTGCGGAACCGCAGGGACCGGGACGTCATGGATCCCACCATCCGGGCCGCGGCGTTCCGGGACCGGGAGGGCAGGCTCCGGGGCGTCCTCTGCACGGCCTGCTGCCACGCGGTGATCAATACCCGCATGTCGGTGTCGGCGGACTGGCTCAGCGTGCTGAACCGGTCCTCCTCGGACGAGGCGCCCTTCCTGTTCTTCCAGGGACGGGGCGGCGACATCAACCCGGCGGGCGTTCCCGGCATCACCACCGGGGAGGAGATGGACGAGCTGATCGAGACCCTGGGCGGCGAGCTGGCGGGCCCCGTGACGCGGTTCGCGGCGGATCCGGAGCCCGGACGGGCCGTTTCGGGAGAGCTGAGGATCCGGTACGAGGAGATCCGGGTGCCCATGAAGCCCTTTGAGGACGTCCCGGTCCTCGAGGCCTCCGTGAAGGAAGCGGAGCGGGAGTATTTCGCGGCCCCGGCGGGAGAGCGGCATTTTCCCCTCCGGGAGCTGCAGTGGCGGCGGAAGATGCTGGACATGGCGCGGCGCGGGGAGAGTCCGGATCTGACGGTCCCCATGCAGCTTGTGACCGTGGGAGAGAGCCTGGCTTTCGCCTTCATCCCCTTCGAGCTTCTGACCCTGGAGGGGGACGCGGTGGAGCGGATCCTCGCGGGAGCCGGATGGAGCGCGGACCGGATCTACGTCTGCGGCTACTCCAACTCCGTCAACGGATACCTGGCTCCCCGGGAGGAGTTCCCCTACGGAGGCTACGAGGTGGCCGGCGCGTCCCACTGGTTCAATATCCCCGAGACCTCGGAGGACAGCGCGGACGCCGTCACCGACTGGTTCCGCCGGAACGTGTGAGCCTTATCCCTCCGGCTTCTCGAAGAGGAAGAAGGGACGGCGGACACAGTCTGAGGCCACGACGGAGAAATCCGCCACGGCAGCCTGCCCCTCCATGCGGACCTTTCCCGCGCGTCCCGGCTTGTCGAACCGGCCGGGGCGGTACATGGGATCCAGCACCCGGACCTTCCCCGCGTCCGCGCCGGTGAGGGCTTCCGTCAGAAGGATGTAGTGGCCGCCGTCGGAGAACACGCCGATGTATCCGTCCTCGGGGCGGTCTCCGTAGGTGTTGGCAATGACCATGCCGCGGCCCCGGGCGAGAAAATCATACGCCTCGGCGGGATCCTCCGTATTGGTCACCCGAAGGCCGAACCGCTCCGCGACTGCCTCCGAGGCGATGTAGAGATTGGTGCCCACCGGCGCTCTCGCTCCACATGCCAGAAAGAACCGGGCGGCGTCCTCCGGCGGGAAGGGGATCCCCAGCATGTTCTCTACCAGCATGGAGACGGACAGGGGGCCGCAGCCGTTGTTGGCCAGATTGCCGAAGCCGCTCTCCGGGGCGGGGAAGGGGATGTGGGCGTAGTCCAGCTGGCAGTAAAAGACGGGTTCCTTCATGCGTGCTCCTCCTTTTATCGGCCGTGGTCCATGTAGTCCAGCACGAACTGGACGAAGACCTTCACGCCGGTCTCCAGGCCGTCCTCGTCGATGTCCCAGTCCTTCGTGTGGGCGGGATGGCAGGCGCCCTTCTCCTCGTTCCGCATGCCGAGACCGAAGAGCAGGCCGGGCTTCAGCTGTTCGTAGTAGGCAAAGTCCTCGCCGCCGGGGGAGGGAGGCAGCAGGATCACCCGCTCCTCGCCCACCACCTTCCTGGCGGACGCGGTAAAGGCCTCGTACAGGGCGGGATCGTTGTGGGCCGAGGGCAGCGGATCCCCGGACCAGTCCAGGGACCAGGTCACGCCGGTTTCCTCCGCCACGGACCGGGTCAGCTTCTCAAGCCTTGCCCTGGCCCAGGCCATGGTCTCGTCCCGGACGCAGCGGATGGAGCCCCGGAGCACGCATTCGTCGGCGTTGGTGGCGACGGTGGTGCCCGCGTTCAGACAGCACACCGCCAGCACGCAGGTGTCGAAGGGATCCACCTCCCGGCTCACCAGGGTCTGGATGCCGTTGTACACCTTGACCCCGGCGGCCAGCGCGTCCACGCCCATGTGGGGGGAGGCCACGTGGACCGCCCTGCCGCCCAGGGTGATCTTCCAGGCTACGGAGGTGGCGTTGGTGGTGCCGGGATTGCTTGAGATCACGTGGGTCTTGTCTATGCAGTTCACGTGGCACATGACGATGCAGTCGATGTCGTCCATGACGCCGTGCTCGCACATGATCCGGGCTCCCGAGGGACGTCCCTCCTCGCAGGGCTGGAAGAGGATGCGGACCCGGCAGCTCAGCTGATCCCGGATGGACCAAAGGGCCCGGGCCGTGCCGATCATCATGGCGGTGTGGGCGTCGTGTCCGCAGGCGTGCATGATCCCCTCGTGACGGGAGCGGTAGGGCTTGTCCTGATTGTTCTCCGTGATGGGCAGGGCGTCCATGTCGGCGCGGAGTCCGATGGTGAAGCCGGTCTTTTCCGGATTGATCGTGGCGACGACGGTGTTCTCGCCGTATTTGTCCGCCTCGTAGGGGATGCCGGCCTTGTCCAGCTCCTCCCGCACCAGGGCGGAGGTCATGGGGAGCTCCCAGCCCAGCTCGGGATACGCGTGCAGCTGACGGCGGATGCGGACCAGATCCTGCTGGTCGACGGGGGGAATGCGGGGATCCATGGGGATGCCTCCTGTGAATGATTTTCCGGCCTTTATTATAGCACGGCGGGGCGCGGACTGCAAGAAGCCGTGCGTGAATTTTGAAACGAGGACCGGCGCGTCCGGAGGGGAGAAGATATGGCGGAGCTTGTGGAGATCAGGGACCTTGACGATCCGGCGCTGGATCCCTACGCGCGTCTGACGGAGCGTCAGCTGAGATCCCGGCGGGATCCGGACCGGGGGATCTTCGTGGCGGAGAGCCGGACGGTGGTGGAGCTGGCGCTGGGAGCCGGGACCGTTCCCCTGTCCTTCTTAATGGACGGCAGTCAGCTCCGGGGCGCGTCAAGGGATCTGGCGGAGCGGATCCTCTCCGGCGAATGGGGGGACGTTCCTCTCTACACCGCGCCGGACGAGGTTCTGGAGCGGCTCACGGGCTTCTCCCTGTCCCGGGGCGTTTTGTCGGTCATGCGCCGTCCTCCTCTCCCGTCCGTGGAGGAGGTTCTTGAGGGCGCGCGCCGGATCGCCGTGCTCGAGGACATCATGGACGCCGCCAACGTGGGAGCCCTGATCCGGAGCGCGGCGGCTCTGGGCATGGACGCGGTGCTGGTGACGCCCCGATGCAGCGATCCCCTTCTGAGAAGGGCGGCCCGGGTCAGCATGGGAACGGTGTTTCAGATCCCATGGACAAGGATCGGAGAGGAGGACGCGGACTGGCCGGCCCGGGGCATGGCGATGCTGAAGGAAAAGGGCTTTCAGACGGCGGCCATGGCGCTCTCCCGGGATACGGCGGACATCCGGGATCCGCGGCTGAAGCGGGCGGAGAAGCTGGCGGTGATCCTCGGCACCGAGGGGACCGGGCTGACGGAGGAGACGGTGCGGGCGGCGGATTTCACGGTGAAGATCCCCATGTTCCACGGAGTGGATTCCCTGAACGTGGCGGCCGCGGCGGCGGTGGCCTTCTGGGAGCTTCGCCGGGATCCTCCGGATCTCTCCGGGATCCGTTGACAGGACCGCGCCTTTGCGGTACAATACAGACAGAATGCGCCGGATGCCGGAGCGTCCGCCGCAGATCAGAAGAGGAGGCACTTCCTATGTACGATTATCAGAATCCCGCCCTTGAGCCGAAGCGGCGCGCCGAGGACCTTCTGGCCCGGATGACCCTGGCGGAGAAGGCGGCCCAGACCTGCATGATGCGGGGGGTGGAATACGCCACGAAGCCCGACCCGCGCCAGCACTGCAGCGTGGAGCCGGACACGGACTTCGACCGGGACCGTCTGGCGGCGGATTTCGGGGAGGACGGCATCGGCTTCATCCACGACATGTACTCCACCCCGGAGGCCTTCAACCGGATCCAGCGGTATTTCATCGAGCACTCCCGGCTGGGGATCCCGGCGATCTTCACCGGCGAGGCGCTCCACGGCATCAGCGGCGTCCGGGGCACCGTTTTCCCCTGTCCCCTGAACTTCGGAGCCACCTTCGATCCGGAGCTGGTCCGGGAGGTCGGCGCGGCCATCGGACGGGAGACGCGGGCGCTGGGCATGTACGAGATCCTGGCCCCCAATCTGGATGTGGCACGGGAATCCCGCTGGGGACGCATCGAGGAGACCTTCGGCGAGGACACGTATCTCTCCTCCCGCATGGCGGCGGCCATCGTCTCCGGCGAGCAGAAGGGCGACATCTCCCGTCCCGACGCGGTCATCGCCGAGCCCAAGCACTACTGCGTCCACGGCATCGCGGAGGGCGGCACCAACTGCTCCCCGGCCAGAGCCGGGCGGCGGGAGGTGGAGAGCTGCTACCTGCCCGTGTTCGAGGCCGGGATCCGGGAGGGCGGCGCTTATAACGTCATGGTGGCCTACAACTGCGTGGACGGCGATCCCCTCATGTGCTCCGAGTGGTATTTGAAGGACGTGCTGAAGAAGCGGTTCGGCCTGAAGGGGTATGCCCGGTCCGACTGGGGCGGCGTGGGACGGCTGAAGCACACCTTCCATATGGTATCGACGGATGAGGACGCCGTGGGACTGGCCATGCGCAACGGTCTGGACGTGCAGGGCTGCGACTATCCGCCCACCTTCTGGAAGCAGTCCGTCATCAATCTGGTGAATCAGGGCAAGCTCTCCGTGGAGCGGCTGAACGATATCGTGCTCCGGGTCCTGACGGTGAAGTTCGAGTTGGGCCTGTTCGATCATCCCTACACCGACGAGGCGGCCTGGGAGTCCGTGATCCGCTGCGACGCGCATCGTGAGGTGTCCCGCCGGGTTGCGGAAGAGTCCCTGGTCCTGCTGAAGAACGACGGGGTCCTGCCGCTGAAGAACGTGAAGTCCCTGGCGCTGATCGGACCGTCCTCCGCTGCCCAGAAGATCGGCGGCTATTCCTCCACGCCCCAGTTCCACATCCCGTCCCTGTACGAGGAGCTGAAGGAGCTGCTGGGAGACGGCGTCACGGTCCGCCAGTGCGACGGATGCGCCATCACCTACGACAAGAAGGAGCCCCGGATCGTGGACGGCCAGCCCCATCTGTGGTCCGAGGGCGAGGACGAAATCGCCGACGCCATGGACGAGGCCGTGGAGATCGCCTCCTCCTGCGACACCATCGTCTTCGTGGGCGGCGACAACACCATCACCAGCGGCGAGGGCCGTGACCGCTGCGAGCTGACTCTGAACGGACGCCAGCGGGAGCTGATCGAAAAGCTGGCCGCCCTGGGGAAGCCCCTGATCCTGGTGCTGGAAAACGGCAAGCCCCTGGAGCTGTCCCGGGAGAACGAGGTCTGCGGCGCGATCCTCATGGCCTTCTACGGCGGGGAATCCGGAGCCCGCGCCATCGCCGAGGCCCTGACCGGACGGATCAACCCCTCGGGACGCCTGCCCCTGTCCCTGCCCCGGTCCTCCACCCGGATCCCCTGCTACTACTCCATGCTGCCGGGCGGCGCTGGAGACTTCCTCGAGGGACCGAAGAACGCCCTGTTCCCCTTCGGACACGGTCTCAGCTATACGCGGTTTGAATACAGCGGTCTGGAGATCCGCAAAACCGGCACCTTCGACGCGGTGGTGACGTGCAGGGTGAAGAACGCCGGAGCCGTGGACGGAGACGAGGTGGTTCAGCTCTATCTGGACGACACGGAGGCCTCGGTGGTCACCCCGCCCATGCTGCTGAAGGGCTTCCGCAGAATCAGCCTGAAGGCCGGGGAGGAGTGTACCGTGACGTTCAAGCTGGACTACGACAGCTTCAAGCTCATGGATATCCGGTACAACTGGACGGTGGAGCCGGGCCGGTTCCGTGTCCTTGTGGGAGCCGGCTCCCGCGACATCCGCCTGGAGGGCGAGATCGTGCTGTGAGAGGGTCTAAGGGATACTTCAGGCGAGCAAGTCCACACGCAGGTATCGCTGCACTCTGTTCCCGGCTCGCCCTGTGGGAGAGCTGTCAGCTCAGCTGACTGAGAGGGCCGCACAAACTCCTCTGCTTTGACAAAAGCTAAAAGGTTAATGTGATCGTTAAGTCAGTGGCCCCTGTGTATGGCAGACTCTCCTTCAGTCAGCATAGCTGACAGCTCCCTCCGGGAGGAAGCCATATAGGAAAGCCGCCCTCCTGCCTCCCTCTCAGAGGGAGGGGGACCGCTCGCGGTGGAAGGAGAGTCTGCTGAAACTATAACGATGTAAAATCAGCGAATAATCATTTTTGCTGACTTAAGTAGTCCTATATATCCCACCATAAATGCCGCGGAGCGTCCTTCGGGGGTATTCCGCGGCATTATTTCTATTCCTCCGCCGAAAAGCACAGCAGGCGCTCCCGTCGATCACCGGGAAACAGGTCGGCGAGGTCGAGCTCATCCGTCAGCGTCAGCCCGTCCTCGTTCATCAGGAACCGGAGGTAATCGTCCGAGGGGTAGCCGATTATGACGAGCTGATCGAGACCTACGAAGAGTTGGCGGCATAAAGGGAATCCATCGTAATTGAAAGAAAACACCCCCGTTCCGGATCGTCGTATGAACACGGAACGGGGGTGTTATTCACGGGATTTGGATTACTTGAGAATGGCCTTGCGGTAATTGCTGAAATAGAGTCCTTCTTTTACGTCCGAAACGAGGGTCACATTATAGAGGAAGTCGTTTTCGACCACGTCGTAATTGAACCCTTCCTGGTAGAAAATCACCTGCGCGTAGGTCTCCCCTTCCTCCGTGATACAGCTGCCGTGCGCACGGATGGAGGATTTTACGAAACCCGGATCCAGGACGCACATCATGGCCACGCTGTCGCAGTTCATCGTCGCGTCCGCCGATCCGTTGGAGGCGTAGAACGCCCGGATTTTTTCAAAGGATTTGCTCACAAAACGCCCGGCTTCGTTTGTGCCCTCAAGCATGTCAAACTGTTCCGAGGTCCACATGGCATCCCCGCCGCACACATCGAGTCCGACAATCGTGACGGGCACACCGAAATCCAGCATGACCCGATACGCTTCCGCGTCGCCGTATACGTTGAACTCCGCAACGGGTGATGCGTTGCCGGGGCCGAGGCCCGCGGTGCCCATGGACCAGATCATCTTCACCTGCTTCATCACCTCTGGCGCTTCCTTCATTGCCAAGGCGATATTGGTGGCGGGACCGAGGACGACCAGTTCAACCTCGCCGGGATTCTCGCGCACCGTGTTTATGATGAAGGATATTGCGTCCTCCTCCTGCGCTTTCCCGGTCGGGTGGATCAGATCCGCGTCTCCCATGCCGTCCATGCCGAATACGCTGAAGGCCTCGATTCCGCGGCCTCCGTAGGTCTTCTCCGCACCTTTGTAGACGGGAGCGCCGCTTCCTGCCACCTCAAGAGCCATCAGGGCGTTTTGTGTACTCTGCTCCAGGTTGACGTTTCCTACGAGCGTGGTCACGCCGAGAATGTCCACACTGTCGTCCTTCGCCGCAAGGATGAGGGCGGAGGCGTCGTCCGCTCCGGTATCCGTGTCAATAATCAGCTTTCTCTTCGCCTGCTTTTCTCCAGGGGCTGCCGGAGATTGCAGGGAGAGGGCGTTGTACGCCATCAGCGCGGCCTGTCCCCCCGTCAGAGGAACGGAACTCGCCATGGAGGTGTCCCCGTCGTAGAGTCCCTGCAGGGCGGCGTCCGTCCGAACCGCCTCCGCCCAGGCGTCCCCGCTGTCCGCGTACTTTCCGTCCCGTGCTGTCCCCAGAGCGCACAGGAGCATTTTTGCAAACTGATCACCGGTGAGAGGATCCTCCGGATGGAAGCATCCGTCTCCGTATCCGAGCAGAATGCCCCTGTCCCTGCACCAGGCGATGTACGGCGCAGACCAGCGGTCCGCACTCACGTCGGCGAAGGGAGCGGAGTCACCAAAAGGCGTTCCCGCCTCTTTGCCAAGGATAAGGGAAGCCGTGATCACAGCGCCCTGTTCCCGGGTCAGTACAGCCTCGGTTAAGAAGGGACCATCGGGAAAACTGTCCGGAACCCCCTTTTCCTTCATTGCGAAAAGAGCATCCTGATAAAGGGTCTCAATCTGTGGATCTGCTTCCCGGGATGCCGCCGCGGGCAGACAGGATCCGATGAGGAGCAGGCCGGACAGGAGCCCCGCAAGAATCTTTTTATGCATTCGCATGAATAAATCCTCCTCTGTATATGGGATGTCCTATTATAGCACAGCAGGTCACCTTTGTCTACCGTTTTTTTCATGGTTTGCCCGCCTGTTTATAATTTATCGAGGCTGCTGCAAGGATCTGTGCGGAGCGAGGGACCCCGACTGTGTCCTTCCACCGCGGGGTATCTCCGACGGAGCGCGGCAAGGTTTGACGATGCTCTGTGGGGATGCCATGTCGGGGCCTGTTGGCAGGGGATCTGCCGCTTGTCGATTAACTTCGATCATGTCAGAAAATCCGAATTTTTATTCAAAAAATATATGAACGCCCTCTTGACAGTTTGCTGGAAATCATGTATAATATTTTAACATTTAATTTCCGGAAGAAAGATTTGTCTGGCGCTGTTTGATGCTGTAAGTCTGCCGTGGATTGAGAGGAAGCGGCTTTTTGATTTTGAGGCTTTTTTGCGGTAATACCTGAGACGGGATGAGAAACGGGGGCCCGGTTCCTTCCCCCGATAACCGATATGCCGGGCAGAAGGACATTCCCATGATCTACCTTGACAACGCGGCCACCACCCGTCTGACCGAACCGGTCCTCTCCGCCATGCTGCCGTTTCTGACTTCGGAGTATGCCAATCCCGCGGCAGGGTATGGATTTGCCCGTCAGGCCCGGCAAGCGGTTGAGAAGGCGAGAGAACAGTGCGCCGCGCTGCTGTCCGCCCTGCCTGAGGAGATCGTGTTTACAGGCAGCGGAAGCGAAGCGGACAACTGGGCGCTGCGTTCCGCCCTGATTCTGACCGGGAAGAGGCATATCGTAACCACGAGAATCGAACACCATGCCGTACTGCGCTGCTGTGAATTCCTGAAGACCATGGGCGCGGAGATCACGGTTCTGGATGTTGACGCAGACGGCTTCGTATCACCGGAGGCCGTCCGGGAAGCCCTGACAGAGAACACCGCGCTGGTTTCCGTCATGACCGCCAACAACGAGATCGGAACGATTCAGCCCATACGGGAAATCGGCGGGATCTGCCGGTCCCGGGGAGTGCTGTTTCACACGGACGCGGTACAGGCCTTCGGGCATATCCCGCTGAACCCGGAGGAGGCGGGGGTCGATCTGCTGTCGGCAAGCGCCCACAAGCTGCACGGTCCAAAGGGGGCAGGATTGTTGTATGTTCGCAGAGGTCTGAGTCTGCCACCGCTTCTCTACGGAGGAAGCCAGGAGAACGGACGGCGCGCCGGGACGTCCAACACCGCCGGAATCGTCGGGTTCGGCGCGGCGGCGGAAGCGGCGATGAAAGGCATGAAAACCGAAGCAGAGCGGATCGCCGCCATGCGGGACACGTTCGTCGGCAGGGTTCTGACGGAGATTCCGGGCGTGCGTCTCAACGGGCACCTGACGCGGCGGCTCCCCGGAATCGTCAGCCTGACCTTTTCCTCACTCAGCGGTTCAGAGCTGATGATGCTCATGGATCGGGCAGGTATATGCGTATCGACGGGCGCGGCCTGCAGTGCGGCGTCACGGGAGCCCTCCCACGTTCTCACCGCGATTGGGCTGTCGCGCGCGGAAGCGAACGGTACGATCCGTCTTTCCCTCTCCGGCGAGACCACGCAGGAGGAGATGGACACCGCCGTCGGCGTTCTGAAGGAGGCCGCGGCCGCACTGCGCTCGCTGTAAGAAAGGCGTTACCATGACGGAGATTCATTCGAGGGATGAACTGAACGCGGCGCTGGAAGAGGGGACTCTCCTGCTCGCCTATATGCAGAAGGGGTGCGTGCCCTGTGCCTCCGTAACCCCGCTTCTCAGTCTGATCGACGGAGAGGCGGACGGGTACGCGGCTGCACGTCTCGAGAACACCGGGGATCAGTGGTTCACCGATGCTTATTCGGTGGACGGTTCGCCGACCTGGCTTGTGTTCCGGGCGGGTGAGGAGACGGCGCGCATCGATCCGGCCGGGAAGAGCGTTGAAGAGCTGCACGCTTTCCTGTCTGAGGAGCTTGGCAAAGCGCCGCCGTCCGGGGCGATTGAGAAGGCGCTGGAGGACGGACGCAGGCAGGCGGATTTTGTGGAAAACTGTCTTGCGGAGCTGATGTTCCGCAGCGATGAAGCCGGAGAGGATCTGCTCCTTGCCTCCATCCGGATCAAGGTGTGCAAGGCCTGCCTTCAGAGCGACAGCCCAGAGCGCTGCGTTCCGGCTCAGATCGAGCATATCAGGGAGAGACTGCTTGCCCGGATGCTGACGCCGGAGGGAGCGACGGAGGCGAGAAAAAACGCTCTGACAAAGCTGCCGGAGCTTTCGGAAAAATGCGTCCGGGAGCTGAACGAAGTGAGGGCAAACGCGAAAAAACAGGGATACAGCGGTTTATAAGCCGTTGATCATAGAAAAATCACACATGGAAAGGAAGCAGCATATGAAAACAGCCAAAGAGATTTACGAAGAGATCAGATCGGATGAAGGGCTCCGCGAGAGTTTCGCCGAAGCCGTGAATGAGAAAAAGGTCGAAGCTTTTCTGAAGAACCACGGATGCGAAATCAGCGTTGACGAGCTGACCGCCTTCATCCGGTCCCAGCAGGACGAGGCCGCGAACACCGTGGAGCAGTTGTCCCTTGAAGAGCTCGAAGGAGTTACGGGCGGATTTCCGGAGGTGTCCGACTGTATCAATTCCTGCTTTATTCAGGGCTTTTTTGTGGCATGGCTGCACGACTTCTGCCCGAAGTGCGCGGCATACTTCGGCAACAAGCTTTGAGTTCAACCGAACTGTCGCCAGACAGGCAGATCTACTGAAAGCTGGGCAGCACCATTGAAAAGGATAAGATTCGCAGCGGGGACTTTTGCAGCGGCGGTTCTCCTGGCCGGAATACTGACGAGCGTCCCGGCATCGGCGGATTCCGCTCCCCAGGTGCCGTGGAATCTCGGCATGATCGGCGCGGACGCGGCGGTTGAGGCAGGATATACCGGTGAGGGCGTTCGTGTTGGTGTGATCGATTCCGGGATCAATTCCCATCCCGATTTCGCCGACAGACTTCTTGCAGGAAGGAACTTCATGGAGGAAACGGCGCACCCCGACCTTACGATGGATGAGTACGGGCACGGAACAAGGGTGGCGGGGCTGATCGCGGCGGTTGCGCCTGGAGCCGAGCTTGTCCCGCTGAAGATCACAAACGGAGGGTCGATCAACGTAAGCCAGCTCTGCGAGGCGATCTATGAAGGAATCGACGAATTCGGGTGCGATATTCTGAATCTGAGCCTCGGTATTTCCTATGAACGGGAATCGCTGCGGGCAGCGGTGGCGTATGCGGAGAAGAAAGGCGTTGTCATAGTGGCGGCAACGGGCAACGACGGGACGGGCGAGCTTTACTATCCCGCCGTCTATGAGACCGTCATCGGCGTGAGCGCGGTGGACGAATACGGGGCTGTTTCCAACCGGTCCAATCACAACGAGAGCGTCTGGATCGCGGCCCCCGGCGTCCGGGTCAGCACCACGAGCCACAGAGGCGGCTACACGGAGGAGAGCGGGTGTTCCTACGCAGTCCCGCATGTCGCAGGAGCAGCCGCGATTCTCAAAAGCATGGATCCGGATCTGACGCCCGAAGGGATTCGGACCATGCTTTCCGAAAACGCCGCCGACCGTGGCATTGAGGGATACGACGAATATTACGGATGGGGGATTCTGAATCTCAGCGGTTGTGTCGGCGCTCTGCCGGGAGAGGAGGATTCTCCGCGGGAGATTTCCATGTGTGCGCGGGACAGCGCCTGCCCTCTGGCTGACTTTACAGACCTTGACAGATCTGCCTGGTATCACGACGGCCTGCATTACGTCCTTGCCGCCGGCATGATGGACGGGGCGGGAAATGGGGTGTTTCTTCCTGACGCACCGACAACCCGCGCCATGGTCGTGACCATGCTCTGGCGGAACACGGGGGAGCCGTATGTCCATTACGCCATGCGCTTTTCCGATGTTCCTCCCGATATGTGGTACACGGAGGCGGTCCGCTGGGCGGCTGCCGGGAATATCGTGAGCGGGTATGACTCGGAGCATTTCGGTCCGGACGATCCGGTCAGCCGGGAACAGCTTGCCGCCATCCTGTTCCGCTTCTCGGGAAACGGAGGCGCGGGAGCGGATAGTACGGACGGCAAAAGTCTGGAGCGCTTTTCCGACGCCGGCGAGATTTCAGACTGGGCTCTGGAGGCCGTGCAATGGGCGGTGTCAAACGGTCTGATAAGCGGTGTGTCACGGGAGGCCCTCGCTCCTTCCTCAACGGCCACCCGCGCTCAGACCGCGGCAATCTTCATGCGTTATTTCTTTGGATAAGACTGCTCTGTCCGTCATTTTGATCTGAGTGAGTATGGCTGGCGAACCATGAACAAGATGCGGTGGAAGCCGCAGACCAACATCAACATCTTCGGAGGTATTTATGAAGCGAATACTCAGCGTATTCCTGTCGCTCCTTATGGTTCTCGGAGCATTTCCGATGACCGTTCTGGCAGACGAGCTGCGGGAAGATCCGGTATTTCTTTCCGTTTCCCCGCTGCCGGACATGGAGTACATAGCGGGCACGCCGTACGCGGGCTTTGCTGTGGAGCAGACGAAGCTGCCGGAGGAAGGACTCTACGCCCTGACCATCCGCCGCACAGGCGATGTCAGCGTCGGGTCCGAGCTCCTTGTCAGCACCGTGGACATCTCCGCCGTATATGGCAGGGACTATGTCATTGACGACGCGCTCCTGAAAACCGAGGTTCTTGAGACGACAGGAACGATTCTTGAGAAATCCGGGGACGAGCTGAACCGTCAGGCGGCTCAGGAAGCTCTCGCCAACATCCAGAGCCTCATCGAGGGCAGCACGCAGGAAGCGGACGACACGGTCCAGGCCGCGGAGGACGCGGAAGCTGCGGAGGAGAGCGCCGCGGAACCCGTCGATCCGGAAAATCTCTCTCTGGCCGAAATGAAGGAACTGCAGAGCGGCATGCCGGTGAGAGAGACCACCGACAGCGAATTCACCTCGCTCGCGGCGGACTTCCTCGGCGAGATGAACATCGACGTCGCGGACTATGTGGAAACCAGCTCCCGGACCCTTGTGGTCTTCGCGCCCGGGGAGTATGAAAAGACGCTCTCCTTCCGGATCCTCGAGGACGAGGAGAGCGAGGGCGAGGAGATCTTCAACCTCCTGCTGTCCGCAGAGGATGAGCATACCGCCATGATCGAGGCGGCGTCCTCCGTCAGCTTCATCATTGAGGATGACGAACCGGTTGTTCATTCCGTTCTGAACTTCTCCGCCGCCGACTTTACCGCGAAGGACGGTTTTGTCGCGGTTGTGGCGGAGCGTGAAGGCGCGGTCTATTCCTACGTCACGGCTGGGCTCCGCGCCGAAGCGATCGAGGGAGCCGAGGTGTTTGAAGAGACCGACACCGAGATCGTCTTCCAGCCCTATCAGACCGAGGTGGTCACGCTTATCCCGGTGAAGGGCGGGGAATCCGACGAACGCTTCCTTGTTGAACTCTATGACCTGAAGGGCGCTGTTGCGGGCGATACGATGGCCGCTTTTGTCACCGTTCCCGCCGGATGCGCCGCGGAGGAGGAGGCCGAGCCCGAGGATCGGCGGATCAATGACAGCTATCTCGATGACTTCCAGGGCGGTTCGCTGATGGACAGCTACCGGTCCGACATCACACTGGAACGCTACGGGGATGTTAAGATCGAATACAAAGATTCCTCCAATCCCAACATCGGCACGATTATAGACAAGGAAAAGAATCCGATCGGCAAGTACATCGCCACAAAATCCGGCATCATGTACTCCATCACGCAGGATGGAAAGGGCGATAACAAAGCCTGGATCGATAACGACGATAACACCTATCTGTATCTGGAATACTACTCCGGAGCGATCTGGAGGCATGGCTGGACGCAGGGCAATTATATGGTATACGAGCCTGTCAACCGGTACCGCATGATGCTGGCCGATCTTTCCACAGGTTCAAGCTACAATGCTTCCAGAGTAGGATTCATCATCGAGAACAAATTGGGAAGCAGGCAGCTTACCTATGACTGCAAGGATATCGGCGATGAGAATTCCCGCAAACCGCGGCTGGCTACCGCCATGTTCCATAACAACGGCGGGACCTACTCTCCGTACCCGTGGGGAGACAATTTCCGGCTGGCGGTGTATGTACAGCGGAAAACCAACGACCTGAACCGGCCGTCCGCCAATGTGTACGGTTTTGTCATGCTGTACAGGGAATTCAATATCAAGGTGTCAAAACCCAAGCAGCTGGCTTACCGCACCGGTGAGCTGAACCCGGACGGCACCCCGGTCATGACCATGAAGTATCCGGCCGAGGTGTTCTCCTCAACGAGTGCGACGAGGTATTTCGGACAGCAGATCCAGATCACTGAGACCGTTGCCAAGGGAAATACCAAAATTCTCGGCACGCTCAAAGGCTACAACATCAAGCCGCTGGATGGAACCAGCTTCTTCTATCCGACCAACAGCACAACGCTGACGCTGAACGACGAACTGGTCAGGCTCATCGACGAGCACACCAAGAAGCTGGAAACTGTGGGGTCGAAAGTCAGCGACGGCAACACATACATGTGCCGTACCACCATCGATATCGAGCCGGTGTACGACTACAGAAGCGCAACCGTCAAGCTGCTTCCTCCCACCGGTATTCCGGACAGCGCGGAGTACCACTATCTGGATAAGGACCTCGAGGCTGCCCGCGCCAAGGGCCTGGACAGCACGCCTCCCGTCCTGCTCTGGGATTTCGGGGTAAGCAGCGCGATACGCAGCAATATGGGCAGAAACTCGCTGAACAAGGTGAAGTACGAGGCGGAGTCCGACAGCGACGGCAACGATTACTACGTCTTCACCGCATCCAGCCTCGACCCGAACGTTTCCGGAACCAACCTTGACCCGTATGTATCCGTCGATCTCCCGGTCAACAATACGGCGAATCTGCAGTATATGAAGGTCCGCGCGAAGAATCTGTGCGCGGCGAAAGCGATAGAACTCTACGCCAATCTGGAAGGCAAGGGAACGCAGGGACAGTCCTGCGTCCATGTGGACCTGTCCGCGGACACCGATTGGCACACCTACCTCATTTACCTTCCCGATGAGAATATCAGGACCGCCAACGCAATAAAAGGCGCGAATCTTACCTCGTCCTACTGGACCGGAAAGGCCAACTGGCTGCGCATCGACCCGATGTGGAAGTCCGGCGACGGCGCGATGGCAGAGGGCGATCAGGTCCTGATCGACTATGTCGCGTTCTTTGCGACGGAAGAAGCCGCCGATTCCTACCGCTCCGATGGAGTCGGCAGGGGCGAGTTCCACGTCGGCGACATGCTGAATCTCACCGTGACCACCCCCCTGGAGGGCGTCTACTTCACGCAGTATACCCAGAATCAGAAGGTCAACCCCGGCGACACTGCCGTGGAAAAGAACTCCTCCGGTACCCTCGATGTGGTTCCCAACGAAGTCCCCGGCCGCACCATCGACTATACGACCAACGAAGTGCGCTGCCACTTTACGGACAGCCAGAACTATATCGGGATTCTGATGGATGAAACGGCCGCGAAGTATTTCACCGTCAGAAACCTTGTTCCCAAGAACGAGCTGGCCGGTACGGTCCGAGAGGGTGAGAGCGTTCTCATCACAAACGAAGACGGAAAGTCCCCGCTTGAGCGCTACACGCCCGTGACCGGACGCGGATACAGCGTGATCCTGGATCCCACGTCTGAAAACGACTGCACGTGGCGTCCGCTCATCACCATTGCCGGCACCGGAAAGAAGGTCAACGGCTTTGCCGCTGACTTCCTGGCTGCCAACAATGCCGCGGAAAACGTCATCCAAATCACGGCAGAGAAGGTCAACCCCAGCCAGTATGAATACTTCATCCTCGACGGTGAAGCATTCTACAGCGCCTATTCCCTGCGGCCGCAGTCGGAGGAACTGAATCTGTCCCCGACCATGCAGGCGTCGGTCACGGCGGGCGGCAATACGCAGCGGATCTATAACAGCAGCGGAGAACTCGTCTATTCTGCGCGCCGCTATACCACCACCACCGATGACGACGGCGTTTATCATATCGAAGGCCTGCTCGCCAAATCCGGCGATACGATCTCCGTTATGGTAGACAACAACGACATGCAGCAGGTGATTTATCACACGCTGCGCTCGTCGACCAACAGAGCCTTCCGGCGCTCTGCCACCTTTGACGAACTCCGTGCAAACACGTCTTCGGGGCAGAACGAGAACGTCCGTCTGACAAAGGACTGCGCGGTGAACAACCCGTACCGGATCGACATGCCCATCCGCACCTACCACAGTCCCTATGTTTCAAGCGTAGACTACTACTACAGAAAGTCTGCGGTAGAATCACGGTACAACACCGTTCCCATCATGGAAGGCGATGAGCTGACGCTGATCTTTACCGTCGTTCTCAACGGGGCCGATATCAGCGACCTTGTCGTCACCAAGGTGGCCCGCAACGGCGTCAAGACCATCCTTCCCGCGAAGAAGACCAGCGGCGATGATCAGATTCTGACTGCCACATATGAAGCAGCACCGTCGGTAGAAGAACTGGCGGACGGAGACCGCTTCTATGTACAGGTGAAAGCGATTCCCGCCGGCGGTACGCAGACGATCGAGTACACCAACCTGGATACGGGACTTGTCTGCTACACGCCCGAGACGCAGCTGCCGCCTCAGTACTTCAACTACGAAGTTCCCAATCCTTACGATGATCTGCCCGTTCTCAGCGACATGGCCGGCAAACTGGACAGCGGCAAGCTGAGCTGGAAGACCGTGTACGCGGACGAGAAGAACAAGGGTACCAGCCCGTATGCGCAGATCATCACGTTATCCGTTTCCACCAAAGACTTCAAGGACGGTCGCGAAAAACTTGACGCGATCCGCAACGGTACCAGCGCGCCCGCGTCGAAGAGCTGGGATGAAATGCTGGATGACCCGAATACCGATGTGTACAGCCTCCTCGATAAATCGGACCAGGACCTGTACGGCAGCATCTACAAGGAGAACCATCCCGGCGCAACGGACGATGACGTCAAGCAGCATTTCAACAACAACCCCGCCGATAAGGAAGCTTACCGCGAGAAGGCCAAAGCGGGGGCGCAGAAGAACGCTCTCTCCAAGACAGGAAAGGCGAAGCTCACCGCCTCCATCAGTATCCTGCTGCAGCTGGAGTATGACTTTGACCCGGTACAGAACGAGCACTTCTACTCCGGCGGACAGTACATCATCACGGTCTGCGGCAACCTGAAGAAGACCTTCTACTGGACGGTGTTCGGCGTACCGGTGTACCTTGACATCAACGGAAAGGTGACGGTACAGTTTGACGGCCGCTACGTCACGGATAAAGGCGTGATCACCGCGAAGGAAATGGGGTATGCCGATGATCTGAGCAAGAAGGTCAAATCGGAGTGGCCCTGGTTCCAGTTCGGTCTCGGCATCAAGCTTCAGCCCGGCATCGGCATCTGCGGCGTTCTGGGCGTCCGGGGCATTCTGGACTTCGCCTTTGTCGCCAGAGTGAACGCCGATCCGGACCTGGAGGGACCCAACGGAGGCGTAAAACTCACGTTCTCCGGCGGCGTCGGCGTCGACCTCCTGCTCTTCTCCTTCGATTACACGATCGGAACCATCTCATACGGTACCGGCATCTTCAAGAAGGGCGGCCTCCACAGTGAGAACGCCGGCGAGTACTATGGCCTGCGCGCCTTCGACAACGGCCGGGAATACGCGGCCGGCGCGCTCATGAGCACGCTCCTTCCTACCGCCAAAACGACGCTCATCAACGGCGCGATGGAATTCATCCGTCCCGCGCTTGTCGATCTGGGCGACGGCAGAACCATGCTCCTGTTCCTGCGCAATATGTCCGGCGAGGATGGCCGCAATGAGAGCAACGCCTCCACGCTGGTTTATGCGATCCGCGAGGCGGACGGAACATGGGCAAAGGATGCCAACGGCAACATCGCATCCACGGTCATCGAAAATGACGGTGAAGCGGACAGCACCTTCTCCGCTCTGCGTGTGGACGACAAGGTCTACATCTGCTGGACCAACGCCGTTATCGCAGATGATTTCACGGAGAATCTCGAGAGCGCCAAGACCTCTCTCCAGTCCAGCGACATCCGCATGGTTGTCTACGACTGCGTGAGCGGGACCTTCGGCGGCATCATCAAGGTGACGAACGACGCGTTTATCAACTCCAACGCGATCCTTGCTTCCGAGGAGGACAGGATTGCCCTGTACTACTTCAAGAAGGATATCGGGGCGGCGGCGGAGATGACGGACCTTGTCGGTCTCTCGAACAACTACAACACCTGGGCCCGCAAGGTATACGATCCTGAGACGGGCACGTTCCTTCCGGCTGCGGAAGGCGTCGGCGCTGAAGAGGAACTGATCCGGATTCAGCACCCGATCATCAACGACCCCATGGTGACCGACCTTTCCGCCGCTGACTTCAGCTACACGGATCTTAACGGCGTAAGGAAGGACTACCGTATCTACGGATACACCGTGGACCGTGACAAGGATTTCGAAACGGTGTCCGACCGCGAGCTGTGGGTACAGGTGACCAACCTCACGGACGGCAGAAGCTACTATCCCGTTCCGATCGACGCGAACCGGGAAAGCATCCTCGATCCGAAGCTTACAAAGCTGGACGGAGATGTTTACCTCACCTGGCTGGACGACGATTCCGTCTACAATATCATCAGCGCCAACGACCTGTTCTTCTCTCTGGACAACGAGTTTGGCACGAATGGTTCCGGATCCGTGTCGAGCCTTGAGCGCATCCGTAATCTGCCGGACGGTGAGATTGCGCAGGAAGGATGGTACAAGCTTCCCTATGCTTCCGTCTCCGGCGAAGACCACGCCAGTGAGAATTACGCAAAGCTCTATGACCTGTCTGCAGCCAACCTGATCGGCTCGAGCCATGATTTCGGTTCCACAGCCGCGGACGGTACTCACGAGGGCAGCGTTCTTACAGGTCACAGCCTTGTCGCCGGCGGTGACGGAAACCTCTACCTGTTCTGGACGTCCCAGGACAACGAAGACCTGCAGTACGACTTCGGCAGAGAACTCTACGGCGCGGCCATGTACCGTCAGGAGACCGGAAGCGGCCTTATGGTGGAAAATGAGTCCGGCGAGGAAGCTCCCGAAACCGGCAGCACGGTCGAAGTAAAGACCGGTACTCCCTTCTGGAGCAATCCTGTGAAGCTGACCGACTACGGAAAGGTCATCGACGAGCTGACCGTCAGCGTAGCTGCCGACAAGAGCGCTATTCTGGTCGGAAATCTCTATACGCAGGAGATTGAACCGGACGGCGACGTTGTGTATTCGGATCACGAGCTGGCGGAAATCGACTTTATTCCGGGCAACAGCCTGAAATTCAGCGAAAGAAGCATCAGCCTGTCCGACTACTATCCCGTCGAGGGAGAAGAAGTCACCGCTACCCTGACGGTGGAAAACAACGGCCTTCTGCCTGCGGAAACCTACGAGCTTATCGTCAACGGCGAGACGACGACCGTGACCGACGCGGTTGTCAATCCCGGTTCGTCCGTGAGCTCGGAGAAGACGTTCACTGCGGGACCCGGCGGCGATTTGACCGTCTCTGCGGAGGTGCTGGAGCTCGACGGCGTTCAGACGCTTGCTCTGAAGGGGAACGGCGATAACCAGGCCTTTGCGCAGACGAAGACGGGACCCGTGATGAAATTCGGCGACGCGACGATTTACAGCATGCCTGAGGACATCATCCCGCTGATCGACACATCCGTGCTGGAAGACATCGGAAACGAAGCTTTCGAAACGCAGTTCAACGCGCTTCTCGAGCCTTTCGATCCGGATATCCAGGCGGTTCTCCGGGCGACGGCGGACAGCAGCACCTATGCAGATTATGTCCTGTGCGTCCCGGTGACAAACATCGGCAACGTGGACGGCATCAATCTGAAGATGACCGCGACAGCGCTTGACGATACCCAGGAAGGCGTTCTGGAGAACGGCGTACTCGGTGATACGACCATCGATCTCGTTCCCGTGAAGAAGCTGGTTCCGGCTGAAACACCGGATGGAGAGACCGTGGTCGCCACGGAGACGGTTTATGCCGTGATTCCGCTGAGAAGCCTCAACGCGCTGAAGCATCTCGACAAGATGGGCGTCATGAGAGTCAAGGCCACCTTCACCCTCAACGGCGTGGAACTCGAAGACTCCCTCTTCGCCCGCAGACAGATTCTGCGGAACGTGACTCTTGACGTCAACGACGGCGTCAGCGAAATCACCGTCAAGGCCGGAGACACCGTACAGCTCAACACAACCGCATATCCGTGGGATGGGCTGAAGGATCTCTCCTACTACTCCTTCGACAACGGCGTGGCCATGATCTCGCCCGACGGTCTTGCCGTCGGTATGAGCGAAGGCTGGACTTACCTCATTGTTGAGGATATGTCCTCCGTACCGCTTTACACGATGATCCGCGTCAACGTCCTGCCGGCGGATGAGGAGACGGAATACGGTCAGCCTAGATGGGATGTTTCTGATCCGGACGACGTCACGGCAACCTTTATCCCCGCGGATGGAGGAGAAGCCGTAACAGTTCCCGCGACAGTGGAGATCATTGCGGAAATTCCCGCAACCAGGAACTCCGACGGGTACATCACCTATGAGGCTACCGCAGTCGGACCGGACGGTAAGGTCTACACCTACAGATGGACCGTCAGACTGGAGAAAACCGGCGGAGGATCCGGCTCGTCATGGGGCGGGAATACTCCGTCCGTATGGGACCTCATTCATGGACTCATTCCCGGAAATCCGGCCGGTTCGGAAAGACCGACCAATCCTCCCGTAATCGGGCCGCCGGAGATGACTCCTGCCGTCAAGACGCCTGAAGCCGGTTTCCCGTTTACCGATGTTGCTGCCGCCGACAGCTTCTACAACGACGTAAAGTTTGTCTACGACAATGGCATCATGAACGGTGTGTCCGCCACAAAGTTCGATCCGTATTCCACGCTGACGAGAGGTATGGTCGTTACCATCCTCCATCGTCTGGAGGGAACACCCGAAACTGCCTTCGCGGGAGTGTTCGAGGATGTTGAACCCGGTATATGGTACTCGGATGCTGTGGAATGGGCAGCGGATGAGGGGATTGTCAACGGATACGGGAACGGTAAGTTCGGACCGAATGATCCTGTTACCTCCGAACAGCTGGCCGCGATCCTGCACCGCTACGCAAACTACAAGAGTTTCCGCACAGAAGCTGCCGATCCCGTGCCCGGCGAGAGTTCCGACTGGGCTGTGGAGTACGTGCGCTGGGCCGTTGTAAACGAAATCCTCGCGATCGACGACTCCTATGCCCGTCCCGCAACCCGTTTCGAAGTCGCCTCCGCGATCCATGCTTTCTGCGACCTCTACGCAATGTTTCATTAATTGCCTGATTTCGCATCGGTACAGTTCAACCATCTGAACGGCCGGGGAAGACGGGCATACCCCGAATTCCAAAGTTGAACTCAGGTAAAGACAAAAAGACGGCGGGTGAACCGATACATCGGAACACCCGCCGGTTTTTTATGAGGGGTACGGGTTTATCAGAAAGCTCGTCCGCAGAGACCACCGCCTGTTTTGCGTTTCAAACGGAACTTTTCGATTTACGATAAGTGGTTTGACGAACCGTTCCAAGACAGAATAATTTATAGCAATCCACACATTTAGGAGCACAATCCGGCAGCAGAGAACCAGCCAAGGCAGTCCGAAGTGGTGACGGCGTGGAAGGCAGAAGCGATGGCGTTCGGCAGTTCTTCGGCTGTACGAATTTCAAGACTGCGAAGGATGGCTTTGATCTTTGACCAGAGCATCTCGATCGGATTCAGATCCGGACTGTCTCCTCCGTCATGGCCGGATTGAAGTCGATCCCCATGGTCCGGCATCCCACGGCGCGGCACAGGAACAGGCTCACCCGGCCCTTCCCGCATCCGTAGTCCAGAAGGAGATTCTCCCCGCCGATCCATCCGCTCGCCGCCAGCCGCTCCAGAACGGCGTAGGGCGTGGGCTCATAGGGCAGATGGTGCTCGTCCCCGAGGGATGCGTCCCGTCCTCCGGTGCGGATGCCCAGTTTTCTGTCCCATTTTCGATCCTCAGTCATCCCGGATCCCTCCCCGTCGTGCTCCGCCGGATTTTCCCCGGCCGTGACCATTATACCCGGTTTTTCACGCCCCGTCAAGCGGACCTTGCATCCGGCCCGGGGCTGTGCCGAAACGCGTCGGTAAAGCGTTCGTTGAGCCTGTAAACAACAAATGGGTTATGGATTTCCCCATCGTCCGCTGTTATAATGGATTTGTAAGCTTACAGAAACCAATCCATAACCGAAAGGATGAATCATGACCATCGTAATAGGAAGCAAAATCAAAGCGCTCCGGCGGGAGCAGAAGGTCACGCAGGAAGCCCTCGCCGAAGCTCTCGGCGTAACGCCCCAGGCAATAAGCCGTTGGGAAAGCGGAAACGGCTACCCCGACATGGAGCTGCTGCCCGCGCTCGCCGACTTCTTCGCCGTCAGCATCGACGAGCTGATCGGCTACCGGAAATCCGAGCGGGAGGAAGAGCTTGCGCGGATCCACAGGGAGCTGACCCGCCTGTCCGAGGTCGGAACCGTGGACGAGCGGATCCGCTTCGCCCGGGAATCTCTCATCCGCTTCCCGGGAGACGAGAAGATCAAATCCCATCTCGCCGCCTGTCTCTGGTTTCTCTGGTCGGAAAACCACGACGAAGCGGCGCGGGACGAAGCCGAGGTCCTCCTCCGGACGCTGATGGAAAACAGCCGGGATCCGGATATCCGGTATGACGCCGTTTACACCCTGGTTGCGATTTACAAGGAATGCGGAAATCCGGAAAAGGCGTTTGAGACGGCGGAGCTGCTCGCGCCGATGAAATACTGCCGTGAATTCGCCATGGAGCAGGGGATCGGGGACGGCAAAACCGAGTGGTATATTCAGGACGAGATCGACAAGCTCACGGACTGTCTGGGAACCGCCATGAGGACGCTCGCACTGAGCGAAGACCTCCCGAACGACCCGTCGACGTGGGACAGGAAGATCGAAATGCTGAAAGCGTCGAACGAAATCTACCGGCTCGTGTACGGAGACAACCTGATGTTTTATCATTCGCGGCTGTCCTTCAACTGGTGGCTCATCTCAACCTACCTGATCGCGCAGGGAAAAACAGAGGAAACCCTCGACGCGCTGGAGGAGATGTGCGCGCACACGCTGGCCTATGACCGCTCGTATGAGGAAGATCACGGAAAACACTTCACATCCATCTTCACCGACAAGCTGATCTACCCGGAACCGGGCAAGGATTTCCACGAGCTGACGGAGCATAATCAGAGCTGGTACAGGCTCGACCGGATGAAGGCGTCACGGTACGACGGCATCCGTGAAAACGAACGGTTTGCGGCTGTCATTGAGAAGCTGAAGAGCAGGGCACGGTGACCGGCGGTACGCGGTTATCCGGTCCCCGATTCAGCCGGTCCGGCCGGTAACGCGCGAATCCCGGAATATTTCAATTATGTTACAGATCCCGCGACCCTCTTGACCGGCGGCGCGGGATTCTGTACTATGGAAGAAAAAAGCCCGGCGGAGGTTGGCCGGGGACGGGAGGGTCATATGGCTGTCATACGGGAGGAGAGGCTGACGCCGGAGGAGTACATCGGTTTTCTGAAGCGGACGGATCTGGGGTCCCAGTATCCGAAGGAGCGCTTTGAGGAGCGGATCGGGAGACTGCTCGCCCGGGCGTCCGTGAGTCTGACGGCCCGCGACGAGGACGGGACGCTCGTGGGCGCGCTGCTGGGGCTGACGGATTTCGCCTACTGGCTGTTCGTCACGGATCTGGGGGTGGACAGGGCGTACGAGCGGCAGGGCATCGGCACCGCGCTGATGAAGAAAGCGCTGGAGACCGCCGGAGGAGAGCGGGACATCGCCGTATATCTTGCGGCAAACGAAAACGCCGTCCCCTTTTACGAGAAGCTCGGCATGGAGCGGGCGGACGACGTGATGAAATACTGGCGCGGCGAGTGGACCGACTTTACGGTGGAGTGACCCGACCGCGCCCGGTTCCGGCGTGAGGATCCGTTATTCCTTTCCTTCAGGGGCGGAGGCGGATCCTTCCTTTTCCTCTTTGGCGGGCTGTTCTTCCTCTCCGTCGTCCGCGAGCGTCAGGATGTACCCGACGATTTCCTCGTCGCTCATGCCTGCCGCTCTCATCTGTTCGATCAGCATACCGATCTCTTTTACCGTCATATGTCCGTTCTTCATTTTCTTTCGTCCTTTCTTTGATGAATTCCGGTTCTGCCGGATGGGTCAGAATTTTTGGAAATACAATCAACGATAGGGGAGAAACTATGGATTATCCTGAAATCAACGTCAAAAGGCTGACCGGAGACGAACCGGTCCTGGAACCCGGCAGGGACGATTCCGTCTGTACCGTTGCGGAATACTGGCGGTGGGCCCATTCCAATCTGTTTGACAATACCGAAAGGGGCGTTTTTGCCGAATATCTGGTCGCCCGTGCGCTTGGATGCGATTCCAGGATACGCTGGGAATGGGAACCGTACGATCTCCTGTATCAGGACGATTCCGTCCGCTTCACCGTCGAGGTCAAAAGCGCGGCCTATCTTCAGTCATGGCAGCAGGACAAGCTGTCGCGCATTTCCTTCAGCATTGCTCCAACCCTGTTGAGGAACGGGAAGGCGGGCGGTTTTGCCGGGAAGTCCTCCAGACAGGCGGATATATACGTGTTCTGCCTGTTTGCGCACCGGGATCCGGAATCGGCGGATCCTCTGGACATTTCACAGTGGGAGTTCCGGATTCTTCCCACGGAAACACTGAACAGGGAGTTTCCGACTCAGCGCAGGATCTCTCTGTCTGTCCTGGACTCTGCCGGCGCCGTCCGGTCGGAGTACGGCGCTCTCAGGGAAAATCTGATCCGGGCGGTGATTGAGTCCCGCAGCGGATCCCCGGAATAGTCTGATCAGGGTTTGTACGATACGAATTCCGCATCATAACCGTTTCCGGCCTTTTTTCAAAATCGCAGACCCAAAGCAGCTGTACCGTTCATATGGAAAAACGCATCACCTATTCAATAAACATCGCATCCCCGAAGGAGAAGAAGCGGTAGTTCATCTCCACGGCCGTGCGGTAGGCGGAGAGGATCGTCTCCCGGCCCGCCAGCGCGGACACCAGCATCAGAAGCGTGGATTCCGGCAGGTGGAAGTTGGTGATGAGGGCGTCCACGATCCGGAACCGGTAGCCCGGATAGATGAAGATGCCCGTGTCCGTGTCCACGGGATGAAGGATTCCGTCCTCGTCCGCCGCCGATTCCAGCACCCGGCAGGAGGTGGTCCCCACCGCGATGATCCGCCCGCCCGCGGCCTTCCGCCCGTTGATCCGGTCCGCGGCCTCCTTCGTGACCCGGATGTATTCGCTGTGCATCTCGTGGTCGGCGATGCGGTCCTCCTTCACGGGACGGAAGGTGCCGAGGCCCACGTGGAGCAGAACGGGCACGATGTCGATCCCGCGCTCCCGGATCCGATCCATCAGCTCCGGCGTGAAATGCAGTCCCGCCGTGGGAGCCGCTGCCGAGCCCAGATGCTTCGAGTAGACCGTCTGGTACCGCTCCGGATCCGCCAGCTTTTCCGTGATGTAGGGAGGCAGGGGCATGGTTCCCAACAGATCCAGCGCCGCGAAGAAGGAGTCCGCGCCCCGCTCCACCGTGAACCGCACCACCCGGCATCCGCCCTCCACCACATCCAGGATCTCAGCCCGCAGGACCCCGTCCCCGAAGTCCAGCACGTCCCCCGGCCGGGCGCGTTTCCCGGGTCCCGCCAGAGTCTCCCACACGTCGTTTTCCCTCTGCTTCAGCAGAAGAAGCTCCACCGGCGCGGAGGATTCCGTGGGCACCCGCTCCCCGTTTTCGTCCCGGCGCAGGATCCGGTGTCCCACGATCCGGGCCGGAATCACCCGGGTGTCGTTGACCACCAGCGTGTCCCCGGGGTTCAGGTAATCGACGATGTCCCGGAAGATCCGGTGCTCCAGGGTCCCCGCCTTCCGGTCCAGCACCATGAGGCGGGAGGAGTCCCGGGGCTCGGCGGGAGTCTGGGCGATGCGGTCCCCGGGCAGGTCGTAATGAAAATCCGACAGCCGGAGATCGGTGTCGGGCAGCTTGTTTGTGATCATAGTCCGCTCCTTCCGAGGGGGCCGTCTCCTTGACAAACGGGCGGCGCTGTGCTATCATGGACCGGGGGAACCTCCTCCGCGTCCGGCGCATATCATGGAACGAAGACCCCGGCGGGTTGTATTCGTATTATCATACCATATCCCGGCGGGCAAATCAACCGTTTTGCGGAATTTCATCCGGCCTCCGCGGACCCTTCGGAAGAGGAGTCCCGGCGCCGGATTCCGGTGCGCTGACATGAAGAAAAAACTGCCATTCACCGGCGTATGCACCGCCATGGCCACGCCCTTCACCCCGGACGGATCCGCCGTGGACCGGGAGGCCCTCGTCCGGATGACGGAGCGGCAGATCCGCGCAGGGGTCGACGCCCTGCTGTTCCTCGGCACCACGGGGGAAGCTCCTACCGTGACGGACGGAGAGCGGGCGGACCTGCTGTCCCTGGCCGTGAGGACCGCCGCGGGAAGGGTCCCCGTCGTCGCGGGATGCGGCTCCAACGACACCGCGCGTGCCGTCCGTCTGGCAAAGGAGGCCGAGCGGGCGGGATGCGGATGCCTGCTCTGCGTGACGCCGTACTACAACAAAACCACCCAGTCCGGTCTTGTCCGGCATTTCGAGACCGTGGCGGACGCGGCCTCCCTGCCCCTGATCCTCTACAACATCCCGGGACGCACCGGCGTGGACATATCCCTCGACGCCTACCGCGCCCTGGCGGAGCATCCCCGGATCGCGGGAGTCAAGGAGGCGTCGGGGGACGTGGTCCGGTGCGCAAGGATCCTCGAGGCAACGGGGGATTCCCTGGCGGTCTGGGCCGGAAACGACGCGGAGGCGGTCCCCGTCATGGCCGAGGGAGGGGCGGGGGTGTTCTCCGTGGTCTCGAATCTGTTCCCCTATGCCGTCCGGAGGCTGTGCCGGATGGCGGAGGCGGGGGACTACGAGGGGGCGGCCCGTCTTCAGCGGGAGCTGCTTCCCCTTACCGACGCCCTGTTTTCCGCGGTCAATCCCATCCCGCTCAAGACCGCCTGTTCCGCCATGGGACTGTGCTCTCCCGCCCTCCGTCCGCCGCTTGTCCCTCTGGAGGAGGACGGCAGGATCCGTCTGGAGGCGGAGCTGGCCCGATGCGCGGAGAAGCTCGGGGAGCTTGGGGAATAAATCGGATCAAAGGGGAAAGACGCGGCCTCCGCCCTTTCCCCGATTTACACAGGATGAACAAAACAGGAGGATTTGCCATGCTGACACCGGGACTCGTCACCGTCACCTTCCGCCGGTTCTCCCGGCAGGAAATCTGCGACACCGCCCAAAAGGCCGGACTTTCGCTCCTCGAGTGGGGCGGAGACATCCACGTTCCCCCCGAGGATCCCGACGCCGCCCGGGACGCCCTGGCTCTCACGAAAGCCGCGGGCCTGACGGCGGATACATACGGCTCCTATTACCGCTGCACCCCGGAGGAGGATCCCGCGCCCATCGTCCGTGCCGCGGAGATCCTGGGGGTGAGGAACGTCCGGATCTGGGCCGGCCGGAAGGGCTCCCGGGACGCGGATGAGGAGGACCGCGCCTCCGTCGCCGCCGCCGCGAGGAAGCTCTGCGCCATGGTGCCGGAGGGCGTGACCGTCAGCGCGGAGTTCCATCAGGGGACCCTGACCGATCACTACGAGAGCGCCTTGAGGCTGTGGGAGGAGGCGGCCGCCCCCAATTTCCGCCTGTACTGGCAGCCGAACCAGTTCATGGATGACGACTACAATCTGGCGGCGGTCCGGGCGGTGGCGCCTCACCTGTCAAACGTCCACGTCTTCACCTGGGCCGGAAACGATAAATTTCCTCTGGCGGACGGGGAGCGTCTGTGGCGGCGGTATCTGGACACGGTCCGGGAATCCGGCGGGGACCACGGGCTCCTTCTGGAATTCGTCTGCGACGAGACGGCGGATCAGCTGTACCGGGACGCGGAGACCCTCAGAGAATGGCTGGAGAAAAAATAAAATTGCGGATTCACTAATTTTAGCGATGCGGAATCTCCCGTTCCGTGGCATAATGATAACAGCCAAATACGATCACGGGAGGTACCATATGGCAAACCAGACATGCGCCATCTGCGGGGCGGAAATCAATGTGTTCCAGTCCCAGAAGCTGACCGACGGCACGTATATCTGCCGCAAGACCTGCAAGAAAAAGGGGTTCAAGGACTACGACTACATGCACGCGTCCCTTCCGGCCGTGAAGGCTCACCTGGAGCAGGTGGAGCTGGGCACGAAGCTGTGGGAGACCTACTTCATCCCGCGCCTCAAGACCAAGGACAAGTCCCAGAAGCTGGAGGTCTTCTATCCCGTTTACGTCGCGCCGGACGTGGGACTCATGGCCTACGTGGAGACAAGGTATAAGATCTTCATCTTCGGCAAGAGCCAGCTGGCCTGCGTCTACCGCATCGCGGACCTGGTGGGCTACGACTGCGAGACCGAGACCAAGCAGAATCAGGACGGCAAGACGGAGACCGTAACCTGGTGCGTCCTGACCTTCCGGAACACCGCGGGACTGAATCCCGTGAAGATCCGGATCAACGGCCCGAAGAGCTTCGAGAAGATCGAGAAGTATTTCAACACCCTCTTCGGCATCCAGAAGACCCTCGGCAACGCCAAGAACAACTGGAAGAGCCAGATCGAGGCCGCCAAATCCCTGGGAGCCGCCATCGGGGCCGCGGTGAAGGGTGAGACGGAGGGGCTGGAGGACAAGGCCGCCGACGCCGCCGCGAAGCTGGACGCCGCCGTCTACGGTGACCGTACCGAGCTGGAGCAGAAGGCCGACGCCGCCATCGCCGCCGTGAAATGATCGACGACATAAGAAGGGGCTGCCGCATTTCTCCATCATCAGGAGAGCTCATGCGGCGGCCCCTGTCTTTATACGCCCTCCGTCAGCGCCAGGAAGATCTCACGGCAGTACGCCTCGCAGTTCACAGTCATGATCTCGTCCAGCTCCCGGCACAGCTCCGGGTCGGAGAGACAGGACAGGGCCGGAGGATAGAACCGGCTCCTCTCCCGCGCGCTCATGCTCCGGACCTGCTCCCGGACGCCGCCCTCTCCCTCAAGGAGCCGGGAGACCAGCGCCGCCAGATCCGTCATCAGCCGGGTGGGGGATTCCATGCGCACGTAGCCCGAGGGATCCTCCTCCCCGCCGGAATAGCTGCTGTGGTGGCCCCGGGCCGTATCCGCCAGCATAGCCGTGGAGGGGCGGCTCCTCAGATCCTCGTACCCGGAGAGGGTGTGCAGACGGATGCGCCGGTCCTCGGCCTCGAAGACGGGACGGGTGTGCTCCAGCCGCTCCACGTTCATCTTGAAGAGCCCGAAGTCGTGATACAGCCCGCAGTCTCCCGCAAACCGCAGGAGCTTTTCCTTTTTCGCCGCGGGATTCGTCTCCTCCGCCGCGAAGGGGATGTCGTCGAAGTACCCGGGATCCCGCTCGAGGATCGCCCGGCAGAAGGCCTTCATCATGTCCCCGGCACACCGGGAGCGGATGTAGCGTTCGCCGGAGTACCGGGCCATGAGCTTTTCCGTGACCTCCCGGTAGGAGAGCAGCCCCTCGGCCTCGTAGAAGTCCGAATAGACCTTGCCGAGGGTGTAGACCATGTAGTCGTCGAAGACGGAGGCGGGCGCGGTCATGAGGCACCGCATCATCTTCCGGTACGCGCCGTCCAGGAACCGGATCCTTTTCGGGTCCTCTGCCAGGGCGGGATACATCTTCAGAAACTTGCCGTACTCGATGGCCAGCTCCACGCTGCCGTAGATGCCCGCCATATCGTACTGATCATACGGCGTTCCCGAGACCAGCCGCTCCAGCCGGTCCACGGTCTCCTCCAGCCCCACGTACCCGCAGCTGAACTCCATGTCGTAGTAGGGCCACAGCCACCGGACGGAGGGATTCTCCGCTCCCTCCTCCTGCCGGAACACCTCGTAGCAGGAATCCAGCACCGCCGCGGCCTCCTCCGGACTCAGGGTCCCCCGGCTCAGCACGGCGCGGTTGGTGCTCATCTGCTGGTGGGTCCGCCGGATGAAGACGTCCCAGGGAAGACCGGGTGCGGCGCGCCGGTATGCCTCGTCCCGCAGGATCGAGAGGACCCTCATGCTGATGCCGATCCGCTTCTTCCGGTCCCGGGAGCAGAGGGTGATGTTGGCCAGGCACCGGATCACGTATCCCTGCGTGTCCTCGCCGCCCAGCTCGTCGAAATAGCGGAGATAGGACGCGGCCTCGGTGAAGACCATCTCGTTGTAGAACAGCAGGGCGTCAGTCTCCCTCCCCTCGATGCCGGACAGGATGCGGTTCAGATAGTACAGTCCCATGCCCAGCCGGTACAGCTCCCGGATCACGCCGTCCCGGTCCCGCCGCACCCGCATCATGGCCAGAAGCGCGTCGTGGATGGTCACGTAGACGCCGCAGTCCATGTTGGTCTTCCAGTCCAGGAGCCGGTCCCCGAAGGCCTCCAGATCCCGGAGCGTGTCCGCGTCCGCCTCGTACAGGGAGTCCAGCGCCGGATAGAAGAACTCCTCCAGCAGCCGGGCGTTCTCCTTCTTCAGAAGGTCCATCCGGTCGCGGTTCGAGAGGCGCTCCCTGTGCCAGTCCTCAAAGGATTGCCCCGGGGAGACGGTGAACTGCCAGATCCTGCCGATCTCCTCCGCGTTGCGGATATACTGCTCCTGATACGGCAGCATGCCGATCCCTCCTTTCCGGGCCTGCTCCGGCCGGGCTTATTTCGCTCTCCGCAGGACCTGCATGAGCGCGTTGATGTCGATGGGCTTGGCGATGTGCCCGTTCATGCCGGCTTCCTTCGCCCTTGCCACGTCCTCCGCGAAGGTGTTGGCGGTCATGGCGTAGACGGGCACCGATCCCGCGTCCGCACGGCCCGACGAACGGATCCGTCCCGTGGCCTCGTAGCCGTTCATCACGGGCATCTGCACGTCCATGAGGATGACGGAGTAGGTCCCGGGCTCCGCCGCCTCGTACAGCCGGACCGCCTCCGCGCCGTCCTCAGCCGCGTCCACCTCCGCCCCGGTCATGCCGAGGATCTCCAGGGCGATCTCCCGGTTGACCGGGTTGTCCTCCGCCAGAAGGAGCCGACGCCCCGTGAGATCCGGGAATTCGGAGGATCCCGCCGGGCCGTTCTGATCTGCGGTGACCCCGGCCAGGGCCTTCTCCAGCGTCTGCCGGAAGAAGGGAACCGGCACGAAGGACCGCACGCCGCACCGCTCCGCCCGGTATTCGATCTCCGGCCAGTTGTCCTCGCTGACCAGCACGATGGGCATGTCCGGAGCCGCGCCCGAGAGATATTCCGCCACGCCCAGCCGGTCGCCGCCGTCCGTCAGCTCCTGTCCCAGGACCGCGCCGTCGTACCGCTCTCCCGCCACGTCCGCGTCCGCCAGGGCCGACAGAGCCTCCGCCGCCGAGGAGACCGTCCGGTATGCGATGCCGTCCTCGGTGAAATACCGCCGGTACCGCTCCGCCAGCCGGGGAGAGGCCTCCAGGATCAAAAACCGCTTTCCGGCGAGCCCGGCCGGGACGCCGCTCTGCTTCTCCGCCCGGAGAGGGATCCGGATGCGGACGTCCGTGCCCTCGCCCGGAGCGGAATCGATGGCGATGTCCCCGCCCATGACATCGACGAGCCGTTTGACGATGCTCATGCCCAGCCCCGTCCCCTCGATCTTCGACACGGTGGTGTTGTTCGCCCGCTCGAAGGGATCGTAGATGTGCCGGAGAAACTCCTCGCTCATGCCGATGCCGTTGTCCCGGCAGCGGAACACCAGCACCCGCCGCTCCGGATCCGGGGGATCGCAGGGCTCGTCCCAAACGTTCACCCGGATCCGCCCGCCGTCGGGGGTGTACTTGGCCGCGTTGCTGATGATGTTCACGAAGATCTGCCTCAGCCGCAGACTGTCCCCCAGATACCCCTCCGTGACCACGTCCTCCGTGTCCATGGTGAAATCGTGCTTTTTCTGCTCCATGAGGGGCCGTGAGAGAATGGTCAGCTCGTGGAGCAGGTCCCCCAGGGAGAAATGTGCCTCGTCGATGCTCAATCGCCCGGAATTGATGCGGGACATGTCCAGCACGTTGTTGATGAGGCTCAGGAGGTGTCCGCCGGCGGTTTCGATCTTCTCTAATGCGTCCGCCACCCGGGGCTTCTCGTCGATGTGCTTCATGGCCAGCACCGTCATGCCCATGATGGCGTTCATGGGGGTGCGCATGTCGTGGGACATGTTGCTGAGGAACAGCTCCTTGGCCCGGACGGACTCCTCCGCCTCCCGCAGACGGCAGAACAGCTCCTCCCGACCGGGATCCTCCCCCTCGATGAGCAGGACCGCCCCGCCGGACAGGGGAACCGTTTCCGTGACCGCCTCGGGATCGAAGCGCTCCGTTTGGAACAGGATGACGTGATCCTTCAACAGCGCGTATTCTCTGCTCATGGTCCGCTCCTCCGATTTTGCCTGATAAGCGTATTATACCCGATCCTTCCGATAAAAGCAAGAGCTTTGCGCCGGGTTTCCGACGATTGCCCGTCTCCTTTGCCGCACGGACTCTTGCGTCTCCCGGCGGAACATGGTATAATCACATGGGCATCCATCGGAGAGCATCGAAAGGAGAAGACCACATGAACGGAAAGCGCGCGGAGGACTGGGGAATCCGGATCGGACGGCTGGAGCGGGGACCTCTCAATAAAATCACGGACGTGCCGGGGGTGCGGGTAGGCCACTCCACCATCCGGGACGGGCGGCACAACACGGGAGTGACCGTGATCCTGCCTCCCGGGGACAATCCCTTCCGGGACAGGCTCGTCGCGGCGTCCTTCGTTCACAACGGCTTCGGAAAGACCGCCGGCACCGTGCAGATCGACGAGCTGGGGACCCTTGAGACTCCCATAGCCCTGACCAACACCCTGAACGTGGGCGCGGTGTCGGACGCCGTCGCGGCGTATATGATCCGTGTATGCGAAAAGGACGGCATACCCCTGTACAGCGTCAATCCCGTGGTGGGGGAATGCAACGACGCGGGACTCAGCGCCATCGCCGACCGTCCCGTCACGGCGGAGCACGTGTTCGAGGCCATCCGGACTGCCTCCGCTGACTTTGAGGAAGGCGGCGTCGGAGCCGGAGCGGGAACCATGTGCTACGGGCTCAAGGGCGGTATCGGATCGGCCTCCCGCCGGATCGTCCTCGACGGGCATCCGTATACCCTCGGCGTCCTGGTGCAGTCCAACTACGGCTCCACGGCGGATCTGACGATCTGCGGCGTCCCGGCGGGGGAGAAAATCGCCCGGCGGATCCGGGAGGAGGAGTGCGATCAGGGCTCCATCATGGTGATCCTGGCCTGCGACGTCCCCCTCACCGCAAGACAGCTGCGCAGGGTGATCCGCCGCTGCTCCGTGGGCATCGCCCGGATGGGGTCCTACATCGGCCACGGCAGCGGGGAGGTCTTCCTCGGCTTCTCCACCGCCAACGTTCTGCCCAGGAGCGCACCCTCGGACCTCGTGACCATCTCCTGCATCCGGGAGGAGCGGATCGATGTCCTGTTCCGCGCGGCGGGAGAAGCGGCGGAGGAAGCGATCCTCAATTCCATGCTGGCCGCCGATCCCATGACCGCTCCCGACGGCCGCCGGATCCGCAGCCTCCGGGAGTTCATGCCGCTGGAGTAGAGCTGTCGTGCTGCCACATGATGAGGGGCTGTTGCATTAACTCCTGAAAATGGAGAAATGCGACAGCCTTTTTGTGATTCAACGGTTTTGTCCTTCTTTTTCTCCTTTATCGAGGAGCCGCGCATAAATGCGCAAAAAGAAGCAAAAAGAGGAACTCCTTTGACGTCCTGGGTGTTCCGCACTCTGCGGAGTGCGGGTCAGGGCGCTGCCCCGACACCTGGGGAGCTGCGCATCCCCGGCGACCTTTTTGTAAAAGGTCGATCAAAACTTTCAGACTGTTTTGCGACAGCCCGTTATGGCATTCAGCAGAAAACCGGACGGAACTCCCGCGGGAGCCCGGTCCGGTTTTTCCGATCATCTGATTCCGTTCATCTCGTCTCCATCGCGCGGACGGCAAGTCCCTCCGCTCCGACGGGGACGGGCGTTCCCCAGGTGTTGGCCGGGGAGGGCGTGACGCTCAGGGACACCTCGTTCTCACCCTCCCGCACAAGGGCGGTGATATCCAGCTCATAAGGCCGGAAGAGGAAGGCTCCGGCGGCCTGTCCGTTGACCCTGACCTCTGCCGCGTCATGGACAGCCTCCGCCGTCAGCACATACCGGCGTCCCTCGGACGGGGAGGCCTCGAAGCGCATCCGTCCCTCGCAGAGGGAGACGATTTCCACGGCGGCCTCCCGGGGCTCCTCTCCCAGAAGGGGCAGGCCGTCGGGATCCAGTCCGATCACCGCGGCGCACCAGCCCGGGATCCGGACGGGATAGGAGAAGCCTCCCTCCGCCATGGTCCCCCGGAGCGGCTCGATGCCGCCGGTGAAGGGATCGAAGCGGTAGGCGGTCCCGGTCCGGTCCGTGACGAGGGAGCCCCGGATCTCCTCCCGCCCCTCGTTGACCATGAGGAAGAAGTCGCACCCGCTCTTGCCGTAGTGGACGAAGCGCAGATTCCCGTTCGAGGCCCCGTCGAAGTACGAGGTCCGATTTACGTGCTTCCGGACGTACCCGAGGAAGTCGGAGCCCCGGTATTCCAGTCCGCCGTGGACCTCGAAGTCCCCGATCTTCCGCACGATGTCCGCGTTGAGGCGCAGCCTGCCGTCGATGAGCAGGAGCTTATACCGGTAGCGGTCGATGTGGATCTCCCCGTCGTGGATGTGGGCGCGGTTCTTGAAGTCCTCCACGGACAGGTAGTTGAAGGTGTACCCCTCCCGCCACAGCCCCTCCACGGGCTTCACGGGCGTGTGCTCCGGCGAGCAGAGGACGGCGCAGTCGGGGTTGTTGGTGCCCACGGCTCCCAGCCAGGACATGCGCTTGATATACCCGGCCAGACGGCGGTAGTCCTTCCACCAGACGCTGTGAGGGCCCACGTCCGGCGGTCTCTCCCCGGTCTGCAGGGGCGTCGCGGTGGAATAATAGAAAGCGTGAGGGATCACCCAGGAGGTCCCGCGGGCGAAGAGAAAGTTGAGGTACCACATCATCTCGTCCGGCGGCAGATTCCAGGGATTGCCCCGCTCTCCGCAGACGCCCAGGACCTCGTTTGAAGACCGCTCCTTTCCCTGATGGCGCGCGGCGTCGGCGGCCAGCTTCGCCATGACGGAATCGGGGGAGGTCAGCTCCGTTCCCGGCTCCACCATGCGCCAGACCAGATCCTGCCCGGGGATGTCGAAATATTTGAGGGTGTCCGTGTCGCCGCTCTCGGCGGGATGGCCCATGAGGTTGACCTTGTGCTCCCGGCACCATGCGGCGAGAGGCGCGTAGAAGGACCGGCCCAGCCGCTTCCGGAGCGCTTCCCGGTAGATGAAATCCGCGTCCTTGCGGAGCTTTTTGTCGTCGGTCCCGAAGAGGAGCGCGCCGAGATGCGGAAAGTCGCCGCCGGCCTCGAAGAAATCCTCTTCCATGCCGTAGCTCCAGGAGATGCCCCCGTCCAGACGCCCGCCACGGCCCGTCACGGAGGGCTCGTCCGTGAAGAAGCCGATGACGGTGGAGCCGAAATAGTCCTTCAGGGCCTCGTAGTACCGCTCGTGGGTGTGGCGCACGAAGCTGTCCGTGGCCATGGGGTTCAAAAGATCCGCGGCGGCGGGGGCGTTCGGCTGTCCGTCGTCCTCGTCGGGAGTCAGGCCCCGGATGGTCCCGCCGGTGTAGCCCAGCAGGAGATAGTAGGGACGGTACGCGGCCGCCTCCTCCGGATCCCGGGGCTCGTCCAGGGCGACGCCCGCGCAGTTTCCGTTCCCGTCCAGCCGGACCCAGAGCATGAACTGGGGATCCACGCCCTCCGGCACGGGATCGGACGCGGGTGCGGCGTACAGGCGTCGGGCGGCGAACCGGGGCTCCTCCTTCACCACCATGCCGTGGGCGGAGCCGGAGGGGTACATGCCCTCGTCGTAGAGGATCACGTTCATGAAGCGCTTCTTCGCCTCTTCGCAGACCCGCTTCACCAGGGCCAGGAATTCGTCGGACAGATACTCCGCGCCCGCCATACCGAGCCGGGGATGGATCACCACGCCGTCCACGCCGTGGCGGTGAAAGTCGTCCAGCTGACGGACCAGCTCCTCCTCGTCCAGCCGGTCGTTCCAGAACCAGAAGGGCATGGGGGAAAAGGCGGGTCCGGGGTTTTTCCATATATCGCGTATGATGTCGAACATACAGCCTCCGTGGACGGCGCGCGTCATCTTCCTCACCGCCGTCCTGTTGTTTTTCCCTTATTATACCCCGCCGCGGGACGGAATGCAAGAGAGAATCCCGAATCCGTTCCGGAGGTGCCGGGGACCGGATCGTTCACAATATGACCGTTGAACGGCGGAGCGGAACGCGGTATAATAAGGATGCCGCGGGAAAAATCCGCAAGTCCGTCGATGAACGATGAAAGGGGTACGCCATGCCGTCCGCATCCTCGCGCCGCCGTCCGGGGAGGAGAGTCCTTCTGACCGCCGCGCTTCTTCTGCCCGCTCTCCTGTCCCTTCTGGGATGGACGGCGTCCTATTTCTACAATATGTTCAACTCCGACGTGACCATGCCGGACTGGACCGTGGAGCTGACGCTGTTCGCCGCCGAGATCCTGCCCGCCCTCCGGACCGCGGTCCTTCTGGCCTTTGTGGCCTGCTTTTCCCGCGCCCGGGAGCCCATGGGCCGCGTCATCACGGTCATCGCCTGCGGGATCCTTGCGAATCTGCTCTTCGGGCTGGCATCCACCTGGCTCTCCGAGGGCTTCGGGCTGTTCAATCCCCTGACCCTTCTGACGGATCTGATCCTCTGCGCCGCGGCCTTCTTCATCGCCAAGGCCGTGAAGCGCAAAGCCGACGCCGCCGGAACGCCCCGGGAACGGAAAAAATGGAGCATGGGAAAAACCGCTGTGTTTGCGGCTCTCCCGGCGGCCATCCCCCCGGTGATCTACGCCTCCCTGGATCTGGCGGAGCATCTCGGAAATCGGAACGCCTATGCCGCCGACGTCTGGGCCTCCGGAACCGCCTTCTTCACGGGGGTGCTGGTGCGGCGGATCCTGATCTGGGGAGCCCTGGGAGCCCTGGCCGCTTGGCTGACCGCATCCCTGATCCTGCGCATCGCCTCCCGGGCCGGACGGAACGCCTCCTCTGAGGGGTAAATTTTTAAAAGAGCTCTTGCAAAACCGGTGTTTTTGTGGTAAAATATAATGTGACTTACCGCGTCCGGGCGGATTGTGCGCCGCGGACATCATCCATAAAAGGACCCGAATCATGAAAAAGACGATCGCGCTCGTTCTTTCCCTTCTCCTGGCGGCCGGCGGAACCGTATCCTGCCGGAAGGAGAAGGAAAACGACCTGCTTACCCTGAAATACAATTACGATCTGAGCGAATACATCGATCTGGCGCCCTACAAGGGACTGCCCGCCGAGGGATACGAGATCATCGTGACCGACGAGGCGGTGCAGCAGCAGATCCTGGCCTCCCGGGCCACCTATTCCCGTCTGACGGACGTGGAGCGCGGCGCGGAATGGGGCGACACCCTCTATATCGACTACACCGGCACGGTGGCGGGCGTTCCCGAGGACGAGGGACATCTGTCGGAGGAGGACGTGGAACTGACCCTGGGCGTGGGATCCATGTTCGACGCCTTCGAGGAGGCCCTGCTGGGAGTCATGCCCGAATCGTCGGTCTCCCTGGATCTGACCTTCCCGGATCCCTACTACACCTCCCCGGAATTCGCCGGGCTGGACGTGCATTTCGACGTGCAGGTCCACGAGATCTGCGAGCAGGAGCTTCCGGAATACAGCGACGATTTCGTCCGGGCATATCTGGGCTACGACTCCTGCGCGGACTACGAAAAGGCGGTGCGGGAATCCCTGACGCGGTACTATACGGACAACTACTACCACTTCGTGGCGGATCAGGTCTGGAACTCGGTGCTGGACAACACCGTGGTCAAGAAGTACCCCGAGGAGGAGATGGACACCCTCTACAACGGGCGGCTGGAGTTCGACAAGGCCTACTGCGAGATCACCGGCCTCAACTGGGACGCCTATCTGAACCTGTACTACCAGGTGACCGAGGACGAATACCTGACTCTGGCGCGGGAGGAGGCCGAGGGGCGCATCAAGGAGGAGATGATCTGCTTCGCCATCGCGCGGCAGGAGAACATCTCCCTCTCCGAGGAGGAGTATCAGGAAATGGCCGCGGACTACGCCCGGAACGAGGGATACGCCTCGGTGGAAGCGCTGGAGGCGGTCTACGCGAAGGACGACATCCGCGAGACTCTCATGGAGGACAAGGTGGTCCGGCGGGTGGTGGATCTGGCGGACGTCACCATTACGGACTGAGGGAGCGCCGATTCCCCGGGGCAGGGAGAGGTCCTTCCGCCCTGAGAAAAAGAACAGAGACAAAAACAAACCGGGCTGCCGCGTGAACTCCCGAGCAGGGAGGGATGCGACGGCCCTGTTTTGCTTCAGGGGCATCCGCTTCTCCTGCGCGGACAGTATCGGGAGCACTCCTTCCCGCGGCACGGAGGAATAATACTAATCTCATTCTAAAAGGGAAAACGCGGCTTCTTGAAAGGAAGCCCCAGGCATAAATGCCCTAGGCATAAATGCCTGGCAAGAACTTTATAAATACACTGGTGCAGCATTCTTCTCTTCGTGCAGCACGGGGTAACGTGCAGTGCACTTTTTCTGACTTTGTTTTTTGCACATCTCTGACAGATTGTCTTTTTAGGTTGAGAATAGTATAAGAGTCTCTGCGCCGCGTTTTTTGTTTCCTTTCTTCACATTTTCCGCCATCCGTCTTGAAAATCGGATCCGATCGGCGTATAATGGTAAGCGGAGACTAACCAAAAGCCTGCTCTTCGCGATAAGACGACGAGGAGCTCCTTCCGCGGCTGCCGGTACATGGGAGACAGGAGTCCCGTCCCCGGGAAGTACGGGGATCCTGAAAAAATGAGCCGGGTAAGCGCAGGCAAAGGAGGATAAGCCGTGGACGGACCGAGGATCGTTTTGGACGGGCTGTCCATGTCCCTTTTGTTCAACGCCGTCGCCGGGCTGGGCATTCTGCTGTTTCCGCAGGCGTACGGCGCCATGATCCCGAGGGAGATCCGCGAGGGCGCCGCGCCGTATATGGATCCGAAGGACGTGCGGAGCATGAAGCGGATCCTCTGTCCGCTGTACCTGTTCATGTCCGCGTACCGGGCGGTCAGCGCGCGCTTCGCCGGGACGGAAGGCTTCCGGCCGCTCTTCCGGACGGGGTACGAGGAAGGACTGCTTCGCCGGGGAATTCCGTTTCCTCGGGGAATGGGACTGAACGGCGAGGACTGTGGAGGATCGGAGAGGGAAGGGTGAGGATCATGGTCGGGATTATAGAACGAACCCTGAAACCGGAGGTGGAACGATGCTTCTGACAACCATATGGGTCGGGCTTGCGGGAGCCCTGCTGATGTTTGCCGGGGATATGCTCCTGTACTATACCCCGAAGGACTTCGGCTATGGCCCGAACAGTTCGGCGGAAGAACGGATCAACGCCGTCATCGACGTCATGAAGGGATTACCGGCAGGGCGCGTCATGGCGGGCGGCATGCTCGGACCCGTTGCGGCGTTTCTCTACTGCGTCGGGTTTTATCATATCGTCCTGATGACCGGCGAACAGGCGCGCGCGCTTGCGGTGACCGCCTTCCTTCTCTCCTGCCTCGGCATCATCGCGGGAGGCGCCTATCACAGCCACTGCGCGTACCTGGGACTTTTGGGAGACGGGGAAAACCGGCAGGCGCTGGACACGGTCATGCGGTATTTTCAGAAGCTGCCGCTGATCCTCTACGCCGGGGAAGGGATCGGATTCCTTCTTCTGGCTTTCCTGATCGCGGCCGGGAAGACCGTTCTGCCGCGGTGGATGCTTCTGCTGAGCCCGGGGATTCTGTTCCTGCTGAGGCCCGTCGTCGGCAGACTTCCGAAGGGCGTGCGGATCATTATCTCGGGAGGATGGACGAATTTGATTTCCGTGATCTATTACGCGGCTGTCCTGATCATCCTGACGGCCTGAGCGGGCGGAGGGATAAAAGACAGCTTGACACAGGAGGGGTGAACATGAACGGAGAAAAAGCGCGGCGGAATCTGAAAATCGGCCTGTTCGGGGCTGTCCTGACGCTGATCGGAGACCTTCTGATCGGCGCGGCGAAGTTCCCGGACGGGGCAAATCTGCTCGACGGCTATTTCGCCATCGCGCTGTCCATGCCCGCCTGGCGTCCGATCCTCGGGGGACTCATCGGCTTTCTCGGGATCTGCCTGGAGTTCCCGGGACTGATGACCGTATACCCGCTGATCCGGGAGAAGATGCCCCGCGGCGGACGCTTCTACCGGCTTGCCATGTATGTGTATCTCGCCGTGGGCGGCGGAGCGGTGCATCTGCCCTGCGGCATGTTCATGTGGATTTACAAATCCGTCGCCGGGGCCGCGGGACCGGAGGCCGGACATCGGATCGCGCTGAACTTCCTCCTGTACTTCCTTCTGCCGGTCACGGCCGTGTTTACGGTGTTCTTTTCCGGCGCGAGCATCGTCCAGTTCATCGCCTTTGTCCGGGGCCGCACGCCGTTTCCCAAATGGTACTGCGTCTTCAATCCGATGATCGGGAAGGGCGTGTTCAACGCGGTGCGGCGGCTCGGCAATACGGCCCTGATCAACGGGATCGGGACGTCCAACATGAGCCTCGGCGCGCTCGTGATGTTCGCTGCCCTGCTGCTCGGCTGGGAGAAGTATGCGGGAGAGAACGGAGACGGCGAAAAATGAAGGAAAACGAACTACCGATGGACCGCACAAGGCACGCGGTCTACACAAGGAACGCCAAAAAATGCGTACAGAAGCTCCTCAGCCGGTATTACGACGAGGGGACGGCGGCACGGCTCTGGGAGAAGATCCAGCTTCAATACTGCGAATTCCTGAAGGATGAGCCCGCGCTGGCGGGGGTGAAGGTCACCGTCAGCATCTACGATCCGATCCTGATCTTCGCCTGGTACGCGGTCGTTCCGGACAAGCCGCCCCTCGGGGAGGTCCAGCAGGATATATACAAAAGCTTTTTCGGATCGTTTGACGCCCTGGGCAAAATCTTCGATCTGAACCGGAAGCGGGACAACGGACTGGCCGGGAGGATCTTTCAAAAGGTGAGCGATCTCCGCGTAAAGGAGTCCGAACGGTTCCCGGCGTCCTTCCGCATGGGCTCCTGCACCTATGACCGGGAAAACGGCGTCGTCCGCTACAGCTATACCCGGTGCCCGAACGCGGAATTCGCCAAGCGACACCACATGGAGGACGTGCTGCCCCTGATGTGCAACTGCGACCATATTGCCATGCGGAAGCTCCACGCCGTACTGATCCGCGAGGGGACGTGCTGTACCGCCTCGTGCTGCGATTACTGCATCGTCGGGGACAAAAATCCGATCGCCGGGGAGTATGAGCTGGTGACGCGGGAAAACGGTCTGCTGGTCAGCGTCAGAAGGGATGCGGAGCACGACGGGCGGCTTCGGGAAACAGAGGGAGCGGCCGGACGGGACGATGAGGATCGATAAGGAGGAGGAGACGATGCAGTTTGACGAAATGGGAAACCGCGCGGGAAAGACCCTGATGCTGCTGCCGGGGACGGCCTGCGATTATCAGACGAACTTCGGCACGGTGCTGGACCGGCTGGGGGAGAAGTATCACCTGATCTGCGTCAATTACGACGGCTTCGACGGGAGCGGCGCGGTCTTTCCGGACATGCTCACGGTCACGGAGAAGATCGAGCAATACATCAGGGACAACTACGGCGGCAGAATCGACGGCGCGATCGGCTCCTCTCTGGGCAGTACCTTTGTGGGACAGCTGATCCAGCGGGAAAACGTCCACATCGACCACGGGATCTTCGGGAGCCCGGATCTGGACCAGAGCGGGAGGCTCAGCGCATGGCTCCAGTCGAAGCTGGTGGTCCCGCTTCTGACCGGAATCACGAAGAACGAAAAGAAAAGGGTGAAAACGAGAGAAAAGCTCAAGAGCTTTTTCGAAATGAGCGACGAAACCGCGGACCGGTTCATGGGGTGCTTTGCGAAATTCAGCCCGGAGTCCATCAGAAACGAGTATTACACGGACCTGCTCACCCGGCTCCGCGACGACATCCACGTGGAGAACACGAAGGTGCATTTCATCTACGCCAACAAAATGGGGGAGAAGTACCGGAAGCGCTACCGGAAGTATTTCCGGGACCCGGAGATCCGGGAGTTCGACATGCAGCACGAGCAGTGGCTCTTCGGCGGGGAGAAATATGCCGCCCCGGTGCTCGAGGCCATCGACGAATTCATGGAGTACGCGGGAGAATAACGGTCTGCCGGACGGGATCGCCCGTGGTTGGACCGCGGCAAACGAAAAACGGCTTGTCTTATGGGAGGCAGGCCGTTTTTTCGGTGTTGAATCGTTCCGTTCTCCCTTCCGCAGGGAAAGCCCAAATGTTGCATTTGTGTTACAGTTTTTCTGCGACTCTTGACGAACTGTGCGGATTATGGTATTTTATGTGAAACAAATACAATGATATTCACCGAAAAACGGATAATAAAAGGAGCTTTATGGAATATTTCAGCCAGCCGGGGATCCTGTTCGACGCCGCCCTCGCCTGCATCCGCGCGGCGGAAAAGGATTGTTGGGAGAAAACGCCTCTGCCGGAGTATGCCCGGGAGAGGGAAGGTGTTCCGGATCTGCTCGACGCCCTCCGGAAAACGGAGATCCCGTCCGCCGCCATGCCCCTTTTCCGGGAATACGGCGGGAATCCGTCCCCCGCGGAGGCGTATCTTTTGAGCCGTCCCTTTCTTTCCGAACCGATCCCGGGAGCGGAGGACCTGACGGATCGTCTGCGGGATCCGTCCGAACAAGCCGATCTGAGGCGTATTCTGACCGGCGCGCTGTTCGGACCGCACGATATACAGACCGGGGAAGACGGGACCTGCCCGCCGGACGGAGTGACAGCGGATGAAGCGGAGCGGATCGAGCGGTCCGGAATGGATCACGAGCGGCGGTATCAGACGCTCTTGTGCCTGGCGCGGTTCCCGGAGGCCGTTTCGGCGTTCTGCGGCGCGTTGGAACGGGCCGAACCGCTGGCCGTCTCCCTGCACGGATTGTACCGGCGGGAGATCGGCGACCTCCGCGCGGCCATGGAGTCCGGTCGTTACGACATGCTGTACCGGGAGACGGCGGGCTTTGATCCGGGACGAGTCCCCGCGTATTCCGTGACCCTTCTGGCCGCGGAGGCCGTCCGGCTGATCGGCGGGGGACGGCTTCTGCTCTGCGGTCCGGTTCACCCCGACGTTCTGCTGGAGCGGTTTGAAGAGGACCACATCGACGTGGGCCGATTCCTCGACGATCTGGGAAGCGAGCCGCGGCGGAGGATTCTGGAATCCCTCGGCAGAAACGGGGAGGGTACCGCAAGTGAGCTCTCCCGGGACACGGGACTGCCCGTAACCACCGTACTGCGCCATCTGGAAACCCTGTCAAACGATCTGCTTATCGCGGAGACCCGCCGGTCCGGCCTGAAGATCTACTACGGCCTGAACCGCCGGTTTCTGGAGCGCGCCGCCGGAAGGACGGTCCGTTACCTGTCCGCATTGGGGAAGGACGCCCGCCGCTGAACGCGCGGTTTCACAAAAATCCGCCCGCCGATGTCACAAACCGCCCCTCTCAACCGTTTATACCGATAAAGGACCCGGAATCAGCCGGAGAAAAAGAACGATATGATTTCAATTCTCTATATGACCCTTTCGGAGGAGGGACGGAGGCGCGTCCTGTCTCTGTGGCAGGAGTCCTGCGCCGCCCTGCTCCGATACGCGAAAAAAGAACTCGGCCCCGATTTCACGTCCGGCGAGGCGGAGGATCTTGTCAGCGACGCCTTCGAGCGGCTGATGCTCCGTTATGAACGGTATGAGGATCTCCGGGACGAGCAGATCAAAAGCATCCTGATGCGCACGGTCCGGAACCTCGCCGTGGACGCATACCGGCGAAGAAGGCGTCTCCCGGTGCCGCTGTCCGATCCCGGCGGGGAAAACCGGGAGGACGCCGATCCTCCGCTCCGGGATCCGGACGAACGGACGCCGGAGGAGATCGTCGTGTCCGAGGACAACATTCGCCGGATGAAGGAGATGATCCGATCCCTCACGCCCGCCCTGCGCGGCGTTCTGGAGATGAGGCTGATCGAGGACATGACAAACAGGGAAATTGCCGAGGAACTCGGGATTCCGGAGTCCGTTGTCCGCCAGCGGTTCAGCCGGGCACGGAAAGCGCTGAAAAGCAAGTGGGAGGAAGAAGAGAATGGATAACGCGGACGGATTCGACGCCCTGATCCGGGAGGCCCTTCGTGAAATCATCCGGGAGGACTGGGAGGAAATCGCCTCGGATCCGGAAGTCACCCCGGTCAGTCCCCGGTTCCGCCGAAGGATCCGGGGGATCCTTGCGGGAAGGAGCGCACGGGGACGACGCACGATGCGAAGGGTCCTCGTCGGATTTCTCGCCGCGCTCTGTGCCGCCGCCATGCTGGGAATGGCGATCCCGCCTGTCCGGGAGGCCGTCATCCGCATGGTCTTCACCTGGTACGACACCCATTTCGGCGTGCGGTACGAGCCGGAGGAGCCCGTTCCGGCCATCGTGGAAGAGGTGATCCTCCCTGCGTGGCTGCCCGACGGATGGGCGGTCCGGGAGCTGGATGTCAGCATCGCCATGGCCGATCATATCCTCGCGGGGGAGGACGGCGAGCGGATCCACCTCACCCAGCACCCCATCAACCCCGATCAGGAAACGGACTGGTTCGACAACACCGACGTCACGATCGGGACCGTAATGCTGAACGGAACGACGGAGGGAAGGCTGTTTTCCTACGCCGACGGCAGCCGCATTCTCACCTGGGCGGACCGGTATGTGTTTATTCTGTCGTGGGTGAGCGAAACGGCAGACGCAGATATGCTTATTCGCATTGCCGAAAGCATGGATCAATCGAAAGGGGATTGATTTCACATGAAAATAGTCAAAAAAATCACAGCCCTATTTCTTATGACGGTTCTGCTTGTTTCGGGATGCCGAAAGGACGGCGCGGCAGGCAAACCTGCCGGCGTCTTGGCTGGCGGAAAGGATTCTGCTACCGTCAATGCCAACCCCGACGCCACCGAGTTATTGACACATGTTTACACCCCGACAACGTATTCCATGCCGGAGGGCTTCGAGCTGAACGAGAGAGTCACCCCGTATTACGAGGCGGAGACGGACACCCTCGTCTGCGTTGGTCAGAGATATTCCGAGGACGGCACGGAATACCGCCTTGTCACGACGCGCGGTGATGCCGGAGTCGCGGATGAAAAAAACATCCCGGTCCAAATCGACGCCGAATATGTGTACATGGATTACGGCTTTATCACCGCGGACGCGCTGTGGTTCATTGCGCGGCAGTACGACGATGAAAAGCAGGAGACATCCTACCGGATCGCCCATACCCCGCTCGAAGCCCCATCCGGCGAATCCGACCCGGCAGAGGAATTTGACCCGTTCGAGCCATCCCCCGGCCTGATAACCGATTTCAGCCCCGATCTGAACACTCTCATAGGTTCAAAGGAGCAGTTCGACCAGGTCAAGGGCTTCGCAATGGACGCGGACGGCGATCTCTATGTCTTTGAGAACTGGGGAATCCGCGCCGTCGTGGTTTTCCGCCCGGATTTCAGCCTGCGCTGCAAGGTCCCCGCGTCGGGTGGGGGAACGGCGCTGAACGGCATCTTCACGCGCCCGGACGGGTCGGTCTGGTGCTTCGGGCAGATAGAAGGAAAACGGAGCGCGGCGCAGGTCAACAAAGAGAGCCTGACACTTGATGACCCGGTGTGTCTGCCCACGAGCGCGAGCTCGAGCAATCAGCAGCTTGTGCTCTACGCGGCGGACGACACGCTCTTATTCGAGACCTCGGAGGGTGTGTTCCGCTCGACCGGTGCGGGGGAAGAGGAGTCAGAGATGCTCATGGACTTTCTCAATTCCAATCTGATGGTGGACAAATCCGTCTTTCTCTGCGCCGCGAATCGGGACGCTCTGATTTATTCCGGCGAGGACGGTTGCCCGGTGCTGTGGCGGAGCGCGGGGGAAATCGACCTCACAACGGTAAGAGTGCTGGACGTGGCGATCACCGCCAACCTCTCCGCCTCTCTGAACGCGAAGATCGTCTCGTTCAACCGCGACCATCCCGGCGTGCGGCTCGTGGTGAAGGATTATGTAAACCTCGCGCGGAAGGGCGGGCAGATCTGGGAGGACCCCGCGCAGAACCTCGCCATGGACATTTCCCTCGGACGTTACCGCCCTGACATGATCCTCGGGAAGACGGGCGGAGCTGACATGAACTACTGCCTGCGCGAGAAGCTCTATATCGATCTGACGCCCTATCTGGACCGTGATCCCGTGGTGAACCGGGACAACGTCTTCGGGGCGGTGCTCCGCGCATTCGACGACGGGGAGGGCGGTCTCTGGGGACTGGCGGATAATTTCGTGATCTCGACCATCGTCTCGCCGGATTCGATCTTGCCCGCGCAGTACCGGGACGGCTGGGATCTCGACGGATTGCTCGATTTTGCCGCCTCCCTGCCCCCGGACGTGACCCTCATCGAAGGGCTGACACGGGAGACGGCGGCGGACAGGCTGCTCGGGGCAAACGGGTACGCGGCGTTCATCGACTGGGACACGATGACGTGCTCCTACGACGGTCCGACCTTTCGGCGCTGGCTGAACTTCGTGAAATCCCTGCCGAAGGACGAGGCGGAACTGCACCGCACATCGGAGCTGGAGCGGCTGTCGGGTGAGGAGAAGTACGAATACTATTACAGCGGTAAGGTTGCTCTGAGCCGGATGGGGCTGGGTTCCGTGAGCGCGCTTCTGAGCGGCGTTTTCAAATTCGACACCTACGACCTCAGCTTTCCCGGCTATCCCACGGCGGGCGGGACGCTCTCCACGGATTTCGCGTTTCTCGTGACAACATTCTCCGATACGGCCGACGAGGCTTGGGAGTTCATGACCTCCGTCATCACCGAGCGTGAGGGATGGCAGACTGCGCAATGGCGATGGTTTGGTATGTCCGTCCTGAAGAGCATGTTTGACGAGGACGCCGAACGGCAGCGGGAGAATGTGTTCTATTATGAGTTCGGCGGCAGCTACGGAAGCCAAAGCAAAAAGCTGGACAACGCCTATGAGCTGAACCGACCGGGCAGACTGTACGAGCTTACCGAAGCCGACACCAACCGCATCCGAGACTACTTCGACAATATCGCGGGCACCCCCATCAAAGCCGATCTCCCAGACGAGGTATTGGCGATCCTGAACGAGGAGCTCTCAGCCCTCATCGCCGATGCGGCAACCCCGGAAAGTTGTGCACGCAACATCCAGTCCCGCGTGTCCATCTGGCTGGCGGAGCATTCCTGACACACCTGCTTTTCCCCGATTTACAGGGAACAGTATGTGAATCATATTTCATAGTTTTGAGAATTCCGGCAGTCCGGTTTTCGCCGGAGCCCGGAAAAGACAGTAAAGCCCTCAGAAAGGGGTGATCCCATTGGCTTTCAAGAAGAAAAAAGAAAAGAAGGAAAAGGACCCGAACGCCCTGAAGACGCGGCGGGTCATCTCGAATAACCTGTTTGTCCTCAAGCTCATTCATTCCGTTGCCCCGTCCTATCTGCCGACCTATTTTCTCTGGTCCGTGGGGAACGCGATCATCAATTTCCTCATGAATATCTGGCTGCTCCGGGAGATCGTGAACCGCTACGAGGAGGGACGGCCCGCGTCCGAGGTGATCGGGATGCTTGTGGGTCTGATACTCGGGCAGATGATCTGGTACTGCCTGATCCAGACCCTGCCGGACATCGTCTATCCCCGGTATCAGCAGAGGATCGTGGAGCACATCCAGCGGGGGCTCTTTGAAAAGGCGTCCGCGGTGGAGCTGGCCTGCTACGAGAACCCGGAATTTTACGACAAATACGTCAAGGCCATGGACAACGCCTACGGGCGGTGCATGGACGTGGTGTATACGGTGGACGGGTGCATCTGGGCGGCGGTGTCCATCGTCTCGACGGGGGCCATGCTGTTCTTCATCGATCCCCTGCTGATCGTCTTTTCCCTCCTGCCGCTCCTCATCGGGCTGATCCGGAACCTGCGCAACAAGGTTTCGAAGAAGCGGCACGACGAGCGGCAGAAGCTGGACCGCCGGGAGGGCTATGTACAGCGGACCTTCTACCTGAACGAGTACGCAAAGGAAATGCGGCTGACGGGCTTCCCCGGCCTGATGCTGAGGATTTATGATAAAGCCCAGACAGACTACATCGCCCTGTGGCGGAAATACGGATTCAAAATGACCGTCCTGCGGCTGTTCTCGGATTCGTCCTCCTCCCTGACGTCCGCCGCCGCCATGGTGTACGCCGCCTTCCGGACGCTGGTGAGCCGGTCCATGGGGATCGGGGACTGTCTCGTGGTGTTCAACTCCGTGGACGCGGTGGCGTGGAATCTCTCGCGGATGGCGGAGGTCTTCACCGAGTTCCGCGACCACGCCATGTACATCGAGGACTACCGGTATTTTCTGGAATACGAGCCGAAGCTGGCGGCGACGCCGGGCGGGAGAGAGGCGAAGGCCGGGGAGCTCCGGGCGGAACACCTGACCTTCACCTACGCGGGCGCGGAAAAGCCGGCGCTGAAAGACGTGAGCCTGACGATCCGCCCCGGTGAGAAGATCGCGCTGGTGGGGCACAACGGCTCCGGGAAGACGACTCTTGTAAAACTCCTGCTCCATCTCTACGAGCCGGATTCCGGAAGCGTTACGCTGGACGGGATCCCCGCCGGGGAGTACGATTCGTCATCGTGGCGGGACGCGTTCACGACGGTGTTTCAGGACTTCAAGATGTTCTCGCTCTCCGTGGCGGAAAACGTCCTGCTCCGGCCGCTGAAGGACGGGGACGAGGACCTTGTGACCGAAGCGCTGAAGCGGTCCGGGGCGTGGGAGCGGGTGGAGAAGATGAAAAACGGCATCCACACCACGCTGACGCGGGAGTTCGACGACGAAGGCGAGGTCCTCTCCGTCGGGGAGGCGCAGAAGGTGTCCCTCGCAAGGGCATTTACCAACGACTCCCCCTTCGTCATTCTCGACGAGCCGTCCTCCGCCCTCGATCCCATTGCAGAATACAAAATGTTCGGGAATATGCTCGACGCCTGTGCGAATAGGACGCTGATCTTCATCTCCCATCGCCTGTCCTCCGCCGTGCTGGCCGACCGGGTCTTCTACATGGAGGAAGGTACTGTCGCGGAGGAGGGCACCCACGCGGAGCTGATGGAGAAGAACGGCAGATACGCCGAACTCTTCCGGATGCAGGCGGAAAACTACCGGGAGACCGAGGATGAGCGCGCGGCGCGGGAAGGAGGAAGCCGATGAAAAAAGATGAAAAGAAAGAGAAAAAGGATAAAATCCCCCTCGGGCGGACGCTGACCTGCAATTTTCTGATGCTCTCGAAGATCTGGCGCATGACGCCGCAGTACATCGTGTTCATGGTGATCGTGGGCCTTGTCGGCGGCGCGGCGAGCTCGCTCGAGACGATCTTCACCTATATGCTGTTCAACGCTCTGGACGAGCCGGGCGTGACCTTCGGGCGGATGGCGCTGTACCTCGGGGTGATCCTCGGGGTGAACCTCCTGATCGGGCTGTTTTACGCGTGGTACTATGAGTATTATCAGACCGTGACGGACAAGAAGCTGCAGCACCGGATGCACGAGGAGCTGTTCCGGCACGCGCTGACGATGGATCTCGCCTGCTACGACGACCCCAAGTTCTACAACGATTACGTCTGGGCCATGGACGAGTCCAAGGGCCGCGCGGTGCAGGTGCTGGACGACACGGCGCGGATGATCCGGTATCTCATCACCATCTCGACTCTCATCACCCTCATGATGCGGGTGGACGTGCTGGTCGGGTCCATCCTCTTCGTCGGAGCCGCGGCGGACGCCGTTCTCTGGGAAGTCGGCAACCGGTTCAATTTCAAGAAGAACGAGCGCACCAAGCCTCTGCACCGGAAGAACTCCTACGTCAACCGGGTCTACCACCTGGCGGACTTCGCCAAGGAGCTCCGCGTCTCCCGGGCCGGAGAGAATCTCGAAAAAATCTATTCCGACAGCGTGGACGGGATCGTGGAGGCGGAGGTGTGGAACGGAAAGCGGCGGTACGGCCTGGACCTGCTCACCGAGGTGGTCGACGAGGCCGCGCGGTATCTGCCCGTGATTCTTCTGCTCTTCAAGCTCTACGACGGCACGGCGCAGCTCGGCGCGTTCGTCGCGTCCATCAACATCATCTGGAACCTCAACTGGTCCATGTACGATCTGGCGAAGAACCTGATCCGGATGCCGGAGAACGCCCGGTACGTGGAGAAGTACCTGAAATTCATGTCCTACCGCCCGACAATCGTGAGCGGGGAGGTCAGCCCCGAACCGCTCGATACGGTCGAGCTGAAAAACGTCACCTTTACATACAGACCCATTGAGCCCGAAGCCGAAAAAGACGGGACGGACGGAGGGAAAACGGAAGAGGAAAAACCGAAGAACTCCCTCGAGAACGTCAGCCTGACCATCCGGCGCGGGGAAAAGGTCGCCATCGTCGGCTACAACGGCGCGGGCAAAACCACCCTGACGAAGCTGCTCATGCGTCTGTACGACCCGACGGAGGGGGAGATCCTCTACAACGGGCGGAATCTGAAGGACTACGACATCCCGGGGCTTCGCGCGCGGATCGGGACAGTGTTCCAGGACTACAGGATCTTCGCCGCCACCGTCGCCGAAAACGTGCTGGGCCGGGAGTGCGCCGACGAGGACCGGGACGCCGTGACGGACGCGCTGACGAAGGCCACCTTCGCGGATCGGCTGGCAGAGCTGGAGGGAGGCATGGACACGCCGCTCACGAAGGAATTCGACGAGGCGGGCGTGAATCTCTCGGGCGGGGAAGCGCAGAAGGTCGCCATCGCGCGGATCTTCGCCCGTCCCTATGAGCTCATCGTCATGGACGAGCCGTCCTCCGCCCTGGATCCCGCCGCGGAATACGAGCTGAACCACACGATCCTGGAATATGCCCGGGACAAGACGGTGATCTTCATCTCCCACCGCCTCTCCACCACCCGCATGGCGGACCGCATCCTCATGTTCGCGGACGGGAGGCTCATCGAAGAGGGAAGCCACGACGAACTCATGCGGATGAACGGGAAATACGCCGAGATGTTCCGCCTCCAGGCGGAGAAGTACCGGGAGGCGGGGTGAAAAATGGTATTCGTTCATTATCTTTACCGCGATTACGAAATTTTCGAGGGTGACACGCGGCTCATCCTTCTGCCGAAAAAGTACCTCCTGTCCAAGCTGTTCGGTCTGAATTTCTGGTTCATGGCGGGCGGGCTGTTTTCCTACAAGCTGTTCTGGGCAGGCGCAATCTTCGCGTGGATTTATGGTTGGGCCTGCGCCGCGCAGCTCGCAAAGATCTGGTCGCTTCACCGCTTATCTCTCATCCGGTACTGGCTGTGCGTCGCGGTTTTCGTCCTGCTCTGCATCCTCATCGGCTCGCTGACGCGGACGCTGTTGATCCGGCTCTGGCTATGAAAAGGAGGTTCCCATGTTTTTGCTGTATCCGAACGCGGAGCATGACAACAGCTTCCGCAGCGATGAGAAGACTGCGGAAACGCTGAAATCGCTCGGTGTCGGGCGGCTGCTTGCGATGGAGGAAAGAGAACTCGCGCCGCTTTTATCCGCCAATCCCGCCGTGATCCGCCGCCGTCAGGCGTTGTTTCAGGATCTCGACGGCAAGCCGGAGTTGACTGAAATTCTACGCCGTCTGCATGAATATTTGAAGAACATCCGTGAAATGGCGCAGAAGCGCGCGGGACTCGGTCAGACAGCCGAAGACGTGCTCTATTCCTTCGGTGAAGTGAGCTTGTTTATCGGCATGATCCGGGACATCAGCGAAGCCCTCGAAGCAGCCGAACCGGCCTCCGACGCGCTGAAAGACTTGTCCGCTTTGCTCCATGAAATTGCCGCCGACCCGAAGTTCGCGGAGATCGAGGACTATGTCGCAAAGCTCGCGGAAAGCCGGAACGTCGCCCGGAGTATCACCCTCGGGGTGAATCTGGACGCGGGCTTTGGGGTAAAGGAGGTCGGCGTGGTCTCCGTCAACGACGACCGCTACACGGTCTCGGATCTGTTCACCGCGATCTTCGGGAAAAAACGTCAGGACGGCGCGCTGGTCTGCATGACGCCTCTCGTCGGAGGGGAGAAGACGCGCGGGCTGGAACAGGCTGTCTATATTGCCCTGAACTCCTATCTGCTGAAAGCCTTCGTCCGGGCCAGAACCGTTCTGCTCGGGTACATTTCCTCGGTGATCTCGGGCGTCACGCCGCTCATGGACGAGCTGGCCTTTATTCTGCGGGGAGCGGACTGGATGAAGGATCTTCGGGATCGCGGGGCGGCTTTCTGCTTCCCCGAGACCGGCGGTCGTATGCTGAGGATGAAAGGCTGCTGGAACCCGGCTCTGCTCAAAAAAACCGATTATAAATCCATCGTTCCGAGCGACGTTTCAGCGGACGGTGAAACGACGATCCTTCTTGTGACCGGACCGAACAGCGGGGGAAAGAGCGTATTTCTGAAATCAGTCGGTATCTCCGCCGTGTTTGCCGTCCTCGGCCTTCCCGTCTGCGCGAAACGTGCGGAGGTTCCTCTTTTCACCCGCATCCTCACCCATTTCCCGGCGCAGGATTCGGAGCAGGAAAGCCGTCTCGTGGAGGAATGCCGCGCCATGCGGGATCTGCTCGACCGAACGGACGAAGGAACGCTTCTTTTGATGGACGAATCCTTTTCCGGTACGGCGGCGGAAGAGGGGGCGGTCATTGCCGGGGAGGTATTGCAGATCATCCGGGACAGCCGCGCCTTCTGCCTCTACTCCACGCACCTGCATGCGCTGGCTTCCGCCGAAGCTGTGGAACGCTTCAACCGGGGAAGCCCGAAGCTGAAGACACTTTCGGCGGAATACCGGGACGGGGAGCGGACCTACCGCATCGTGGAGCAGGCGGCGGCCGGACTGTCCCATGCTTACGAGATCGCCGAACGGTTCGGTCTGAGATATGACAAAGCAAAAGGAACACACTGACAGATAGAAGGAGACTTCCCATGGAAATCAGAATACTCCACCCCCGCGCCCTTTCGGGTCTCTCCGCCCTCACCGAGCCGGGACAGCGCGGCAAGCTCGACGAGTACGCCGCCGAGCCGGAAAAGCTCTTCGCCCTCGAAAAGGATGGAGCGGCGGTAGGCTGGATGCACCTCCACATCCCGGACGAGGCGAAATACAGCGCGTTTGTTTACATCTATATCGTTCCGGCATACCGCAGGCAGGGAATCGGGCGCGAGGTCTACCGGGAGGCGGAAAAGAGGATCCGCTCGAGCGGCTGCGACTGGTGGTCCTCCTACCCGCCGTCTGAAAGCTCGGACGCATTCTGCCGGGCGGTCGGGTTCACCTATACGAACACCAATCACTATATGGTCTGGCGCGGCGATGCCCGGACGCTGGACCTGCCCGCGGACGGCATCCGGCCCATCGAGGAGCGCGACATTCCCGGCGGGCCCGGGATCTGGAGCCGGGAATACGCCCGGATGCACCGGGAGCTCGGGATCCCGTATGACGAAACCGTTTCGACCACGGAGCAGATCGAGCACGACCGGCGTGAGATCCGCGAGCATCCCGAACGGTGGAGCAATGTCTTCCTTCTCGAGGAGAACGGTATCCCGGCTGCCTATGGCGCGGTCTTCTCGGACGGGGACGGCGTCGGCGCGGTGGCAGTGGATTACGCGCACAGAAACCGGGGGTACGGCACGCGGATGACGGCATATCTCACCCGGGAATGCGTCCGCCGCGGCCATGCGCATCCGTTCCTTTACTGCGAGGCAGGGAACGACGCCGCACTGCACATCTACGAAAAGCTCGGCTACCGCATCGAATCCAGCGAAACCGTGGCCGTCAGGACCCGCACGTCGATCCGGGAGGAAGCTGAGCAGGAAAGAATCCGTTAACCCGTTTTCTCCCGCCCGGATCCCTTGACAAAGCGGGCCGGATATGGTACAGTTATAAAAACAAAACGATTTCCCGCAGGGAGGTGTCTGTCATGAAAAACAAGAAAATCCGGCGCGTCCCTGTCGCGGAAAGCTGAAATCAGCAATCTTTATTCCGACACGTTCGCTCCGGCGGGCGTGTTTTTTTGCGGGTTTTGCACGCTCTTCCGTTTTCTCACTTCTCATACTAATCTCAACCTAAAAAGATAATCTGTCAAAGATGTGCAAAAAACAAAGTCAGAAAAAGTGCACTGCACGTTACCCCGTGCTGCACGAAGAGAAGAAAGCTGCACCAGTGTAATGATGAAGTTCTTTGCCAGGCTTTCTCCGAAAGAAAGCCGCGTTCCCTTTTCGCTTGAGATTTCTATCACTTCAGAAAGAAGGAATGCCCTTGAAGAGACTCAAAACCCTTTTCCGCTCCATGGAGGAGAAAACCGAAACCTACCGCAGGATGTACGACGCGCCGATCGTCATTCAGCCGCCGACGGAGGAGGCTCCATATGGGGATAACGACGCGGCGTTTTACCGGGACGACGTGGCGTTTGTCATCGAATCCCCGCCGAAAAACGCGCAGGACCGGCCCATCGTCCTCATCCGCATCCCGGCGGAGCGCATCGATCCCGCGCTCGCCGCAGAGCCCGGCGGACCGGCGGACAATGGGAACGGTGAACTTCCGGACGCGCTGACCGAGCATCTCCGCGACGCGGCGGCGGACTTCTGTCTCCGGGCGTTCGCCGGGCAGATCGACACACTCAACGAGGCCCTGTACAACCGGAGCCGTCCGGATCGGGAAAACGGGAAGTATTACCTGTACCGCCCCGGCGGGGAGATCCTCCGGCGGAACACGGCTTTCTTCGCCGTCTGCCCGCAGCGCGATTACGATTATCTGTCGGGGATCACGGTTCAGCTTTGGGATCCGGAGGAGCGCCCCTGTCCGCCGAAGCTCTGCCTGTGCTTCCGGCTCGAGGTCCAGCTTCCGTCCCGCAAGCTGAAAAAGGCCATGACCATGATGACCTCCGACCTGCCCGACGCGGTGGAAGCGTTTGTCACCATGCTTGACCGGGGTGCCCTCCGGGAGACGCTTGCCCTGGCCGAAAAGCAGTTCCGGATGCGTCAGGCGCTCCGCTCCTCGCCGTGGTGCGCCTTCGTGGCCAACGGAAGCATCCTCCCGCGGGCGAAGGACGGCGTGAACCCGCTCGACGGAGCCGTGCCGTTTCAGTCGACGGAGGAGGACGAGATCGAACTCTGCGGCGTGCGGGGCATGGGGATCCCGCGGGGCGTGACGGTCATCACGGGCGGCGGATATTCCGGCAAATCCACCCTTCTCGACGCCGTTGCCGCCGGGATTTACGATCACCGGGCGGGCGACGGGCGGGAGCTTGTCCTGACGGATGAGACGGCGGTTTCCATCGCGGCGGAGGACGGACGGGCGGTTTCCCGGCTGAACATCGGGCCGTTTCTGAAATCCCTGCCCGGCGGCAATTCCCCCGCGGATTTCACGACGGCCCACGCCTCCGGCTCGACCTCCCAGGCGGCGGGAATCATGGAGGCGGTCTCGGCGGGATCCCGTCTTCTTCTCATCGACGAGGACCGGAGCGCGACGAACTTCATGATCCGGGACGCGAAGATGAAGGCCCTCATCAAAAAGGAGCCCATCACGCCCTTTACCGACCGGGTGCGGGAGCTGGCGGAGCGCGGCGTTTCGACGATCCTTGTCATCGGCGGCAGCGGGGAGTATCTCGGCCCGGCGGACCGCGTCTATCTCATGGACGACTACCGCATCTCGGACGCCACCGCACGCGCCAAGGAGATCTGGCACTCCACCGGCGGGGAAACGGAAACGCCGCCGCCCTGCGACTGGGAGGTGCGCCGGACCCTCACGGGCGAGGGCTTCTCCTCGTATCCGGAGGATTCCGGGACGGAGCGGCTCGAGGCGAACGACATGGGCTTCCTCCTCATCGGCTCGGAGCGGATCGATCTGCGCGGGATCTTCTCGCTCATGACGGAGGCCCAGCGCACCGCCGCCGCGTTCATTCTTCGGACCGTCATGGTGAGCCACCGGCCGGGACCGCTGGACCTTGCGGCGGAGTTTGACGCGGTGTACGAGCGGATCCGCCGG
>Ga0256405_10001200_pt1 | contig 73497 bp, 69 predicted proteins | sample RumenRJG_02DNA_FD_189096 | JGI IMG/M metagenome (GOLD analysis project Ga0256405, IMG submission 189096) | Bovine rumen microbial communities from Lethbridge, Alberta, Canada - RJG_02 | ecosystem: Host-associated > Mammals > Digestive system > Stomach > Rumen | place: Canada: Alberta...
TCCTGGCTGAAGACGCTGGTTGGACGCCTCGAGAATGTGATATTTGGAAACGAAAACAAAAGTGCCTGCCGTTGCTCAGCTCTCGCGGCGGTCGCGTAGAGGGGCTTTGGCAGGCTTGACTAGATAAGATGAGCAAAGATTACGATTATCTAATCGTTGGATCCGGACTTTTCGGAGCAACATTCGCCCATTTTGCCCATAAAGACGGAAAGAAGTGTCTCGTTATAGAGAAACGTCCGCATCTGGGTGGGAATGTTTATTGTGAGGAAGTTGAGGGCATTCATGTACATAAGTATGGTGCTCATATTTTCCACACGAACAACAAAAGGATCTGGGATTTTGTCAATTCAATTGTTCCATTTAACAGGTACACGAATTGCCCTGTTGCCAATTATAAAGGACGTTTATTCAATCTCCCTTTCAATATGAACACCTTTTATCAGATGTGGGGAGTTATAACACCGGAACAGGCAAAGGCGAAGATAGAGGAGCAGAAGGCGGAAACTCTTGCAAAAATGACTGCGGACGGAGTGACAGAAGCCAGGAATCTTGAAGAGCAGGCGCAGTTATTGGTCGGGAAGGATATTTATGAGATTTTGATCAAAGGATATACTGAAAAACAGTGGGGAAGACCATGCAATGAACTCCCGCCTTTTATTATTAAACGTTTGCCTGTGCGAATGGTATTTGATAATAATTATTTTAATGATGCTTACCAAGGTATACCGATTGGCGGATACAACAAGTTGATAGATGGCCTTCTGGAGGGCATTGAGTGTCGCGTCAAAACGAATTTCTTCGATAATCGAGAGTATTGGTTAGACATAGCGGATAAAGTTGTATTTACAGGTCCCATTGATGCTTTTTATGATTATCGTTATGGGTATCTGAGTTGGAGAACTGTCCGTTTTGAACAGGAGACATTGAAACAATCCAATTATCAGGGAAATGCTGTAGTGAATTATACGGATTGTGAAACACCGTTTACGCGTATTATCGAGCACAAGCATTTTGAGTGCTTTGGTAATACCGTCTATGACAATCCATCAACGGTTATTTCCCGAGAGTATAGTACTGAGTGGCAGGCGGGCATGGAACCTTTCTATACGGTTAATGATGATCATAATACCCGATTATTAGCACAGTATAAAGTATTGGCCGACCGGGAAGATAATGTTCTGTTCGGAGGGCGTCTTGCAGAGTATAAGTATTATGATATGGCCCCTGTAATTGAACGTGCTCTGGAAACATATGTTAGTATGAATCGATAGATAGAATGTCAGCAATGCGATTTGGCCACCTTATATATTCCGTCCTTATCGTCATAGTGTTGGGATGCACGAAGGAAGTTATAGTCGCACAGGAAACAAGGGTTGTTGACACTGTTTATGTGACTGATTCAAAGATTTATGTAGATACGGTATTTGTTTCCGATACTATTATAAACATCGTTCGGAAATACAATAATCCAGTCATAACCTTGAACGCGGCCGACCCTTCGGTCATCAAGGCGGAAAACGACGTTTTCTATTTATATGCCACCGAAAGTTCGCTTTTCCCCAATGTCCCTATATTCAAGTCTGTCGATTTGATTAATTGGTATTTCGTGAGGACTGCTTTTGATGATTCGACTCGCCCGACTTCTTTTGATGGTAATATATGGGCTCCGGACATTAATATGATAAATGGGAAGTATGTTATGTACTATTCCATGTCAAAGTGGGGTGGAGAATGGGATTGCGGGATTGGAGTTGCGGTTGCTGATTCCCCTTGGGGCCCATTCCATGAATATGCTAAGCTGTTTGACAGCAGACAGATTGGCGTTCAAAATAGTATCGATCCGTTCTTCATTGAAGAAAATGGTGAGAAATACCTTTTCTGGGGAAGTCATCATGGTATTTTTGGAATTCAACTTTCAGACGATGGGTTGTCGGTCAAATATGGGTCCGATAAATTTCAGATTGCCGGTAATGGCGGGGAGGGAACTTATATTCATAAACACGATGGACAGTTCTTCCTTTTTCAATCCGTTGGGACGTGTTGTAATGGTTTGTCTAGCACATATAATATCCGAGTTGGGCGGGCGGACAATCTTTTTGGACCTTATTATGATCGGCAGGGTAAATCAATGCTTGAAAGTACGGGAACCCTTTTGATTCAAGGAAATGCTTTTGTGGTTGGCCCCGGACATAATGCTGAATTGATAACTGACGAGGAAGGGATAGACTGGATGTTGTACCATGGGTATCAGAGGTCGTCTATTGATTCTGGCCGGGTTGTCTTTTTAGACAGAATTGATTGGGAGAATGGTTGGCCTTTGATACAAGGTTATGGAGCCTCAATGTCATCCGAAATACCTTTATTTGAATAATATGTAAAACGTTCATATGGCAACAGCGATAGAATTTGATCATGTCGGAAAGCAATACCGCCTTGGTCTTGTGTCCACAAAAACTTTATCACATGACTTGAACCGGTGGTGGCAGACCGCTATTCTGAAGAAGGAGGATCCATATTTGAAAATTGGGGAGGTTAATGACCGCTCTAAGACTGGACGTAGCGATTATGTTTGGGCTTTGCGAGATATTGACTTTAAAATTGAACAAGGTGATGTTGTGGGTATTATTGGCAAGAATGGGGCTGGGAAGAGCACGCTTCTAAAACTGCTATCCAAAGTAACAGGGCCGACAGTTGGGACAATCCGGGCTCGAGGTCGGATTGGCTCGCTTTTGGAAGTTGGCACGGGCTTTCATCCGGAGATGACAGGTCGAGAGAATATTTATATGAATGGAGCGATCATGGGAATGACAAAGAATGATGTCACTCAAAAACTTGATGAAATCATTGCTTTCTCTGGGTGTGAACGATATATCGATACTCCTGTCAAACGTTACTCCTCAGGTATGACTGTCCGTCTTGGTTTCGCCGTTGCGGCACATTTGGAACCAGAGATATTGGTCGTGGATGAGGTTTTGGCAGTAGGTGATGCGGAGTTTCAAAAAAAGGCCATTGGGAAGATGCAGGATGTCAGTAAAGGAGAAGGCCGTACGGTGCTGTTTGTTAGCCATAATATGGCAAGCATCAGAACACTTTGCCGTCATGGTGTTTTGTTGGAAAATGGGATGACCAAATGCGTTGGAGAAGTTAATGATATTGTTGATCTTTATCTTGACTCCCACTTAAAAATGAATGAGCGTTTGATAGATAACATCAGTTACTGCGCCCCTTATCTAACAGTTCATAGAATCTTCGTCAACAACCATGACAGTAATCCTGTCAAGATTTCGTCTAGTAACCCAGTTGTCAATGTTATTATTGAAGGGGAATTCTCAATTGATGCATATGCATCAATTGAATTCAGGCTAACGGACAAGAATGGAATACCTCTTGCTTTTTATAGCCCCGGCCATTGCTCTGGCACAGTGCCCCTCTGTAAAAAAGGGAAATTCAGATTTGATTTTGATATACATTTCCCCGAGACAATGAACTCTGGCACTTTTTACGGAAGTCTCTTTATATCGGATCCAGGGAAAAGATATCACTTACAGATGAATAATGTAATACGTATTATCAGTGATGGATATCCGATGAATAACGGATTGGTATTTGATTATGATAAAGGGAATGGCCTTATCATCCTTAAATAATGGCTAGAGTTTTCATCTCATATGGCAGTGGGGAGTATGCTAAATCACTCCAACGCATCGGAAGAGAGGCAAAAAAACTAGGGCTCTTCTCTAAGATCATTCTTTTTTCAGAAAAAGATATGCCCCCATTTATAAAAGCTTCTCCATTAAAGGCATATCCTCGGGGTGATGGTTATTGGGCATGGAAACCTTATATAATATGGAAAACTTTGCAAGATTATCCAAACGATATCGTTGTTTATGCAGACTGTGGCTGTACTTTACAAGATAATATCTCGGAGTGGGAGACGTGGTTTCAGTATTTAAATACATACAAGACACTTGTGTTCCAATACCGATCTGATATTGAGTACCCTTGGCAGTCATCAACGGTTTCTGGTATGAGTAGTCAGCAGTGGACGAAACAATCAGTAATCGATTACTTCAGTCCGTTGTTCGAGAATCAAGAGTGGGTTTATTCGAATCAAATATGGGCTGGAGCAATCATAACTCGAGGTAAAAACTCCCTTATCAAAATGTGGTTGGATATTGCTTTGTTTCATCCTGAACTCTTTATGGATGTTTATGGAAAAGAAGCATATCTCCAAAGTGATAGTTTCATTGAGCATCGTCACGATCAAAGTTTATTGACAGCTTTATGTCTGTTTTGGCTTTCGAAGGGCGAGATGGTAAAGATCATCCCGGAAACTTCAGAATCCAGTCCCAGCGCTGCTATCGTGGCATCGAGAATTCATGATAAAAAGAGAGTCCCTTTCAGCAGCAAGTTAAAAAAGATAGCCAAAAATTTGCTTGGAGATGCTCTTTATTCTAAATTGCGTCTTTGGAAGAAAAGGCAATGCTAGTCACTATAGTCACGATAAATTATAACAATGCTAAAGGACTCGATCGAACTGTTCGAAGCATTGTGTCTCAAACGAATCGAGATTACGAATGGATTGTCATAGATGGCGGCTCCGTTGATGAAAGCATTAAAATACTGAATGATTTCAAAGATTGTTTTTCGTTCTGGGTGAGTGAAAATGACCATGGGGTTTATAACGCCATGAATAAAGGGATTCTTCATGCGTCAGGAGAGTATATTATTTTTATGAATTCAGGAGATGCTTTCCTACATTCAGATGTATTATCGGATATGGTTCCTTATTTAAATAAGGATATAGTTGCAGGTTCTGTTTTAGTTGAAGGAACAAAAATAAGAAAGTCCTCACCAACTGACTTGACCCCATGGTCGATACTAAATTATAATATACCACATCAGGCAGAATTTATCCATCGCTCTCTTTTTTCTTCCATTGGCCTGTATGCTGAAGATTTGAGAATTCTTTCCGATATGGAATTCAACCTTCAAGCTTCATTAAAGGGGTGTTCATACAGGTCCGTAAATTATGATATTGCATCAATTGAGCAAGGGGGAATCAGTTGCACTCAAACGGACAAAATTGAGCAGGAGCATAAGTGTATACGTGAGAGAAATCTTCCCATGGCTGTATGTAGGGATTACCTTTATTGGAAAGGATTAAAAGGCAAGGTAGAATACCCTTCCATAAACTGGGCGATTCAGCAAAAATGGCCAATTAAGTGCCTTAATTTGCTTTACTCATTTTGGGGGAAGATAAAGAAATAGCATTATTATGTTAAGAAAGCTGTTGCATCGTATAAAGAAGGGACTACGGTTCATTAGAAAGTATGATGTCGTAAGTACAGTATATTGGCGAAATAGACTGTCTCTTCCTAAATCCGTGTCTTTTCATATTGGCCCCAAAAGTATTGTTGATATTGGAAGACACGTTAAGTTTTCAATTGAAGCAGGTGAGTTATCCATAAATGAATCATGGTTTGAAACAAGACAAAGAAGACAAGTTTCGGAGTTTCGATTAGATGATGAGTCCGTTTTTTCTTGTAAAGGGAATTTTAGATTATATCAAGGTGCTTCAATTTATGTCGCGCCGCACGCAAGATTAGTATTACACGGAGGAAACTCTTTTTTAAATACGAATTCAACAGTCAATTGTTTTCATCATATCGAAATTGGAAAGGATTGTGCTATTTCAGATAATGTATGTATTTCTGACTCGGATTCTCATTATATTAATGATCGCAAGGAAGAAATGGTTTCCACAGTCATTATTGGAGACCATGTCTGGATTGGGAAGAATGTTACCATTTTAAAAGGTGTCCATATCGGTCACGGTGCAATTGTTGGTGCTGGGGCTATTGTGAATAAAGATGTTCCAGCTAAATGTTTAGTAGTAGGAAATCCCGCACGGGTTGTTAAAGAAAATGTAGAATGGAGTTAAATGACAAAAAAGTATTCGCCATAATAGTTACCTATAAGGGCGGTCAATGGTATGATCGTTGTTTTTCTTCTTTGCGTGCCTCCTCCATTCCATTGCAAGTGATAGTTGTGGATAATGCATCGAATGATGGAAGTGTCGAATATTTAAAAGCGAATTATCCGGAGATTATACTGATTGAATCCCAAACAAACCTTGGATTTGGCCAGGCAAATAATGAAGGAATTCGTTATGCACTTAACCACGATTGTGACTACGTGTTTCTTCTTAATCAAGATGCCTGGATCGAGCCTGATTCAATCAAATTATTAGTAGATAATCACAAGAAGAATTCACAATTTGGTATCTTGAGTCCATTACATCTATACCCGGATAAGTCACATATCGAAAAGGGTTTTCTTACATATTTGGATGATTTCAGAATTACGGATCGAGAACTCTTCGAAGATTTAGTTTTTAATCGCGTCAAAGATGTGTATGAAACTAAGTATGTTAATGCCGCTGCATGGTTAATCCCCAAAGATGTTCTTTTAACCGTCGGCGGATTCGATCCAATCTTTTTTCATTATGGAGAAGATGACAATTATATGAGACGCGTTCTTTTCCATGGGTTCAAAATTGGGATATGTCCTTTTGCCTCTATCGTTCATGATTGCAATAATCCTGGGGTTCGTTCATATTCAGAACAAGAAAAAGAACGTAGGCGTAAGCTTTCATTATTGATTAGGTTTACAGATGTTTACAATCACTTAGCAATAACGGCTTATAAGCGATACCTATTCCGTAAGTGGATTATCTCTTCTTTAAAGGGGAAAAGAACTCTTGCACAGCAATACAGAAATGACTTTTTTTACTTAAAAAGACACCAGACTGCTATAAAGGCAAGTGTTGTTGCCAACAGAAAAACTGGAAAGACATGGCTATAAATTTTTTTATACATCTTTCGTCGTTTACAAAAGAGCAGTCTTAACTAGTTAGCATATGCATCCTCCTATTCTGCTGATAGCATTTAATCGTCCCGAGCATACTAGAAAAACCTTGAAAGCCTTACTTGCTCAGTCTCCTAAAGTCCTTTATGTTTTTCAAGATGGACCACGTGAAGGAAACATAGACGATCAAAAGAATTGTCACGATGTTCAAGTTGTTATACGCGAATGCTTAGATGGTGTACCGATTGAAACTCATACTTTCTTTAGCAATATAAATAGAGGTTGTCGCGCAGCAGTAATTCACGCGATTTCTACGGTGCTGAAAGAACATGATTCTGTAATTGTTGTAGAAGATGATATAATTACATCGCCTGCTTTTCTTTCATATATGTCGAAAGCGTTAGCCTTTTATAAGGACATGAAAACGGTTTTCTCTATTAGTGGACATAGCCATTCTCCAGAAGAGTTCCGCATTCCCAGTGATTATCCTTATGATGTCTACGCTTCTCCGAGATTGTTTAATTGGGGATGGGGAACATGGCGAGATCGTTGGGAAAAAGCTGACTGGAGTTTTTCATACTATGACGAATTTATGAGTCATCCTTTTGAGAAACAAGCTTTTTCTCGGGGGGGGGATGATTTAATACCGATGCTCAAAGAAGAGCATGATGGTCATTCCAGTGCTTGGGATATCCAGTTTGCTTTTACTCACTTTAAGAATCATGCTATCTCCATTGTTCCTTGCCGCTCATATACCGCGAATATTGGAGAAGATGGTTCTGGTACGCATTGCAATAACAGAAAGGTAGTGGCCGACAATGATGCTACTATTGAAACGTTGAACCAAAAGGCAGATCCGATACTATTAGAAAACCTGTACTTTGATTCCAGGATTCTTAATGCTCAGTATTCAGTTTTCTCAAAGGCAAAAAGACCATTATGGCAAAAGGCGGTTAATTTTTTGTTCCGAAAAATTGGAAGACCGGCACCCTTCACCATAAAGAAAAAGGTATTTGTTTAGTGTCGAAATGATTAAGGTTCTTTCTGTCTGTACGTCCGATTCTTCTGGAGGCGCCGCGCGTGCAGCCTACCGGATTCACAAAGCGGTTAAGGCTGAGGGGATTGATAGTCGGATGTTTGTCAAACATAAAGGGACGCAGGATTCGGATGTTATCGAATTGTCAGAGTTTATCCCAAAGAATCCGCTATATCGGGCATATGATTGGGCAAGGAACAAGGTCAAGAATAGATGGCAGCGTTATTTGTGGGGGAGATATCCTCTCCGGTCCAATGTCTTTATGTCGGATATGCGATCAACGGATATTCACGGTTCTCTGCGGAAGTTGGATTATGATCTATTGCATTTGCATTGGCCTAATCTGCGTTTCCTGCCTTTAGATGAGCTGCCTAAGGATAAACCAATCATTTGGACACTTCATGATAGCTGGGCATTTTGTGGGATTTGTCACTATTTTTTCAATTGTGAAAATTACCGGCGGGAATGTGGTCGCTGTCCTCTGCTGGCTTCGGATAACCCCAAGGATCTTTCTCATTCGGTTTGGTCACGTAAACGTGATATATATCAATTGCTGAATCTGCATATTGTTACTCCTAGTCGTTGGCTGGGAGAGTGTGCAAAAATGAGTTCATTGTTATCGCATTTCCCGGTGACGGTGATACCAAATTGTATCGATGCGGATGCCTTCAGACCATTCGGAGCAAAGGAGTTTTCGCCCAAATGGCGAAAACTCCAAGAGAAAATGTTCGAAAAAACGTTCGTCTTATACGGAGCAATGAATGCTGCGACGGACAAGATAAAAGGTTTTTCAAACCTTTTATCTGCATTACAGCAATTGGAGAATCAGGGGAAAGGAGATTTGTTCGAGCTTATAGTCTTTGGGGCGGATAAACCAATCGAAGGAATACCACTGTCTATTCCCGTCCATTATGTCGGCTATGTCTCTGGGGATCAAGATATTGTATCGCTATATAATCTTGCATCGGTGATGGTCGTACCATCTTTGACTGAAAACCTCTCATACACTATTATGGAGAGCTTATCCTGCGGTACTCCTGTTGTCGCATTTGACATAGGAGGGAATAGCGATATGATTGATCACCAACGAAATGGGTACCTTGCCAGGGAAAAAGATAGCAGTGATTTGGCCCGTGGGATTCTTTGGTGTTTGGAGAATAACAAAGATGGACATTTGTCTCATAATGCGAGGAATAAGATACTTACTAGCTTTACTCCAGAAATTGTTGGAGAGAGATATTGCGATTTGTATGAACAAGTTCTGAGTCGATGACCTAATCTTCTATGTTTAAAGTGAAATGAATTACCCCTGTCGTTATTGAGATGGATCTTACGATCATTACCATCAACCGCAACAACGTGACCGGCCTGGAAAAGACGATGCAAAGCGTTCTTTCCCAGACCCGGACAGATTTTGAGTATGTGGTGGTGGACGGAGCCAGCACAGACGAAAGCGTTGATGTTATTAAGCGTTTTGCGCCTGCATTCGGAGATCGTCTAAAGTGGCTATCCGAACCAGATAAGGGTATCTACAATGCCATGAACAAGGGAATAGGGATGGCGTCGGGGGCGTATGTGGAGATTCTTAATAGTGGCGATTGCTTGGTTTCATCCGATGTGGTGGAGAGGATGTATGGGGCCTTGGAGAGTACGGGCTATCCGTCCATTTTGTATGGCAATATGCTGAAGGATATGCCCGGTGGTAAAGTAATGAGAGATAAATGTTTTGCCGGACAAGAGATTTCTTTCCTTGGGTTTTATACTGGTACGTTGAACCACTCTCCGGCCTATATCAGAAAAGGCCTGTTTGAAAAATATGGGTTATATGATGAGACTCTTAGAATCGTTTCTGACTGGAAATGGTACCTGCAAGCCATCATCCTAGGCGAGGAGCGGCCGGTGTATGTGGACTTGGATGTCACTCTGTTTGACATGAACGGTATCAGCGAAACCAACAAAGGATTGGACAAATCGGAAAGGAAGAAGGTCTTATCTGAACTGATTCCCTCCACTATCTTGGCAGATTATGACAGATGGGCATTCCCTATCGGGCAGATGAAAAGGTTGAAGAGACATCCATGGGCATATAAGTTGGTTTGGTTCTTGGAACGGTGTCTGTTCAAGATCGAGAAAATTCAGCGAAGACGCATGGCTCAAACTCTTTACCAATGAGGTTTTCTGTCATTATACCGCTGTATAATAAGGCGCCCTATGTCAAAAAGGCAATAGAGAGTGCCCTGGCCCAGACTTGGCGGGATTTTGAATTGATTGTCGTAGATGATGGAAGTTCTGACGACTCTTACGCCGTTGCTGAATCTGCCTTGAAAGGGTGCACTGTCCCTTATCAACTTGTCCATCAAGAGAATGCGGGAGTCAGTACGGCCAGGAATAATGGGGGCGCACTTTCCCATGGCGATTACATCTGTTTTTTGGATGCCGATGATTGGTGGGCACCGACTTTCTTAGAAAAGATGAATGGCCTGATTCGGGATTATCCTGAGGCGGGAATATATGGGACAAATTACTATTATGTGAAAAACGGTGCCGAAAGAGTATGTATTGAAGGGGTTGAAACGGGATATATCAACTATTGCAGGGTATATGCCAATCGATTGAAGATGCCGCTGACATCCATTAGCGTAGCGATTCCCAGACATGTTTTTAATTTTTATAAAGGCTTTGTTCCCAAGATAAAACTGGGTGAGGACTTCATGCTCTGGATTCAGATAGCATTGTCGTATAAAGTCGCATTTTTGAACAGTCCTCTAGCATATTATAATCAGGATTCCGATCCTGTCTGGAGAGGTGTTGGCCATCTTGTTTCTCCAGAGAATCATATGCTTTGGAATCTGGATTTCCTTTCTGAAAAAGAGATTTCTGACCCAGATTTAAAGCGGCTATTGGATAATTTGAGAGCTTATGGCCTACTTCCTTTTTTTATCTCAAAGCAATATCATAACGCGGCAAAAAAAGAGTTGAGTAAAGTGGAATGGGGAGGGCAGCCATTTAAGATACGTTTCTTGTATAAAATGCCTCGTTTAATGCTTGTTTTCCGCAAGACCCTTCTTGAATTAGGAGTTGCAGTGAAGCGAAGATTAAATATGAATAAATGATTCCGAGAACAATTCACTATTGCTGGTTCGGTCGGGGACCGATGCCTGAATTAGCCCTACGATGCATAGAATCCTGGCATATTCACATGCCGGAGTATAAATACAAACTCTGGAACGAGGATAATTTTGACATAAATGTTTGTCCTTATGTTAAAGAAGCGTACATGTCAGGGAAGTATGCTTTCGTAACGGATTATGTGAGATTGTATGCTCTATACGTTGAAGGCGGTATATATATGGATACAGATGTTGAAGTCCTGAAGCCATACGATGACTTACTTTCTTTAACGGGCTTTACAGGTTACGAAGGGAGTAAGCATACGCCGCCAGTCACGGGAACCATTGCGAGTATTCCAGGGGGGGTATGGGTTCATGAACAACTTAAGGCGTATGATGGGCTTCATTTCCTAAAAGAAGATGGAAGCATGGACTTAACAACGAATACGACCCGTATTTCCTGTATCATGAAAGAGGGAGGTTTTGTCCCGGACGGGAAAGAAAAGGATTATTTGGATATGCATATATTCCCTACGGATTATTTTTGTCCACGTCAGACAACCGGGGAGTATTTCCTCACTGAGAATACATACTGTGATCATCATTTTCTCGGTTCATGGAATTCATCAAAAAAAGGTATTCTTAAAAAGATTATCGGCCCTCGAAATTTGACTTGGTTAATTAAAATGAAAAGAAAAATCTTTGGATAGTTTATGATTCCAATCTTCCCGAAACCGATAGCGACACGCGCTATCAGCATTTATTTGATTTCACTTATTATTGTTTCGATAGCTTTTTTGAGCTATCATATGTTATGGGGATATATATTATTGGGTGTTGCATGGGTGACAGGCTTCTTTTTGTTGACCTATAAATGGAGTGTTGAATGGCGAAGTATTTCTGTAAAGTCTTTTTTAAGTAACCTCTTTATTCTTGCATTGTCGCTTAGACTTGTATGGGTAATCGTTTCGTATTTCTATTACATTTCGGTTACAGGGCAACCTTTTGAGTTTGATGCCGGGGACGCCATAGGATATCACTCAGAGGCAGAATGGCTTGCAGAATCGGGTTGGTCGGTAACTCTGGATTACTATTTTGGAAGTGGTGCTCATGGCATTTCTGATGTCGGATATCCATTGTATTTGACGCTTTTGTACAAGGTTTTTGGCCCAGTGGTTATTATCCCTCGTCTTATCAAAGCATTCATCAGTGCTTATACATGTGTTTTATTGTATAAGGTCTCTGCTCGTACTTTCGGAGAGGATATCGGTAGAATGGCGGGAATCATGTGTGCCTTAATGCTGAACCTAGTCGTTTATTGCGGATACCATCTGAAAGAAACAGAGATGCTATTTTTGGAAATTGCGTTTGTGGAGCGAGCGGATTGGTTATTACGTAGCTCTCGGATTAAGTTTTGGGATGTGCTATTTCCTACTTTATTGGCCGGAAGCCTTTTCTTTTTCCGTACAGTGTTGGGTGTGGCTGCTGTCTTTGCTCTGGCTACGGGAGTATTATTATCGACTGCTCCTTCGATGAAACGGGGATGGAAAAGAGCGGCTTTGATTGGGTGGGGAGTTTTATGCGTATTAGTCGTAAGCGGGGGAACAATTATGACAGAAATCGAAGGATTATGGGAGCAGAAAGATGAGAATGTTTCAAAAAAGAGGATGGAACAATCACTTCGAGGTAACCAATGGGCAAAATATGCTACTGGAACGGTAATGGCTCCGATGGTTGTTGTCCTTCCTTTTTCTACGATGGTTAATGTGGATGAACAGTACGCGCAGCAGACAAAACACGGAGGTAATTTTATTCGTAATTTTATGGGTTTTTTTGTCCTCCTTGCCATCTACGAGTCTATTCGTCGTAAACAGTGGCGGAATTATGCTTTTTTAGGAGCTTTTATTTTTGCATATTTGGGTGTTGTTTCGTTAAGTGGTTTCAGTAACTCGGAACGTTTCTTACTTCCAGGACTTCCAGGATTAATTATGATGTGGGCATATGGGGTTTCTGTCTTAAGGAAAGAAACATTTAAATTGTTTAGTCCTTGGTGTGTTGTCGTGGTGCTCATGGAGTGTGCTTGGGCATACTTTAAACTCGGTAGCCGCGGTTTGTTTTGATGAGGATCCTTCAGGTAGCCAATTATTCGGAAATGGGCGGTGGAATCTCCGTCCAAGTCAAATTGTTGCAGGATTTGTTGCGTGATGAGGGATACGTATGCGATATCCTGAGTACTAAGGGTTCGGTTTCGAAACGTATCAAAGCAGTTTTTTTGCTTTTTCTCAAAGGTCAGAAGTACGATGTAATCCACATCCATGCTTGTTCCGATCGGGGATTCCTTCCCGCTGTGCTCGGCATTACAGTCGGACGATTTCTTAAAAAGCGGATTGTGCTCACTTTCCACGGAGGCGGTGCTGAGGGTTTCTTCCAGAAAAAGCCAAAGTTAGTCAAGTACTATTTGAACAGAACGTCGGCGAACATTGTGCTTTCGGAGTATATCGGGCGTGTTTTTGACCGATGTGGAATCCAGTACACAGTCATCCCAAATGTACTGAAGAGGGAAGAAGGTGTTTTCAAGGCTCGGACTGAAATCCGTCCGCTATTTATCAGTATCCGCTCTCTGACGGATACGTATAATATCAAATGTACGCTGAGGGCTTTCGCGACTGTGCAGGATAAGTATCCTGAAGCGAGATTGACACTACTTGGGAGCGGGCCCCTGAAGGCTGAACTAGAACAGTTTGTAATTAATCATCATATTAAGAATATCAATTTCGTCGGCCAAGTCCCCAACACAGCGATATCTCGATATCTGGACGAGGCGGATATCTTGGTATCGTCTTCCCGATTCGACAATATGCCAGTTTCAATCCTGGAAGGATTTAGGGCTGGATTACTCGTCATTCACAGTAGTGTGGGCGGAGTCCCTTATATGATTGAAGACGGGGTGAACGGCTTGTTGTTTGAAAATGACAATGACTGCCAGATGGCGGAGAAGATGATAGCGGCCATAGAGAATCCGGACCTGACTCGTCAAATGATTGCAAATGCATATGGAAGTTTGGATTATTATAAATGGGAGAACTGCCGGGAAAAACTGCTGGCGCTTTATAAAGGTTGATAATGGGAGTTTACAATTTTATTGATCGGAATATCCTGCTTCCGATTGGAGATTTGCTTTACGGAAGTTCCGTTCGTTCGCGGTTGGTGGAGTTTAGGCGTTATGATCGCCTTACATCAGCGGAGATTTCGAACTTACAGAACCAGAAATTACGGAAACTGATCCGCCATTGCTATGAGAATGTCCCGTATTATACGAAACTATTTAATCGCTTGGACCTTAAGCCGGAAGATATTCAAACCCGGGCTGATTTGGTCAAACTGCCCATTCTTACCAAGCAGATGATCCGGGATAATTATGGCGATTTGATTCCGAAAGACATGCCGAAATCCCGGCTCATCAGGTCTTCTACAGGTGGTAGTACAGGGACACCTCTGCAGTTTTGCAAGGACGCCAATGAATGGAGCGGCCAAAAAGCGGCAACCTTGAGAGCTTGGGAATGGTACGGGCTCCATCTGGGAGATAAGATTTTCTCCCTGGGCGGTAATTCCATCACCAAGAAAAAGAAAAAGTTCTCCTATAAGAACATCTATGACGAGGTCATCATGCGGAACTTCAAGCACAGTAGTGCAGATGTTACCGACGAGGGAATGCAAAAGCATTATGAGTCTTTGATGAAGTTGAAACCGAAGGCTATTCGTGGGTATGGATCGTCTCTGTATATTTTTGCTCGATATATCGAACGGATGGGATTACCCGTATGTCCGATTACGGTTGTATTGACGACAGGAGAGGTCCTGGTTCCTGAATATCGGAGAAAGCTTGAATTGGTATTCCGGGCACCTGTCTATGATGAATATGGAGCGGGAGATGGGGGCATCCTATCTCATGAATGTCCGGAAAGAGATGGCCTGCATATCGAGGAAAGCCTCTGTGTCATTGAAATAACGGATAAGACCGGTCACGTATTGCCTGACGGGGATGTGGGGTATGTGACGACGACCGATTTGGAGAATTACGCTTTCCCATTCCTTCGTTATCACGTGGGCGACATGGCTTATATCAAGCCCGGAATTTGCTCTTGCGGTCGATCCTCCCGTCGTTTCGGCGAAATCATGGGCCGGGCCGGCCGGTTGGTATATAACAAACAAGGAGTGCCCATTTCACCGACGATGCTGCCTATCATGATGTATCCGGACCTGGATTATCATAAACTAGAGAACCAAACTCTCTATAACAAGATTGACAAGTTTCAGATTCGCCAGGACAGGACAGGGGATATCCAGGTGTTGTTGAAAATGAAGGATAAGGCGGACGAGAACCCGGCCATATATGATTTTATCATCACAAACTACCGGAATCATTTCGTGGGCTCGGAAGTGTCACTGTCCTTCGTGGATGAGATACCTGTTCTTCCCTCAGGGAAAGAGGATTACTGTGTGTCCACATTTGAGTATAAAGAGTAAATCATATGAAAACCGTAGGCCTCCCCATCTCACACAAAGAGAACGAACGCAGAAGAGCGCTCGTTCCGCAAGACATTTGCCACCTCAAGCATCCGGATGTGATTTTTATCGAATCCGGTTATGGCGACGTGCTCGGTTTTTCTGACGAGGATTATCTGAGCGCTGGCGTGCAAGTATGTAGTCGTGAAGAGGCTCTGTCCAAAGAGATCATTTGCGATCCCAAAGCGGGCGATGGCGAGTATTTGGACAAGTTGAACGGTCAAATCGTTTTTGGCTGGATGCACGCTGTCCAGAATCGTGACATTACCGACGCCATCATCAAGAGTCGGCTTACTGTCTATGCTTGGGAGGATATGTTCGAGGACGGCCGGCATTCGTTCTGGAAAAACAATGAGATTGCTGGAGAAGCGGCCGTTTATCATGCGTATATGTGCCATGGCGTGTTCCCGTATGGGTCCAAGGCGGCAGTCCTGGGGCGGGGAAATACCGCGCGCGGAGCGGTGAGGGCGTTGAACTATATGGGTGCAGAAACGACGGTCTATGATCGGAAAACTGAGCATCTGTTCCGGGCGGAACTGCCGAAATATGACGTGATTGTCAATTCCATCCTATGGGACACTACCCGTAAGGACCATATTATCTATCGGGAGGATCTGAAACGGATGAAGCCGGGCAGCCTTCTAATTGACATCAGTTGTGACCGTTGCGGAGGTATCGAGACAAGTGTCCCGACAACCATCGATAATCCGACCTATGTGGTGGATGGAATCGTCCACTATGTGGTGGACCATACGCCCGCCCTGTTCTGGAAGACGACGTCAGACAGTCTAAGTAAGGTGTTTGTCCGGTTTATAGATGAATTGATTGAAGGGAAACCGGGAGACGTTTTGAAAATAGCCCAGGCTTTTTACGAAGGACGAATCCTGGATCAAAGAATTGTTGCATTTCAGAACCGATAGAATACACGGGAATGAAAATCCTCATCTACCTTGGCCATCCGGCCCATTTTTACAATTACAAAAATGTCATTCCTGCTCTGAAAAAAGATGGGCATCAAGTAGAGATTCTGATAAAGAAGAAAGATGTCTTGCAGGAACTACTTGATAATTCGGGAATCCCTTACCACAATATCTTGAAAGAGGGCAGGAAAGACTCTATGCTTGGTATTTTGTGGGGAACATTGAAGCGAGCATGGAGATTGAACGCCTTTTGTGCGAAGTTCAAGCCGGATATCCTTACCGGAACCAGTGTTGAGAATTCGTGGATAGGGAAACTTCGTCATATTCCAGTTATCAACATCAATGAGGATGACGCGGCGGTTGTTCCAAAATATGCTAAGCTCAGTTATCCCTGGGCGGATGAGATTCTCACACCGGTTGTCTGTGACAATGGTAAGTGGAATGAAAAGTCTGTGAAATATAAGGGGTATCACGAACTGGCTTACCTTCATCCGAACAATTTCACTCCGGACAAGGCTGTCGTGGAAAAGTATTTCCCGACCGATACACCTTACTTTCTGATTCGTTTTGCAAAATTGAAAGCCCACCATGATACCGGTATCAGAGGTATAGACACAGACATCGCTCAGAAGTTGTTGGATATCCTTCTTCCGCATGGGAGGGTATTCATCTCCTCGGAACGTGAATTGGAACCTTGTTTTGAACCGTACAGAATTCATATCCGGCCGATTGACATGCATCATGTCATGGCTTTTGCCGAATTGTATCTGGGAGACAGTCAGACCATGGCGGCGGAAGCGGGTGTTTTAGGTGTCCCTTTTGTCCGGTTTAATGATTTTGTTGGCCGTATCGGGTATTTGCGGGAATTGGAAGATGTATATCATCTGGGATTTGGTATCAAAACGATGGAAGTCGATAAACTTTATGAAACTGTCCTATCATTGATCTCTATGCCTAAGAGAAAGGACGTTTTCCAACAAAGACGAGCAAAAATGCTGTCAGAAAAAATTGACGTGGCGGCTTTCCTGACGTGGTTTATAGAGAATTATCCTCAGAGTAGGATTCAGTTCAGAGAAGATCTGGACATTCAAGACCGATTCCGTTTTTTCCCCAATAATTCTCAAGATGGAGCATTCATTTAAAACTCTGTACTATGGTGATCTGAAGCGGTATGGTGGTCAGGTCCTAACTTTTATGAGAATCTGGCATTATTTGTATCGTAAAGCGCAGACTAGCGGGAATCTTTTCTCCCGGGTTTGTTATAAGGTTTTGTTCAGACTTCATTCTAGAAGACATGGAATTGAGATTCCCAGTTGCACTATGATTGGCAAGGGATTGTATTTAGGGCATGCCTACAATATTACAGTGAACGGGGAGGCCGTTCTTGGGGAGAATTGTCATCTTCATAAAGGTGTAACTATTGGAGAGGAATGTCGAGGACCTCGTAAGGGTGTTCCTACGATTGGGAATTGTGTCAGTATCTGTGTGAATGCTACTGTCGTGGGAAAGATAACAGTGGGAAACGATGTCTTGATTGCTCCCGGTGCTCTTGTCAACTGCGACATCCCCTCCCATTCTGTTGTCGTTGGCAATCCTTGCACGATTCATCATCGTGACAATGCTACGGAAGGATATATTGGAAACCTGGCATAGAAGATTTTTAACTTTATGCGATTATACTTACCATTTTCAATGGTTTTATATGATAGGAGTTCTGTTTCATGCGCATTTGAAGATTGTATGACAAATGCCGGAACAATTGATTAAACACAGTTTGAACGAGAAAATGATCAACGTTATTGGCCTCGGCTATATCGGCCTTCCTACGGCCTTGATGCTGGCTTCCCATGGGGTGGAGGTCATTGGAACGGATTACAATAAGGAGTTGGTGGCGACGCTCAATGCCGGAAAGACTACATTCAAGGAAGATGGTCTGGATGAACTGTTCGCAGCTGCTGTCAAGGGCGGAATCAAGTTTACGACGGAGTACCAGAAGACGGACATTTACATTGTTTCCGTCCCTACACCGTATGATAAGTTTTCCAAGAAAGTAGATCCTTGCTATGTGGTCGCCGCGGTGAAGCAGGTGCTGGCGGTAAGCCCGGACGGAGCCACGGTGGTGATCGAGTCCACCATTTCTCCGGGGACTATTGACAAGTCTGTCCGTCCGGTTATTGCCGAGAGCGGCAAGCAGGTAAACCTGGTCCATGCCCCCGAGCGGATCATTCCTGGCAATATGGTCTATGAACTCCTGCATAACAACCGTACGATTGGTGCTGATGACAAAACGGTAGGGGAGAAGGTGAAGGCCTGCTACGCCAGCTTCTGCCAGGGTGAAATCGTGGTTACGGACATCCGTACGGCCGAAATGACCAAGGTCGTGGAGAATACGTTCCGGGCTGTAAACATTGCTTTTGCGAATGAACTCGCCCGTATCTGCCGCCACGACAATATGGACGTTTATGAGATCATCCGGATTTGCAATATGCACCCGCGGGTGAATATACTCCAGCCTGGTCCTGGTGTGGGCGGCCACTGCATCAGCGTGGACCCGTGGTTCCTGGTTGGGGATTACCCGTCCTTGGCGAAGGTCATTGACGAATCTATGAGGACCAATGATGGCCAGCCTGCCTTCGTCTTGAACCGGATCCATGAAATCATGAAGGAGAATGGCATCACGGATACTCGCCGGGTTGGCTTATATGGCTTGACCTATAAGGAGAATGTCGATGATGTTCGCGAGAGCCCGACGCTGCAACTACTTGAGTGTCAGGAGAAACATCTGGCCGAGCCTTTGAAGGTGTATGATCCGTTCATCGACAAGGATATCGTGAAGAACCAGTATCATGACTTTGAGGCCTTCTTGAAAGACGTGGACATGGTCGTGATTATGGTGAAGCATGACCAGATCAAGGGTAGCTGGGAGAAATTGAAGGGGAAGGTAGTTATGGATTGCCATAATATCTGTCCGCTGGACGGGGTGTATCATATTTAGTTTTTTCGTCGGCCTTCTCAGAATGACAAAAAAGAAGATTTTACTTGTTTTCGGAACTCGGCCCGAGGCCATCAAGATGTGCCCGCTCGTCAAGGAGTTTCAGAAGTACCCTAATGATTTTGAGACCGTTGTCTGTGTGACAGGGCAGCATCGGGAGATGCTGGACCAGGTGCTGGAAATCTTTGGCGTGAAGCCGGATTACGACCTGAACATCATGAAGCAAGGTCAAGACCTGTATGATGTGACCGCCCGAGTTCTGACCGGGATGCGGGATGTCCTGGATGAGGTCAAACCCGATGTCGTATTGGTCCATGGGGACACGACCACCTCGATGGCTGCGGCGATGGCTGCATTCTATCGTCAGATCCCGGTGGGCCATGTGGAGGCTGGTCTCCGGACGCATGACCTGTATAGCCCATGGCCGGAAGAGATGAATCGGCAGGTAACGGGACGGATTGCGGAATATGATTTCGCTCCCACTCCGCTCAGTCGGCAGAACCTGCTGGATGAAGGGGTTTCAGAGGAGAGGATTACGGTGACGGGGAATACGGTCATCGATGCGTTGCACTGGGTGGTGGAGAATGTGTTAGCGAAGGGATACCAACCGAAAGATCCTTCAGTCGCTGCGCTCCTTCAGGATGACAAGTGTCATTCTGAGCGAAGCGAAGAATCTCGCCGGCTCGTTCTCATCACTGGCCATCGGCGGGAGAATTTTGGGGAAGGATTCATCAGTATGTGCACGGCGATACGGGATCTGGCCTGGAAGTATCCGGATGTAGATTTCGTGTATCCGATGCATTTGAATCCGAATGTGAGGAAACCCATTCGACAGGTATTTGGAGATCATCCTGCTGAGAATCTGCATTTTATCGAGCCGTTGGATTATTTGGATTTCGTGTACCTGATGTCTCGGAGTTACATCGTGCTGACGGATTCAGGCGGTATTCAGGAAGAGGCGCCCGGGCTGGGAAAACCGGTGTTGGTGATGCGGGATACGACGGAAAGGCCGGAAGCGCTGGAGGCTGGTACGGTCAAACTAGTGGGTACGGATTATGACCGGATTGTCTCGGAAGTGTCTTCGCTTTTGGATGACCCGGCGGCGTATGATGCCATGAGTCATGCAGTGAATCCTTACGGAGACGGGAAAGCGTGTCCAAGAATTGTAGAAAAGTTAAAATAAAATATTATCTTTGTGAGATTATAAAAACTTCGTTGATTATGAAACTTACGAGGACTTTCCGGGCGTGCATCGTCATTTCGCTGGTTGCCGTATCAGCGGTTTCCTGTGTAACCAACAGAAAGGTTGCCTACCTGCAGGATATGAAGCATAATTCCCAGATTGAACTGGAGAATAAGTTTGAGGCTGTCATCAGTCCGTATGATGAGTTAGATGTCATCATTTCTTGTTTTGACAGCGAATTGGCGAAACCATTTAATATTTATAGTGCCGCTGAATCTGCCGTTCGGCAGAATCAACAAAGTCTTTCTTATTTAGTGGATCAGAACGGGGATATTGAACTGCCCGTTCTGGGAAAGATTCATGCTGCTGGATTGACTCGGCTCAAGTTGCAGGAACGTGTCCAGAATATGCTAATTGCGGGCGGTTATATCAGTGACCCTTACGTGATGGTCCGTTTCCGTAATTTCAAAGTATTCTTTCTGGGGTCAAATGGCGGGAAAGCGATTACTGTTCCTAATGAGCGATGCACTTTCTTAGAGGCACTTGCACTTTCCGGGGATTTGAATGTATATACGAATCGTCATAAGATAGCCGTCATGCGGGAAGTAGATGGCAAGATGGTCATGCGTTATCTGGATCCCCGGTCTTCCAAAGTGTTCCGTGATCCTTTTTTCATGCTTCAGCAGAATGATTTCATTATAACCAGGAATACGGGATATCGTAATTTCATGGAATCCTATACTCAGTGGAGTCCTGTCCTTTCAATCTTCTCTTCTTTGGTAGGAATTGCTTCGTTATATGTCACTTATTTGACATATCAGGCGGCATCGAAGTAGTCTTTCTTAGCGCTGTATCTACTTTATCATGGCATCTAATAATCAAGAAAACGACCTCTCCTTCCTGGAGAAAAAAGACGCCAACGCCCTCTCCGGTAAGGATATTTTCTTTACTATCCTACGGAATCTGCATTGGCTGATTATTTGCGCCCTCATCGGTGGCGCCATTGCGTATTACATCAGCGATCGGGCGGACCGTATTTATGAGAGCCACGCCAAGATTCTCATCAATTCCATTACCCGCAATCGGCTGGATAATGGCATGTCCATGCTGGAGAACATTACGAACCGGCGGGTGGCGACGACGATGAACGCCATCAACGATGAGATTATCGTCCTCCAGTCGGAGACACCGATGCTGGAAGTCGCAAACCGCCTTTCCCTGGGAACGACTTACAAGTATCAGACGAAGCTTGTCAAGCGGATCAAGGATTTGTATAAAGAATCCCCGATTGATGTCAAGATGCTGGACGTCAATGAAACGGACTATGCCTCTCTGACTGTAACCGTCTCCAAGGATTCTACTTTTATCATCGAAATTGGAGAACTGGAACCCGTCAAGGGACATCTGGGCGATACCGTGAGAACTAATCTCGGCCGAATCGCCGTTCATCCTACCTGGGCGCTTCGTGAACTGTATTATGATAATCCCATCTCGGTTTCTCATCTGAATATTAATGACGTCGCCAATAATTATCGTCATCGTGTTGTTGTTGAGCGGAACAGTACTTCCGATGGTATTATTAACTTGTCTCTTCACGATACCTCGCCGAGGCGTGCAGCCGATATCTTGAATGAAATGATTACCGTTTACAACGAGAATACGATCGTTGAAAAACGGAGCATTATTCAGCAGACATCCGAGTATATCAATACTCGTATTTCTCAGTTAGATCATGACCTGGGTACGCAGGAATCCCAGATCGCTACTTTCAAGCGGGATAATCAATTGCTCAATTTGCAGGATTATGGCCAGGCCTATCTGACTCAGAGCATTGAATCCTCCGAGGAATTGGAGCGGCTGCAAGCTCAGATTTCGCACGCTCAGTACTTAATGGAGCTGACCAATGCGAATACGGAAAACAAGCTTTTCCCGGTTACGATCAATATTGAGGACGAGAATATCAAGGCTACTATCGCCCGGTTCAATGAGCTGGTGCTGAAGTTGGACAAGTATAAAGAATCCGGTACGACCAACAACCCGATTGTGCAGGATATGCGCCTGGAGCAAGCTTCCCTGAAGAGCAACTTGAATCAGTTGCTTTCCACCTATATCGGTGCAATCCGTCAGAAGATGGGAAGTGTTCAGGCTATTGGCGATCGTGCGAACGAACGAATCCGTCAGGTCCCTGGTGGACAGCTTTATATCGACAATCTTTCTCGTGTCCAGGGTATTAAGGAAGAACTCTATCTTACTCTTCTGAGCAAGCGCGAGGAACTCCTGATCAGCCAACCTTCCATCGAAGGAAATGCCAAGATCATTGATAAGGCCAGGGTCAATGCGGTTCCCATTTCTCCGGACACCAGAAAGAATGTTCTTCTCGGCTTTTTGATAGGTCTCTTGATTCCTATCCTGATCTTTGTTCTTCGCCGTCTCCTCGACACCAAGGTCCGTTTCCGCAAAGACGTCGAAGCCTATACCGATATCCCTATCCTCGGTGAAATCCCTGTCAAGGACAAGAAGGATACCCGTGAAATTGTTGTGACGGACAAGGGACGAGACATGATGACGGAAGCGTTCCGTATTCTTCGAAGCAATATCGAGTTTACGAAGATCCCTGACCAGAAAGCAACTGCATACCTGTTCCTGTCCTTGATGGAGGGATCCGGTAAGACCTTCCTGACTACGAATCTGGCTGCCAGCTTGGCGCAGGTGGAGAAGAAAGTCATCCTGCTGGACCTTGACCTTCGTAAGGGTACGTTGACGCATAATATCGCTTCCCGGAAGAAGGCCGGTATGTCCAACTATCTTTCCGGCAAGACGGACGTCGTTGATGAGATTATCTCGCATGATGTGTTCGCTCCGGGTGTGGATACGATCCTTTCCGGTCCGCTTCCGCCGAACCCGGCTGAACTGTTGTCCAGCAAGCGGCTGGATGCGCTCATGGAGCAACTCCGTCAGCAGTATGATGTCATCCTCATCGATGCTGTTCCGGCCGGTATCGTGGCCGATGCCACCATCCTCAGCCGCTTTGCCGACGTGAGCGTCTTCGTCCTCCGTTCCAACCTGGTGGACAAGCGTATGCTGCCTGACCTGCAGGAACTCAAGGATAGGAATACCTTCCCGAACATGATGATCATCCTGAACGGCATCCAGTTCAAGAAGCATCGCGGCTACGGCGGCTATGGCTACGGCTATGGTTACGGCTACGGTTACGGCTATGGTTATGGCTATGGTTACGGCTACGGTTATGGCTATGGCTACGGATACGGCAACGATGATGAGGAGGATAAGAAGGGCAAGAAGAAGAAAAAGCATCATCACAAGTCTCAGGATTCCGAAGACGACGATATCTAGCAGTTTATGGCTAATTTTGCATTGATCGGGGCGGCGGGTTACATCGCCCCCCGTCATATTAAGGCGATCAAGGATACGGGGAACAACCTGCTGGCGGCTTACGACAAGTTTGACAGCGTGGGGCGTTTGGACAGTTACTTCCCGGACTGCTCCTTCTTTACAGAGCACGAGCTCTTCGACCGCTTTTGCTCCAAGCAGAAGCAGACCTCGGAACCGCTTGAATGGATGAGCATTTGCACCCCTAACTACACGCATGATGCCTTCATCCGCTACGGCCTTCGTTTGGGGTGCGATGTCATCTGCGAGAAGCCGGTGGTCCTGAACCCGCACAATATCGACGCTCTCCAGAAGGTGGAGGAAGAGACTGGTCACAAGGCCTACAATATCCTCCAGCTCCGTCTGCACGATTCCATCGTCGCCCTTAAGAAGAAGGTGGACGAAGGTCCTGCCGATAAGGTCTATGACGTGGATCTGACCTACATCACCTCCCGGGGTAAATGGTATTACACGTCCTGGAAGGGGGATGTCCACAAGAGCGGCGGCATCGCCACCAATATCGGCGTGCATTTCTATGACATGCTCCAGTGGATCTTCGGCCCTGTGCAGGAGAACATTGTCCATGTCATGAGCTTCGACCGGGTGGCCGGCTATCTGGGTCTCAAGAAGGCGCGGGTTCGTTACTTCTTGAGCATCAATGCCGATTGCCTTCCGCCGAATGCGGTGGAGGGGGAGAAGCGCACCTACCGGACACTCTCCATCGATGGCAGTGAATTTGAGTTCTCGCAGGGCTTTACGGAACTTCACACCGAGAGCTACCGGAAGATCCTCTCCGGGGAAGGTTTCCGCATCAGCGAAGCCCGTCCCTGCATCGAGATTGTCAGCCAGATCCGCAACGCCACGCCTGTGGGGTTGGTGGGCGACTACCATCCGCTGGCCAAACTCCCGCTGGCCCATCATCCATTTGGTTGGGACGACCGCAGATAAGATATGCTTCCTTTCCGTAAACTGATTCTGATTACCATGGGGCAGGCCACTTCCTTCCGGAAGGACCCGTCGCCACGGGATTGGCGCGAAATGTACCAGTTGTCCCGTCAGCAGGCGCTTGTGGGCGTCTTGAACGATACGGTCCATCGCTTGCAGGCAGACCAGACGCCGCCGGAGGCACTGCTCCGGGAATGGGATGAAAACACGGCGAAAATCGGCCGGATCTATCACCTGCACGAGGAACACGCCAAGGAACTGGAAGCTTTGCTTACCCGTCTGGGGCTGCATGGCTGCATCCTGAAAGGGACCGGACTGGCTCGTCTGTATCCGAATCCGGAACGGCGGATGTGTGGGGACATCGACCTCTGGATCAAGGGGAAGCGCGACGATATCATCGAAGCCTTTGAGAATGCGGATATTCCCATCTATGATATCATCTACCAGGAGTGCAAGGCCGGTGTTTTCCTGGACACGGAGGTGGAAATCCATTTCCACCCCAGCAAGATGTACAATCCCTTCTCCAATGCCCGCCTGCAGCGGTTCTTTGAAGAGAATTCCCCGATCCGGGACGATGTGCCCATCACCTATCCGAGTGCCCGTTTCAACGCGGTCTTCTGCATGGCCCATATGTTCCGTCATTACCTGGAAGGGGGGATCGGGATGCGTCAGATGTGGGATTATTACTATATCCTCCAGGATCTGCCCCGCACCTTCAAGAAGCCGGTCATGAAGACGCTGAAGCGGCTTGGCATGGGAAAATTCACGGCCGCTGTCATGTATCTGATGAAGACCTGCTTCGGGCTGGATAAGCACAGTCTCCTCTGTCCTCCGGACGAGAAGCGCGGAAAGAGGCTGGTCAAGGACGTACTTGTCATGGGCAACTTCGGCGTGATGGACGAGCGAAACTATGAGCGGGAAGGGGAGGGCAAATGGGCCCGTTTCATGCGCAAGAACCGCCGCGTCTTCTCCAACCTCCGCTTTTACCCCCGCGAAGTCATCTGGTCGCCCTTCGCCCGCGTAAGCCAGTATATCTGGCGCTGGTTCAAGGGTTATCTGTAGCCCCTTCCACCGCCACCACGTCCCCCCGTGTGATTGTGATCCGGGTGCAGATGAGGGACTGGATGGCGACGATCAGGGAAACACCGTTCGGAGTTTCCTCCACTTCTCCTTCGATGCCTTTGAGTGGTCCGCGGACCACTTTCACCCGTGTCCCCTTGCTGATGGGGACGTCGGAGGTGACGGGCGTATCGGGATACTCCGTCATCACGCGGATGAAGGCATTCATCTGTTTCTCAGGAACTTCCAAAAGGGTTCGGGTGCCATGGTCCACGATGAAGCGTCCATGGATTTCGCCGGCATTGACCAGGTTCAGCGCCCGCTCCTTCTCCGTCTGGAGGAACAGAAGGGTGTTGTAGGTCTTGGGGATGACGAACGGGATTTTCAGGGCCGATAACCGCTCGGAAATCTTTTTCCACTGCCCCCATCTGGTGATGATGGCAAACCAGCTGATATGACGGGCGGCGCCGGGCATGATTCGAACGCAAAGATAGGAAAAAATTGCTATCTTTGTAAATTGTAAGATGAAAGCATTTCGTTCCATAAGGCTCCTCATCCTCCTGGTGGCGACCGCCGTGGCCGTCTCCGGCTGCAACGTGGCCAAGATCAAGGACCTGAAAGTGACCTCGGTCGGGGTCAAGTATCTGGTCCCCACGTCCTCCAGGTCGATGGATGCCGTCCTGCTGCTGGCGCTGGACAATCCGTCCGTGGATTTCACCGTGGACGATGTCCGCGGCGTGGTCCGGTATTACGATCGGGAGATGGTGCATTTCACTGCCGGGGAACTGCCGGTCCAGGCCCGCAGCATCCAGGTGTACGAACTGCCCTGCACGGCCCTGCTGGCGGAGAAAGTGTCCCTGCTGGACCTTCTCGCCATCGCGGCGAAGCGCTCCCTGGACGGAATGACTGCCGATGTCAAGCTGCATGTGAAACTCAAGAATGGGGCAGGGACGACGTTGTCCTTCAACAACCTGGACCTGTCCTCGTTCAGCCAATAAGATATTGACGATGAAAAAGATACTCCTCACCCTTCTCCTTGTCCTGGTTTCCGGAGCCGTGCTTCGGGCGCAGGAGTTCCGGGTGGATACGATGAAGGTTTCCCGGGTGGATTCCACCCTGGTCGGGCGCAATGTCCTGTCGGTCCTGGGCTCCGGCGTCACGGTGAACCAGTCGTCCGCCATGCGGTCCGCCCTGGACCGCTATGTGCAGAACAATGCGAACAAGAAGCTCTCCGGTTACCGGATCCGCGTGTATTTCGAGAATGGGCAGAACGCCCGGGCCCGGTCCGAGGCCATCGCCCGGTCTGTCTCCAATGCGTATCCCGGCATGGGTGTCTATCGGACTTTCGAGAGCCCGAACTTCAAGGTGATGGTGGGGGACTTCCGCACGAAAGACGAGGCCCTCAAGGTGTACCAGTCCCTGAAAGCGTCCTATCCTACCGCCCTTCTCCTGAAAGATACGATCAATTATCCCCGGTAGCGCCATGCCAACATCCATCAAACAGGGACTTGAACAGAAGCTTCAGCAGAAGCTTTCGCCGCTCCAGATCCAGACCATCAAGCTGATCGAGATGCCGGTGCAGGCCCTGGAGCAGCATGTGCGCGAAGTGCTCAACGACAATCCGGTCATTGACGATACGCCCGCCTCGGGCGGCGATTCGGACGAACCCCGCGACATGTCCATCTCCGAGATGGAGGACCGCGAGAACAGCGGCGGTTCCCTGGAGGATACCTACACTTCCTATGCCGATGACGACCCTACTCCGTACTACAACCGTTCCGTCAAGAACTGGGGTCCGGACGAACGGCCGGAGTACAATACCTTTTCCGTCAAGCAGAGCTTTACCCAGAGCCTGATGGAACAGCTGGGCTACCGGAACCTCACCGACCATGAGCGTTCCGTGGCCACCTTCATCATCGGTAGTCTGGATGACGACGGTTACCTGCGCCGCGACATCGAATCCCTCGTGGACGACCTGGCCTTCCGGGCCGGTGTGGAGACCAATGCGGAGGAGGTGGAGCGCATGCTCAAGGTCGTGCAGGAGTTCGAACCTTCGGGTGTGGGAGCCCGCGACCTGCGGGAATGCCTCCTGCTTCAGCTGGAGGACAAGAAGCAGACGGATTCCGTCCGGAATGCCATCCGGGTGCTCCGGGACGGGTTCGACGAGTTCAAGGGCCGCCATTTCCAGCGTCTGATGACGCGTCTCCACCTGGATGCGGACGAAATGAAAGCTGTTCTGGAGGAGATCCGGAAGCTCAATCCCGCCCCCGGCGGCCAGATCGACGACAGCTATGACGACCAGGCCTCCCAGATCGTTCCCGACTTCCGCCTGGACTACGAAAATGGCGAACTGATCCTGTCCATGCCCCGTTTCTCCATCCCGGAACTCCGCGTGAACCGCAAGTATGCGGAGATCCTGGAGACCGGCCGCTATGCCACGGACCGTTCCCAGAAGGATGCCGCCCTTTTCGTGAAGCAGAAGCTGGATTCCGCCAAATGGTTCGTCGAGGCCCTGCGGCAGCGCCAGAACACCCTTGAAAGCACGATGCGTGCCATCATCGAGTACCAGCACGACTACTTCATCGACGGCGACGAATCCTCCCTGAAGCCCATGGTGCTCAAGGACATCGCCGAGCGTACCGGCTTTGACATTTCCACCATCTCCCGGGTGGTGAACAGCAAGTGGATCGAGACTCACTTCGGCATCTTCCCGCTCAAGTACTTCTTCTCCGAAGGTCTGGAAAACAGTGACGGCGAAGAGGTCTCCACCCGCGAAATCAAAAAGGTCCTCCGCGAACTGGTCGATGGCGAGGACAAGCACAACCCCCTCACGGACGACGACCTGGTCGACGCCCTTACCGCGAAGGGCTATAAAGTCGCCCGCCGCACCATCGCCAAATACCGCTCGCAGCTGGACATCCCCAAGGCCCGGCTGCGCCGCGAACTCTAACAACTCCTATGACGAAAAAACGGGCGGAGAGCATCCTCTCCGCCCGATTTCTTTGGAATAAGAAAGGAATCCGGGCAAAAATAGCTTGTTTTGCCCGGATTTCCGCTAAAACACCAGCAGGAACAGCCCTGCCGCGAGGCAGCCGCCTGCCATCGGGCCGGCGACGGGCACCCAGCTGTAGTTCCAGCCGCTGTCGCGCTTGCCCGGGATGGGCAGGATGGCGTGGGCGCAGCGGGGGCTCAGGTCACGGGCCGGATTCATCGCGTAGCCGGTGGTGCCGCCAAGGGACATGCCCAGGGCCATGATGAGGCAGGTGACGGGCCAGGCGCCGATCGCGCCGGTGGAGGCCGCTGCACCGCCGATCTGGAAGGCGTTGCCCTCGAAGCCGATGGCGAGGATTATGAACACCAGGAGCGTCGTAGCGATGAGTTCGGAGAGGAAGTTCCGCCAGGGATTCCAGATGGCCGGCATGGTGCAGAAGGTGCCGAGCATGGTGTCCGGCTCGTCGGCCGTGGCCTTGTAGTGGTCTTTATAGAAGACATAGACCAGCAGGGCGCCCACGAAACCACCCAGCATCTGGGCGACGATGTAGCCGCACACGGAAGACCAGGCGAACTTGCCGGCGATGGCCAGGCCCAGCGTCACGGCCGGATTCAGGTGGGCACCGGAAACCGGGCCGGCGATGAGGACGCCCATCATGACGGCGAGGCCCCACGCGAGGGCGATGACGACCCATCCGCCGCCCTTGGCTTTGGACTTGTTCAGGGAAGTGGCGGCGCACACGCCGTCGCCGAGGAGCACCAGGACGAGGGTGCCGATGAATTCGAAAATATATGCGTTCATAGTCATTTGGTTAACGTTCTGGATATCGCATCGGCCCAGCCGGCCTTCAGCTCGGTGACATCGGCGCCGGAGGGAACGAAGACGCGCTCCGCCTGCCACTGGGCCTTGATTTCGTCCAGGGAGTTCCAATAGCCGACGGCGAGGCCGGCGAGGTAGCAGGCGCCCATGGCGGTGGTTTCGGTGACCTGTGGACGGATGACGGAAGCGCCCAGGATATCGGCCTGGAACTGCATCATGAGGTTGTTGCGGGAAGCGCCGCCATCGACCTTGAGCTCGGACAGCGGGACGCCGGCGTCCTTTTCCATCGCGCCGACGATGTCCATCGTCTGGAAGGCGATGCCTTCGAGGGCGGCGCGGGCGATATGGGCCGCCGTGGTTCCGCGGGTGATGCCGCAGATGGTGCCGTGGGCATACTGGTCCCAATACGGGGCGCCCATGCCGGTCAGGGCCGGGACGAAATACACGCCGCCGTTGTCCTCCACCGTTCGGGCCAGGGCCTCGATCTCGGAGGAGCTCCGGATGATTCCCAGGCCGTCCCGGAGCCACTGGACGACGGATCCGCCTACGAAGATGGAACCTTCCAGGGCGTAATTGACCTTGTCGCCGATCTTCCAGGCGATGGTGGTGAGGAGGTTGTTCTTGGAAAGGATCGGCTTTTCGCCCGTGTTCATCAGGAGGAAGCAGCCGGTGCCGTACGTGTTCTTCACGGAGCCGGGCTCGGTGCACATCTGCCCGAAGAGGGCGGCCTGCTGGTCTCCGGCGATGCCGCCGATGGGCACTTCATGGGCAAAGAGGGTGGTCTTCGTGACGCCATAGACCTCGGAGCTGGAACGGACGGAAGGCATCATGGACAGGGGAATGCCCAGCATGTCCAGCAGTTCCTGATCCCACTGCAAGGTATTGATATTGAACAGCATCGTGCGGGATGCGTTGGAGACGTCGGTCACATGGACCTCGCCGCGGGTGAGCTGCCACACGAGCCAGCTGTCCACGGTGCCGAAGCGGAGCTTCCCGGCCTGGGCCTTCTCGCGGGCGCCGGGAACGTTCTCCAGGATCCAATGGATCTTGGTGCCGGAGAAGTAGGCGTCGATGATGAGGCCCGTCTTTTCCCGGATCCATTCGGCCTTGTCCCGGAGGGTGTCGCAGAATTCGGAGGTGCGGCGGTCCTGCCAGACGATGGCGTTGTAAACGGGCTCGCCGGTTTCGGCGTCCCAGACGATGGTGGTTTCCCGCTGGTTGGTGATGCCGATGGCCGCGATGGACTTGCCGTTGATGCCCATCTTCGTGATGGCTTCGGCGATGACGGCCGCCTCGGACGACCATATTTCCATGGGATTGTGCTCCACCCAGCCCGGTTTCGGGAAATACTGGGTGAACTCCATCTGCGCGGTGGAGCGGATGTTGCCTTCGTGGTCGAAGACGATGGCCCGGGAGGAACTTGTCCCCTGATCCAGGGCCAGGATGAACTTGTCGGTCATTATGTGGTCAATTTACAGATAAGCGTTGCACTCGTGCAGTCCACGACTTCCACGTCCACGTAGTCGCCGGCTTTCTGGCCGGCGCCGGGGAAGACGCACATCTTGCTATTGGAAGCGCGTCCGCACAGGTCGTCCGGGTTGCGCTTGGAGGGGCCCTCGACCAGAACCGTCAAGCGCTTGCCGATGTCACGGCGGTAGCTTTCCAGCGACTTCCGATTCTGGAGATCGATGATCTCGTTCAGCCGCCTTGTCTTCACGTCGGGCGGGACGTTGTCCGGATAATTCCGGGCGGCGAGGGTTCCGGGGCGCTCCGAATACGCGAACATGAAGGCCCAGTCGAACCCCACTTCCTCCATCAGGCTCAGTGTCTCGCGGTGATCCTCCTCCGTTTCGGAGCAGAAACCGGCGATGACATCCGTCGTGAGGCCGCAGTCGGGCATGACGCTCCGGATCTTGCGGACCCGGTCCAGATACCATTCCCGGTCGTATTTCCGCCGCATCTTCTCCAGCATCCGGGAACTGCCGGACTGCACGGGAAGGTGGATGTGCTTGCAGATATTGTCATACGCGGCCATCGTTTCGATGACCTCGTCGCTGATGTCCTTGGGATGGGAAGTGGCGAAACGGACTCTGAGCGCCGGGTCGATGGCGGCGACCCTCCGGAGCAGCTCTGCGAAGTTCACCGTCTCTTCCGGCGACTTCCACAGGTAGCTGTCCACGTTCTGGCCCAGCAGCGTCACTTCCTTGTAGCCCTTCTGGAATACGTCGCAGGCCTCTCTGACGATGGAGTGCGGGTCGCGGGAGCGCTCGGCACCGCGGGTGTAAGGAACTACGCAGTAGGAACATACGTTGTTGCAGCCGCGCATGATGGAGATAAAGGCGGAGACGCCGTTCTTGTCCGTGCGGACGGGCGTAATATCGGCATAGGTCTCGTCCCGGGAGAGGAGGACGTCGATCTGGGGGCTGTCCGGTTTGATGGCTTTGAGCAGCCGCGGAAGCGACCGGTAGGCGTCCGGACCCACGACGAGGTCCACCTTCCGTGTGTCTAACAGCTTGTCTTTCAAGCGTTCCGCCATGCATCCGACAATCCCCACCACAGTTCCCGGGCGCTTCTTCCGCTGCAGGTTGAACTGCTCGATCCGGCCCCAGATCCGCTGCTCCGCATTGTCCCGCACGGAGCAGGTGTTGGCCATGATGAGGTCCGCTTCCTCCATGTTCTCCGTCCTTTCATATCCCTCCTTCGCCAGGATGGAAAAGATGACCTCGGTGTCATTCACATTCATCTGACACCCGTATGTTTCGATATAGGCTTTCTTCATTACTACAAAGGTAATAAATTCCACTGGAAATAATTCGGGCAAATCAACGCTCATTTGCCCGATTGTTGCCATTATCTTGCGGAATTCGGGCAAAAATCCCTCCTCTCGCCCGATTATTTCGCCGAAAGAGGGAACAACTCATTCACGGTCCGCTGTTCCAACCGGGCGATCCGGGCGATCTGCTTGTTGGAGGCACTCCATTTGTTCTTCAATTCGAGAGCCAGTTCCTTGCGCTGCGGGAAAGGCAGTTCATTCACACTGTTGCAACGGAATTGGGCACGGCAAACCTGTTGAGCAGTCTTATATAATTCATCGTCATTCAAGTTGGGCTTTTCTCCCAGTCTGGCGGCTACTTCCACCTGTCCTTCAACATGCTTGAATACCCACCAGGTAAATTTGCGGGCGTTTGGAAACAACTGTTCCACAAGCCTGTAGTTCACGAAACTCTCCGGAACGATCATTCCTTCCCGTATGCGGAACTCCGATGCCAGGACGGCTTCATCCGTCCGGGTAATCTTCCGCCTTTCCCGGTAAGTCAATTCTTCCGGTTTTCGGGAATTCAGCTTGTTTAGCAACGGATTGAAATAGAGATAACCGGTACACCATGGCCAAGCCAGCGGATTGACATCGGTCCGGGCTGCATAGGGGTTACGGATCACATAGGCGATCTCGTTCCGGAGTTGTGTCAGTGTCTTGATGGCCGGAGTATCGGGGTCCACTTCAACTTTATCCAGGATACCGGACTTACCCCTGCGAGAGAGGTAATTTGACAGTTTTTTCTTCAATTGTCGGAAAAAGGAAAGACCATCGACCAGATTTCCCCGGATGATAAAGTGGAAATGATTGCTCATCAAGGCAAATGCTAGAATCTCGACAGGACTCTCCCTAACCAGGATGGCCATCTGATTGATGGCGAACTTGCGCTCTTCGTCTTCCGTGAAGATCAGGTCGTTCTCAAGCGGCTTCGTACTGAGCTGATAAAAAGGGCCGGACTCCTCGAACAATTGCTCCTGCATCCATTCGATCTGCCGCTCGGTCATCGGCGGCTGTTTTACGTACTGTTCCATCGCTTCGTATCTTTCTGTCCGATGGCAAACATACGCAAAACCTGCTTCCCGTCAAACGACGGAGCCGTTGTTTCAGTTCGATTTTTATGTTTCCGTTGATTCTTTATGCTTTTCTGGTGAAAAATACGTCAAACCGAATCGGCCGCGAAGGGAAAATCGGGCAAAAAGGCCGTGCTTTGCCCGAAAACCGGCCAAATAACAGTAAAACCGGGCAAAACAGCATGTTTTTGCCCGGTTTGTCGGTCAAAGGCCAGCTGGATGCTACCGTTTCCCCCCGTAAGCGAGGTCGCCGGCATCGCCGAGGCCGGGGACGATGTAGCTGCGGCCGGTGATTTCCTCATCGACGGCCGCTACCCAGAGGGAGACCTCGTCGCCGTAGCGGATGGAGAGCTGCTCCACGGCGTAGCTGCTGGCGATGGGGGTGATCAGGTGGATGGCTGCCGGATGGCCGCCGTCCTCGATGAGCTTGTCGATGCACACGCCGATGGAGGCGCCGGTGGCGATCATCGTGTCTGCCAGGACAAGCGTCTTGCCTTCCAGGGAAGGCGTCATGCAGTAGTCCACCCGGAGCTCGAAATAATCGCCGGCCCCATACTTGCGGAAGGTCGCCAGGAAGGCTGCCTCGGCATGGTCGAAGAATTTCATGAAGCCCTCCTGCAGCGGCAGTCCGGCCCGCAGGATCGTTGCGATCACCAGGGGCGTATCACAGGTGTTCACCGTGGCGATGCCCAGTGGTGTCGTCACTTCTTTCGGAGAGTAGGCAAGTTCCTTGGACAGTTCCAGGGCGAAGACGGCGCCCACCCGTTCCAGGTTGGTCCGGAAACGCAGCCGGTCTTTCTGGATGGTAGCGTCGCGCATTTCTGCGAGGAAATTATTGAGAACGGTGCCGTTCTCGCCGAGATGATGGACCTTCATGGCTTCGTGGATTTGTGGTTGGTCTTACAAACATACACAAAAATCCGCCGAATTACAAGCCTCTTTTCACGACTCGCTCATCCTGGAAAGAATAATACCCCCCGTCCGCGATGACCACATGGTCCAGGAGCAGGATGTCGAAGGTCTTGAGGGCCTGCTGTACTTTCCGGGTTTCCCGGATGTCCGCTTCGCCGGGCAGCGGGCTCCCGGAGGGATGGTTGTGGACGAGAATGACGGCCTTGGCCTGCTGTTCCAGGGCATGGCGGAGGATCTGCTTGCTGTCGATCAGCGTGGATTCCACCGTGCCGGTCGTCAGCTTTTCCCGCCGGGTGACCACGTTGGCCCGGTTCAGGAACAAAGCCCAGCACTCCTCATGGGGAAGTCCTTTCAGGAGGGGAAGCATCATCCGGAACACCTGTTCGGGGGAGTGGACGCTTTCCAGGACGGCCGCTTCTTCCGCCATGTACCGGCGCCCCAGTTCCAGCGCTGCCGTGATGGCGACCGCCCGCGCCTCGCCGATCCCTTTCTGTTCCATCAGCTTCCCGACCGGCTGTCCCACCAGGTCGGACAGTCGTCCGCCCACGGAGGACAGGAGCCTCTGCCCCACATCCACGGCATTCGTTCCCGGAACGCCCGATCCGATGAAAATCGCCAGCAGTTCCGCATTGCTCAGGTTTCCCGCCCCGCGCCGGAGCATCTTCTCCCGGGGCCGCTCGTCCAGACTCCAATCCTTCATCTTCATGCCGTCAAAGATACGGCGGCCCATCAAAAAAACAACACAAACCCGGACGGTTTGTGTTGTTTCAGTATGCTTTTTAATGATTCTTATTGTACGAAGGCGACGATTTCACCCTTGGCGACGTTCTCGCCCTGCTTCCCGAGGACGGCGACCACATGCCCATCGACGGCGGAGACGATCTCCTCCATCCCGTACCAGGCCTGCACATGGCCGATCACCTGGCCTGCCTTCACGGCCGTTCCCACGATCGGGGCGGCGGAGGCGTCGTCCACGTCCACCTGCCACAGGAGCTGTCCCTTGACGGGAACCTGCACCGGCGTGGCCTTCGGGTACTTGGCGACATATTCATCGATGGAGAACTTGGGCATCTCCACGACAGGGCGGGTAATGACGATGGGGGCGCCGGCCTTCGCCTTGAGCTCGGCGAGTTCCTTGTTGAACCGCTCCTTGGCGATGCCGCTCTTGTAGTCGCGGTACTGGCGCTCGTGCATGGCCATCTCGAAGAGTTCCTCGTCGTCCTCGCCGTAGTCCCAGCCTTCCTCGTCCATCATCTTGCGGAACTTCGGAAGCTCGTCCGGGTAGTTGTCCTGCGGATTGCCGGTGGAGAATTCCAGGCCCTTTTCCTTCGCCAGGGCGACGATCTCCGGAGCCAGTTCGCCCGGGAGCTTGCCCATGTTGCCGAGGATCATGCCCCAGGTGTCCTTGTCGATGGTGGTCCAGCGCGGCTTGCCGCTGAGCATGTTGAACAGGTTCATCAGGGCGGTATTCTTCACATACTGGCTGAACGGGGTCACAAGGGGCGGGTAACCGAGGCGGGGCCATACGTATTCGACCTCCTCGAAGAGCTTGACCATGAGCGTGTCCAGCGACATCTCGGGACGGCCGTGCGCCCGCTGGGTGGCGTTGATCGCACCCTGGAAGCCCTTGAGGTCCGCCATCATGGACCCCATCATGCCGCCCGGCAGGCCGCAGCCCACCAGGAGGGAGGTCATCTTGGCGTTGGACGGGTTGATCCAGTAGCCCAGGAAGTCGTCGATGAACTTCTGGGTGAGGCGGCGCACCTCCATGTAGGCGTCCATATTGAGGTCCTTCACCAGGAAACCGTCGCAGCGGAGCATTTCGCGGATGGTGATGACGTCCGGATGGACCTTGCCCCAGGAGAGGGGCTCCACGGCGACATCCAGATAGTCGGCGCCGGCGCGGGCCACTTCCAGCATCGAGGCGGTGGAGAAGCCGGGACCGGTATGTCCATGGTACTGGACCTTGATGTGTGGATATTTCTTCTTGATGTCGTGAACGAGCTCGCCGAGGACGTTCGGACGGCCGATGCCGGCCATGTCCTTGAGGCAGATCTCGTCGGCCCCGTAGCCCACGACCTTGTCCACGATGTCCATGTAGTAGGCGACGGTATGGACGGGGGAGTGGGTGATGGAGAGGGCGACCTGGGAGATCATCCCGCCTTTCTTGGCGCCGAGGACGGATCCCTTGAGGTTGCGGTGGTCGTTGAGGCCGCAGAAGGAACGGGCGATGTCGGTGCCCTGGATCTTCTTGACCTTGAACATGAGCTCGCGGACGTCGTTCGGGACGGGGTTCATGCGCAGGGCGTTGAGGCCGCGCTCGAGCATGTGCGTCTGGATGCCGGCCTTGTGGAAGGGGGCCGTCCAGGCCCGGACCGCCTTGTTCGGATTCTCGCCGAACAGGAGGTTCACCTGCTCGAAGGCACCGCCGTTTGTCTCTACGCGGTCGAAGCAGCCCATGTCGATGATGGCCGGGGCCACTTCCACCAGCTGGTCCACCCGGGGAACATATTTGCCGGAACTCTGCCACATATCCCTGTACACCAGGGAGAACTTGATTTCTCGCTTTGCCATATCTGTGTTTTTGTCAATTCACAAAGTTAGCAATTTATTCCATTTCCTCCGCGAAGAAACGCACCATCGCATCCCGAATTTCGTAGAACCGGCGGGTGTAGGACAGGTCGTCGGCCAGATGGAGCCGGTGCCGGGCCTCCTCGCAGGGATGGTGCTCGGCCTTCAGGCCGATGGACACGGCCTTCTCGTAAATGGCCTGCGTCCCGTACATCTTATCGACGAACCATGGGGTTACCAGGGACAGTTTCGGGAAGGGGTATCCGGCTCCGTACGGCATGACCGGATCGTTCGGGGACTGGAAGGAAAGGATGGGGATGGACGCGTTCTCCAGGATGGAAAGGTCGTGGACCGAGCCCCACAGGTTCGCGATGGCACGGACCGGATACGGATTGCCCGGCCGGAAGGCCAGGTTCAGGGCCGTGATGGCTCCGGCGCTCGTTCCGCACAGGAAGATGCGGTCCGGGTCGATGCGGAGGTCTTCCCGCCCCAGCAGGTACTCGAGGGCTGTATCGGCATCCTCCAGCGCCCGGTATTCCGCCTGCCGGATCTCCTTTTTCGTGGCATGGAAGCCCAGCCGGTAGTCGATGGACACGGCCACATAGCCCAGGGACGCGAAATACTCGCCCCATCCCTTCTGTCCGGGTTCCGCCTTGTTGCCGATGAAAAAGGATCCGCCGTGCATCAGCAGAAGCAGGGGGCGTTTCGCCGCGGCATCGTCTCCGACCGGTGTATAGATGTCCATCTCCAGGGTGACGGGCTTCGGCGTGCCGCTGTGGAACAGGAGTTTGAAGGTGGACTTCTTGTCGCCGATGGGAGCATGGGTATAATACCCCATGGCGGTCCCGTAAGGAACGTCCATGTCCACCTTCACTTCATAAGTGGGTGTCGTAAAAGGTAATGCCATGGTGAGAAGAACCGTCAGCAGACTCATGATCAGAAGGTTTCCGCCAGTCGGAGGCCGAAGCGGGTCGCCGAATCGATCTTCTCATCCAGCTCTTCCGGCGTGCTGTAGTCCATGTTCCAGGCCGCGACGGTAAGCACCGTCCCCAGGTCCCAGAGCCGGGACAGGGCCTGCAGGTAGGAGGAGCCCTGCTCCCGGGCATCGCCGGTGGGGATGTTCATGCCGCGGGTGGTGATGTACATTACTTTTTCGCACTTGCAAAGCCCCACGCAGGAGCGTCCATTGTCTGTGAAGGTGATGCCGAACAGGGAAGTATGCTCGAAGAAGACCTTTACCACCGCCGGGAAACTCATGTCCCAGAACGGGGCGGCGACCACGATCCGGTCCGCCTCCGCGATGGCCCTGGCGGCTTCCACGGCCCATGCCGGTACGTTCCCGGCTTCCCGCTGGGCATAAGTCTCCGGCGTCAGCGGTTCCATCGGCATCTGCGTCAGGTCGTACCGAGCAATGTCATACCGTTTTGTGAGCGCCTCGATGATGGGTACCGCCAACCTCCGCGTCCGGGATACCTCCCCCCGGAGGCACGCATCGATGAAAACGAGTTTCTTCATATCTTGCCGTCTTTTCCACAAAGATAATAAAAAGGGAACGATTTACCTGCTTACACTAAATGAAAGAAGCGCATCCTATCGTACGAGGAATGGACTGATGAACCGGAACGTTATCCTTGGCCTTCATCGCGGCCATGATATTTTCCTGGATCTGCTGTTCGAGTGTTATCCGGGCAACCGCCCCTCTAGCGTCCGACCGCCTTGCGAAGGGCTTTCGGGAGGGCGTGCCGGTTCAGGAACAGGTAGGTCGTATTCAGGGCGATATAGTCGCGGGACATGTACCAGGTACCTCCGTACCGTCCGCTCTTGCCCCAGGAATTCTTCACCATGTAAAACGGTTTCCCTTCTTCGTCGACGGCCTTCCCGTAGATCAGCATCACATGGTCGTAGGTGAACTGCCAGTTGTCCCACTGCTCCTGACGCAGCGCTTGTGTGGGTACGACATCCCCCGGCAGCATCGCAAGCCCCGTGCGTGTGAAGTTTCCCGAGACGTCACCGCCCCAGGCAACGGTATAACCGGCATCCAGCGCCCGGTCCAGGACCGCCATCAGCCGGTCGATGGGAATGTTGTAGCTGGGCTTCGGCCGCCACTTGTAAGGCGCTTCGAGGACGAACCATTCCCCGAATGGATGGTGCGTATAGCTGGTCAGGCTCACATAGTCTTCCCAGTCCAAGCCCAGATTCTCTGCAAAGGAGGCGGGTGTATAGGACTTTCCCTCATAAAGGAACGTCTCGGGGCAGCGGCCCACATAGCGGTCAATGAGCGCCTGGACGCTATCCCTCCAATGGGGCAGCGGTTCCTTGGCATCTTTCCGGACGACACTGCTCACCATCCGTTCAAGTTCCGGGAAGAACACCTTGAAGTTGGCGAGGGAGTCGCCCGTCAGCGAACCGGGCGCCGGCATGGCGTCCTCCGGGCAGATGCCGTAGCGACGGATCACCTCCACCACATCGTCGCAGGAACCTCCTTCGGAGATCTGGCTGTAACCGTGCATGCGGACATAGTGGGTGGCACAGTCCAGATAATCCTTGTTCACCACGAACATCTCGCAGAGGTCGTAGGTCTTTCCGCTCTTGCGTAGGATTTCGCTCTCCAGGAATCCCAATGTCGCATAGTCCCAGCAGGTACCGCTCCGGTGCTGGTTCTTCACGCTGGTGACCGGATTCTCCTTCAGCGTCGTGAAGGTCTTCTCAAGGCTGGATGCGACAGCCTCGCGTTGCAGATGCTCCTGGGCGGCGGCCGTCAGGGCCGCCAACAGGAAAAGGGCAAGTGTCAGTTCTTTCTTCATCATAGGGACAAAGATAACCAAATACGCGGTAAATAGTCCGGACTTTTCCGTATATTCGCGTATTGAAACCGATAAACCTTTTCCTTTCCACAACACAGTCATGAAAAGAATCATCCTTATCACGGCACTGTTTTTTGGGGCGCTGACCGGAGGCAAGGCGCAGGATGGGATCAAGTATACCCCAGGGACGGCATTCCCGGTATACGGCCAGGCGTTCGTCGCCTCGGAGGAACATCCCTACAGGAGGCTTCCCGAGCATCTGGACGGCGTCGTCCGGGACCCGGTCTGGAACCTTGGGTGCAACTCGTCAGGTCTTTATGTCCGGTTCCGGTCAGACGCCCCCGAGATCCATGCGCGATGGGCGACAGGCGGGAACCACATGCCCCACATGACGGACTGCGGCACCGGCGGCCTGGACCTTTATGCGCTGATCTCCGGCAAATGGACTTACGTGGGTTCGGGATTCAACTGGGGAGCGCCTTCGCCGTCCCACGAGTGCCGGCTCGTCGGTAACATGGAGCCCCGGATGCGGGAGTACATGCTCTATCTTGCGCTCTATGACGAGGTGAAGACCCTCGAGATCGGCGTCCCCGAAGGGTATGCGCTGTCCGGCCCGGAGGTGGTCACCCCGCACAGCGACAGGCCGATGGTCATGTACGGGACCAGCATCCTTCAGGGCGGCTGCGCCAGCCGGCCCGGGATGGCCTTCACCAACATCCTCGCCCGGCGGTTCGACCGGACGGTCATCAACCTCGGCTTCAGCGGGAACGCCTTCCTGGATGAAGAGATCGCCCAGCTCATGGCCTCGGTGAAAACCCCCTCCGTATATGTCCTGGACTACGTGCCCAACGCCTCCGCCGCCATGATCGAAGAAAAGGGCGAGCACTTCTTCCGGGTCCTCAGGGACGCACACCCCGACGTACCGGTCATCTTCGTGGAGGACCCGACTTTCGCCCACAGCGTGGTGGACGGGGCCATCGCCGAGGAGGTCCGGCAGAAGAATGCCGCCCAGCGGGCCCTTTTCCTGCGGCTCCGGAAGGGCGGAGAGAAGGGAATCTATTACGTAGGCACGGAAGGGATGACCGGGAGCGACGGCGAGGCCTTCGTGGACGGCATCCACTTCACGGACCTCGGCATGCTCCGGTATGCGGACCATATCGGACGGACCCTCGCCAAGGCGCTCCGGTAAGGACAGAAAACACACGAACCGATGAATAGAATCCTTCTTCTCTCCTTCCTGGTTCCCGTCGATGAGCACCCGCACCGAGCGGCCGGTCGTCATCTACAACCACTTTGAATAGACTATGAGAAAAACCGTCATCACCCTAACAGCAGCCCTCCTCGGCCTGGCCACCGCTTATGCCCAGCGGATCGACCTGCAACATACCGAGCCGCTGTCTCCCTATGTGTTCGGGCACAACCTCGAGCACACCCGCGCCGCCGTGAACGGCGGTCTCAGCGCCCAGATGCTCCGCAACCGCAAGTTCGCCGGGAAGCCGTCCCGGAACCAGGGGGTCGCCGGTCTGTGGACCGGCATCGGGGACAAGGTCCTGTTCCAGAACGGAGGGCCCGCCTACACGAAGCATATCTGCCTGCCCCGGATGCGGCGCGGAAATGAACTGCAATCCCAGTCCGTCCAGAACCTCGTCGAGGGACAGGTCGCCGGGATCGCCCAGGACGGCCTGTTCCTAAGGGGAGGGGAGACCTACGAGATGAGGACGGTGACGAGGGTATCCACACCGCTCCGTCTCCGGGTGGAACTCACGGACCGGAGCGGGTCCCGGGTCTATGCCACAGCAGTCCTGGAGCTGGAGCCCTCGGAGGACTGGGTGGTCACCGCATTCGAGATGGCTCCTTCGTTGGGCGACCGGGACGGCGTCGTGCGCTACACCTTCGACAGGAAGGCGGAAGTGGTCTTCGGCGCCCTGTCGATGATGCCGAAGGACAGTTTCCACGGCATGAGGCCGGACGTGGTGGAGAACCTGAAGGCCATCGGTCCGAGGCTCATCCGCTGGCCGGGCGGCAACTTCGCCGGGGAATACCGGTGGAAGGACGGCCTGCTGCCGGTGGACCAGCGGGGGCCGCTCCAGGCCGCCACCGAGATCGAGACCCAGCCCTACACCCTTGGATACGACTACCACGAGATCGACACGGACGATTTCATCGCCCTCTGCCGGGAGGTGGGTGCCGAGCCGATGCTGACAATCAACATCTCCTGGAGCTCCCCCGAGGAGAGCGCCCAATGGGTCGAGTACTGCAACGGCCCCGCAGACTCCGAATACGGAAGGATCAGGGCCGAGAGAGGCCATGTCGCACCCTATAACGTCAAGTTATGGTCCCTCGGCAACGAGATGGGCTACGGGCACATGGAGGGGCCCGCCGGCCCGAAAGCATACGCCACCCTGGCCGGGGAGCATGCCGATGCGATGCTGGCGGTCACCCCGGACCTGGAGTTCTGCTCCTCCGGCCCTTATCCGGACGACAGCTGGGCGGAGAACTCCGCCGCACCGCTCGCCGGCAAGGTCCGGTACATCTCCCTGCACCACTATGCGGGAGGGAGCCGGCGGTTCGTCACGCCGGAGGACACCCGGCAATCCTACGAAGAGACCGTCGCTTCCCTGGACGGCAACAGCCGTCTGGCCCGGAGGATGCGGGAGAGTCTCGACGCCACGGGAAAGGATCTCCATATCTCGTTCGACGAGTGGAACCAATGGTACTCCTGGTACCGTCCTTCCTGTGTCACGGAGGGGATTTATGCCGCGAGGGCGATGCATTTCTACATCAATGAAAGCGGCCCCCTGGACATCCCCATCGTCTGCTATTTCCAACCGGTCGGCGAGGGGGCGATCCTCGTGACACCCGGAGGGAGCCGCCTCACAGCCAACGGGCAGGTCTTCGCCCTGATGAAGGCACATCAGGACGGGAGGGTTTGCAAGGTGGACGGTAACGGGGATTACTCTACGGCGGCCACCCTCAAGGACGGCGTCCTGACGGTCTCCCTCGTCAACGCCTCCTATGACTCCGAGCGGGCGTTCTCGTTCCCCCTGAAGGGAAAGGTGCTGGATGCGGTCCTGCTGTCCTCGGACGATGTCACTCCGCAAAGCTATTTCGAAGAGTCGCCTCTCGAAGTGAAGACCGGGAGGAAGGGGATGAGCACCGTCCTTCCGCCCCACAGCGTCGCCCTGGTCAGACTGGCCATCTAAACCGCATTCGACCATGATTCATTCACTCCATACCATGAAAAAGACATATGCATTATTCGTATCGGCCTTATGCCTGTGCATCCTTCCCGCCTGCGGGGGGAAGACAGACGCACCGAGGGCGGGCCATGTCCTTCTCATCGGGATTGACGGGTGGGCGGCCGAGGCCATCCGGCAGGCCCCTGCGGAGGATCTTCCGAACATCCATTATTTGATGGACCACGGCAGCTGGACCCTTTCGAAACGCTCCGTCATGCCCTCTGCCTCGGCCATCAACTGGGCCTCCATGGTTAACGGCCTGCCAACGGAAATGCATGGCATGGACAAATGGAACTCCACCAGGGGGACCATCCCGTCCACCTCGGACAACGGACATGGCATTCCGCCGACCCTCTTCACCCTCATCCGGGAGCAGCGGCCGGAAGCCGAAACGGGTTGCATCTTCGACTGGGACGGCATCGGGCCCATCACGGATACCCTTGCCATGAGCTACCATCACTTCATCAAGACCTATACCTCCACGGATGACGTGCTGGTGCCCGTGTCGGACTACGCCGCCCTGGGAGAGGACTATATCAAGGAGAAGAAACCGTTATTCTTCTTCCACTACTTCGGCACCCTCGACGAAGCCGGGCACACGAAGGGTTGGTACTCTGAAGCCTACATGGAAAGGCAGCGCACCCTCGACCGCGCTGTCGGACAACTCATCCAAAGCCTCAAGGATGCCGGCATCTTCGAGGATACGGTGATCGTGATGTCTGCCGACCATGGCGGCAAGGACAGGGGACACGGCGGATTCACCCTCCTGGAATTGGAAACGCCCTTCATCGTGTGCGGGAAAGGAATCAAGGAGGGTCATGAAATCTCCGCTCCGCTCATGCAGTATGACACTCCCGCCATCATCGCGGATATCCTGGGTATCCGCGTGCCTGATGACTGGCGGGGACGTCCGCTGGGGGAGATATACGAAGATTGATTTTACTTATAGTTAACCAACCTGCAGGACGTCCTGCTCCACTTCAGTCGCTTCTTTCCGAGATACACGCTTCTCAACATCCACCCTAATGGTGATGCGAACAACCTTGCGTACTGTTCTCTTTTTCATATATCGCTATTAGGGCTTGTAGAACATACGGCTCGTGTTTGCGTTACCTCCCCTCGGTCGGGTTTAAATAAAAAAACAGACACCCATTTAGAGGATAGATGTCTGTTGGTTTTTGGGTGTTGCCCTAACACCGATATATCTATCGCAAAGGTAATGAAATAATCCAAACCATCAAAACATTTTCTTCCTTTCCGAGCCTCGAACCGCGATACTTTACAAAGCCCATAAAACAAAGCAACCCTCGGATTCCTCCGAGAGTTGCAGCAGGGGTGGATGATGGGGCTCGAACCCACGACACTCGGAACCACAATCCGATGCTCTACCAGCTGAACTACATCCACCGTATGTTGGACTGCAAAGGTACGAAAAAAATCGTTCCCTGCAAGGCGTTCATCCAAAAATCAGCAAAAAATCAGGATTCGGGCTTGTAGGAACCCGTCCGGCCGTACAGCTTGAGGGGACCGTTCTTCGACTCGTACCAGCTCCACTGCAGGAGGACGTCCACCGGGAAGTTGGCGAGGGCGCCCTGCCGCTCCTTGTAGGCGTTCACGGGCGCTTCCATGGGAATGGACAGGAAAACGTCGTTGCTCTTGCTTCCGGTGGGTCCTTCGTGGCGGAGTTGGAGCGTGATCGCACGCGCATCGACCGAGTAGGAGACCGATGTCGAATGCCCGGAGGGATTCTCGCACGGATACGAAGCCAGGATGTTCAGATAGTTGGCGCTGAACCAGGCGTCCGTCACCTGCAGGGGACTGCCGGAAGGCGTGTCCGGAAGGGTGGCTGCCGGTTCCGGGTCGATGATCCCGGCATCCCAGATGTTCAGAACGTCGATATCCACTTTCCCGGAACTCATCAGGGAATGGGTCTGGTACTGCAGGAGGACCCGGCGGGCTGTCGTCACGTCCAGGTTCCCTTCATTGCCGACAACGGTCATCGGAACGCCGCTGTCACTCTTGAACAGGCCGCCGTTCAGCCATCCGGACTCGACGCCGGAATAGAAGACCGACTCCTGGCGGTTGCATCCGGCCGCGACGGCAAGGATGCCCAGAAGGAGGAGGTAAACCGTTCTTTTCATACGCTTTTGCTTTTTCGGGTGGGACGGGCGATCAGCTGGATGTCGATGTCCTCCACGGTGAAGCCCTTGAACTTGCGGCGCTTCAGGTGGGTCTGGACCAGGTCCATCAGTTCCTCGTCGAAGACATCCCGGTAATGGTGGTTCTCCCGGTCGTACAGGTGGATGTGACGGAAGTTGTTCACATCGAAGTACATCTTGTTGTTCCCGCTGAGCCGGCGGTTGTAGATCCTGAGGTCTGCCAGCTGGGAAAGGATATTGTAAACCGAGGCGACCGTCACCTTGACGTTCCCCCTGCGGCCGATTTCTTCGGAGACCATGTCCGCGGAGGCGTGACCGAGGGTACGCATTGCCTCATGGACTTCCAGGCGCTGGCGGGTGGCCTTGAGCCCATGCCGCTTCAGACGGGTGCGGAACTCGTCCAGGGTGGGCATGGTGGGGTTCGTGCTTTGCGTTGCCATAGGGAACAAAGATACGATTAATTTGGAATCATTCCAAATCAGTGGCCCAGAAGGGCTTCCGCATTGGCCATGGCGGCTTCCGTGACGACGGAACCGGAAAGCAGGCGGGCGATTTCACGCACGCGCTCATCGGGGGAGAGGCGCTGGATGGAGGTGACGTCGTCTTCCTTGGTCACCATATAATGGGCCTGTCCCTTGGCCGCCACCTGCGGAAGGTGGGTGATGGCGAGGACCTGCATGTCGGCGCCCATCCGGCCGATCAGCTGGCCCATCCGGTCGGCGGCGCTGCCGGATACGCCGGTGTCGATTTCGTCGAAAATCAGCGTGGGCATGGCCGTATAGCGGGCCATCATCGCCTTGAGACTGAGCATGATCCGGGACAGCTCACCTCCGGAAGCGACCTTGGCGAGGTCCTGCGGGGCCTTACCGGTCGAGGAGAACAGGAACCGGACGGCATCCCGGCCGTTCGGTCCTTCGGGTGCCTCCGCCAGTTCCACCGAAAAGACGGCGTGGTCCAGTTCCAGGAATGCGAGCGAGTCCACGATGGAGGCGGCAAAACCCGCTGCGGCCTTGTCCCGGCTTTCGTGCAGGGCGGTCGCCGCTTTCCCATAGGTCCTGGCGGCCTCATCGACCTGGTGCCGGAGTTCCTCGACCCTTTCTTCCAGGGCCGTGGTATCGGTCAGGTCGCCGGCGAGGCGGTCGCGGATTCCGATCAGTTCCGGGATGGAAACCGCTCCATGCTTTTTCATCAGGTCATACAGGAGGGACATCCGGTCCTCCACCTGTTCCAGTCTTTCGGGGGAGACGTCCAGCTTCTGGTTCGTGTCCGTGACCTCTTCCACGATGTCCTCCAGTTCCAGCCGGGCCGATTCCAGCCGGGCTCCCAGCGGCTCCAGCGAAGGGATGAAACGTCCGGCACGGGCCAGCAGTTTCTCCGCTTCCTTGAGCTGGGCGGTGATGGGGGAGCGGTCGTCCGAGGGAGAGACGATCTCCTGGGCTGCGTTGAGGTATTCCTTGAGTTCCTCGGCATGGGCGAGCTGCTTCTGCTCGGCTTCCAGTTCTTCCAGTTCTCCCTCGCGCAGCCGGGCTTCGTCCAGTTTCCGGTACAGGGCTTCGTTGTATTCCTTCCCGGCGCGGAGCGATTCCAGCCGGGCGGTGGCCTCGGAAAGGGCCTTGCGGTCCTCCTGAAGCGCCGACCAGGCGATGCGGCAGGCCGTCAGTTTCCCGCCGTTTCCGGCATAGTGGTCCAGCATGGACATCCGGAACAGGGGATCCGCCAGCCGGAGCGTTTGGTGCTGCGAATGGATATCTACCAGCAGCTGGGACAGTTCCTGCAGGACGGGAAGGGGGACCGGCTCGTCGCTGACAAAGCTGCGGGAGCGTCCCGAGCGGTTCACGACCCGCCGGATGGTCAGGGTGTCGGTCTCCTCCAGGTCGTTCCGGCGCAGGGTCTCCTGCAGGGCGTCGTATCCGCCGACGGAGAATTCCGCTTCCACGACGCAGGTCTCTCCGTGCGCTCCAACGAGCGTGGCATCGGCCTTGCCGCCGAGCACAAGCTCCAGGGCGCCGAGGAGGATGGACTTTCCCGCCCCGGTCTGCCCGGTTATAATAACGAGACCCTCCGGAAAATCAATTTCCAGAGAGTCGATCAGTACATAGTTGGAGACGTGGAGGGAGCGGAGCATTACTCGCCGTTGATGTCGATCGGGTTCTCGCTCTGCGCCCGGCGATAATAAAGCTCGCCGTTCTCGAATTCGGAGATGGCCACGAGGTCCGGTTTGGGCTGGCGCTCGTAGTACTTGGAGATTTCGATCTGCTCCTTGTTCTCGAACACCTCTTCCATCGTGTCGCGGTCGTTGCGGAAGTCCTCGAGCTTTCTCATGAGCTCCTTCTTCTCGGCAGCCGCAATCTGGTTCGCACGCTTGTACAGGATGACGACGGATTCGTAGATATTTCCGGTCGGGGCGGCGAGGTTCTTGATGTCGCGGGTGATGGTGTTCTGGGGAACTTTCTTCTTGCTGTTAGCGTCCATATCTGTCAATCTTTTTTTGTATCCATAAATAATTACTGCCCTTTTTCACCGCGGGTTTCAATTATTTTCCATTTGCTTTCTCCAGGGCCTGGCGTTCCTTCTCGAAGTCCTTGGCCTTGAGCTCGAGTTCCTCGTCGGCCCCTTGGTACTTGCCCAGTGCGCGCTGGGAACGGCGGTACATCGCGTCCAGTTCCCGGCGGTACTTGGATTCGGGGTATTCGCCAACGAAGTTCAGGTAGTCGTCGGCAAAGGTGAGGTAGCGCTCTTGCTGCTTGGCCGGGACGCTGAGCCGGGCATAGTGATAGGATGCCATGGCGGTATAGTACAGGATGTCTTCCCGGTAGCGGTTGTCGGCATTGTCTTTCAGGACGTTCCGGAGGGCGACGCGGGCGGCGAGATAGTCCTCCATCTTGTAGTAGAGACGGGCGTTCTCATAGGCCTTCCGGTCCAGCCGGTCATACAGGTCGTCCATCATTTTCTGGCAGGCCTCCATGTGCCCCTTGTCCGAAGGATACTCCTGGATATACTCGGCGATGGCGGCGAGGCAGGTCTTGGTAGGCGTCTGGTCCAGTTCCCAGCGGTAGGTCGCCCGGTACAGGCAGTCCAGGCGGAGGAAGATGGCCTCGCCCGTGAACGGGCTGCGCGGGTAGTTCTGGATGAATTTCGCGAAGTTGGACTCGGCCGTGTAATAGTCCTTATAGCGGTAGTTGGACAGGCCCCAGTAGAACTGGACCGTGTCGTCCCGCGAGGTCCCGCTGGTCAGGACGGACATGGACTCGAACAGCTGGGCAGCCTTGAGGTACTTCTTCTGGTTGAAATAGTCCATCGCCGCCTGGTACTTGGCGTCCACGTCGTTGGACGAGAGGAGCGTTTCATACTGCGACTTGCAGGAAACCGCCGCCACGAGGGCGAGGAGGGCGAGGACGATGTTTCTTCTAAACTTCATAGTCTTACCTTAAACTATTGTCAAATCTCGAGCAGGAACTTCTCCGCGTCACGGGCGGCCATGCATCCCGATGCGGCGGCCGTGATGGCCTGCCGGTACTGGGAATCCTGGACGTCGCCGGCCGCAAAGACGCCCTCCACGCGGGTGCGGGAGGACTTCCCTTCGGTCACGATGTAGCCGTTCGCATCCGTCTCGACCCAGGGAGCGAACAACTCCGAGTTGGGATGGTGTCCGATGGCGAGGAAGAATCCGTCGATGTCGATATCAAAGACAGTGCCATCCTTGCGGAGAAGACGGGCGCCGGTGACGCCGAAACCGTCTCCCAGCACTTCCTGCGTATTGCAGTTCCACAGGATTTCGATGTTTTCCGTGTCGAAGACCTTCTTCTGCATGGCCTGCGAGGCGCGGAAAACGTCCCGGCGGACGATCATATAGACTTTTTTCGCGAGGGAAGCCAGATACAGAGCCTCTTCGCAGGCCGTGTCACCTCCGCCCACCACGGCGACCGTGCGCTTCCGGTAGAAGAAGCCGTCGCAGGTGGCACAGGCGGAAACGCCGGATCCCTTGTATTTCTCCTCGGAGGGCAGGCCCAGGTAGCGGGCGGTCGCTCCGGTGGCGATGATGAGGGCGTCGGCCTTCAGCTCCTTTTCCCCGTCGATGACGATCTTGAACGGCCTTTCTGACAGGTCCACGGAGGTGGCGACACCGCTGCGGATGTCGGCCCCGAAACTCCGGGCCTGTTCCCGCATCTGGTCCATGAGGGTATTGGCGTCCACACCGCCGGGAAAACCGGGGAAGTTTTCCACGATCGTGGTGGTGGTGAGCTGGCCGCCCGGCTGGAGTCCCTCGTACAGGACGGGGGAGAGGTTGGCGCGTGCGGCGTAGATGGCTGCGGTGAATCCGGCGGGACCTCCGCCGAGGATGAGGAGGCGGATATGTTCCATCTTATCTGTCAAGTTCTGTGGAGTAATCGGTTCTGTAAACGATGCGGCGGACGGCCGTATTGCGGAAGGCGCCTTCGGGGGTGGCCTCGAAGTGGAAATCCGTATGGAGACCCTTCGCATCCACGCGGGTGAGCGCCTTGGTCCAGCGATGACCGTACTTGCTCACGAGCGAGGCGAAGTAACGGGCCGTATCATAGCCCTGGAAAGCGAACTGGCTGGGCTCCGTCTTGAAAAGGGCCCGGTAGGTGCGGACGAAGGACTTGGCGCGGGAATCGGCGTAGTCCACGAAGTAGGACGAGCTGATGTGCAGGGCGCACTGGTGGTAGGCCGCCCCGTCCACGGAGTCGAAGGTCCGGACCCGGGAAGGGGCATACATGACCACGTCGTATCCGCGTCCCCGGAGGATGCCGAGGTTGCGGACCAGGTCGGCCACGAAGGATTCTTTCTCCGAGGCGACGATCATGCGGTTCTCGCCGCCCTTGGTGAGCTGGGAGAGGAGGTTGGAGGAGAGGGAACGGGTTTCGCCCTGTCCCAGGCTGACTCCGTGGAAGGGGATGCCGGCTTCCGTCAGGGCATTCCGTACGCCGATGGCCGGAGCGGTGGCTCCGGATTCCGTGACGAGGATGATCCGGTCGCCCGAACGGAGCCCCTGAGCCGCCCAGGCGGCCAGGTCCTCATACTGGTTCTGTGCGGAGGACGGAGCCTGGATGAAGTTCGGATGGGTCTGCGTGAGGGAGGCTGCGCGCTGGTCCAGCGGGGAGATGACGGGCACCCGTCCTTCCGAGCGGTCCAGGACGGAAGACAGGTCGGCGGTCGTCACCGGTCCCAGGATGAAATCGTTCCGGTCCAGTTCGGAGGCGTTCGGGAGGCCGCTCTGGAGGTCATAGACATTGAGTTTGGCCTTGATGCCCTCCGACTCGAGGTCCCGGAGGGCCAGGAGGACGCCGGAGTAGAAATCCATGTTCGTCTCGCTGACCTTGCCGGCGGCGTTGAAGGGGAGGATGAGAGCCATCTCCACGTTCCCTTTCCCTGTGAGCCAGTCCAGGATGCCGTCCTCTTCTTCCTCTTCCACGGCCGTCTCTTCCTTTTCGATCTTGTCCACTTGCGCCACGACGGGTTGGTCCACGCGGATGGGATCATTCTGTTCCACGACGGCGATTTCGGTTTCGGGGATGTCAGGATCCTCGATGACCGGAATGGTGGGCGGCGGGGTGGCCTTCTCCGCTTCCTTGGCGGCCAGCCTCCGGGCCTTTTCCGCCTCGGAGAGGACGGGGACATACAGGATCTGGCGCTTGGAGATACGGCTGGACTTGAGCCCGTTGGCCTCCATGATATCCTGCGGGGTGACCCCATAGGCGTTCGCTACATCGTAGATGTCCTCGAACCATTTGACGGTATGCTTGATGAATCCTTCCTTGTCCGGGAATTCATCCTTCGGGTCCTTCGGAGCCGGTTTCGTAACGACGGCCGGTTCCTTCTTCGGTTCGGTCTTGGTCTTCGTCTCCACGGTCAGGGTCTTGGACGCGTTCTGGGCGGCCTTCTTGTCCACGGGAATGTAGATGACGGTGCCGGATTTGAGCCCTTCCTCCTTCAGCCGGGGGTTGGCAGAATACAGGACTTCCTCCGTGACGTCATAGGCCTTGGTGATGCCGAAGATCGTCTGCCTTTCCAGGACGATGTGCGCGTAGTAGCTCTTGCCGTCGATGTTCACGGTGGAACGGGATATGGTCACGGGAACCGGTGTGTACTCCTGGGCATTCAGGGCGGATCCGCCTGAGAGGGTCAGGCAGAGGATCGCTGCGAGCAGGACCGTATTTCGGTTTTTCATCATGTCGTGTCAATTAAAGTTGCTCCGCAAAGGCGGTCAGGTCGGCTGCAAAACGGTCCCAGGAAAGGCGTTCCTTTTCCCGGCGGATGGCTTCGATGCAGCGTTCCCGGAGGGTGGGGTCCGCAAAGTAGCGGAGGATTTCCCGGCGGATGGATTCCGGTTCGGCGGCAGGAGCGACCAGTCCCGTGCCGCGGTCGCCGATGGTTCCCCGGAGACCGCCCACGTCCGTGACGATCATCGGAACCTCGAAGTGGTAGGAAACCGAGCTGATTCCGCTCTGGGTGGCGCTCCGGTAGGGGAGGACGGTCACGTCGGCGGCGGAGAAATACCGCTTCACCTCGGAGTCCTTCACATAGTCCGGGAACACATGCACCCGGTCCTTCCCGGGCAGGGTGTCCAGGATGGCCTGGTACTTGTCGAAGGAGCCGTAGGGCTCTCCCGCCACCACGAGCTGGTAGTCGTCCGGCAGGCCTCGGAAAGCCTCGAGCAGGATGTCCAGACCCTTGTAGTCGCGGATCAGGCCGAAGAAAAGCAGGGTCTTCCGGGCCGGGTCGATGCCGAGGGCCCGGGCCGCTTCTTCCCGCGGAAGTTTCTCTCCGAAGTGGGAATACAGCGGATGGGGAAGCAGGGCATAACGGGCGTCGGGCCTGAGGGAAAGCAGGTCGTCCGTCACGCTCTGGGACATGGTCACATAGCCGTCGCAACCGGCCAGGAACCACTGGGTAAGGGGTTTGTCAAACCAATGGGGCTCGTGCGGGATGACGTTGTCCAGCACGGGCACCACCTTGCAGCGAGGGCCAACATGGCGCTCCACCCATCCCAGGGACGGGGCGAACCAGGACATCCAGTATTTCATCACGAGGAGGTCCGGTTCCCAGGCGCGGATCGCGCGGGCCGTGCGCGCGTACGAAAAGGGATTGGCCGTGTCCAGCAAGGCTTCCGCCTCCACCGGAATGGCCTCGTCGTCGGGCGTGACATACTGCGTCTTCCCCGGGAAGAGGATTTCAGGATACTGCCGCTTGAAGCTGAAAGCCCTGACATCGTGCAACTTTCCCAGTCCCGCGAGCAGGCTCGCGTTGAACTGGGAAATGCCTCCCCTGAGGGGGTAGAAACTGGACAGTATGGCGACCTTCATCGACTACTTGTTCCCGGTCTCGGCAGCCTTGGTCTTCACGTAGGCCGCGTTCAGGCCGGCGAGGATCTCGTCGGTGATGTCCAGGGCGGGGGCGCCGGTCACGACGGGAGCCGGGAGGATGTCACCGGAGGTGGTGAGGATGAGGGCGTACTGCTTCTCGGCGTTGTACTCCTTCACATACTCGGCGATGGCATTCATGATCTGGTTCAGCATCACCTGCTGCTCCTCGTTCATTTCCTGCTGCTTGCGGGCAACATACTGCTGGTACTCGTTCTGCTGCTGCATGAGCTTCTGGTACTGGGCATTCGCGACGGAAGTGGTCAGCAGGCCCTTGTCCACCTTGTTCTGGAAGTCGTTGCCATCTTTCTGGAGCTTGTTGCCGCGACGGTCGATTTCGGACTGGATGCCGCTCACCTTGGTTTCCACGGCACTGCGGAGGTCGTTCGCCATGTCATAGCTTTCGACGACCTTGTCGATGTTGAAGAATACGATGCTGCCGGCGACGGCGGTGGTGTCGGACTTGGTTTCGGCGGCGGGAGCCGTGGCGGCGTTGTTGCAGCCGGTGAGGGCGAGGCCGGCTACGAGGACGGCGCTCAGGATGGATGCAGTCTTTTTCATTATTGTGCAATTAATATTTTCCATGGTACAAGAATGCAAAGATAACTATTTTTTGCGAATTTGCGCAAGATAGGCCGCGATGGTCGCTTCCAGCCCCAGGTACAGGGCGTCGCAGATGAGCGCGTGGCCGATGGAAACCTCGGCGGTCCAGGGAATGGTCTGTATGAAATAGGCCAGGTTCTCCAGGGAGAGGTCGTGCCCGGCGTTGAGGCCCAGCCCCGCGTTGCGGGCGGCTTCCGCCGCCTCGACGTAGCGGGCGATGGCGGCTTCCCGTCCGAGGGCGTACTTCGCCGCATAGCCTTCCGTGTACAGTTCCACGCGGTCCGCCCCGCAGGCGGCGGCGCCTTCGGCCATGGCCGGATCCGGGTCGATGAAGATGGAGGTCCGGATTCCCCGGGATTTGAACTCCCGGCACACTTCGGTCAGGAAGTCCCTGTTTTTCAGCGTGTCCCATCCCTGGTTGGAGGTGATGGCATCCCGGGCGTCGGGGACCAGGGTGACCTGGTCCGGGACGACTTCGTCCACCAGGTCGATGAATGCGGGGATCGGGTTCCCCTCGATGTTGAATTCGGTCTTCACCAGCGGCCGGATGGTCCGGACGTCGCTGTAGCGGATATGCCGCTCGTCGGGACGCGGATGGACGGTGATGCCCTCCGCGCCGAAGCGTTCGCAGTCCAGGGCGGCCTTCGTCACGTCGGGCATGTTGCCTCCACGGGCGTTGCGAAGGGTCGCGAATTTATTGATATTGACACTGAGCCGGGTCTTCATAATGGGTACGGTCTAATCGTTTTCGCGACAAAAATAGTGATTTTTATAATTTAAAGTGTTATTTTTGGCGGCTGAAATGAAAGTGCCCGAATGAAAATAGGTTATTTCGTCCTGAAAGACGAGTTGCGGGATGAGCCGCGCATGCGCGCCCTGCTGAGCGAACTGGAATCCGCTTCGTATGAAGTGTATGAGATCAAGACCAAGTCCGACATCCGTCCGGAAACCGACCTGGTCCTTTCCATGGGTGGTGACGGGACCTTCCTGTCGGCCGCGCACATCGTCTCGGATATCGGCCTCCCCATCCTCGGGGTGAATTTCGGCCGCATCGGCTTCCTGTGCGAGAATCGTCCGGAGGCCGTGCTGAAGGCCCTCATGGAAGGGGATTTCAGCATCGAGTACCGGACCGTCCTCAATGCGACCCTCAAAGGCCCCGGCGCCCGCAAGAGCATCGGCATGCTGCCTTATTCCGTGAATGAGGTCGCCATCCACCGCAAGGGACCTTCCGTGCTGGGCATCCGCGCCAGCGTGAACGGCGAAACCCTTCCGACCTACTGGGCGGACGGCCTGATCGTTTCCACCTCCTCCGGCTCCACGGCCTATTCCCTGAGCGTGGGCGGTCCTATCTGCATGCCGGACACCAAGGTCCTCATCATCGCCCCGATTTCCCCGCACAACCTCAACGTGCGGCCGATCGTCCTCCCCGAAACCGCGAAGGTGGACATTTCCTTCGAGAGCCGGGACGGGGTGGCCATCATGAGTACGGACAACCGTACGATGGAAATCACCCAGGAATGGAGCATCCATGTCGAGATGGCACAATTTTCGCTTAAGCGTATCCGTCTCGCCGAGTCCGGGTTCGTCCGGGCCCTTACTTCCAGGCTGTTCTGGGGCGAGGATATGAGAAACAATGGATAAAGCATGAACGCAGTACCCGAGCACGTGTCCATCATCATGGACGGCAACGGCCGCTGGGCGAAAGCCCGGGGCCGTGAACGCGTATATGGGCATGTGGAGGGCGTGGAAAGCGTCCGTGCATGCACCGAGGCGGCCGTGGAGGCCGGTGTGAAATATCTCTCCCTGTATGCCTTCTCGGAGGAGAACTGGAACCGGCCCGAAGCGGAGGTGAACCGTCTGATGGAACTGATGATGGAAGCCATCCACAACGAGGTGAAAACCCTCCTGGACAATGGCGTCCGCTTCGTCGTGCTGGGGAACCGCGCCCGCCTTTCGGACAAGCTGAACGCCGCTATCGACCGTCTGATGGAGAAAACCGCCGGCTGCACCCGGATGACCCTCATCGTCTTCCTGAGCTACAGCGGGAAGTGGGATATCCTCCAGGCCATGAAGCGTGCGGCTGCCGAAAAGGGGGCCGAGGGGATCCAGGACATGGACATCACCGATTTCGACCAGTATCTCGTGACGGCCGGAATCCCGGACCCGGACCTGCTGATCCGCACCTCCGGGGAGCAGCGCATCTCCAACTACCTTCTCTGGCAGTGCGCCTACACGGAGTTCGTGTTCACGGACACCCTGTGGCCCGATTTCCGGAAACCCGAGTTCCGCGCGGCGCTCGAGACGTACGCTTCCCGGGACCGCAGATATGGAAAAGTCAAATAAAAGAGTTATCTTTGCAGGATAATGGCTGATTTAACGATGAAGATACGCAAGACCGTCTGCCTGCTGCTCGCCGTCCTCACGGGATCCTCCCTGTGGGCCCAGAACACGGGCGGCACGATCGACGTCGATTATACGAATCCCCGGAAATATGTCGTCGGCGGGGTGGGTGTCGAAGGAAACCAGTACTTCGGCGAGAACCAGATCCTGCAGCTGACAGGATTCCAGAAAGGCATGTCCGTCACCATTCCGGGCGAGGACGTGACGGGTGTCCTGAAGCGCCTGGTCGCCCAGCGCTATTTCGAAGACGTCGCCATCCGGATCGATTCCCTGAGCGCCGCCCGCGACACGGCCTGGCTCAAGGTCGTGGTCAAGGAGCGTCCGAGAGTCTCCCGCTGGACCTATTCGGGTGTCAAGTCCGGGGAGAGGAAGGACCTTCAGGAGCGCCTGAACCTCCGTCCGGGCCGGGAATTCTCCGACTATGTGAAAAGCACCTCCGTGGACATCATCAAGCGCTACTACAAGGAGAAGGGTTTCCTCCTCTGCGACGTAGATGTCCAGGTCCAGAAGGATACGATGATCCGCAGCGCCATCCGGGTGAACTTCGATGTCAAGAAAGGCGAGAAGATCCGGATCAAGGACATCAATTTCGTAGGCAATAACGACATCTCCGAGTACAAGCTTGCCAAGTCCATGAAGGATACCCACTCCAACAAGTGGTACAATTTCTTCAAATCCAAGAAGTTCAAGGAGAAGGAATATTACCAGACGGACCGCAAGACCGTCCTCGAGGCTTTCAATGAGGCCGGTTACCGCGACGCCCGTCTCGTCCGCGACTCCGTGTATTATGTGGACCCGAAGCATCTGAACATCGACATGGTTTTCGACGAGGGCCCCAAATACTATTTCCGCAACGTGACCTGGACCGGCAACTCGGTCTATCCTTCCGAGGTCCTGGACGAAGTCCTGCAGATCAAGAAGGGCGATGTCTATGACATGGTCACGATGGAAAAGCGCCTCCGCGGCGGCGGCAAGCAGACGGACTATGACGTAACCAAGCTCTACCGGGACAACGGCTACCTCTTCTTCAATGTGACGCCGGTGGAGATCAACATCCAGAACGACTCCGTGGACGTGGAGATGCGCATTTCCGAAGGCAAGCCCGCCACCCTGAACAACATCGTCATCAACGGCAATGACCTGACCAACGAAAAGGTGGTCCGCCGCCAGATCATGACCCGTCCGGGTTACCTGTTCAGCCAGTCGGATTTCGAGCGTTCCATCCGTGAAATCGCTTCCCTGGGTCAGTTCGACGCGGAAGCCATCATGGGCCAGGGCGGTTATTCCGTCATCCCCAACCAGCTGAACAACACCGTGGACCTGGTGTACAACGTGACGGAGAAGCCTTCCTCCACGCTGGAACTCTCCGGCGGCTGGGGCGGCAACACCTTCGTCGCGACGGCGGGCGTGAGTTTCAACAACTTCTCCACCCACCGGATGTTCGAGAAGAAGGCCTGGCGTCCGGTGCCGCTGGGCGATGCGCAGACGCTCTCCTTCCGTATCCAGACGAACGGACGGTACTATACCACCTTGAGCGCCAGTTTCATGGAGCCTTGGCTCTTCGGCAAGAAGCCTACTTCCCTGAGCCTCTCCGGCTACTATTCCAGGATGACGGACTCCTACCTGTACATCGGCATCCTTTCCACGGACCGCATGTTCGAGGTGTTCGGTTTCAATGCGGGCCTGGGCAACCGGCTCAAGTGGCCTGACAACTACTTCGTCCTGTACAACAGCCTGAGCTGGCAGACCTATAAACTCACGAACTGGTACAACAGCTATTTCGCCTTCAACGACGGTATCTCCCATAACCTGAGCTACACCCTCTCCCTGAGCCGTAACTCCACGGACCAGCAGATCTATCCCCGCGTGGGATCCGATTTCTCCGCTTCCGTGCAGGTGACTCCGCCGTATTCCCTGTTCCGCAAGTACACTTACAAGAACGGTGAAAAGGTCAAGGTGGGCAGCTGGAAAGACGTGGACTACAACGCCACTTACCTGGACAAGACAGGAACGGTCCAGAACGAGTGGAGCTCCGCGAACCGCTACAATTGGATCGAATACCACAAGTGGAAGTTCAACGGCGCCATCTATACGAAGCTGGTGGGCGATCTCGTGCTGATGAGCCGGGCGCAGTTCGGCTTCCTCGGATATTATAACCGCAACTGGGGCTATTCCCCGTTCGAAGGCTTCCAGGTGGGCGGTGACGGTATGTCGGGTTACATGACCTACGGTGCGGAAATCATCTCCCTGCGTGGTTATGAAGACTATTCCCTGACGCCGATGCGTGTCACTCCGTACAGCTCCACGGGTACCTATGCGGGTAACATCTATGACAAGTTCACGGTGGAACTCCGCTATCCGGTGATCCTCCAGCCGCAGTCCACCATCTACGTCCTGGGCTTCCTCGAGGGCGGTAACTGCTGGGCGGACATCCGCGAATTCAACCCGTTCCAGATCAAGCGGAGCGCCGGTGTGGGCGTGCGTGTCTTCCTCCCGATGATCGGCCTCCTGGGTGTTGACTGGGGCTATGGCTTCGACGACACCAAGAACGGTGGCAGCCAGTTCCACTTCGTCATCGGACAGCAGTTCTAGAGATATTGGTACAACATTTGCGATGACCCATTCCCGAAACGAAATCTAAAAACTACAACGTAATATGAAAAAGATTCTTGTTATCGCCGCCATGGCGCTCCTGACCCTCTCCGCTTCCGCCCAGAAGCTCGGTCGTGTCAACTTCACCGAACTCTATCAGCTCGCCCCCGAGGCCGATGCCGCCCGTGAGCAGATCAACGCGATGCAGAACGAAGCGCAGGAGACCTTCAACTCGATGGTGGAAGAGTATCAGACCAAGGCCAACCAGTATCAGCAGAAGTCCGCTTCCTGGACCGCCGCCATCAAGGAATCCAAGGAGAAGGAACTCGTCGAGATCCAGAACCGGATCCAGGAATTCCAGCAGACCATTTCCCAGGAACTCCAGCAGCAGCAGGCCCAGCTCATGAGCCCGATCATGGAGAAGGCCCAGAAGGCCGTCCAGGACCTCGCGAAGGCCCAGGGCCTCGCCGCCGTCTTCGATTCCTCCAGCGCCCTGTATTTTGACGAGACCGCCGTCGTGGACCTCACCCCGGCTGCCCGCAAGGCCCTCGGTATCAAGGAAGGCCGCACCCTCGAGCAGCTCCAGCAGGAGCTCCAGGCTGCCGCCCAGGCGCAGACCGCTCCCGCCGGGAACTAAGCCGGTCTTTCCGCATCAGACAAGAAACTCCGACCCGTCCGGGCCGGAGTTTCTTTGTCATCTGGCTTTTGCCTAGCTCTTGACGGATCCCGCGAACGGAAAACCCAGGATGGAGAAGGAGTCCGTCTCCACGATGTCGTTCATGTCTTCCACGAAGGTGTAGCAATAGAGGATCCGGTTGCGGAAATCCACGCCTTCGATATAGACGTATTCGGGCGCGGTGAAATCCAGGGTCTTGACGGTGAGCTCATAGAGCAGTTCACCGGAACGGAACTCCACGTTGGCCACTTCGCCGCGGGTTTCCCGGCGGAGAATGTCCACGAAACGGCTGACGCGGGGGTCGTCGGCTTCCAGGTTCCATGATTCCACGAAGTCCCGGACGGCGGCGTAGGCTCCGAAGAGCGTGACGTCCCCGGCGGCGATGTCCACGTCGGCCACCTTCAGCTGGTCGGGGAGCTGGGAGAGGGACACTCTCGCATGACCCCGTCCGGGAACGAGCACGATGCTCACTTTCCCGCCTTCCTCATCCACGGTAACACCCTTCACTTCGGCCCCGGTCAAGTCTTTGACGCAGGCGGCCAGCCTGTCCTTGAAATCCTTTTTCATTCGCTTTTCTGCTTGAAGGCACAAATATACGATATTTCCTGAAAACCGCCTTTTTTCGCCGAATGTTTCGTTTGCTTGAAATTTATTTGGCAATTGCTTTTTATTGGTTAAATTTGTATGCTATTTTGGATAGCTGACTTTAAACACATAACTAAAACACCAAACAAAGCATTTCATCATGAAGACACAAGACATCATGGCAAAGCTCCAGGCCAAGTACCCGCTCGAGAAGGAGTACCTTCAGGCCGTGCAGGAAGTCCTCGAATCCATCGAAGAGGTCTATAACCAGCATCCGGAGTTCGAGAAGGCAAAGATCGTGGAGCGGATGGTCGAACCCGACCGCATCTTCACCTTCCGTGTGACCTGGGTGGACGACAAGGGCGAGGTCCAGACGAACCTCGGCTACCGCATCCAGTTCAACAGCGCCATCGGTCCCTATAAGGGCGGTCTCCGTTTCCACAAGGCCGTGACCCCTTCCATGCTCAAGTTCCTCGGCTTCGAGCAGACGTTCAAGAACGCCCTCACCACCCTTCCGATGGGCGGCGCCAAGGGCGGCTCCGACTTCGACCCCGTGGGCAAGTCCAACGACGAGATCATGCGTTTCTGCCAGGCTTTCATGCTGGAGCTCTGGAACTGCATCGGCCCGGACCAGGATATCCCTGCCGGTGACGTGGGCGTGGGCGGCCGTGAGATCGGTTACCTCTATGGCATGTACAAGAAGCTGGCCCGCCAGTACAACACCGGCGTCCTGACCGGCAAGGGCGGCACCTGGGGCGGTTCCATCCTCCGTCCGGAAGCCACGGGCTTCGGCGCCCTGTATTTCACCCAGCACCTTCTCCAGAAGGCGGGCAAGGACATCAAGGGCAAGAAGGTCGCCCTCTCCGGCTTCGGCAACGTCGCCTGGGGCGCCGCCACCAAGGCTACCGAGCTCGGCGCCAAGGTCGTCGCGATCTCCGGCCCGGACGGTGTCTGCCACATCCCGGACGGTATCACCAAGGAGATGATCGACTACATGCTCGTCATGCGCGCCTCCAACCGCAACATGGTGCAGGATATGGCTACCAAGTTCCCGGACAAGGCGTTCTTCACCGCGGGCAAGAAGGCGTGGTCCATCCCGGTGGACATTGCCCTCCCTTGCGCTTTCCAGAACGAACTCTCCGAGGACGATGCGAAGGAACTGGCTGCGAACGGCTGCTGGTGCTGCTGCGAAGTCTCCAACATGGGCTGCCAGCCGGGCGCCATCCACTATTTCCAGCATAACGGGATCCTCTTCGCTCCGGGCAAGGCCGTGAACGCCGGTGGCGTCGCCACCTCCGGCCTCGAAATGACCCAGAACGCGGAGCATATCTCCTGGGATGCCAAGGAGGTCGATGACAAGCTCCACTTCATCATGAAGTCCATCCACGAGCAGTGCGTGAAGTTCGGCACCCAGCCGGACGGCACCGTGGACTATGTGAAGGGCGCCAACATCGCCGGCTTCATGAAGGTCGCCCAGGCCATGCTTGAGCAAGGTACGATTTAAACTGAAAAACTTCAATCATGCAAGCCCGGTGCAGTCCTTGCACCGGGTCTTTTTTTGTCCTGAATTTCAAGGTATTTCCGAATAGAAATGTTACCTTTGTCTGATTATTCGGAATCAAACGAAAAAAAAATATGAAAAAACTGACAGTCGCATGGGTCCTCCTCGCCCTCACCGCCGTTTCCTGTGGAGAACACAGGACCAAGGCGGCCCGCCTCATGGAGAACTATGCCGAGGTGACGATCCCCGCTCCGGACCTTTCGGACATCACCGACAACGGAAAGGAGGTCCTGAACCTGTACCGCTTTGCGGCGGACGAAGTGGACAAGATTTATTGGCAGCAGAATTTCGGTGACAAGGCCTCCCTCCTGGATGCCCTGACCGATCCTGCCGCCCGGCAGTACGCCGAGATCAACTACGGCCCCTGGGACCGGATCGACGGCAAGCCCTTCGTGAACGGGTACGGCGCCAAACCCGCCGGTGCCTGCTTCTATCCGGCGGACCTGACGGAGGCAGAGTTCTCCGCCTACCGGAATCCCGACAAGATGAGCCCCTATACGCTCATCGTCCGGGACGGAGATTCCCTGAAGACGGTCTGGTATCACGACGCCTACAAGGAGTCCATCGACAAGATCGTCGATTATCTGACGGCGGCGGCGGACATCACCATCAAGCCCAGTGTCCATGACTACCTCCTCAAGAAGGCCGAGGGTCTGAAGACCGACGACTACTACGCGAGCGACAAGGCCTGGCTGGAAATGACCGATAGCAAGATGGACCTCGTAATCGGCCCGAACGAGGCCGTGGACGACGCCCTGTACGGGGTCAAGAATTCCTATGGCGCCTATGTGCTCCTGAAAAACCTCAAGCGTACGGAAGAGCTCAATGCACTTTCCGCCCGTCTCCCCGAGTTCCAGCAGATGCTTCCCGGCGACCCGGCCCACCACCAGTTCGTTCCGGGCAGCGAGTCGGACATCTTCTCCTGCAACGTCATCTACTACGGCGGTTACACGAACGCCGGTTTCAAGGTAATCGCCATCAATTTCCCGTACGACGCGAAGGTCCAGGAAGAACTGGGCACCCGTACCATCCTGTTTGACAACATCATCCGCGAGAAGTTCAACCGGACCGTCTTCCCGGTGGGCATGACCCTTTTCGAGGGTGCCTACCAGGCCCATCTGGATGCCAGCGCCTTCTACTGGAACATCGTTTTCCGCGAGATTGCGAAGGGACTGGGCGTGAAGGAAACGGTCAATGGCAAGGGTACGGTGGCCGAAGCCCTCGGCAACGAAGCGCTTGTCTTCGAAAAGGCCAAGTCCAATGTGCTGGGTACCTGGCTCTGTGCCCAGGAAGTCTCCGCGCATCGCATCTCCGCCCTCATCCAGCGTGACGATGTCCTTGCCACCTTCATCGCCAATATCATCCGTTCCGCCCGCTTCGGCACGGCCGACCCGACGGGTGAGGCGAACATCGCCGTGTATAACTACCTGATGGAGAACGGTGCCATGACCCGCAAGGCCTCCGGCAAATACGCCATCGACTATGAGAAGACGATGGAATGCATCGAGACGCTCGGCGCCGAGATCCTCCGGATCCAGGCCCTCGGCGACATCGACGCCGCCCGTGCCTTCGTGAAGAAGTACTGCGTGGTAGGTCCCACCATCGAGGCCGACGTGGTTTCCCTCGGCCTGGAGAGCATCCCTGTGGACATCCGTTTCAAATATGAGAAATAAAATGAATCTATAATGGCAAGCAAGTTCAACTTCAAGTACTGTGTCGCCCTGCCGATCGTACTTCTCGTCACCATCTTTCTCTGGGCGGTCCCGGTGTCGTTCTTCGGCATCGAGGCCTTGACTGTCGTGCAGCAGCGCGTGATCGCCCTTTTCGTGTTCGCCGCCCTGATGTGGATCTTCGAGATCATCCCCAACTGGAGCACCTCGCTCCTGGTGATCGTCATTTCCCTCCTGACGGTATCCAACAAGGGCATCGGCCTGTTCTGTGATCCGCAGTACGGGACGCTGGTTCCTTATGCCCGTATCATGTCCTCCATGGCGGATCCGGTCGTGATGCTCTTCCTGGGCGGTTTCGTACTCGCCATCATGGCGGAGCGCTACGGTCTGGACGTCACCCTGGCCCGGGCCCTGCTGAAACTCTTCGGCACGAAGCCGGAAGTGGTCCTGCTGGGTTTCCTCCTGATGATTTCCGTCTTCTCGATGTTCATGTCCAATACGGCTACCGCCGCGATGATGCTCGCGCTCCTCACCCCGGTCCTTTCCAAGCTTCCGGCCGACGACAAGGGCAAGGTGGGCCTCGCCCTTTCCATCCCGGTCGCCGCGAACCTGGGCGGTATCGGTACGCCGATCGGCACGCCGCCGAATGCGACGGCGAAGGGTGCCCTGGAGCAGGCCGGCATCGACGTCTCCTTCGGTGAGTGGTGCGTGCACATGATCCCTTACGTCCTCATCATGATCCTGATCGCGTGGGTCTTCCTGCGCGTCTTCTTCCCGTTCAAGACCAAGAAGCTGGTCCTGGAAATCCCGGAGAGCAAGCAGAAGAAGGACTGGAGGCTGTATGTGGTCTGGGTCACCTTCATCGGCACGATCCTCCTTTGGGCTACGGAGCAGATCACCCATATCAACTCCAACATCGTCGCCCTGATCCCGCTGGGCGTGTTCACCGCTACGGGCCTGTTCGGCAAGGAAGAGATCAAGGAAATCAACTGGAACGTCCTCTGGCTTGTCGCGGGAGGATTCTGCCTCGGATACTGCCTGCAGGACACCGGTCTTGCGAAGGTGCTGATCCAGGCGATTCCGTTCGGCAGCATGAAGGTCTGGGTGGTCCTGGTGGTCGCCGGCCTGGTGTGCTACCTCCTCTCGAACTTCATCTCCAATTCCGCCACCGCCGCGCTGCTCATCCCGATCCTCATCGTGGTTGCGAACGGCATGGCCGATCCCGAGGCCGCCAACAACGCGCAGTTCCTCGCCATGGGCGGTACCAGCGCCATGATCATCTTCATTGCCGTGTGCGCCTCCATCGCGATGCTTTTCCCGATTTCCACGCCGCCGAATGCCATCGCCTCCGCGACCGGCATGGTGGAAACCAAGGATATGACCAAGGTCGGTCTCATCATCGGCTTCATCGGTTTCATCCTCGGCTACTTCTGGCTTACCAAGATTTTCCCGTTCTGATAATCTATACATGATTTTTTTATGAAAAAGACTCTCTTTTTATTGGCAGCCCTTTTGTCCACGGTCGGTTTTACCGTTTCCGCGCAGGAGAGCCAGGCGCCTCAATATGGCTATAAGGTGTCCGATTTCGTGAGCAAGCCCAAGGTGGGCGGCTACATCATCGGCGGCTACAAATACAGTGATCAGGAAGGTGCGCACGGCGGCCCGGGTTTCAACTGCCGGCTCATCCGTCTGTATGTGGACGGCAGCATCTTCAACGACTTCAAATACCGCATCCAGTTCCAGGCCAACGGTACGAGCCCCCATGTGAAGGACTTCTTCGTCGAGTGGGCGAAGTACAAGGAATTCTCCGTGAAGCTGGGCCAGTTCAAGCGCGCTTTCACCTTTGAGAATCCGATGAATCCCTGGGATGTGGGCGTGGGCGATTTCTCCTTCCTGGTCCAGAAGATGGCCGGTATGGGAGACCGTCTGGGCGAGGCCAACATGGGCGGTCGTGACCTGGGTGTCCAGATCCAGGGCGACCTGATCCCGATGGCGGATGACCAGTTCCGGCTGCTCCATTACCAGCTGGGCCTGTACAACGGTCAGGGTATCAATCTGGCCGATGCCAACAAAGCGAAGGACATCATCGGAACCATCCAGGTCCAGCCTGTCAAGGGCCTCTATATCGGCGCTTTCGGCTGGAAAGGCAACTGGGTGAATTCCGCCGGTGCGACCCTCAAGCGTGAACGTATCAGCGCCGGACTCAAATATGATGTCGATAACTGGACGCTCCGTGCCGAGTATGCCACGGCCGTGGCCGGTGAAATCGACCAGAGCGGTGCCGCCGATGCCTTCTATGTCACGGCCGGCATCCCCGCGACGGACTGGCTCAAGGTTTATCTCAAGTGGGACGAGTTCCGTGCCAAGGGCAATGCCGACAGCAGCCATGACATGTATTCCGCCTGCCTGAACTTCCGTCTCCACAAGAACCTGAACTTCCAGCTGGAGTACCGTCATCACAACAACAGACTCCTGGGCACGCCTCAGTTCAACGAACTTTGGTTCATGTCCTATATCCGTTTCTAACGGAAGTTCCGGACAAAAAATGAGCGCCATCCCTTGCGGGGTGGCGCTTTTCGTAATCCGTCGATTCCTACCTGACCCTCAGTCGTCTGCCGATCTGGAGGGTAGTGGTTTCCTTGATGCCGTTCAGGCGGCAGAGGGCGCGGACGCTGGTGCCGTTCTTCCGGGCGATCTTGCCGAGGGTGTCGCCGGAGCGGACCGTGTAGTACTTGCGGGCTTTCGCCTCTGCGGCGGCACGGGCGGCCGCTTCCTTCTTGGCCTGCTCTTCGGCGAGGAGGCGCTCTTCTTCATCCGTCCGGAAGATTTCATCCTCGTCGTCGATGCTCTGCACATAGCGGCTGTTGGGGTTGAAATACCAGCTGCGGAAGCGCAGGAGCCGGTGCCGCAGGGTGCCGGTCTCGAAGTCGATGAGCCAGTTCGGGTCGAAGGCGTATCCCTTGTAGCGGGTCTCGAAATGCAGGTGGGGTCCGGTGGAGCGGCCGGTGGAGCCGCCGAGGCCGATCACGTCGCCCGCGTTCACCCATTGTCCGGGCTCCACGTCCCGGCGGGACATGTGCCCATAGTAAGTCTCCAGGCCATTGGCATGGCGGATGATGACCAGGTTGCCGTATCCCCCCACATAGTCGGAGACGCGGACTTTACCGTCGAAGGTGGCATACACCGGCGTGCCGGTCGGGTAGGGAAGGTCGATGCCCTGGTGCCGGCGACCGTGCCGGTAGCCGAACTTGGAAGAAGGAGTGGTCTTGTTGGGACAGCAGTAAGAATCCAGCGTGTCCACGATCCAGAGCGAGAAGCGGTCCGGAAGGGGTTTCTCGTCGTGATAGGGATTGACGCTGCGGGTGTCCCAGTTCTCGGTGAAGACTTTGTCGTCGGCAAGGGCCTTGGGATCCTTGACGTAACGGAAAGTCCCGTTGCTATAGAGGACGACCTTGACCCCGGGGTTTTCGGTGTCCAGCGTGTCGGCATACGGGGTGCTGGTGCTCCGGGCGGAGGCGACGCTCATACGGCCGAAGTCATGGCGGAGCGAGTCCACATCGCGTTCCTCCTGGGCCAGGGCCGGGAAGAAGGGTGCCAGAAAGAGGGATATAAAAATGATCTTCTTGATTCTCATGTGATTACCGGGTTGCGCCGAATCGTGTTTTCAGCAGGTCATCTACTTCTGCGACCTTGCTTTGCAGCAGCGGGTCGGAGGTGGCTTCGCACAGGAAGCGCAGATAGGGTTCCGTGTTGGAGGCACGGATGTTCAGCCACCAGTCGGGGAATTCGATCCGGTAGCCATCGAAGTCCATGAAGGCCGTCGCCTTCTCCGCGGCCATGAAGTGCTCCTTCACGGCGTCCATGGCTCCTTGCTTGTCTTCCACGCGGTAGTTGATCTCGCCGGAGTTCTTGTACCGGGCGATCCGGCCGATGGCGTCGCTGACGGAGAGCCCTTCCTTCTTGAGCCGGGCGATGACGCGCAGGATCAGGATGGCAGCGAGAAGGCCGCTGTCGCTGTAGAAGAAGTCACGGAAATAATAGTGGCCGGCCAGTTCTCCGCCCCAGAGACCGTCGATTTCGCGGAGGCGCAGGGCGGCATTGGCGCGGCCCACCTTCCAGGTGTACATTTCGCAGCCCATGGGTTCGAGGTATTCGCCCACGGCCTTGGAAGACCGGATGTCCTGGATGACCAGCCCCTTCTCGCCCCGTTCTTCCACGAAGTAGTGGCCCAGGAGGGCGATCATGAGGTCAGGGGAGATGAAGGTGCCGTGCTCGTCCACGAACATGACGCGGTCCGCGTCGCCGTCGAAGATGACGCCCACGTCGGCCTTCGTCTTGACGACGAGTTCCTGCAGGGCGACGATGTTCTTGGCGACCAGGGGATTGGGCTCATGGTTGGGGAAGCGTCCGTCGATGGTGTCGAAGATATAGGCCGGGGCCGATCCGAAGATTTCCTTTGCGAAGAGGTTGGCCATGCCGTTGGACAGGTCGAAGGCGATCCTCAGGCCGCTCAGGTCGCTCTTGTAGCCCATGAGGAACTCCAGGTAGTCCTGGTGGATGCTCTTTTCATAGACGTGACCGGGAACGGCGGCCTTCGGGGTGGGCTTTCCGCCCTCGATCCATTCCTGGATGGTTCCCAGTCCGGTGGCGAGGCCCACCGGAAGGGCGTTCTCCCGGGAAACCTTCAGGCCGTTGTATTCGGCGGGGTTGTGCGAGGCCGTAATCTGGACGGAGGCCTTGAAGCCGTAGCGGGCCGTCCCGAAATACACGATCGGCGTCGTGGACAGGCCGATGTCATAGACATCCGCACCGGCGTCCGTGATCCCTTTCAGGAGGTATTCGTGGATTTCGTCCGAGGAAACGCGGCAGTCGCGTCCGACGAGGACCTTGTCGGCCCCCAGCAGTTCAGGAAGGAAATAGCCGACCTGATAGACGGTTTCCTTGTCGAAATCGACGCCATAGACGCCCCTGATATCATAAGCGTGGAATGCTCCCATGTCACTTGAGTTTGCTGTTGTAGTGCGGATGGACCTTCCCCTTGGCGATGTTCTGGAGCTTGCCGGAGATCATCTTCTTGCGGATGGGCGGGACATTGTCCGTGAACAGGTTCCCGTCCAGGTGCGACAGCTCGTGCTGGACCATCCGGGCGGCAAACTTGTCCAGGGTTTCGGTAACCTCCTGGAAGTCCTCGTTGTGGTAGCGGATCGTGATCTTCGCGGGGCGGACGACGTCGCAGTACAGGTTCGGGATGCTCAGGCACCCCTCCGAATAGGTGGTCTTCTCTTCGCTTTCCTCGAGGATCTCCGGGTTGATGATCACCCGCTTGAAGCCTTTCAGGTAGTCATAGACATCGGAAACGACATCGCCGTCCACGATGACGACACGCTGGCTCACGCCGATCTGGGGTGCGGCGAGTCCGCATCCGTCGGCCCGTTCCAGGGTATCCTTGAGGTCCTGGATGAGGGATTTGAGCGCTTCTTTCTTTTCCAGGTCGGCCGGCTCCGCTTTCTTGCGCAGCACTTCCGAGCCATATAGGTAAATAGGTTGTATCACGTCAGTAGGTTTCTGTTTATTTCTTTCTTCTTCCCGAAGTCTTCCGGGACCGGTTTTCCGGAACGGAATCAGGATTTACTGCAAAAGTCGCGCCCGAAGTGCGGTCCATGTATCCCTGCAGGATGATGGCCGCGCTGATGCGGTCCACGGATTTCTTGTCCCGGCGGTCCTTCGCCTTCATGCCGCCGTCGATCATCGCCCGGTGTGCGAGCACGGAGGTGAACCGCTCGTCCTCCAGGGTGACGGGGATGGCGGGGAAGGCCTTCTCCAGTTGTTTCAGGAACACGTCCACATCGGCCTGCGCCTCGGAAGGGGAGCCGTCCATGTTCACGGGATATCCCACGACAAAGCGTTCGATTGTCTCGTTTTGCGCATAATTTTTGAGATAATCTATTAACTTTGCAGAATCGACCGTTTCCAGGGCAGAGGCGAAGATGCGGAGCGGATCGCTCACGGCAAGGCCGGTGCGTCTGCGTCCGTAGTCGATCCCGATGAGTCTGTCCATAGGATGCAAAGATAACAATTTTTATGGCTAAAGACAATACGCCCCAGAAGGCTCGTAAATACCGCGTGGCTGTGACGGATGCCCTGTCGCACGAACGGCTCTGGTCCACCGTCCTGACCCGGCCCACCCTGGTCACCGCCCTGGTTTCGGGGGCCGTGGTCCTGCTGCTCCTCCTGTTCCTGCTCATCGCCTTTACGCCGATCAGGACCTTCATCCCGGGCTATCCGGACGCGCGGGCACGCCGTCAGGCCGTGCAGAACGCGATGCGCATCGACTCGCTGGAGACCCGGATCCTCCAGTGGGAACTGTACTCGGAGAATCTCAAGCGGGTGGTTTCCGGCGAAGATCCGCTCCTGCTGGACAGCCTGATCCTCCTCCAGTCTTCCTCCCACAGCGCCGTGGATGCCGCTTATCTGGCACGCCGCGATTCGCTTCTGCGCCTGCAGGTGGCGGAAGCGGAGCAGTTCGACGTCTCCGGCCCCCGGAGAGAGCTTCCCATCGAAGCCCGGGCTTTCTATACGCCGGTCAAGGGTGTCGTGTCCGAGGGCTTCGAGCGCTCCCTGCATCCTTACCTGGATATCACCGCGCCGAGCGGAACGGCCGTCATGTCCGTCCTGGACGGGACCGTCGTCTTTGCCGGCTGGGACGAGGTGGCCGGCTATACTGTGGCCGTCCAGCACCGCGGGGACATCCTCTCGGTGTACAAGCATAATGAAAAACTCCTCAAGAAGGCCGGGGATGCGGTCAAGGCGGGAACGCCGCTCGCACTCACGGGATCTTCCCGTTCCCTGACGAAGGGCGACCACCTGCGTTTCGAACTCTGGTATGAGGGAGAGGCGGTGGACCCGGCGGCCTATATCAGTTTCTGACCCATGGAAAAAAGGAATATCGCCATCCTGGGTTCCACCGGATCCATCGGTACCCAGACCCTGGACGTCGTCCGGCAGCATCCGGACCGTTTCGACGTGTTTATGATTTCGGCGGGAAGCAATGCGGCCCGCCTGGTCGAACAGGCGCGCGCCTTTCAGGTGAAGCATGCCGTCATCTGTGACGCGGAAAAGTATCCCGAAGTCCGGGAGGCCCTGGCCGGAACGCCCACGCAGGTCCACTGCGGCATCGAGGCGGCCTGCGGCCTGGTGGCGGAAAAGGAGGTGGACATCGTCGTTGCGTCGATGGTGGGTTTCAGCGGCCTGCGGCCTACGCTGTCCGCCATCCGTTCCGGCAAGACCATCGCCCTGGCCAACAAGGAGACGCTGGTGGCGGCGGGTTATGTCGTGATGAGCGAGTCCCGTCGCTGCGGGGCACCCATCCTTCCCGTGGACTCGGAGCATTCCGCCATCTTCCAGTGCCTGGCCGCGGCGCAGGGGAATCCGCTGGAGCGGATCCACCTGACCGCTTCGGGCGGACCTTTCCGCACCTGGTCCCGGGAGCAGATCGAGGTGGCGGGGAAGGACCTCGCCCTCCGGCACCCCAACTGGAACATGGGCGCGAAGATCACCATCGATTCCGCTACGATGATGAACAAAGGGTTCGAGGTCATCGAAGCCAAGTGGCTCTTCGACGTGGAGCCGGAGCGCATCCATGTGGTGGTCCATCCCGAATCGGTGATCCATTCCATGGTGGAGTTCCGGGACGGAGCCGTCATCGCCCAGCTGGGCTGTCCCGACATGCGGGAGCCCATCGCCCTGGCCCTGGCTTATCCCGAGCGTTTGCCGCTCAATAACAAGAAGCTGGATTTCAGCGCCTTGGAGCGGATGACTTTCTTCGATCCGGACATGGACAAGTTCCCTTGCCTGCAACTGGCGTTCGACGCCATCGGCCGGGGCGGGAACATTCCCTGCGCCCTCAATGCGGCCAATGAGGCGGCCGTCGCAGGGTACCTGGAGGACCGCATCGGCTTCTATGACATCGCCGCCGTCGCAGCGGAAACGCTGTCCCGCACGGAATTTGTAGCAGAGCCGACGCTGGAGGACATCTTCATCACGAACGATGCCGCCTATGCCCATGCCCGCAGCCTGATATGGTAGCTCTCATCAAGACGCTCCAGGTGATCCTGGCCCTTTCCGTGCTCATCCTCATCCATGAGCTCGGGCATTTCACGTTTGCCAAGCTGTTCCATATCCGTGTGGAAAAATTCTTCCTGTTCTTCGACGTGGGCGGGGTGAAGCTCTTCTCCACCCGGCGGGGCTGGTTTGCGAAGCTCTTCCCGAAAGCGAAAGAATGGGAGACCGAGTACGGGATCGGCTGGCTGCCCCTCGGCGGCTACTGCAAGATCGCCGGCATGATCGACGAATCCCTGGACACGGAATCCATGAAGCAGGAACCCCAGCCCTGGGAGTTCCGGACGCACAATCCCTGGCAGCGCCTCCTGGTGATGTCCGGCGGTGTCCTGTACAATTTCCTCTTCGCCATCCTCGCCTATGTCATCATCCTGGACATCTGGGGGAGCGCTTATGTGAAAAACGAGGGCAATGCCGTGTATGTCAATGAACTGGCCTACGAGATGGGATTCCGTAACGGCGACCGGATCCTCCGGCTGGACGACTATGTCCCCGAGGATTTCGGAATGCTCCAGGTGGACCTGGCGCGGCGGGATGTCCGCAAGGCCACGGTGCTTCGCGGGGCGGATACCCTGGACATCTATATCGACCAGTCCCGGATCGGGGACGTGCTCAATACCCCGGGCATGTTCGACCTCGCGGTCCCTTTCGTCGTGGATACCATCCTGGCGGGGACGCCCAATGAAGGGCGCCTCGTGCGGGGGGACCGGGTCCTGACCGTGGACGGCAGGCCGGTGGAGTACCTGCAGGACGCCCGGTCGATTTTCGCGGAACATGCCGGGGGAGAGGTTTCCGTCTCCCTGCTGCGCGGGGCCGACACGCTCCAGGTTCCGCTTCAGGTGGATACCATCGGAAGGGTCGGGGTTTACACCGTGTCTCCGGGTTATGAATATAAGGAGTACTCGTTCCTGGAGGCCATCCCGGCCGGCGTGAAGATGACTTTCTCCACGATCGGCGGCTATTTGCAGGACCTCAAGCTCGTCGTTACGCCCCGGACGGAGGCGTACAAGTCCGTGGGCAGTTTCATCGCCATCGGCCAGGTGTTCCCGGCCGAGTGGAACTGGTACCGCTTCGTGACGCTGCTGGCGCTGCTCTCCATCATGCTGGGCGTGATGAATCTCCTGCCGGTCCCGGCGCTGGACGGCGGGCATATCGTCATCTGCCTGTATGAGATCGTCACGGGACGCAAGCCCAGCGACAAGTTTATCCTGGGCGCCCAGATGGTGGGCATGTTCCTGCTCCTGATGCTCATGTTCCTCGCCTTCGGCAACGATATCGGAAGACTGATCAGATAATCCATTCGCCATATGAAACATTTCGGAAAGATATTCGCCTTCGTGGCGCTCGTGCTCGTCCTTGCCGGCTGCAAGGGGAAGAACCGGGGACCGCTCCTCCCGAACGTGAGCGGCAAGGCCGGCGAGATCGTCGTCGTGATCGACAAGGACAATTGGGAAGGGAACATCGGCACGGCCATCCGCGACTGCCTGGCCGGCGACTGCCCGTACCTGGCGCAGCGGGAGCCCCTCTTCACCCTGGCCAACGTCCCTCCGGGCAGTTTCAACAACATGTTCAGGATGCACCGGAACATCCTGATCCTGAACATCAACCCCCAGAATCAGCAGACGGGGATGATGTACAAGCGGGACCAGTGGGCCCGGCCTCAGAGCGTGGCGCAGGTCAACGCTTTCGACGAGGAGGGGGCGCTGGAGATCCTCGCCGGCGCGGCGGAACAGCTGCCCGAGTTCTTCGAGGCGGCGGAGCGCGACCGCATCATCGCGAATTCCATCCTGTATGAGGAGCTGACGCTCCGGGATCCCGTGGAGAAGATCACGGGCGGCATCCTGCATTTCTCCTCGGGATACAAGCTCAAGAAAGTGACCGACGATTTCTTCTGGGCGGCCGATGAAAAGCAGTACACCAACCAGGTGGTGATGGCTTACCGCTATCCCGTGCCGGAGAATCCCTTCGACGTGGAAAACATCATCGCCAAGCGCAACGAGGTGATGAAGGCCAATGTCCCCGGCATGTTCGACGGTACCTACATGACTACGTCCACGGCCATCCAGCCCACCACCCGCAGCCTGAAGTACCACGGCATCGATTTCGTGGAGACGCGCGGCTTCTGGGAGGTGCAGGGAGACTACATGGGCGGTCCTTTCGTTTCCCACTCCTTCTACAGCCCGGACGGGAAGGACATCATCGTCCTGGAGGCTTTCGTCTTCGCTCCCCGGTACGATAAACGCCAGTATCTCCGCCAAGTTGAGTCCATCTTGTACTCCTTTGAGTGGAAAAATGAAAAATAATTTTGCGTTCCCGGAAATTATTCTTACCTTCCCGTGTTTGACACTTAGGATTTACTGATTTGCCGATAATAAGAGGCCACAGACCGCTGTATGGGCGATTTGTGGCTTTTTGATTTTTTCTGACTCTGTAATACATAAGCCGAGTTCCGCCTGCG
>Ga0256405_10001201_pt1 | contig 73456 bp, 58 predicted proteins | sample RumenRJG_02DNA_FD_189096 | JGI IMG/M metagenome (GOLD analysis project Ga0256405, IMG submission 189096) | Bovine rumen microbial communities from Lethbridge, Alberta, Canada - RJG_02 | ecosystem: Host-associated > Mammals > Digestive system > Stomach > Rumen | place: Canada: Alberta...
TCAGACATTCGATGAATTCTTCTGGGAAACCGGGTGCATTGACATCCCTCATTATTGCGTTTGCAAGGTTCAGTGAGGATCCTGACCTTTCTTTCACAAGATCTCCGGTTAGCGTCCTGAAATACTCATTGACTCTTTCTATTCCTTCTCCTTCAAAGCCGAGCATCTTGGACAGGCTTGCCTGGTCTTCCATGAGGTTGCCGAGCATGCCGCAGACAAACTGTACGCTCAAGGGGCTAAGGAACATATTGTCAACATCGTAAGACACCTTGGAACCCGGGGTCTCGAAAACCGAACGACTGTAGGCTTTCTCAAAGAACCTGAAAGTGAAGTCATTGCCGGGGGCGATGTTCTTCATCTGTTCCTCATTCAATGAAAGCCTGGTCTCCGGAAGCTGCACTGGGGCGGGATCTTCAACCTTGGTTTCCTCCTCCGGAGCTACCACCTCAACGACTTCTTCCTTATTATTCTCAACAGGGACAATCAGCTCTTCCGCCTGCTTCTCGCAGGAAAAAGTCAGCAGCGCAGCAGCCGCCACAACCATCAGACTGGTTATTAGGTTTAAAGTTTTCATAAATATGTGGGTTAAAATAACATTTCTATTTATCTAAATCCATATAATCCAAAACCTTGCATGGATTATAAAAAAAGATTTTAACAAGGAAAAAGGGCGCCTGGTACACATGCGATTGATTATTAGGTATTTAAATAATTAGACGGTACTGATTTAGCAACCGTCTAATATTATTATCTATTGAATATCTGTCACTTCCATAACAGACCATCCAGCCACGAGGGGCGATGTGTGCAAGAACGGCCGGCTATCAGGAAGGTCTTCTATCGCAGGTACCCTTTGATGTTGTCCTTGACGGTGGACCAGCGGTAATAGGGTCCTTCGACTGGATCGAGGCCGCGGAGAAGGGTTTCTTTCTCGTTGAACAGGAACTTGACCAGGACATCACCCTTCCGGTTGCGGTAGAAAACCATCTGAAGATTCACGGCAAAAGGAACGTTGAAAGGTGCGAACCAGTTTGACCTGGCCTCTTCCGCAGTCATCCTGTCGCCTACTCCTTCGAGACCAAGATAGGAGACAAGAGCCAGGGCGGGATAGTCATGTCCGAAACGAAGGTCTGCGGCCAGTTTGCCGCTGGCTATAGCTTCGTCGGCCTTGGTCACGATGTCATTCACCAGGGGCTCAGAAAGCGGCATGCGAAGGTGACCGAGTTCCTTGGAGTTGCACTGGCCGAGATAAAGGTAGACGTTGGAAAGCTCGAACCATTTGTAGATCGCATCAAAAGGCAGGAAACGAAGAATGGGCTTCATCTCGAAAGCATCTGTGACGACTCCTGCCTCGAAGATGTACCTCTCGAACCTCTCGACATTCTTCACATGTTTCTTGGCAGCGACCGGATCATTGAACAAGAGGTTCATTACCTGGACTGTGTCAGGACGGTAGGTGGCATCGATGGAATCCCTGATCCTGCGGACTTCCTTCCAGACTTCTTCTGTAGGATCATTGCTGATGTATTTCTGGTAGGTCTCGCCGCAGTCCCAGCTGATGTCCATTTTCGGATCCAGGGCTTTAAGGTTGCCCGTGAATGCTGTCATGCTGACGATGCAGCGGGGAACTATGCTGGAGATGGCACGGACCGAGGTCCCTTTTCTTTTGAATACCTTCTTGTAACGGGCATACATCCTGCCTGCTATCTTGGAATGTTCTTCGCAGCCCATCCGTGTCAGGCGGCCGTTCATCCCGTTATGAGTGGCGTTGACCAGGATCACTTCATTAAGGAGAGAGTCTCCTGAAGCTGTCAGCAGACCGTCTTCCTTAGCAGCCTTCAAGATGTCAATCAAGGCATTGTACTGGGCCTCTCCCCAGTTCGAACGGGCCCCATGGCGACCGTAGTGGCTGATGTAGAAAGGCTTATAACCTTTAGGCGCCTTTGTGTCATGAATAGGATTCCATTCGTAGCAATGGGTGTTGTTTCCCGCGCGGGCTATGTTCTCCTTCAGGAGCCTTGCGAACTCCGGATTCTGGAACTGGACATTAGATTCTTGACCATAAACCAAGGCCGAAACCAAGAGGGCAAAAATGATTATCGAACGCTTCATCTGTTAGTATTTTTAAGAAAGACAAAAATAATCAAATAGCCCGTTTTTCACAACGGACTCATTATCAGTTAAATATATAAAACGCATAGATTAATTGTCTATGCGTTTTTGGCAAGTGATTGACTATCTGGTTATTCTGAAAAACAGCAGAAGAAGCGTCTTCTCCCTCCAAAGGCCTATTCATTTTGCACAAAAAACGATACCTTTGCAAGCAGATGAATACTCATTTCGAAGGATGCAGTTTCAGGCCGGAGATTCCGGATGGGTGCGATCTGAAAAAGGACCGCATCCTGCTGCATTGCTGCTGTGGACCTTGTTCGACCGCCATCCTTGAATGGATGGTCGAAGAAGGACTTCGTCCTGGTCTGTTCTTCAGCAACTCGAACATCGTTCCTTTTGATGAATATGTCAAACGCCGCGACGAGCTTGTCCGCTACGCAGCCACTTTCGGCCTGGAAGTCGCGGATGATGAATATGACCACAGCGCCTGGCTGGAGTTTGTCCGGTCACGCTGCGGGTCGACAGAGGTTCTGACTGGCCCGGAACGCGGTCCACGTTGTCTCGCCTGCTTCGAGTTCCGCCTCAGGCGCGCTGCAGAGTACGCCGTCTTGCATGGCTACAGCATTTTGACCACCACCCTCGCATCCTCCCGTTGGAAGGTTCTGTCCCAAGTCGATGAAGCCGGCCGCAATGCGGTTCTTGCTCTTTCTGAAGAGGGTTTACCCTCTTCCGGAAAACAAAAGACAAACAACCTGTTCTGGTGGGGACAAAACTGGAGAAAGGGAGGACTGCAAGAGCGCAGGAACCTCCTGATCAAGTCCTGCGCCCTCTACAACCAAACCTGGTGCGGCTGCGAATTCAGTATGAAATTAAGATAGATTTTTATACCTTTGGAATTAAGAAATACAAAGAACTATGAAACTTACAAAAACAATGATTGAAGACCTTCCTCGCCTTACCGAGGAAGAAAAACGCTCATTTTATCATGACGGAGAATTCAAGAAAGTCATGACAGAAAGATTGAACGATGCTTTTGACAGGATTGAGGAGGAGAGCTATGGTGTGCATCAAAATTCCTGCGAATTCGCCAGCAGAGGATAAGATCCTGTCGTACTACACGACATTGTATTCAGACTACATCGAAGAGTGCAGGCTCTTGGGAAAGAATCCTTCCTATTCCAAGGAAAAGTCGATCAGAAACATCCAGAAGGCCTTAGATGTCGATGGTGCAGAGATTCACGAAAGACTGATAAGGCCTCATCCTTTATATGATCCTTGGAGAGAAAAAGGATGGCTGGAGCTTTCTTTTTATTCCTGGCACTTTGCAATCATAATGGAAAATTCGCCCTATGATACTCATAATGAGACAAGGGCGAATAGTATCTTGAAATATGTAAAAACTATATTTCTCCGGCCTCGGCGAAGCGGGCGGCAGCATTGAGGAAATGAGTCGTTATCCAGAAGACCGTCCAGTGCTCCGAATAGCCTCCACGCAATTTGTGGACATTGGACATGTCACCCTGCTGCGCGAAATTGGTGTGCTGCAGCTGCTCTCCCTGGCTACCATAAGCATCAGTCAACTGGAAACATGTGCGGAACATAACCTTAGAAAGTTTAACGAGCCTGTCATCACCAAGGTAACGTCCCATCTTGCACACTTCAGGAGCAAAAAGGACTCCGTAGACATCTATGTGCTGGTTCTGTGCTGAAACTACGGTCCATCCGGTAGTTTTGAAATTGTGGTCTGCCATCCTTCCGGCCGGTAGCGGAATGTCCCAGACCACGACATAGCTCAGGCATACGTCCATCGCATGCTTCGCCCAATCAAGGTATTTCTTGTCAGCGAATCTCTCATAGCACTCAAGGAAGCCTTGGAAAGCAGCCCAGGCTCCCTCCTTGTCTTCGCAAGTTGCGTCAAGAGTCCCTCCCCAGTAACAGCCGTCCATCTCCAGATGCCGCGATGCAAACTCCCCTGCCGCCTTCTCTGCAGCCTGACGGTAGCGCTTAACTCCGAACAAGTCATAAGAAATCGCCAACGGGGCGATGAAAAAGCCCTCGGCTGTGGATTTAGGATTCCACTCCTTTGAAAGGATCCGTGCCGCAACCCCATCGCAGGCCTTGCGAAGGAACTTCTCCCATCTCGAGGTATCATATTCCTTGGTCTTCCTTGCAGTCTCTATAGCCTTGGCGAAATTGTACATTGCCTGCCCGCAGGAAACGGGATCCCCCTGGTCCCACTCGCCGGTGAAGAAATTGTAGCGGACAGCGAAAAGCCCATCCTCCAGAAACTTGCATCCTGTCAGGAAATCAAGGCTCCTCTGTACCTTGTCATGAATGGAAGGGTCTCCCAGCCGGGATGAAAGGACCTGTAAGGCATAGCCAGGGGAATCTGCCTGACCGCACCAGCCCATCACTATATCCTTCCTGGAATACCTTGAATCATACATGTCGAATCCCGCCGCCAAATCATTTTCCATCCAGCGGGATAGGGCGAAACGGTACTTGGTGTCCACTATCTCCTTGAAGGTCGGGAACCTTTCCGCGTCGTAAGGTTTGTAAAGGTCAAGGGAAGTATAAACGGGTCTCTGGAAGCCAGTCCCGGGACGGTCTATCGCATAAAGATCGATAAGGTATTCCTTTTCAATCACCCTGCCGGGCTCCATATCGATGAATGTGTCCGAATACCTCATCGACGTCCGCTGGCGCGCCTTGGCCACACTTCTTTGGCCATTGTAACCTATAGGACCTGAATACATTACTATTTCTGTACATCCTTCCCTTGCCTCGGTCCCGAGCGACCACCACTGGTCGTCAAGAACGGCTCCACGGACCGGGGACGGCGTGGTGTGCACTGCAACGGCCCGAAGGGTTGAAGGATTCTCGAGCATCACGAAAGGCATCGGATAGCGATGGTCTTCGAAGATGGCAAACTCCCCTGGAGTTCCTGTCCAGGTGGCTATCAGCTTGGGATTGACCGAAGCCCCGTTCTTGTTGCCGTAGTAAACTATTCCCGGAGCAAAGAGCGAGAGACCGTTACCCTTTTCCTGGAGGCGCACGGAAAGAGTGACATTGCGGAGCGTGTCTTTTCCTGTCCACTCAAACCTCCTCACACACCGCACGAGACCTTCTTCGGTCTGTGAATATGAATCCGTCAACTCAAGGTCTCCCTGCTCGAAAGACGCCGTTCCTCTAAGGATGGTCCATGCCCCGGTTTTCTCGACCTTGGATGCCTTTACATGTGTCCAGTCCGTCATCCAATCATCCTTCCAGCCGGACGCAATCGACCACAGGCCTTCCTTGGGTGTACACAGGACATCTTTCCCGTCTGTGAAAACCACGCCTCCGTCTTCAACCGAAAATCTCGTCTGGGCATAAGAATCCCATGTTGGCGACACCGATACCATCAGCACCGCCAACGATGCAAGCAACCATTTTCTCACCTTGTCCGGATTATTTAAACCACTCGGTAACGTGGTTCTTTGCCCAAAGGAAATAGACAGCAAGACCGATCCAGCTGGTGATAAGGACGAGCACCGAGCAGATGATCTTTCCGACGATGGACATAGGTTTCTTGAAAATGTCGAGCACTGCAAGGATCGACAGGACAATACCGACGATGTAGACTATTGTTGAAATCATAATGTGAGTGTATTTCTTACAAGATAAGTATTATTTTCCGATCTTTGTACTACCAAACCCCTCTATCAAATGAAAAAGTCCCTGTTTATCCTGATGACTCTTCTCTGCCTTGCCGCATGCAAGCAGGAGAAGGAGAAGAAAGCTGTCTACATCATTATCGACGGAGTCCCTGCTGACATGATAGAAAGACTTGATCTGCCCGCCATCAAGGAGATCTCCGGCGTCGGTGCATACGGAAGAAGCTATGTAGGAGGTACCGTTGGACGCTACGACCAAACCCCTACGATCTCGGCCGTTGGCTACACCGACCTGCTCACATCTACATGGGTAAACAAGCATAACGTCCCCGGCAACAGCAATCTGGAGCCAAATTACAACTATTGGACTCTTTTCAGGATAGCGAAGGAACAGAAGAAGGATTTCAAGACAGGAATTTTTTCCAGCTGGATTGACAACAGGACCGTTCTTATCGGTGAAGGAAAGCCTGAGACCGGGAACCTGCAGATAGACTATGTCTGCGATGGGTACGAGCTGGACACCGTAGCCTTCCCCCACAAAGAATATGATCTCCACATCCTCGACATAGACGAGCATGTCTCGAAGGAGGCGGCTAAATGCATCAAGGAGAACGCTCCGGACCTGAGCTGGGTCTACCTCTGGTACACGGACGATGCAGGTCACACCTTCGGCAACGGAGAGACTTTCGACGAAGCGGTAAGAAGGGCAGACAAACAGATCGAGAGGGTCTGGGATGCTGTAAAGTACCGCGAGAAGAATTTTGATGAGGACTGGATGATAGTGGTAACCACCGACCACGGACGGGACTTCATGGGTTATGGTCACGGTAAACAGTCTGAAAGGGAGAGAATTACATGGGTGGCTACAAACCAGAAAGTCAACGAAAGGATGAAGAGCGGCAAATCTGCAATTACGGACATAGCACCTTCAATCTGCCGTTTCATGGGATTCGAGGTCCCCAGGGACATCCTTTGGGAACAGGACGGAATGCCTTTCATAGGCAAGGTCGATATCATGGAGATGGATATCCTGCCGTACGACAACTATGTAGACCTGAAATGGGAATGCATCAATCCCAAGGCCGCGGTAAATGTCTGGGCAGCAGCAAGCAACAACTTCAAGGAAGGAGGCAAGGACGAGTGGATAAACGTTGGATCGACGTCAGCCGGGAAGGAGTCCTTCAGGGTGGATCTCAAGAGCCTGCCCGAGTCGAAGTTCTATAAGTTCGTCCTGGAGACTCCCAATAACCACCTGAACCGCTGGTACTCTGTCACAAAAGAGAAATACACAAATTTCAAGCTTCCTGTCGCAGCTTCGTTCCGGCAAGGATGGGCGGATGACGTGAGGACCGGACTTGACGACTTTATTGCAACTTACGGATCCTCAGGCAGCAAGCCTGCAGAAAACCCTTATGTCGTTTTCGATTTCGACAACACCACGAGCATCTTCGACATCCAGTACCAGATGGTTCCCTTCCAGCCCATGATGATGGCCTTCGAGATAGAACCGCAGGATATGCGTTCTCTGCTCATGGAAGACCTGACTAAGCCGGAAGCCTATTCAGAGCTGATCGAAGACATCTGCTGGGACTACCGGTCCCTATGGAACAAGTTCGGACCATTTTCAGCATCTGGTATGGCTCCTTCTGACACAGCTGCCCTTCACAAGGATCCGGAATGGCTGGATTTTGCGACAAAGATGTACAACATGTACAACCTGGTCTACGAAGTGGAACCGAATGAAGTCTGCATATCCTGGTTGACTTCTTGGTTCCATGGAATGACTAATGAAGAGATTTATGCCTTGTCAAAGGCATCCCATGAAACATTCAAGGATGTAGAAACATCAACGGTGACCTGGGGAGGCGAAAGACCTTGCTCATGGACCAGCGGAATCTCCGTAACGGAAGAGGTGAGAGATCTCTGGAAGTCGTTGAAGAATAATGGAATAGATGTTTGGGTCTGCTCCGGCTCCCAACTAGAACAAGTGAGGGCGGCAGTCGATGTGTTCGGCCTTCATGAATATTGTACAGGAATACTTGCCGTCCCGACAAAATACGATCCTTCCACGGCTGGTTACCTGGCTCTTCCGGGAGGACGCTGGCAAAGGGACACTGTTGAAATGAACAGCTTCACATGGTCTTATGGCAAGGTCAAAGCTATCAACAACGCCCTAGTCACACGCTACGGTCATGGACCGGACGCCGGATTCATGGACAGCGGCGGGGACTTCCATTTCTGTACGGAATATTCCTCCCTCAAGCTTGTCGTCTGTTTCAACACAGCCAACAAGGATGAGCGCGACGGAGCGGGTCTCGTGGCGGAAACTGCCCTTTATGAAAGGGATGTGCTTGGTTATAACCTCAAAAAGGCCAATAAAGCCGGGGACACCTTCTACGTACTCCAAGGAAGAAATGAAAACGGGTTACGCACCCTGATCCCATCAAATGGAACGATCAAATACGGGACATCGGAAGAACGTCTATTCAAGAGCGAGGCCAACATTACCTTCCTTGATTCCCTTAAAAAGGCTAAGCCATCTGTCAAAGAGATCTTTGACAAGAACGCCCTTGGAAGCATAGAAGGCTTCACAGGCTACCACTCACGCTAAGCAAGCAAGCCGGAGATGAAGATGGCCGCTATAGTGAGCGGTGCGATGTACTTGATCAGGAAATAAACGACAGGGAAAATCCTCGAATTGGTCTTGAGGGTACCTCCGTTCGTGAGTTCGTCACGGACTGCAGCCTTATCCATCTTCCATCCGACGAAGATGCTGAACATAAGGGCTCCAAGAGTCATCAGCCAGTTGGAACACAGCTTGTCACAGAAATTGAAGATCGTGTTGCCAAGCAGCTTGAAACCAGACAGGGTACCGAAGGAAAGTGAACATAATACTCCCAGAACCAGGGTCAGGAAGAATATCCCAACTGTGGCCTTACCCCTTGAAACACCCTTTTCTTCAACCATGTAGGCTACTCCGACTTCCATCATGGAGATGGAAGAAGTCAAGGCGGCGACGAGTATCGTCAGGAAGAATAGAATAGCCACAGCCGCGCTGAGGAACTGTCCCCCGGCTCCCATCTTGGCAAAGATGTAAGGCAGAGTCTCGAAGACAAGTCCGGGTCCTGAGCTGGGTGCTATGCCCGCAGCAAACACTGCCGGCATGACGGCGAAACCTGCCAGGATGGCAAACAGCATGTCAAACAGCGCAGTACCTGTCCCAGAGACCAGGATGTTCTCTTCCTTGCTGACATAGGAAGAATAAATCAGCATAGTGCCGACACCTAATGACAGGGAGAAGAAACTTTGTCCCAGGGCTGCAGAAAAAGCGTCCGAGGAAAGTTTGGAAAAGTCCGGTTTGACCAGATAACGGACTCCTTCCATCGCTCCCGGCAGGGTAACTGAATAAACTGCGATTATCACGATCAGTACGAAAAGGACAGGCATGGAAATCTTGCTGAACTTCTCGATACCCCTCTTCACACCTGAGAATACGATCAGGGCGGTAAGTCCAAGGAAAATCAAAAGACAAACAAGAGGACCCCAGACCGAAGACGAGAAAGAGGCAAACATTCCGGTCACTTCATCTGCTTTTTCCGGTCTGAATTGAAGGGCGCAGGCCTTGATAAGATAGGCAAAGGACCAACCTCCTACCACGCTGTAATAGGAAAGGATGATGAGCGGGGAAACGATGGTCAGCAGACCAAGCCATTTCCAATGTGTGCCTGGAGCCAGGGTACTCATGGCTCCGAAGGTGTTCTGGTGCGTCCTGCGGCCTATTATGGATTCTGAAAGCAAGATCGGCAGCGATAGAAGGAAGCTGCAGACGATGTATACAAGGATGAATGCCGCTCCGCCATATTCACCTACGATGAAGGGGAAGCGCCAGATATTGCCAAGCCCTATTGCAGATCCGGCCATAGCCATGATCACGGCCGCCCGGCTGCCAAAATTTTCCCGGTTTGTCATAACACTAGATTGGTGATGAAAATGGTGATTACTGTTATCGGGGCCACGTAACGGACTAGGAAGTAGAAGATTCCAAAGACTTTGCGGTTGATTGTACCGCTGTTGGTCAATTCATCGCGGACATCCTCCTTCTTCATCTTCCAACCCACGAAGAGGACGACAAGAAGGACTCCTGCTGTCAGCAAGAAGTTGGAGGAGAAGGCATCCACCTTCCCGAAGACCTCAACCGAGAACACGCTGGCAAGACCTAGCAACCAGGTGACGGCAAAGACCACAAGACAGGCAACCGACCTCTTGAAATGCCTTTCCTCGACCAGGTAAGCCACACCGACCTCGATAAGGGAAATGCTCGATGTCATGGCAGCCACGATCACTGAGAAGAAGAACAGGGATGCTACGCAGGTAGCGACCAGAGGGGAAGAGGCGCCCATGCTGGAAAAGACATGAGGCAAGGTCTGGAAGACCAGGCCGGGACCGCTGCTCGGGGCTATTCCTGCAGAAAAGACAGCCGGCATGATGGCGAATCCTGCAAGGACGGAGAAGATCAAGGCAGCAACGACGGTACCGACTCCCGAAGCTACCAGGTTCTCATCCTTGTGGACGTACGAGGAATATGTTATGACAATCCCCATTCCGAGGGACATCGCATAGAAGCTCTGACCCAGGGCAAAGGCGAAGGTCCTTCCCGTAAGCTTGGAAAAATCAGGCTTGATGAGATATTCCACCCCCTTGTCAGCCCCTGGCATATTCAATGAATAAACCATGATGAGCACGATCAGGACGAAAAGCAGGGGAATGGAAATCTTGTTGAACTTTTCAATCCCACCCTTTATTCCGAACGCTACGATTATGCACGAAAGCCCAAGGAATATGGTGTTGAAAAGGAGCGGAGTCCATCCGGCAGGACGGAACTCGCCGAAATCAAGGGACAGGGATTTCACGAAGTATTCTATCGACCATCCCCCGACGATGCTGTAGTATGATACAATTATCGTAGGGGTGATTACGCTCAAGTAGCCCAGGATCGTCCAGAAACTTTTGGGAGCCAATTTGTTCATGGCCCCTATGGCATTGGAGTGAGTCCTGCGGCCGACCAGAGCCTCGGACAGGAATATCGGGAAAGAAAGGATAAAAGAGCACAGGATGAACACCAGGATGAAGGCTGCTCCGCCATATTCCCCAACCATGTAGGGGAACCGCCAGATGTTGCCAAGCCCGATCGCCGATCCGGCCATAGCCATGATCACGGCAGCCCTGCTGCCGAAATGTTCCCTTTTTGCCGCCATTTGTCAGTTCATCAATATACTTTTCGCTTCAATCAGGCAGATTCTTCGCTTCGCTCAGAATGACAGGGGGTCCTTCTGGTGTAGATGGTGAATTCGTAGCCGTAACCGGTTTCTGGATCGATAGCTACCGGGGTAGTAGATTCGACTTTCCAGATCGCAGGATCGATTACCGGGAAGAATGTGTCGGCATCCTCGATGGTTGCATGGACATGGGTTATGTAAAGCTTGTCGGCTGTGGGGAGCGCCTGACGGTAAGTTTCTCCCCCGCCCATTACGAACACCTTTCCGGATGCAGGTTCATCGATCATTCCATACGCCTCCTCAAGGCTTCCGGCCACCTTGACACCTTCCGGTTTGTCAGGCCAGGGGAAGATCGAGATGACCACGTTGTCCCTTTTGGGAAGAGGTTTGCCTCCTATCGACTGGAATGTCATCCATCCCATCACGACGGGGCTTCCGGTCGTGGTCTGACGAAAATACTTCATGTCTTCGGCAATATGCCACAAAAGGGCATTGGCCTTGCCGATGGCGCGGTTGTCGGCTATTGCGACTATTATGCATTTTTCCATATTATAGATTCTTCACTGCGTTCAGAATGACATGGGGTTAAACGGCGACCGGGGCCTTGATGGCTGGCCAGGGGTCATAACCTTCAAGGGTAAAGTCTTCGTACTTGAAATCGAAGACACTTTTCACTTCTGGATTGAGGATCATTCTCGGAAGAGGGCGAGGCTCCCTGGAGAGCTGTTCGCGGACCTGGTCGAAGTGATTGAGATAGATGTGGGTGTCCCCTGTGGTGTGGATGAACTCTCCCGGTTTCAGCCCGCAATCCTGGGCAATCATCATAGTCAGGAGGGCATAGGATGCGATGTTGAACGGAACTCCGAGGAAGGTATCTGCGCTTCTCTGGTAGAGCTGGCATGAAAGCTTTCCGTCGGCAACATAGAACTGGAAGAGGCAATGGCAGGGTGGAAGGGCCATCTTGTCAACCTCTCCTGGATTCCATGCACACACAAGCATACGGCGGGAATCTGGATTGTTCCTGATGGTTTCGACCACCTGCTTCAGCTGGTCTATCGATCGACCGTCCGGAGCAGGCCAGGAACGCCACTGGTGGCCGTAGACAGGACCGAGGTCACCGTTCTCGTCCGCCCATTCGTCCCAGATCGAGACACCATGGTCCTTAAGGTACTTGATGTTCGTATCTCCGGAAATAAACCAAAGCAGCTCGTAGATTATGGACTTGAGGTGGACCTTCTTCGTGGTCAGGAGAGGGAAGCCTTCCGAAAGGTCGAACCTCATCTGGTGGCCGAAGACGGATTTAGTACCGACGCCGGTGCGGTCATGCTTGACCACTCCTTCGTCCATAATCCTTTTCAGCAAGTCAAGGTACTGTCTCATGCCACTGAGAATTGCCAGATTATCGCCTCCTTGAACTCTTCTTCAGGCCTGAGCACGGTCGTAGGATACTCCGGCTTGTTCGGAGAATCCGGGCAATGCTGGCACTCTATTGCAACTCCTTCATAGTCGAAATAGCTACGTCCGCATTTTGCTACAGGGCAGCCGGCGAGCCAGTTGCCGGTGTAGACCTGGACTGCCGGCTGGGTGGTGAATACTTCCAGCATCCGGCCACTCTGGGGAGAATAAAGCTTTGCCGCTGCTTGGAGTTGTCCAGGCTCGTAGCCATTGATCATCCAGCAGTTGTCATAACCCTTGCCGTATTTGAGAGCCGGGAAATCTTCCTTTATCTCGGCTCCGATCTTCTTGAACTCCTGGAAATCCATAGGCGTTCCGGCAACCGGATCGGCTTCTCCGACAGGGATCAAGGTTTCGTCTGTAGGGAGATAGACTGAAGCGTTGAGCTTCAGCTCATGACCAAGGATGTCCCCGTTGCCTTCTCCGTTGAGGTTGAAATAAGCATGGTTGGTAAGGTTTACAACCGTAGCCTTGTCAGTCTTGGCCGTGAGATAAAGCTTGAGGGCATTGTCCTCGCTCCATTCATAGCGGGCGACCACCTTAAGATTGCCAGGGTAGCCGGCTTCTCCGTCTTCCGAGAAATACATGAATTCCACGGCATCGCCGTCTATCCTGCTTTCCCAAACCTTGTTCTGGAATCCATCAGGACCTCCATGAAGGTGATTCGGACCATTGTTTATCGGAAGTGTATACTCAACACCGTCAAGGGTGAACTTTCCAAGGGCTATGCGGTTGGCGAAACGTCCGGGGCATTTCCCCGCACAGGGGCCGTCAGCAAAATAGCTGCCCGGCTCCGGATAACCAAGGACAACATCAGCGATTTTTCCGTCCTTGTCAGGAACGGCGATTCCGACAATTCCGGCTCCTACACTTGAAAGGCGTACAAAGGCTCCGCTTTCATTCTGGATGGTGTAGAGAAGGATGTCTTCTCCTGAAGGGGCCTTGCCCCAGATTTCCTTGTTGATTTTCATCTTATGAGTGTTTTTGAATATTCTGAAGATAAATGATCGCTTTGTCGGTCGGAGCGTCTTTCATGATCACGTTCTTGTCGTGATCAAGAATGTAAAGGGAAGGAATGCCTCTTACATTGTAGGTAAGATCCTGACGGATGGCGAAATCCTGGTCATAGCCATTGTACCACTCGGTAGGATATTCCTTCGCAAGTGCCTGCCATTTCTCCCTCTCAAGATCTATGTAGACATTCACCACGGCCAGGGTTCCGTCCTTGACAAGCTTGGGAATGATGGCATTTGCCTTTATGCTTTCAATCACTTCATGGCAGGCGTCACAGCCGGGATTGGTGAACATGAGAAGGGTGTAATCCGCCTTGACCCCGTGAAGAGTGTGTTTCTTGCCGGAAAGGTCGGTGAACGAAAAATCTGCAGCCTTTGTTCCGACCTGGTTGAGGGCACACATGGCCGCATCATGTCCGTAAGCCGGCTTCATGTCATCAGAGACCAGTTTTGACCCGGCAAGACCGGAAACATAGGGAAGATAGAGATCTTCATCCCGTACCGGAGAATTTGGGTCGTAGAGATATTTCGGAACAACTTTTTCGAAAAAAGAGAAGACATTTGAAGAAGGATGCCCGGAAGAATATCCTTCAACCTTTTCAAAGAAAGAAGATATCTCTTTCTGGGCAAAATCCCTCCGGCAGTATCCTTCAAGAAGGGTCAAATACTTCCCAAGGGCAGTCTCAACATCTTCGGCAGCGACACCGTTGACATGTGTGGAGTCACAGAGGTAATTCCCCTCCAGGAACTCATCCCAAAAATGTGAAACCATGTATTCGACAGCCTTGCCGCCATCGGTAACTACCGAAGGAGCAGAAGGTACAGGAGGCATCTGGCGGATCACTTCGCTGCCAACCGACGACCCGGCCTTCTTCCCGCCGCAGGAAACCAGCAGCAGACAGAGGATGACAGTGAATATCTGCACAAAAAAACTTCTGCAAAATCTACTCATATTCCTACAAATTTACTTAATCTTCTTTTAAATCTGTATCTTCGTAGGCAGAAATGAAAAGAATTGTCCTCCTGCTCTCTCTCCTCATTGTTTGCACGGGTGTGCAGGCACAATTCTCCCTTACTGGAAGCGATCCTTCCAAGGTAAGATGGATGCAGATGAGTTCTCCGGAATTCAGGATAATCTACCCTGAAGGAGAAGACTCCCTTGCGAGGGTGTACGGAACCTGGCTTGAAAAGGCCAGGATCGGAGTAAGCCGCTCCTCCGGCCTGCTTGCTGGTGAAAACTACAAGAGCAGGATGCCTGTCGTACTCCATAGTTTCAACACGATTCCTAATGCTTCTGTGGCGTGGGCTCCTAGAAGGATGGACTTCTTCACGGCCCCGGATGCCTATTCACCTACTCCTGTTCCATGGGAAAAACTTCTTGCAATTCATGAAGGCAGGCATGTAAGCCAGATGAACGCCGGCGTGGCAGGACGCAACAAGGTTTTTAAATACCTCACCGGAGAATTGTTTGCCGGCGCCTTTGCCGGCCTGTATCCGGGACCTACGCTTCTCGAAGGAGATGCTGTCGTCACTGAAACCGCCCTGACTTCCTCAGGAAGGGGACGACAGGCTTCATTCCTGTCCTACATGATGCCGGCATTCGAGAGCGGAGACTGGAGAGACTATTGGAAATGGTCCTTCGGCTCACACAAATACTATTCTCCGGATCACTACAGGGCCGGTTACATGCTCATTTCAGGAACCAGGGTCTTCTATGATGACCCCTTGTTCACAAAGGAATATTTTGACAGGACTTCCGGACGAGGTTTGTTTTTCAATTTGCAGAAAACTGTCAGGGCGGCCAGCGGGAAGAGTCTTCTAAGGACTTTCCGCACGATCGAGGAAAGCTATGCCAGCATCTGGGCAGAAGAAGCTTTTGCCAGAGGGCCTTTCATGCCATCAAACCAAGTAACCCCATCTCCATGGAGACATACGGCCTACACAGGTTCGGTCATGGCCGGAAAAACTGGAGCCTGGACAGTTAGAAGCGGACTCACAGACTCCCCTGCACTGGTAAGGCTTGATCCAGATGGAAAAATCAGGACAGTACGACCTTTCTCCACCGCAATCGGAAAATTGAATTTCGACAAGGCCGGTGAAAGGCTTTGGTGGTCGGAAACCATCGCCCACCCCAGATGGACCCTTGCAGGAAATTCCAGGATACGCTTCATAGACCTTTCAGACCCGAAGAATATCCATGACCTGACCAAGGAAGGAAAGTATTTCAATCCAGCACCTTCCCCTGATGGAAGCCTGGTCTGTGTCACTGAATATCCCGCTACGGGAGGCTCCCGCCTCTTGCTTCTCGACAGCCGGAACGGGAAAATCATGTCCGTTGTCGAAGCACCTGATTCCGTACAGTTCACTGAGTCGGCATGGGTGGGAAACAAGCTATTTGCCGCAGGCCTTTCCGACCACGGAATGGGAATCTATCCGGTCAACGACTGTCATCCTGAGCGAAGCGAAGGATCTGTCGGACAACCCATATTGCCTCATCAACCGGTAGAACTATCCAACCTGGGCACCGTCAACAACAAGATTTCCTTCCTCTGCGACCGTACGGGAGTAAACGAGATGTACATCCTGGATGTCGATTCCGGGAAACTTTTTCAAGTCACTTCCACCAGGTTCGGAATCAGTGCACCCTTCTTCTCGGATAATGGCGACACTCTCTACTACAGTTCCCTTGCTCCGTCAGACAGACCTGAATCTTACAAGCAAGGCCTGATGATATATTCAACAGCGGCAGCAGACCTCCCGAAGAAAGAAGTTTCTTTTGAGGCAACCCATCCTTGGAAGATCGCTGATGCCCTTTCAGCCCAGGAAAAAGAACTTGCAGGAAATGATGAAAAACTGCTTCCCGACATTCCTGGCCTTACATTCTCAGAACCCAAAAGATTCAGGAAACTCATTCCGGCAATCCACTCATGGGCTCCGTTTTACTTCAACTACGACAATGTCGAAAACATAAGCGGAGACGAGAGCTACAAATCTGCTTCGCTAGGAGCAACAGTGCTGTTCCAGAACCTTGTCGGAGACGGTTACGGCTTCCTTGGATACAACGTCCACGAGGATCCGGATGCCATCACCTGCGACAGGATCAGATCCTTGAGACCTTCAGCTCATTTCAAGTATCTCTACACGGGACTCTTTCCCGTAATTGAATTGTCTGCCGATCTCGGAGACAGGGCATCAAAAGATATCATGAGGGTTCAGCAGTCTGATGTCACTGGAGGAAAGGTGGCCATCTTCACTTCCAGGGAAAGGAAGAACGCACCTTTCTTCGAAGGAAACCTGAGGATGTATGTTCCGTTGAGGTACAACTCAGGTGGACTTTCTCGAGGATTGGTCCCACAACTCAGGTTCAGGTTCACAAACGACACCTATCACGACAGGATCAGCCTGAAGGAAGTCTTCGGAACAGAGGACAATCCATCATGGAAAGAGATCGGTTCCCTGGGAAAGGATCACATATCCATGCTTTACACCATTGATCTTTCTCTCAGGGGATTCATAATGAAGGACAGGGCTCCTTCCCAGGCCTGGCCCAGGCTGGGAATAGGAGCCGAGGCCGGTGTCCGCACAAGGCCTGGTCACATGGCCTATTTCAGCAACACGGCCTATATGTACCTTTACGGCTATCTCCCTGGCGTTCTTCAGGATCAGGGAATAAAGCTGGGGGCTGTCGTAGGGACGGACTTCGGAGGCGGAAGGTTCAGCTATCCTGACATGCCGGCATCTTTCATTCCGCGCGGATTCGCAGGCACGAACATCTCTTCCATCTCAAACTCCTGTTCTCCCTTCCGTTATAAGGTCTCTTTCGACTATTCCCTTCCACTCATCAATCTGGACTGGTCCTGGCTTTGTCCTATCGCCTATTTCAAGAACATAGAGGTAGTGCCGTTTGCGGACTTTTCTTTCCAGAAATTCACTGTCCTGGAGGAATACCTGATCAACATTAAGGAAGTAAGGGCCGGGTCGCTTGCCAGTTTCGGAACCGACATTGTCTTTCATCTTGGAAACCTCCTCTGGCTTCCTTACGATTCAAGCATAGGCTTAAGATATGCCTGCAATACGTGGAAAAATATTGACTCTTTCCCTGTAAAGGGACTCGATCATCATTACTTCGGTGCCATATTCAGTGTCTCTATGTGATTTTTTTCCTATCTTTGCAAATTAGTAGAACATTTTACTAATTTTTCAATTTATATGGAAAAAGCAAAGACCGTCCCAGCCTTCTGGGGCAAGGAGGACTGGCAGGCAATCTGGATTGGTTTCATTATCATCCTGTTCGCTTGCATCGCAGTCCTTACAAAGGCATTCGATTTTTCTGCCGTCAAATTCTCCACATGGGCAGTTGGTGAAGCAGGAGCCACAAAGGCCGTCCCCCTGGCACAGCAACTTGGTGCCTGGGCCTTCTGGCGCAAGCTCATAGTGACCGTAGTGGTACTGGGAACCCTGTTCACACTCGGAGTCAAACTGCAGGGAGGAAGCGTAAAGAAATACATCCCCGCTTTCCTCGGACTCTTCGTCATCGCGCTCGTAGTCCGTTTCGTAAGTGCCGAATTCACCCTCAACCGCTACCTTGAGTGGGCTTTCTGGGCTCTCCTCATCGGTCTGTTGATCTCCAACACCGTAGGTGTTCCGGACTGGCTGAAACCCGCAATCAAGACTGAATTCTACATCAAGACAGGACTCGTGATCATGGGATTCTCCGTCCTGTTCTCCAACATTGCAAAGTTCGGACTTTACGGACTTGGAATCGCATGGATCGTGACACCTATCGTCATACTCTTCATGTGGTGGTTAGGAACCAAGGTCCTGAAGATGGACAACAAACCCTTGGTCATCACCCTGGCCTCCGCGACTTCAGTCTGCGGAACCTCTGCTGCAATCGCTACAGGAGCCGCTTCCGGAGCCAAGAAAGACGATCTTTCTATCGCTATCTCGATCTCCATCATATTCACCATCCTGATGATGGTCTTTGAACCGATGATCATAAAGGCTTCCGGAATGACCCAGCTTATGGGCGGAGCCCTCATCGGAGGTACCGTCGATTCCACTGGTGCCGTGGTCCTGGCAGGTAACGCCCTTGGACCTGAGGCCGAGCAGGCTGCCGTCCTCGTGAAGAGCATCCAGAACATCCTGATCGGCTTCATCGCCTTCTTCGTCGCCGTCTTCTTCGCAACCCGCGTGGATAAGAATTCCGACAAGAAAGTCGGTGCCGGCGAGATCTGGAACCGCTTCCCGAAGTTCATCCTCGGTTTCTTCGCAGCTTCCCTGATCGCCTCCTTCATCATCCAGCCCCTTTGCGGCAGTGGAGCAGTCAAGGAAATCAACGGCGTTCTCGACCAGTACAAGAACTGGGCATTCGTCCTTGCCTTCACCAGCATCGGACTCGACACCAATTTCAAGGAGATCGCAAAGCAGATGCAGGGCGGCAAGGTCCTCTGGCTCTACATTATCGGCCAGACCTTCAACATCGCCCTTACCTTCTTCGCTGTCTGGTTCCTGCTTTCCGGCGTTGTCTTCGACATCCCCGTCCTCGACCTCTACAAGTAACCGTGGGTTCAGGCAAGAACAAAGCTTTCAAAGTGGTCACCATCGTCGCGGTGGTGGCCATTTTGGCTTGCGCTATCTGGATAATGGCAAACAGGCTTGGCCTCGCCCAGGAATATGATTTCGGGGCCGGAGCCTACTACTATGCAGACATTCCCGGTTACGAAAAGATTTTCAGGGACGACGTCTACCAAACCAAGGTTCCATATTGGGTCCATGTGGTCCTTTTCCTTGCCTGGGGATGGCTGATGTACCGGCTATGGATCTGGATAGATAAACGTAAATAAATGAACACCAAGATGATGGCATCCTGCTCCAACTGCGGATGCCGAAAGGAAATAACTGTCCTGAACGGGATAAACGTCGGAGAGAATCCCTCCTTGAAACCCAAGGTCAAGGATGGCTCCCTCTTCCTCTGGGAATGCCCTTCCTGCGGCAAGGCCAACCTGGCCACCTGGCAGACTATTTATCATGACCCAGAAGAGAAACTCATGATCTGGCTCCTTCCAGAAGGCTTGATTCCTGAAGAGAAGGTGGAGGCTCTCGGGCATCAGATCGAAGCATCTTCTGATCTGCCCGAAGGATATGTCTTCAGAAGGGTAACCGATGTCGGATCCCTCATCGAAAAAGTCAACATATTCGACGCCGGACTGGACGACACTGTCATAGAGATGTGCAAGTACGTCACCAAGATGGAACTGGCGGAAAAGGGCGGCGCAAGAGATATTGTCGATGTCCAGATGAAATTCTTCAGGACAGACGGCCCGGACGGAGACCTGGAGTTTTCCTATCCAAAGGACGGAAAGATGCAGGGCGTCAGGATCGGGTTCAATGTTTACGTAGATTGCGCCGGAATAATCCGACGCAATCCCTCAATGAAGCCTTCCGGAGGCTTCCCTATTGTAGACCGGGCTTGGGTAGCCCGTTTCTTCGGCTGATCCTTATTCTACCTTCCTTGCGCCGTCGCTGATGACGACATCGTAGATCTTCACATCGTGGCCGAACTTGGCAGGGAACTGCTCCTTGACGGCAGCGATAAAGCCATCATAGAGTTCTTCCTTGACCAGGTTGATGGTGCAACCGCCGAAGCCGCCTCCCATCACGCGGGAACCGGTGACATCGCACTTGCGTGCCAGTTTATTGAGGAAGTCAAGCTCAGGGCAGCTCACCTCATAGAGTTTGCTGAGTCCGAAATGGGTCTGGTACATCATCTCGCCCACGGTCTCATAGTCTCCTCTCTCAAGTGCATCGCAGACGTCGAGAACCCTCTGGACCTCACCGATCACATATTCAGCCCTGAGGAAGTCCTCCTCGGGAATCTCTTCACGGACCTCTTCGAGCCACACCCTCTTCGCGTCACTCAGGAAGTCGACCTCAGGGTGGTTCTTCTTGATGGCTGCAGCTGCATTCTCGCAGGACTCGCGCCTTTTGTTGTAAGCTGAAGAAGCGAGTTCGTGCTTCACGCATGAGTCAACGAGAACCACCTTGTAGCCTACAGGATTGAAGGGGTAGTACTTGTATTCCAATGTCTTGCAGTTCAGGCGGATCAAGCTTCCCTTCTTTCCGAAGATCGAGGCGAACTGGTCCATGATACCGCACTTGACACCGCAGTAGTTGTGTTCTGTGCTCTGTCCGATCTTTGCAAGTTCGAACTTGTCGATCTTGTTGTCAAAGAGTTCGTTGATAGCGAAAGCGAAGGTGCTCTCGAGGGCTGCGGAAGAAGAAAGTCCCGCTCCGAGAGGAACGTCTCCTGCAAACACGCAGTTGAAACCTTCGACCTTGCCGCCGCGCTTGATGGTCTCACGGCAGACTCCGAAGATGTAGCGGGCCCACTGCTGCTGAGGCTTGTCCTCCTCTGCGAGGCCGAACTCAACGTACTCGTCATAGTCGAGGGAGAATGCCTTTACCTTGTTGGTTCCGTTGACCTTGATCTCTGCCATGATGCCGCAGTCGATGGCTCCCGGGAACACATAACCGCCGTTGTAGTCAGTGTGCTCTCCAATGAGGTTGACGCGTCCTGCAGAAGCAAAAACTTCTCCTTCAATTCCGAAGAGAGTCTTGAATTTTTCCCTGATTCTGGTTTTCATTTCCATAGATGTGTGTTATTTGATATTATGTTTTTCGAGCCGTTCTTACAAAAATAATAAATATTATTGAATCATCAGCGTTATGGGACAATGATCGCTCACGCCTCCTGTGTAACGCGGTCCGGTGAATGTCCTGAACGGTTTTTCACCAGAATGGGTGTTGTCGCGGACCATAAGGAAGGGAATCCTCCAGACCGTCATCTCCGCTCCCGGGTTCCTGTAACAGACGGCCGGGGAAATGAAGAACATGTCTATCATTTCCCATTTTCCTGAATATTTGATCGTACCAAGACCTTTCGCGGCCTGCTCCAGAGCCAGATTGAACATTTTCTTAGAATAGCTTTCCGTCGAAGCCGGGACATCGTTGAAGTCGCCCATGGCGACCACATCATGCCAACCTGAAGAAACGAGGGAATCCGTTGCTTCTTCAAGGCGTTTCATGGCAATGGCCCGCCGTGGTGCAGAACCGTCGCCGTACTTCGAAGGATGGTGGTTCACGAGGAAGGTGATGCTGTCCACGCCTTCACGAAGGAAAGCGGCCAGCAGGATGTCCCTAGTCCCGAGAGGCGTACCGTCTTTATTGTTGATTCTCAAAGGCTTGGCATCCAATAGTTTAATCGTGGATTTCCGATAAAGCAGACCGGTGTCTATCCCGCGCGGGTCCGGAGATTCGAAGTGAACGATTGCATAGTCCAGCTTTGAAAGTTGAGTGTCCCTCAGAAGCCTTTCAAGCACAAAGCGGTTCTCTATCTCGGCAAGACCGATCACATCAGGAGGCCTGCCGTTATGGTCTGCCAGCCAAAGGATGGACTTCGCTATGGCCCTGCTTTTGGACTCGAATTTCCTTTTGGTCCAGTGCCTTTTTCCAAATGAAGTGAATTCTTCTTCCGAAGTGCTCTGAAGAAGGGTGTCGCGCTTCCAGTCAAAGTAGTTTTCAAGGTTCCAGAACATGATGAGGATGGAATCTTTCCCGGCCCCATGATCTGGATTGCATAGGACCGGGAAAAGACTCCAAATAACTATGATAGATAAGCGAAACACACTCAAAGATGGAACTTCAAAACAGAAAAAAGGATAATAAACGGAAAAACATTTTCTTTAGATTCGTATCTTTGTGTCCAACAATTGTTAACTGGACTTAAAAATCAATAAGATATGTCTTTGAAATGCGGAATAGTCGGACTTCCCAATGTCGGAAAGTCAACCTTGTTCAACTGCGTCAGTTCCGGAAAAGCCCAAAGCGCCAATTTCCCCTTCTGTACGATAGAACCCAACCTGGGATCCACCAATGTACCGGACAAGAGGTTGGAGGTCCTTGCCGACATGTGCAAGCCCAAAAGCGTAGTTCCTGCCACGGTCGACATAGTTGACATTGCTGGTCTTGTCAAGGGAGCAAGCAAGGGCGAAGGCCTTGGAAACCAATTTCTTGCAAATATTCGTGAAACGGATGCCATCCTCCATGTACTTCGCTGCTTCGATGACGGCAATGTTGTCCATGTAGATGGTAGCGTGGATCCGGTCAGGGACAAGGAAGTAGTGGACATGGAACTCCAGATCAAGGATCTCGAGACCGTCGAATCCCGCCTCGCCAAATCCATGAAGCAGGCCACCACAGGAGGAGACAAGAACGCCCGTAAGCTCGTCGACCTTCTCCAGCGTTACAAGGAAGCCCTCGAGCAGGGCAAGTCCTGCAGGACGGTCGAACCGGCCAACGAAGAAGAAGCTGCCATGGCAAAAGATCTCTACCTGCTGACCAACAAGCCGGTAATGTACGTCTGCAATGTAGACGATGCTTCTGCTGCCACCGGAAATGAATATGTCGAAGCTGTCCGAGAGGCTGTAAAGGACGAAGATGCTGAAATCCTTGTCATTTCCGCAAAGACAGAATCTGAGATCGCCGAGATGGACAGCTACGAGGACCGCCAGATGTTCCTGGAAGAAATGGGTCTTCAGGAGTCTGGAGTCGTAAGGCTGATACAAGGTGCCTACCATCTTCTCGGACTTCAAACCTTCTTCACTGCTGGTGCCGACGAATGCCGGGCTTGGACCATCCACAAGGGAGACAAGGCGCCGAAGGCGGCCGGAGTCATCCACACAGACTTCGAAAAAGGCTTTATAAGGGCCGAAGTCATCAAGTATGAGGACTATGTAGCCCTTGGCAGCGAAAGTGCCGCCAGGGCCGCAGGAAAGCTTGCTACGGAGGGAAAGGAATATGTAGTCCAGGACGGAGACATAATGCATTTCCTGTTTAACGTGTAAACACCTGAGATATGAAAAGGACTACAATAGCTGCAGCTTTCGCAGCCCTGGTCATCACAGTGGGCTGTGCAACGACTGTAAGCCTTCCCGACCGGCTCGACAAATTTGTCGAAAAGACGGAGAAGGAGTACAAGAACTACTCGGAGGAGGACTGGAAGAAGTCCCGTGAAGAATATGACGCCCTTGTGGCTGAAATGAAGGAGAACTACGATTCCTACACCACTGCCGAAAAAGTCCGCACCATGCAGGCGATGGGAAAGTACGGTTCCATGGCTCTTGGAAGCGAGATTTCCGGTGTTTCCGAAGAACTTGGTGATGTGCTGGAGCAGCTTCCCCAGACCATCAACGACATGATCGACCAGATCGACACGGCCTCGCTTCGCAAATCAGTAGAAGGAATCAAGACCGGAATTGAAGGCATCGTCGAAAGCATCGACACCGCAAGGCTCCGCAAGTCCATCGAAGGACTCACACAGAACATCGACACCGCCAAGCTGCGTCAGAAACTTGAAGCCGTTGTCAAGATCCTCTCCGGAGAAGAATAGTTTTTTTTATTCTTCAACAATAAAAGGCTGGCCTTTTCAAGGGTCAGCCTTTTAATATATTCCTTGCTAGTGTTTCTGCTAGAAGAAGCGTGCCCTGTGGTCCTTGACGTCTGCTTCTTGCATCATCACAGGAAGGATCATCTGGGAGTTGTAGCTGTTCATCTGGGTAGCTGCATTCTTGGCATCATCCTCGGTGAAGAAGGACTCCATCTCGCGGGAGTTGACCTTGAACACGTAGGTTCCAATGGCGCCTGCGACAGGTCCGCAGATCTTGCCTTCGGGAGCCACTGAAGCGGCACCGATGAACATAGGATCGAGACCCTGGCCTGCGAGTGAGGCGAACCTCACATCGACACCTGAACTGACAACGGTATGAAGGGTGTCTGCAATGGTCTGGAGGTCATTGAGGCCCTTGATCCTTTCTGCAACCCTCTCTGCGGCCTTGACGCTCAGCTGCTCGTTGTAAAGCTGCTGGTTGATCATGTCCTTGACCTCATCGAGCGTAGCGATTCCTTCATTGTGAATACCCTTTACAGTAGTCACGAAGAAATAGTTGTTGTTGACGGTGATGATAGGAGAAACCTTTCCAACCTTGTTGTCGAAGACCCACCTGGTGACTTCCTTGGCCTGGTCGATGGCGCCATAGCTTGCAGTGCTCTCGAGGACACCGTTCATGGGGTGTGAATAGACACCGCAGGAGTCAACGGCTGCAAGATAGTTCTGATAGTTGCCTGCAGCGATCTTGGCGAACTTGCTGGCCTGGGAATAATAATCATTGAAGGTCTCGCCGCTGGCAAGGGCGGTCTTTTGGAGGACAGCAACCTGCTTCTTTGTGACAGGAGCGGTCTTCTTGGTAACCTCAACGACATGGGTGCCGTACTGGGTCTTGATGGAATAAGGCTTGCCGACCTGGGCGGTCAGGACAGACTCGAATCCAGGGATCATGTAATTCTGGGTCATCCAGCCGATGCTTCCGAGCTCACCGTCGGCAGCTGACTGTGTGTCGTCAGAGAAGGATGCTGCAAGGTTGGAGAAATTCTCTCCTTTTGCAAGGACGCCAAGAAGGCTGTCTGCCTTGGCAGTGGCATCGGTTCCACGGAGAAGGATGTGCCTTACATAGACAGAATCAGGAATCTGGGCAGTGTCCATAATCCTTCCGGCATAGAAGACGTTGGTGTTGTTGTCGGCGATGATCGGAGAAGTTCCGGTAGCGTTGCCGAAGACGAAAGCGTTCAGGTCGGAGTTGATGACATTGAGTTCACCGTCCTTGTACCAGCGCTCGTCGAAGGACATCTCAGAGTTCTTGGCAAGGAATGACTTCATACCATCCGTGGTGCTGAACTCTTCGTAAAGCTTGTCCATAGACTCGCTCGTTGCGTTGATGTCCGCCTGTGAAGGCTTGACCTCGAAGACTACATATTCAATGTCACGGGAAGCACTCTGCTTGAACATTTCCTTGTGGCTGTCGTAGTACTTCTTGATGTCTGCGGTCTGGACCTTGATGGTGGTGTCCTGTGCGAACCCGAGGGGAACCATCACGAAATCGACGTTGGTCGTGTTGTTGTTCTCTGCAATCGCCCTCTTGAGCATCAGAGGATTCTGGATGTTGCTCTGGTTGAAGAGGGAACCGTATTTCGCATAGTACTGCTGGGTTCCAACAGAGGTCTGGATGTAATCCCAGTAAGCTTTGAGCCTGCCGGATGCATCCTGGGGAATACTAGAAATGAAATTCTGGAGCGCTGTCTTGGAGAAGTTGCCATTCTCATCCATGAATGCAGGATTCTGGGCAATGATAGGAGAAACCATGTCACCGGCCAGAAGTTCCTTCATTTCATCTTCACCAACCTTGATGCCAGCCTCGTTGGCTTTCTTGGTGAACAGATACTTGTCCACAAGGCTCTGCCAGGCAGCGTTGCGGATCTGCTCCTGCTGCTGCTCGTTCTGTGCGGAAGATCCGGTCACTATCTCGTTGACAGTGGTGAAATTGTCGATATCCTGCTGGAAATCCATGTAGGAAACGGCTTTTCCGTTGATCTCACCGACATTGTTCTTGGAAGACATCATCTGGAACGCAGACTCGAGGGTTCCGGGGTCTACGATGAAAGACAGAAGGGCCAGAGCGATGATGATAGACACCGCAAGACCAGCCTTTTCGCGAGTTTTTTGAAGAATCGCCATTTTGTATTGTTTTATTCTATAATTCTCTAAAATAGATATTGGGGTGCGAAGATAGTGATTTTTATTTAATTAATCATCTTTTTTTGAGCAAAGGGCCAATAAAGTTGACGGAATCAATCACTACCCTTGTCGAGTCCTGGATCACATAGACATAGCTGTTGAACGGCCTGAAGAGTATGGCATTACGGGCCATTTCATCAGAACGCATCCCGTATCCCTGCATGAAATCATCGTTTGTGAACATCCTTACGTAACAGTCCGTGTAGATCTCTTTCTGGGTCTGGTCCCAGTAAAGCGTGTCTGTCTCCAGGGTCTGCTGCTTCATAATGTTCTGGACAACGACATTTCCGAATGCTGACCAGTATTCATTGTCCCTTTTCTTACTCTTGAAGTGCTTTGCGTTGTTGGAATGGAGGACGGTTTCGAGAAGGTCTTCCTCTGAATAAGCAAAGACATGCAGGCCTTGGGGAAAGAGTTCGTAGGAACAAGTGTCGTTGTCGTATCGCTCCATCACATCGGCTTCCACACGCATCTTCAGTCCGCCGTTCCGAGTCTGGACCATGAATAGGTTGTCGACGGTCTGAACCGGGGTCTCCGAAAGGTCAAGCTGCGCTGCCTCGGAGAGTTTCCCGCTGCATGAATATACGACGAAAGCAACCGCTGATGCGGTTGCAATCATCGTAAGAGTATGTGAAAGGAGCTTCAAGAGTCTTACTTCTGAGTCCTTACGGTTGTAGTTGCATGCATTCCTCCGCAGTTGACGCTGTAGGACTGTCCGTCCACGATGTCATACATGAAGGCCTCTGCCTTCTGAGGATAGTAAACACTGTAGGAACCGATGAGCCTGTTGCAGTCAGCAGTCAGGGACTCGTCTGCAGCCTTTGCCTTCTGGAGGTAGTCGACGGCCACCCAGTAGTTGGCCCTTCTCTCAACCTCGTTGCCTCCGCACCTGGTGGATCCCCAGATGGTTCCGATCAGGTAGTAAGCCTTACCCTGGTTTGCGGGATCAAGCTCGGCAGCCTTCCTGGCAGCTTCGAAAGCCTTGGCGTTCATGCCGGTCTTGAGACCGAATGCTGCAAGTTCAAGGTTGTAGTTGGCCTTGGTTGCGGTGTCGAGATCGCCGAAAGCGATAGCCTCTTCGAGGTACTTCACTGCGGTGGTGTTATCGTCCTGGGCGGCATGCAGCTTATAGAGGTAATAAGCGGATGCTGCTGAAGGCTCGTTGGCGTGCATCTTGGTGACAGCCTTGAGGAACAGATCGTTGTTCTGGCAGCCCTCGGTGTTGCCCATCATCTTCACGATGTTGGTGACAAGGTCGATGTTGTCAGGATCTGCCTCATAACGAGGAGTGAACAGGGCAATCAGATTGTCGCAGCTGGCGACCTGGCTGGTTATGAACAGTCCCTCAATGTCTCCCTTGGTCTTGACCACATCTTCAGTCTGCTCTGCCTTTCCGATAAGGGCGATGGCATTCTGATAGGTGTTGATCACTTCCTCTGCTCCAAGTTTGTCGGCCTTGAAGAGGTCAATGGCGGAGTTGAGTTGGAGAAGGAGAAGGCTGGGCTTTGTCTTTTCCTGGTTTGCAGCCACGATTGTTGAAAGACCATCGTAAACCTGCTTCGGATCTTTGAAGAACTGAGTCATGTACTGTCCCTTGGTGTTCATTGCGGCGACCGCATAGTTGGGATAGTACTCAGCCCTGATGTCATTAAGATTCAGCAAAGAATCGATGAGGGCCTTTCTGGTGTCGGCGTCCTTTGTCTTGTTGATCTCCCTGCCGAGAAGGACCATGCCGTTGAGCAGCATGTTCTGGCTTGCGGTAGGAGGGCAGATCTTCATGGCCTGCCTCCAGTTGGGAAGGGCGTCGTCATAATTCTTCTGCTTGTAGTACTCCTGATAATAAGACAGATACTTCTTGCATTCCTCTGCGTTGGGACCGTACTTATCCTGCGCTGAAACTATCGTTCCGAGCGTCATTGCCATAGCCAGCAGTACTAATGTAATCTTTTTCATGGTCGTTTGTATTTGCTTTTTATTCTCTATTTGTTCCTATATTAGTCGTACCTGGTCTTGATGAACCAAATATCGTGAATGTTAAGTCCTATGTTGAAACTTACGTATCTTTCCCGTACCAGCCCGTTGGCTTTTGAACCCCTCTGTCCAAAATCCATGCCGACAGTTAAACCGTTGTACAGACGGAACACCGGCAAGGTTGCTCCAAAGGTCAATCCTACCGCATTCAAGTCGTTCCCGTCTATCTTGCAATAAGCCTGGTCCCAATAGGCTCCGGCCCTGTAAGTAACCCTTCTCCGATAGTACCTGATGTCATTCCTGTTGGGTACATAAGAGAAACCGGCCCTTATTGACTGGGATGTGGTAGCACTGAAAACCGCATTACCCACATTGGCAAAACCTATGACCTTGTCCATGCCGGTGGAAGACCAGTCTGAACGTATGTAGTTAACTTCTGCCGTCCATTTATCTCCTCCCTTGAGAGCCAGTCCGACTCCGATCTCACTTGCCAGCTTGACCTTGCCATTACCGAGGGTGTCTGAATATGTCCTCGGAGAAGGTGTGGAGTCGTTGATGGAAGAGATAGTCTGGATCTCGAACCTATCCACGGTTCCGCGAAGGTTTGTCTGCAGCTTGTAAGTTGCTCCGACGACAGCGGAAACATCCTTTGCGACAGGAAAGGCGTACTGAACTCCGAATTTCCCGGTCATGGCCTTGAGGGTCATTGTGTAACCGCTGCTGATACTCCTGTGGGAAGAAGAGGCCATCTGGAAGGAATTGTCCTTGTGGAGGTTTCCGAAAATGTAATCAAGTTCTCCGCCAACAGAAAAACCTTTGAACAGGTTGTAGCCGATTCCAGAGTAAAGGTTGTAAAGTCCTCCATAGCCCTGGACAGTGTTCAGGATGGATCCAGTGTGAGCAATTATGTTTTGGTCCGTCTCCCAGGCAGAAACCTTGTAGCCAATATCGCTGTAGGGAGCTATTCCCACGTACATTGCCATAGGCTTGAATATCGGGAAGGACATGGTTATACTGTTGATGTTGAATGTGTTGTTCGAACTGTGAATGTCGTTCTGGGCATAGTAGCGGTTACCCTGTGAAATACTGAAGTCGAACATGAAGGACTGGATGTCCCTCTCGGTCACAGCGGCAGGATTCAGGATGTTGAGATTCCTCTTGTCCCTGGTGGCAATTCCGACTCCTCCCATGCTTCTGTTGTAGGCTGTTCCGAATTTGGACAAGTCTCCTATTCCATACATTGAATATGGAGAAAAGGTATTATAGGCATCATTCTGCGCACCCATAGGGAGTGTACAGAACATTACCGCAATAATCAGGAGTATCTTGTCAAACTTTCCTTTCAGCATAACTCTCGGCTATTAAGGCCAACCCCATCAACACTAAATTGCAGACTACAAAGATGGAGTTTTTCATTCTTTTTGCAAAATATAACGCGTCTCCGCCAGTAAAAACTGCAACTTTTTCCGGAAAACGCGACAAGTAACCCTGTATTTCAAACATTATGCCGCCAACCACTCCGGCTTCTATTGAAGAAACCAATGAATTACCTGTTTCAATTACCGTTGACGGAGTGTCGACCAGAGGAAGGGACCTGGAATACCTGTTCAAGGCCTTGAACCTTGTCCTGCATCCCGGGGATATATTTCCTCCAAGATACTGTCCCTCTCCATCTACCATGTCGATGGAAAGTGTCGTTCCAAAGTCGAATATCAGGCTTCCCTTTCCTTTGAAAAGATGTCTTGAGGCGATGACCGAAGCCGCCCTGTCGGGAGACAGATAAACAGGAAGACCATATTCCTCAAGCAATCCTGTGTGATCGCGGTCAAGGATAAACAGTTTGCCGCAGTTCCCCATCATCCTCTCTTCTTCCTTCCTGTCAATCTTGATAGAAGATGAAACCACCATGACGGAAGGCTTCTCCTTGTTCACCAAGGATTCGATGAAATCGAACATCTTTTCTCCCTGGTAGCGGAAAGTCTTGCCAAGCGTCAGACCGTCGGACCAGGCGGCCTTAATGGCAGTGTTTCCTATTTCCACTAAAAGATTAGACATATTTTTCAATCAAGGACGATCTTTCAAATTTAGTGTTTTTATTGCAATTTTTGAAGCCTTGACAAGGCTATGGACAATGAATCAACACCCCTTGTAACTATTTTCAACTTGCCTTCTGTCTGCTTCAAGCTGAAAAGTCCAGAATTCTTGTCTATCATTGAGAGGATGTCCGAGAATATCCTTGTCTTGTAGTAGTTAGACATAGGATTGGAAATGAAGAACATAATCATCATTCCATTCTTTATGATGATTTTTTCGAACCCCAGCTGTCCTCCAAGATTCCTTATCTTGACCACGTCGAAAAGGTTTTCTACCTCCGGTGGCATCTCTCCGAAACGATCAGAAAGCCTTTCACGGGCGGTGTCTATATCCTTGTCGTTCGACATACTGTCAAGATGCTTGTAGATCCTTATCTTCTCAGCTGTTATGTCTATGTAGGAATCAGGGATCATAGCAAGCTGGTCTGTCTCAATCGTACAATCCTTGATGAATGAATCTTCCTTTCGGCCTGCGGTTATACCAGTTTCGACTCCAAGTTCCTCCATTGCCTCAGCCAGGATCTTCTGGTAAGTCTCATATCCCATGTCCATGATGAATCCGCTCTGTTCGGCACCGAGGAGGTTACCGGCTCCACGGATGTCAAGGTCCTGCATGGCTATGTTGAATCCGCTTCCGAGATCCGAGAATTCCTCGATAGCCTTGAGTCTCCTTCGGGCATCGTCGGTGATGGTCACGAGCGGGGGTACAATCAGATAACAGAAAGCCTTCCTGTTGGAGCGTCCAACACGACCTCTTAATTGATGCAAATCACTAAGACCGATGTTCTGGGCCTGGTTTATTATTATGGTGTTGGCGTTAGGAATATCCAGACCGTTTTCGATGATGGTGGTACAGAGGAGCATGTCATAATCTCCCCTTATGAAGTCCAGCATCCTGTTTTCCAATTCCTTCGGTTCCATCTGGCCATGCGCCACACAGATCCTCATGTCTGGAACCAGTCTGTGAAGGATCTCATAGATGGATTGCAATTCCTCAACCTTGTTGTGGAGGAAGAAAAGTTGTCCTCCACGGTTCAGTTCATAATTGATTATGCTCTTTATTTCATCTTCATTGAACAAGATTATCTCTGTCTGTGTTGGAATCCTGTTCGGCGGAGGTGTGTTGATTATCGAAAGGTCCCTTGCACCAAGAAGGGAAAACTGAAGGGTTCTTGGAATAGGGGTGGCAGTAAGTGTCAAGGTGTCTACGGATGATTTCAGCTGTCTGAGTTTTTCCTTGGTGGACACACCGAACTTCTGTTCTTCGTCAATAACCAGCAAGCCGAGATCCTTGAAATCAAAATCTTTTCCTAGGAGCTTGTGAGTGCCTATGACAATGTCAAGGCTGCCGTCCTTGAGACGGGTCTTGATGGAATTAATCTCTTTGGTAGTACGAAGGCGGCTTACGTAGTCTATCGTACAAGGGAAATCCTTAAGCCTGGAAGAGAATGTAGTGAAATGCTGGAGAGCCAGTATCGTTGTCGGCACAAGTACAGCCACCTGTTTACCGTCTGTAACTGCCTTGAAAGCTGCACGGATGGCTATCTCTGTCTTTCCGAAACCTACGTCACCACAGATAAGACGATCCATGGGGCTTGGATCCTCCATGTCCATCTTGACTGCCTTTGTGGCGCTTTCCTGATCCGGAGTGTCTTCATACATGAAAGAAGATTCAAGTTCTTCCTGAAGGTAGCTGTCAGGAGAATAGGCGAATCCCTTTGAAGCCTTTCTCTTCGCATAGAGTTGGATCAAATCCTTGGCTATATCCTTGATCTTTGACTTTGCACTTGTCTTAAGGGTCTGCCAGGACTTGGAGCCAAGCTTGTTTATCTTCGGAGCCTCTCCATCCTTGGAGCGGAAACGGGAAATCTTATTCAGGGAATGAACAGAGACGAACACCACGTCTCCGTCCTTGTACATCAGTTTAACAACTTCATGCATCCTCCCCTTATCATCTTTCATCCTTACGAGACCGCCAAAAACACCCACTCCATGATCGATGTGAACCACGTAGTCGCCGATGTTGAAAGCAGTAAGGTCGTTCAGGGTGAGCTGCTCGCTCTTTTCCACTGTACGGCGGATGCTGACCCTGTGGAAACGATCGAATATCTCATGATCAGAATAGCAGCAGACCTTGTCTTCATGGTCGATGAATCCGGAATGGATGTTCTTTCCTGCTACGAATTCCGGAACCAGTCCCTTATTCTCGATCAAGATAGACCGAAGCCTCTCTATCTGGGAATTCTTTTCACTGAATATGTAGACCTTGTACCCACGTTCGATGTTCTGGCGGATGTCTACCGAAAGGAGTTCGAAATTCTTGTTGAAAGTAGGCTGCGGCGAGATGTTGAATTTTATAACATCATCATTGTCAACCTCAAGAGGAACGTCCAGGAATACTTTCTTGAACGGATCAAGTTCCTTGAAGAAATCTTCCTTGCGGTACATGTCGGACGAATCTGCCCAGATTACTGTCCCGGCAGGGAAAATACTTGCGACGCTGGATCCCGATCCTTCATCACCGGACACCAGGTCAGGGAATATTTCTACTTCTGTCCTTTCTTCTATTGACAGCTGGGTGTTACAGTCGAACACATGGATCTTTTCAACCTCATTGCCGAAGAATGAAAACCTGTAAGGATTGTTGAAAGAAAAGGAGAATACATCTATGATAGATCCCCTGATGCTGTACTGACCTGGAGCTGAGACGAAATCAACTTTTTCAAATCCCTGTGAAGACAGGATCTGTTTAACTTCTTCATGTGATATTTCCTGTCCGACTGAAACCTTCAGAAGAGAAGAAGTTATTTTTGAAGTAGAAGGAATAGGTTCCTTCAAGGCTTCGGGATATGTTACGATGAAAAGCCTCTGGGAATTGTCGGAATTGGAAATAAGTTTTCCAATAGCAGATGTCCTCTGGACTCCTACGGAAGATTTGTAATTACTCCTTTCAATTGCCTTTCCGCTGTCAGGAAGGTAGAATACAATGTCACCTTCCACCAGACCGTAAATGTCTGCTGAACAATACTCTGCACTTTCACGGTCAGGCAGCAGGACCACGTGGGTTCCTTGCGAAACTACCTCGCTGAGCACGAACCATCTCGCGGAAAGGAAGAGTCCCTTGCAATAGACTTCCTTCCTTTTCGCAAGTTCATGTCCGAGTTTTTCCCTCGACTTCGAACTTATCAACATAAGCCTTGAAATGGTGTTGAAAAGCTGTTGAAAATACTGTTTATTTCCGTGTGCCGAATGTTATTTTTTGGAAACGGATTATTATTCTACAATCAATAAAAAGGTTTCCAATAAGTAAAAACAGCTTAATTGATTATATAAATTATTAAAATTTAATCAATTAGGAACTTATTAACATTTTAACAACCTAAATAAAACCATCAATCAAATAAAAATAAATCAATATATTTGTATAAGCTAAATGACTCTCTGATGACAGATTTCGATCCGCATAATACAAACGCCGACAAAGATAAGGATTTGGATGGAATTATCCGACCTCAAGAACTTGAAGACTTTACCGGCCAGAAAGAGATAGTCTCGAATCTCAGCATCTACATAAAGGCAGCCAAGATGAGGGGTGAAGCCCTTGACCATGTGCTTTTCCACGGTCCTCCCGGTTTGGGAAAGACCACCTTGGCTCACATCATAGCTAATGAGATGGGAGTCAACATGAAAGTGACTTCCGGGCCTGTGCTGGACAAGCCTGGAGACCTGGCCGGACTCCTCACTTCCCTCGAAACAGGAGATGTTCTTTTCATCGACGAGATCCACAGGCTTTCCCCAGAGGTTGAGGAGTATCTCTATTCAGCCATGGAGGACTATGTGATCGACATCATGATAGATAAGGGACCTGGTGCAAGGTCTGTCAGGATATCCCTCAATCCATTCACACTTGTCGGAGCTACCACTCGAAGTGGACTTCTTACAGCTCCTCTAAGGGAAAGGTTCGGAATAAACTGTGCTCTTGAATATTACGACACTTCCGACCTTATCCGTATCGTGAAGCGCTCATCAAGGATTCTCAAAGTTACAGTGGATGATGAAGCTTCTAGGGAGATAGCCCTCAGGAGCCGCGGTACGCCACGAATAGCCAATGCCCTCCTGAAAAGAGTAAGGGATTTTGCCCAGGTCATGGGAGACGGCCACATCGACCTGGACATTGCAAGGTATGCCCTTAACAAACTCAAGATTGACACCAGGGGACTTGATTCCATTGATAACAAGATACTCAGAACCATAATTTCAACATTCAAGGGAGGACCCGTCGGGGCCAATACAATCGCTACAGCGATAAGCGAAGACCAGGGCACATTCGAGGAAGTGTACGAACCCTTCCTTATCAAAGAAGGATTCATAGTAAGGACCCAGCGTGGAAGGATTGCAACTGAGCTGGCCTATAAGCATCTTGGTATGGAAGCCGAACTTGAAGCAAACAAGACTGAAAATGGCACGTTATTCTAAGTTTCTGATCTTTGTATCAGCCTTGTTCTTTTCCATTCATGCTTTTTGTTGCACTTCCGTAATAATTTCCGGGAATGCACGTTCTGACGGCCGTCCAGTGATGCTCAAGCATCGTGACACCCAGGAACTCAACAACAGGATACAATGGTTCAAGGGACCTTCCTACAATTTCATAGGCCTTGTCAATTCTTCTTCCAAAGGAGGAGAAGTCTGGTCCGGTCATAATTCGGCCGGGTTCTGCATAATGAACACTGCTGCTTATGACCTTAAGGATGATGATGTCCCCGAGGAATCGATGGGTAAGGAAGGTGAAGTAATGTACAAGGCTCTTGGAGTCTGTGCAAACCTTAGGGACTTCGAGAGATTGCTTGAGTCTCTGCCTAAACCATGGGGAGTAGAAGCAAATTTCGGAATAATAGACGCTTTCGGAGAGGCTGCTTATTATGAAGTAAACAATCATTCCTATCGTCGTTATGATGTAGCAGATGAGCCGGGAGGCTACATGGTTGTTACCAATTTCACCCGCAGCGGCCGACCGGAAGACAGGAAGGGAGTCGATAGGTTTGAGAAGGCAAGTGAAATAATGAAAGGAATAGATGTTTCAGTTGCCGGGCATTCAGAGATAATCAATTCTATATCCCGTTCTGGAAAACCTATTATGAGGGACATTTCTTCATCTTCGACTGTTTTTGAAGGAGTGTTTCCGGGAGAAGATCCTCTGCAGACCGTTGCATGGACTGTTTTGGGGTGTCCTACTACAAGTGTGTACATTCCATTGAAAATTTTTGAAAGAGACCATATTCCTTCTTTCATGAAAGAATACAAGGATGGGGATAATTCCCAGATTTGCAGTCAATCCCTTGTGATTAAAGGAATATACGGTTTTGAAAAAGGATGCGTCGCCGAATGCCAGGAAGTTGAGAATATTTCTGATTCGAAGTTTTCAAGGAACATGTCTTCTTCCGCCTATGACCGTCTCATGAATAAGATTTACCGCAAATATCGCCTGATGTACTTAAGGAAACTGCCGAAAGTGGTCCCTTAAATTGCGGAATACAATAAAAATCATTAAAATTGCAGACTAATTCGCAATAACCGGAATAATTCAACTAACATATTGCAATATGGCCGATAAATTAATCTCAAAGATTCCTGACGGACCTTTGGCTGAAAAATGGACCAAACGTAAGTCGGAACTTCGTCTTGTCAATCCCAACAACAGGAGAAAGCTCGAGATTATAGTTGTCGGAACGGGCCTTGGTGGCGCGTCCGCAGCTGCTTCTCTCGGAGAGCTTGGCTACAACGTCAAAGTCTTCTGTATCAGTGACTCGCCCCGTAGGGCACACTCCATTGCAGCACAGGGAGGTATCAATGCTGCAAAGAACTACCAGAATGACAACGATGCTGTCTATCGTCTCTTCTACGATACTATCAAAGGAGGAGACTACCGCAGCCGTGAAGCCAACGTGTATCGTCTTGCCGAGGTAAGCGCAGCCATTATCGACCAGTGTGTTGCGCAAGGAGTTCCTTTCGCACGGGAATACGGTGGTTATCTTGCCAACCGTTCTTTCGGAGGTGTCCAGGTGAGTCGTACATTCTATGCCCGTGGACAAACCGGTCAGCAGCTCCTCCTCGGAGCTTATGCTGCTCTGAACCGTCAGATCGCTGCTGGTACCGTGACCAGCTATCCTCGTCACGAAATGCTCGACCTCGTCATGATTAACGGTCAGGCAAAGGGTATCATCGCCCGTAATCTTGTCACCGGAAAACTTGAGAGGTTCGGCGCTCATGCAGTCGTCATCGCTACCGGTGGATACGGCAATGCCTATTTCCTCTCCACCAATGCAATGAACAGCAACGGTTCAGCTGCATGGCAGTGCTATAAGAAGGGTGCTTATTTCGCAAATCCTTGCTTCGCACAGATCCATCCTACCTGTATTCCCGTCCACGGTGAGCAACAGTGCAAGCTTACCCTTATGTCCGAGTCACTTCGTAATGACGGACGTATCTGGGTACCCAAGAAGATGGAAGATGTGATGAAGCTTCGCAAGAAAGAGATCAAGCCTTCACAGATTCCTGAAGAGGATCGTGACTACTATCTCGAGCGCCGTTATCCTGCTTTCGGTAACCTCGTTCCCCGTGACGTTGCATCACGTGCAGCAAAGGAAAGGTGCGATGCAGGTTACGGTGTCAACGAGACCGGTCTTGCAGTGTTCCTTGATTTCTCAGATGCTATCAAGAGACTTGGCCATCAGAGGGTTCAGGAGCGCTACGGCAACCTTTTTGACATGTATTACAAGATCAATAATGTCAGCCCTTGGGAAGAGCCGATGATGATCTATCCGGCCATCCACTACACCATGGGAGGTATCTGGGTAGACTACGATCTCCAGACCACCATTCCTGGCCTTTACGCAATCGGTGAAGCCAACTTCTCTGACCATGGTGGAAACCGCCTTGGTGCATCTGCCCTCATGCAAGGTCTGGCCGACGGTTATTTCGTGCTGCCTGTCACCATCGCCGACTATCTTTCCAACAAGTTCGCAGAGCCTAAGACTGACACTAACGATCCTGCTTTCGAAGAAGCAGAGAAGGCTGTCCAGGCAAGGATTGACAAACTCTTCTCCATCAAAGGTAAGAAGACTGTCGATTCACTCCACAAGAAGCTCGGAAACATCATGTGGGAGTACGTGGGTATGGCCCGCAGCGAGGAAGGTCTGAAGAAGGCCATTGAGGAAATCAGGGAACTCAAGAAAGAATTCTACGAGGATGTCTGCGTTCCCGGAGAGCAGAACCAGTTCAATCAGGAACTTGAGAAGGCCCTCAGGCTCGAGGACTTCTTCGAGATCGGCGAGCTCATGGCCCGCGACGCTCTCAACAGGAACGAGTCCTGCGGAGGTCACTTCCGCGTGGAAAGCCAGACCGAGGAAGGCGAGGCCAAGAGGGACGATGCCAACTACATGTACGTCGCCGCTTGGGAGTACAAGGGAGAGAACCAGGAGCCTGAACTCCACAAGGAGCCCCTCAAGTACGAGTTTATCGAAGTCAAAACCAGAAACTACAAAGAATAGCCCGATATGGATTTCAATCTCAAGATATGGCGTCAGAAGAACGCCCGTGAAAAGGGTCATTTCGAGACCTATCACATCTCAGGTATTGAAGAGGACGCTTCGTTCCTCGAGATGCTTGACATCCTGAACGAGCAGCTCATCCGTGAGGGCAACGATCCCGTGGCCGTCGAAAGAGGTTGCCAGAGCAGCGGTCCTGTCTCATTCGACCATGACTGCCGTGAAGGTATCTGCGGAGCATGCTCCCTCTACATTGACGGACGTGCACATGGACCGGACGATCATGTGACTACCTGCCAGCTTTTCATGCGTCATTTCAAGGACGGAGCCACCATCACCGTGGAACCTTTCAGAAGTCCTGCTTTTCCTATCATCAAGGACCTTGTGGTGGATCGCAGTGCTTTCGATAAGATTCTCCAGGCTGGCGGATTCATCTCCGTACGTACCGGAGCTGCCCAGGATGGCAACACTATTCTCATTCCTCACGACAATGCAGAGAAGAGTATGGATGCAGCAGCCTGCGTCGGTTGCGGAGCCTGCGTTGCTACCTGTAAGAACGGCTCAGCAATGCTGTTCGTAGCTGCAAGGGTCAGTTCCCTTGCCCTGCTTCCCCAGGGACGTCCTGAGGCCGCAAGAAGGGCCAGGAATATGGTTGCGAAGATGGAAGAACTCGGATTCGGAGGTTGCACCAACACCCGCGCCTGCGAAATGGAGTGCCCTAAGGGTATCTCGATCGAGCATATCGCCCGTCTCAACCGTGAGTTCCTCAAGGCCAAGTTCAGCGAATAATTTATTATTCATAAATATGATAATGGGCACGGAATCAAGGGTTTCGTGCCCTAAATATTTTAAAACATCAAAAATATGAACACGAAAGAGATGATCCTGCCGGCCGTGTGCTTTATTGCCACCACGCCATCTGCCTTCGCACAGTACAGTCCCGTTCCTGAATTCAAAGGCAAGATCGGAAAGACCGTCTCGGAAACACGTACATATTATCCAAATCACAATCCTGTGGCTAAGCCAGGTTCTCCAAATGTAGTGTGGATAATCCTTGATGACACCGGCTTCGGTGTTAGTTCATCTTTCGGAGGATTAGTTGAAACACCATGTCTTGACTATCTTGCTGAGAATGGGTTGAGATTCAATAATTTTCACACAGCTTCCATAAGCGCTGCAACCAGGGCCTGCCTGCTTACAGGAAGGAATCACCATTCATCCCATATGGGACGTTTCAACGATGACAAATTCGGAACTCCAGGATACGATACTTATCTTCCCATGGAAAATGGAACCATTGCTGAAATTCTAAGGGAGAATGGCTATGCCACTTTCTGTGTGGGAAAATACAACGGAACACCAGATGCAGACGGTTCAAATGCAGGTCCTTTCAACCGTTGGCCTACTAACCGTGGTTTCGATCATTATTATGGATTCAACGCGGCATCAGGATCAGAAGACCAGTGGCATCCTTTGATGTATCGTGACACCCAGAGAGAGCCGGAAGATCCGCAAGGAAGACCGGTTATTATCCGACTTGCCGACGAAGCCATCAACTATGTGGCTGATAGTAAAAGTGCGGCGCCAGACAAACCTTTCTTTCTTTATTTTTCTCCAGGAACAGCACACACTCCATTCCACGCATCCAAGAGTTGGATAGATCATTATAAGGGTCGTTTTGATGATGGTTGGGACGAATATTCAAAGAAGACTCTGGAGAACCAGATTGCTCTCGGCGTAGTTCCAGCTGGAACTACATTACCTTTGAAAAACGCCGATGACGTGGATTGGGATTCTCTTAGTCCGGACGAAAAGAGACTCTATTCACGACAGATGGAAGTATTTGCAGGCTTCATGTCAGAGGCTGACGAGCAGATAGGCAGGATCGTTGATTTCCTCAGGCAGATAGATGAATTGGACAATACATTGATAATTGTTGCCATGGGAGATAATGGAGCTTCAGGCGAAGGAGGAAGAACAGGAGGACGTGAATTATCATTTGAGGCTGAAAAGGAATATATAACCTCAGAACTTGGAAAATATGACCATTATGGAGATGAAAATACCCAGCCTTTCTATTCCAGCGGATGGGCAAGAGCATGTAATACACCTTTCCGTTACTACAAGAAATGGGCTGATTATGAGGGAGGTACCCATGATGGAATGATTGTTTTCTATCCTGCCGGGATAAAGGAAAAAGGAGGAATCCGTACACAGTACACCCATGTAACAGATATTCTTCCAACAACTGTGGAACTGTCTGGGTCGACAGTTCCTTCAAGGATCAATGGTTATGAGCAGACACCCATGGAAGGTACTAGTTTCGGTTATGCCGTGATTTCCAAAAATAACAATGTAAAGGACCGTAAAACCCTTCAATACTATGAATTGAATGCCTCCTATTCCCTTTACAAGGATGGCTGGAAGGTTCAGTTTCCTAACGGAAAGGTCAATGGTCTCCGTAAGAAATACAAGGATACCCAGGTACATCTCTACAACCTTAAGGAGGATTTCAATGAAAGTCATGACCTTGCCTCAAAACATCCGAAAAAAGTCAAGGAATTGCTCTCAGAGTTCGAAAGAGAAGCTTGGAAGCATAATGTCTATCCGCTTAAGAACGGAAAAGCTGCAGATCCTGACTACCCTGTAAGGCAGAGGGCTCATTATGACATATTCACCGGTGCTCGAAGGTGGGGAGAGTATCCATATTTCGACGGTAGTTTGGGCAAGCCATATTCAATTTCTGCGTATATAGAGGAAGGAAACACTTCTTCTAACGGTATTCTCGTTTCACAGACACATTTTGCTTTGTATGTCCTGGATGGTTATCCTGTCTATGCTACAGCCGCCGGGGATCGCTTGATAGCCTCTGAGAGGATACCGGACGGGCCCTGTGTCGTTAAAGCGAAGATCGATCCCAACGGAAGTCACACGGTGGTAACTATGTTCATTGATGACCAGCAGGTTGGCAGTACTGAACTCTCCGTTGCAGTAAAATTGACGGGAAAATCCAATGCAGTCCAGGTTGGTCGGCAGTGGGGAGTCCCTGTCAACGGGGATTATGAATCACCGTTTTATTTCTCAGGAAGGATTTTCAAGGCCTGTATTGACATCGAACAGAAGTAATTACCAAAGGAAGTTGTTGAAGGGATAGCGTCCGGCGTGGATTTCGGCGACCATCTTGTAGATGTCGTTACGGAGTTTTTCAATGTTGGTCTTGTTGATGGCCGACATGAAGATGCATGGCGTCTTCTCCTGAGCGATCCAGGTGTTTTTCAGCTCGTCCAGCGTGCGGTTCTCCTTCCCTTTCGGTGTGAGTGAGAATTCATCATATTCCTCGTACTGGTAGGCATCTATCTTGTTGAATATCACATAGACAGGCTTATTGGCGGCACCGATGTCGCGAAGGGTCCTTTCCACCACCTCCATCTGCTCCTCGAAACCGGGATGCGAGATGTCCACGACATGAAGCAGGATGTCTGCTTCCCTTACCTCGTCCAGGGTGCTTTTGAAAGCTTCCACAAGTTGCGTAGGAAGTTTCCTGATGAAGCCTACGGTGTCGCTCAGAAGGAAGGGGACATTCTCTATCACAACCTTTCTTACAGTCGTGTCCAGGGTGGCGAAAAGCTTGTTTTCCGCGAATACGTCGGACTTCGCCAACAGGTTCATGATAGTGCTCTTCCCTACATTGGTGTAGCCTACGAGGGATAGCCGGACCATTGATCCACGGTTGCTCCTTTGGGTTGCCATCTGGCGGTCCACCTTCTTAAGTTGCTCCTTTAGCCTTGATATTCTTTCCTTTACAATACGACGGTCGATTTCGATCTGGGTCTCACCCATTCCACCTCTGGTACCCATTCCACCCCTCTGCCTTTCAAGGTGGGTCCACATGCCCGCCAGACGCGGAAGCATGTAGTTGTAGCGAGCCAGTTCGACCTGCATTTTGGCGTACGATGTCTTTGCTCTCTGGGCGAATATCTCAAGGATAAGGCTTGTACGATCTATTACCGAGCCGCATTTGATGACTTTTTCTATGTTCCTTTGCTGCATTCCGGTGAGTTCGTCATCGAATATGATATACGCAATCTCATTTTCTTCGCAGTAGTCAGCAATCTCCTGGAGCTTTCCGCTTCGAATGTAGGTGGCTTTTTCGGGCTTGTCCAACCTTTGGACGAACTTCCTGTCACCGGTAGCCCCCGCTGTCTCAGCGAGGAACTCCAGTTCATCAAGGTATTCCATTACTTTACGTTCGTCGTCGTTTTGCCTGATAATTCCGACAAATACCGCCTTTTCTATAATATTCTCAACCATTTGTGTCATTCTGAACGTAGTGAAGAATCTAATGCAGTGAAGAATCTTATTAAAAAAGGCCATCCGGTTGGGGACGGCCTTTCAGTTTTCTTGTTCCGAGCTTATCGGAGCTGGAAGATAACAGGGAAGGTGTAGGTCACCTTGACGGCGCGGTCACGCTGCTTTCCGGGCTTCCACTTCGGGGAGCTCTGGACGACGCGGACAGCCTCCTTGTCGAGGGATGAGTCAACGCCCCTGAGGACCTTTACGTTGGTCACTGAACCGTCCTTCTCAACCGTGAACTGGAGGGTTACACGACCCTGTACACCATTTTCCTTGGCGATCTCAGGATAGACGAGCTTTGAGTTGACCCACTTGGAGAACTCATTGGCATCGCCACCGTTGAATGAAGGCTTCTCCTCAACCAGCTGGAAAGGAATGGCCTCTTCCTCAACTACTTCCTCCTTGACTTCCTCAACATAGTCCATGATTTCAACACCTAAGTTGGCGTCATCTTCAAGGCTCATGAAGTTGTCTTCAACCTTGATGTCATCCTCGACGATGTCGATCTGGTCTGACAGGACAGGGATCTGAGGGGCCTCGGGCGGCGGGGGAGGGGTCTCCTGAGTGATAGGAACCATTTCCTCAACTTCCACAACCTCTGTGTCAGTTTCGAACATAGCCACTGTCTTTTCTTTCGTTCCGTAGGAGAAAGCTCCCCAGACAACAAGAAGTGCAGCAACGAGTCCGATCTCTGTAAAAAGCAGTCTCCTGTTCTCAAGATTGGCTTTTTCGGTTTTCTTTACTTCCATATTCAGTGAGTTTATTAATCCATTAATGGCTTCCAAAGTTATAAATAATAATTTTCATTTCAAATTTTTTGAATTAATAGTTGTAGATTTGTAGAAACTTTGAGCCATGATCAGGTACTATTGTGAAGATGTCAAGTTTGTTTTCAAGGATAAACTGGCCACGAACCGCTGGTTGAAGTTCGTCGCCGGCAGTGAGGTCAGAACTATCGGCGATGTTAACATAATTTTTTGTTCCGACAATTACATCCTTGATGTCAACATGCGTTATCTTCAGCATGACTATTTTACCGACATTATCACTTTCGACTATTGTGAGGGAAACAAGCTTTCCGGAGATCTGTTCATCAGTGTCGACACCGTTCGTGAGAATGCCATTGAATATGGTGCCGAGTTCGATGAGGAACTCCACCGGGTCATCGTTCATGGTCTTCTTCATCTTATTGGTTACGACGACCACACTCTTGAGGAAGAGAAGCAGATCCATGAGAAAGAAGATTATTATCTTAAGTTAAGGAGTGCCGTCTGATCTCATGACTCTTTCTTACGATATTATAGTTGTCGGGGGAGGACACGCTGGTTGTGAGGCCGCAGTTGCGGCTTCAAAGCTCGGATGTTCGGTTCTTTTGCTTAATGCCGACCTTCGAAGCTTTGCCAGGATGTCCTGCAATCCTGCTGTTGGCGGAATTGCTAAAGGTCAGATAGTCAGGGAAATAGACGCTCTCGGAGGCATGATGGGGCTTGTAACTGATGCTTGTACCCTTCAGTTCAGGATGCTTAACCGCTCCAAAGGACCGGCGATGTGGAGCCCAAGAGCACAGTGTGATAAACAGGCGTTTTCCCTACGCTGGCGCAAAATTCTCGAAACTAATTGTAAATTAGATATTTACGCAGATTTTACCTCGTCTTTCCTCTTTGAGAATTCAAAAATCTGCGGGGTCCGCACAACTACCGGGGCAATTTTTAAGTCTCAGGCAGTTATTTTGACTGCAGGAACATTCCTTGGTGGTAAACTTTTCATAGGCCGAACTGTTTTCGAAGGTGGCAGGATCGGTGAGCTTTCTTCGCATGGTCTGACTGAGCAACTCGTGAGTCTCGGTCTTCGCACCGGACGGATGAAGACAGGTACTCCTCCGAGAATTGACATTTCATCAGTCGACACATCTTCACTTCTTCTTCAAATCGGAGATTCCCTTCCTGAGAGATTCTCTTATCTCGATGTTCTTTCTTCGGTCCAGGCATCCGAAGAACAGATGCCTTGTTTTATTCTTCACACCAATTCCGAAGTTCATGACATTCTTCGTTCCGGCTTCAAGGATTCTCCTTTGTTGAACGGATTGATCACCGGGAAGGGGCCAAGGTATTGTCCGAGCATTGAAGACAAACTCCGGGTTTTCCCCGACAACGACTCCCATCAACTCTTCCTTGAACCAGAAGGTAGGGATACTAATGAATATTATCTCCAGGGTTTTTCTTCTTCTTTGCCTTTGGAAACCCAGCTTGATGCTCTTCATGCAATCAAAGGTCTTGAGACGGCTAAGATATTCAAACCTGCTTATGCTGTAGAATATGATTATTTCGATCCGACCCAACTTAGGGATACACTCGAGTTGAAGGATATCGAAAACCTATATTTGGCAGGTCAGGTAAATGGAACCACAGGCTATGAAGAGGCAGCTGCCCAGGGTCTCATGGCTGGCATTAATGCTGCTTTGAAGATTAAAGAAAAAGATCCTTTTATCCTCCGTCGTGATGAATCCTATATTGGAGTTTTGATAGATGATCTCGTCACAAAAGGAGTTGACGAGCCATACAGGATGTTCACTTCAAGAGCTGAGTACCGGATTCTTCTTCGCCAGGATAATGCTGATTTCAGGCTGACAGAAAAGGCCTACAAGATAGGCCTTGCTTCAGAAAAGCGTTACTCAATAATGCAGCAGAAGTACACTCAAGCAGCTTCTTTGCGTGAATACTGTTACACTACAAAGGTTCGCGCGGGTGATGTCAACCCTTATCTTGAGTCATGTGGATCCACACCTTTGACTGATTCTAAGAAGGTGGCTGAACTTGCGGCAAGGCCTGAAACAAATCTTTCTGAATTGTTAAAAATTGTTCCACGTGGAACAATTTATCCAAAAGAAGTAGTTGATTCCGTCGAAATCGAGATTAAATACAAGGGTTATATCGAACGAGAAAAAACGGTTGCAGAGAAGATTTCTCGATTGGAAAATCTTATTATTCCTGACAATTTTGATTTTGAAAGGGTCTCCGGCCTTTCTATAGAATGCCGCCAGAAATTGATGCGTTATAAGCCGCGCACAATAGCCCAAGCTTCGCGCATCTCCGGTATTTCCCCATCAGACATATCTATCCTTCTCGTCTATTTCGGACGGTAGGTGTAATATTACATCATCTGTAGGGCGGACTTGATTATCTGCTCAACCTTGGCATTAGGATTGGCCTTGAGAATCGTCTGGATGGCCTTGTTGACGGCAGGTTTTGCGAAACCTAGCATTATAAGGGCACGAGAAGCCTCTTCGACGATCTCGCTTCTTGCAGCGCTTCCGAAAAGCTCTGAAGAATCTGCACCTTCACCCTTGACGATTTTGTCCTTGAGTTCAATTATCAAACGCTGTGCGCTCTTCACTCCTATGCCTTTTATGCTCTTGATCCGCGCCACATCTTCAGACAGGATTGCCTGGCGGATTTCTTCAGCAGACAGAGAGGAAAGCATCATTCTGGCAGAGGCCACACCTATTCCTGAAACGCTGATCAGAAGCTCGAAAAGTTCCCTCTCATCTTTTGTTGCAAAACCGTAGTATTCCTCCATGTCCTCGCGGAGATAATGGTACACGAAGATCTTCGCATCCTTCTTGTCCTGCAGAGTCTGGTAGGTCTGAAGAGAGATAGGAAAACTGTAGCCGACCCCGTTATTGTCCAGAATCAATTCTGCGGGGGAGAGTTCCACTATTGAGCCCTTGATGTAGTCGATCATGTTTCTTCTTTTAACTTTCCAAAAATACAAAATGTTTGACATTTATTAGTTAAATTTGTATTTACTTCATTTGGTTTCGGAGAATGACAATTAACGACATAAGGGACATATTTCCTGCCCTCGGGCAGCAGGTTTATTCCCGCCCTCTTGTTTATTTTGACAACGCTGCGACCTCCCAAAGACTGGAGAATGCTGTTCGCAGGTTGGACGGTTTAGCCCTTGGGGCAAATGCCAACATCCACAGGGCGGTCCATAAGCTTGCTTCTGATGCAACCGAGGAATATGAAAGTACCAGGGACGCAGTACGTGACTTTCTGAATGCGGAATCCAGGGAAGAAATAATATTCACTTCAGGCACTACGGCGTCAATAAATCTTGTGGCTTATTCCTTCGGGGAGACATTCATAAACGAGGGTGACGAGATCATCGTTTCAGAGGAAGAACATCATTCCAACATAGTCCCATGGCAATTGCTTTGCGAGAGGAAAAAGGCGGTGCTGAAGGTCATTGGCATCGATGATGAAGGACATCTGAAGGTTGACGAGTTGAAGACACTCCTCACTTCAAGGACCAAGCTTGTAGCTGTGACGCAGGTTTCCAACGTTCTGGGAATCGTAAACCCTGTTAAACAGATTGTAAACCTTTGTCATTCAATGAATTGCCCCGTTCTTGTCGATGGTGCGCAGGGAATCGTACATGTCGGGGTGGACGTCAGTGACCTTGACTGTGATTTTTATGCTTTTTCCGGCCACAAACTTTATGCAGCAACAGGCACGGGGGTGCTTTACGGCAAGAAGAAGTGGCTTGAGAAGATGGTTCCCTTTATGGGGGGAGGTGAGATGATAGGGTCTGTTAAATTTACAGGAACGACCTATGCCCCGCTGCCAGGTAAGTTTGAGGCAGGCACACAGAACATCAATGCCGTTCCTACTCTTAAGGACTCAATCAGTTTCTTGTCAATGATCAATAAAGACGATGAACTACAGCGAGAACTTATGTCTGTAGACGAGTATATGTACTCTTCTCTCAGCCAAATAAAAGGGGAGAATGAGGTTAGGCTCTTTGGTGTTCCACGTGGAACAGAGAGGAAGATACCTCTCTATTCATTTGTAGTTCAAGGTGCTCATCATGAGGATCTTGCGCTTATCCTTGACAAGATGGGAATAGCTGTCCGTTCAGGTCAGATGTGTGCAGAACCTTTGATGGACAGGTTTGGTGTGACCGGCATGGTAAGGGTATCCTTGGCGCCATATAACACGATGGCAGAAGCAGAGTATTTCATCAAGTCGCTTGGAAAGGCGGTTTCGATGCTGGCGTAGATAGATTGCTTGTTAAATATTGATAGAGAATGAAGACATTGGAAGAAGCCAAGCAGGCGGTCATCGATGATTTTTCGATGTACGACGAATGGCTTGACAAGTATGAGTATCTGATCGATCTTGGGAAGAATCTCGAGGAGTATCCTGAAGACCAGAAAACAGAAGATAAGCTTATAAAAGGTTGCCAATCAAGAGTCTGGTTGGATTCAAAAGTTGAGGATGGACGACTGTTCTTCAAGGCTGACAGCGACGCGATAATCACCAAAGGTATAATATCCCTCCTGATAAGCGTTTATTCCGGACGCGACCCGAAGGAGATAGCAGAAGACGATTTCGGTTTCATCGGAGAGATAGGGCTGAAAGAAAACCTTTCTCCTACAAGGGCGAACGGACTGGTTTCGATGATTGAGAGGATTAAGGAACTGGCGCGTGAGAGTGTAGGTCATGAGCCTCAGGGAGAAGTCCTTACTGCAGAAGATGCCAAGGAACTCGCTCCTCTATACGACAATGTCATCATGGCCATCAAGCAGGTCTATGATCCTGAGATTCCGGTCAATGTCTACGATCTTGGACTTATCTATGAACTTGTGATAAACAAGAAGCACGAGGTTTTCATCAAGATGACTTTCACGGCTCCCACTTGCCCAATGGCAGATGAGGTACTTGCCGAGGTTAAGAAAAGCGTAGCTGACGTACCGGGGATTACCGGATGCGAGGTCGAACTTACTTTCGAACCGCCGTGGGACCAGAGCATGCTCTCAGAAGAGGCCCGCATAGAATTAGGAATGGACTAGAAACACAACAGATTTTTAATAACACAACCAATAATCGAGATGAAAGGAAAGATTCTGGTGATCGGAAGCACCAACACCGACATGACCGCTTTTGCGGACAGGATGCCGGGCCCAGGCGAGACAGTCATGGGCACTGATTTCGTGATGGGACCTGGAGGAAAGGGAGCAAACCAGGCTGTTGCAGCCAAACGTCTGGGCGGAGAGGTGTCTTTTGTCTGCAAGGTAGGCAAAGATATATTCGGAGAGAATACGATTCGTCATTTCAAAGAGGAAGGCCTTGACACTTCGGGGGTTATGTTTTCTTCCAAACCTTCGGGAGTGGCCCTTATCACTGTCGACAAGGATGCGGAGAACTGCATCGTCGTGGCTCCCGGAGCCAACGGAGACTACACTGAAGAAGACATCCGGATCAACCGTAAGGCGATTGAAGAGTGCGACATCCTTCTTATGCAGCTCGAGATACCCGTTCCCGCCGTCCTCGAAGCGGCCAAGATCGGCCATGAACTCGGGAAATGCGTCGTTCTGAATCCTGCCCCGGCTCCTTCAGAAGAGCTTCCAGCAGAGTTATTCAAATATATCTCCCTTTTCATTCCAAACGAGAGCGAACTCGAAGCTATTACCGGATGCAGCGTAAACAGCCAGGAAGAGGCTATGAAAGCAGCTAAAGTGTTGATGGCCAGGGGTGTAGAAAAGATAATAGTTACAATGGGTTCCAAGGGTTCCCTTATCTGCGATGGCGAAAAGATCTCATTTGTCAAGGCTCATAAGGTCGACGCTGTGGACACTACCGGAGCCGGAGACTGCTACTGCGGATCACTCTGTGTCGCCCTCTCTGAAGGGAAGAGCCTGGAAGAGGCTGCAGAATTCGCTACCAAGGCATCTGCGCTAGCTGTCCAGAAGGCTGGTGCCCAAGTTGCCATGCCCTACAGGGAAGAGCTTTAACAGAATCCTATAATCATGAAAAGAATATTCATCTTTATAGCTGTCTTTTCTGCCTGCCTGGCAGGTTGCAGGAATGGGGGAACCGCTGGAAGCGAGACCGGTCCCATCAACCTTATCATGGAGACCGACATCGGTAACGACGTCGATGATGCGATCGCCATGGATCTGCTTTACAAATACGTTGACGCCGGCAAAATCAACCTTCTTGCGACCTGCATAAACAAGGAGGGCAATGCTCCGGGAGAGTTCGTGGACATCCTGAACACCTGGTACGGCCACCCCGAAATACCAATCGGAATAATCCACGATGGTGCTGATTGTGAGACTGATGCTATCAATTATGCCCAAGCGGTTGTTCTTCTTAAGGACGAAGAAGGGCGCCCGGCATTCAAAAGAACGCTGAAAGATTATTCCAAACTCCCTGAAGCGCCGTCACTTTACAGGAAGCTCCTCTCCAAGGCTGCTGACAATTCGGTCGTGATCGCCTCAGTGGGGTTCTCCACAAACCTTTCAAGGCTCCTGCAGACTCCTGCCGATGAATATTCATCACTCACAGGCAAGGAACTGGTTGCGAAGAAAGTCCGCCTTCTGGTCACAATGGCAGGTAATTTCAAGGACCAGAACCATCATGAATACAATGTGGTAAAGGATATCCCTGCAGCCAAGGCAATCTTCGAGGAATGGCCTACTCCCGTTGTGACTTCTCCCTTCGAGGTAGGGATCCAGGTCAATTATCCGGCCACAAGCATCGAGAATGACTTCGGCTGGGCAGGACTCCATCCTATGGTAGAAGCTTACAAGGCCTACCAGAAGATGCCATACGACCGTCCTACATGGGACCCTACAGCTGTGCTTTATGCTGTTGAAGGAGATAAGTGGTTCACCGTTTCGGAACCAGGAACAATTAGCGTAACAGACGAAGGATCAACCTTTTTCACTTCGGACGAGAAGGGTACCAGATGCTATCTTTCAGTTACGCCCGAACAGGCGGAAGCCATCAAAGCCCATTTCGTAGAGGTGGTTACGTCAGTTCCTGCAAACAGAAAATAAACTAATAACAGTTATCATGGACAGAAGAGTTTTTTTGAAGAACTCGGCGACAGCCGCAGTAGCCGGCGCAGCGATGGCCATTCCTGGTGTGGAAGCCATGGCTACCGGAAAACTCCAGGTCAACAAGGGTAAGACTCCTGCTGACGGGATAGCCTACAGGCTCAAATACAACAGCAACGGAAAGATAAAGATTCTTCAGTTCACCGACACCCATTACATCGAAGGAGACGAGCGTTCCGAAAGGGCTCTCAAGAACGTGATCCAGATGCTGGACGCTGAGAAGCCGGATTTCGTCATCCACACAGGAGACATCGTGTTCGGAAAACCTGCAGAGGCCTCTGCAAGGCACATCCTGCAGCCCCTCGTTGACCGCAAGATCCCGTTTGCTGTGGCGATGGGCAACCATGACAGCGATTTTGACCTTTCCAGGACGGACATGTTCAAGGTCCTGCGCTCTATTCCAGGCAACGTCAACACCATAGACGATGAAGGCATCTCGGGCTGTTCCAATGATATAATCACTCTTTCGGGATCAAAGGGTGTCGACAGGGTTTTCTACCTCTTCGATTCAGGTAACAGGGTTGAAATTGCCGGCCAGAAGGGTTGGAGTTATGTCCATGACGATCAGATAGCCTGGTACAAGAAACACAGCCGGGAATTCACCGAGGCAAACGGCGGAAAACCCGTTCCTTCCCTCGCATTCTTCCATATTCCCGTACCTGAGTACAAAGAGGCCATCAGGGATACTTCCCGCGTGATGATGGGCAATATAGGTGAAGAGCCAGGTGCCCCCAAGGTGAATTCAGGCCTCTATCTTGCCATGAGGGAGATGGGTGACGTCCAGGGCATTGTGACCGGTCACGACCACAACAGTGACTTTGTCATGCTCTGGCAGGATTTCTTCCTTATCTACGGCCGCTTCAGTGGCTGCGACACTGTCTACAACGACCTTAAGCCCAACGGCGCCCGCATCTTCGAGTTCACCGAGGGAGACGACGGCTTCAAGACCTGGGTCCGCCTTTACGGAGGCAAGGTCGAGCAGGAGCTTTACCTCTATCCGGGAATGAAGAATCTCACTAGTCCAAGAATATAAAAATCATTGAATATGAAAAAGTTAACTATTGTCACCATTTTGGCATTTGCTATCCTGGCCGTGGGCTGCGTCCAGAATAAGGTCAAGGTACCTTCTGCTCCGGAAGAGGTCTCTCTCACCAAGGAACAACTTATGGACAAGATTAAGGGAGGCTGGGCAGGCCAGACCATAGGATGCACCTACGGAGGTCCTACCGAGTTCCGTTACAGCAGCATCATCAATGACAACATACCTATCGAATGGCCGGACCACAGGATCCAATGGTACTATGACCATGCACCGGGCCTTTACGACGACATCTACATGGACCTTACCTTTGTGGAAGTGTTTGAAAAAGAAGGCCTTGATGCACCTATCGAGTCGTTCGCCAAAGCCTTCTCCTCGGCCGCATATCCTCTCTGGCATGCCAACCAGGCGGCACGTTACAATATTCAGCAAGGGCTGATGCCTCCGGAGTCAGGTTTCTGGATGAACAATCCCCATTCGGACGACATCGACTTCCAGATCGAGGCTGACTACGCCGGAATAATGGCTCCGGGAATGCCAAATGCGGCCGTTCACTACACTGACGAGATCGGCCACATGATGAACTACGGTGACGGCTGGTACGGAGGTGTCTATGTCGCGGCCATGTATTCCCTGGCCTTCGTCTCCGATGACATTGAATACATTGTTTCTGAGGCTCTCAAGACGATCCCTACCGAAAGCAAGTACTACCAGTGCATGGCGGACATAATCAAATGGCATAAGGAATATCCTGACAATTGGGAGATTACCTGGGCTCTGGCAGAACGTAAATGGGGATTTGACATTGGTTGTCCTGACGGAGTCTATGGAACCACCAACATCGATGCTCTCATCAACAGTGCCTACATCATCATGGGACTCCTTTACGGAGAGGGAGACTTCTACAAGACTATCGACGTGTCAACGCGCTGTGGAAAGGATTCCGATTGCAATCCGGCATCTTCAGGTGGCATCCTTGGTGTCGTACTCGGCTACAGCAACATTCCGGAGTACTGGAAGAAGAACATCTACGAGGTTGAGGACAGGAATTTCGCCTATACAGACATTTCCCTCAACAAGACTTACCAGATGTCTTTCAATCAAGCCCTCAAGGTCATTGAAAAATACGGAGGCTCAGTTTCCGACGAGTCTGTGACCATCAAGACCCAGGTCCCTGAAACCGTCCGTCTCGAAAAGGGTTTTGAAGGCCACTGGCCTGTGAAGCGTGAGGAGATCAGGGACCACATCGACAACTGCGGCGAAATGGAATTCAACGGCAACGGAGTAGTGCTCACCTATCTCATGCCTATGGATAATTCAGGCTATGAGGCCAAGGTTGAAGTCACCCTTGACGGCGTCGTGGACAGGACCGTCGTCCTTCCCGCCAGCAACAACCACAGGAGCCTTGAACTCTATTTCAAGTACGGTCTTCCTGTCGGCAAGCACACAGTTTCCCTGAAGTGGCTCAATCCTGACCGGAAGCACCCTATCGAGGTCCGTTCAAAGATTGTTTACTCCGACAAACCCGAAGAGCATCATCACGTTTGACACAATGAGAAAACTAGTCATACCCCTCTTATTGCTTGGACTTATTTTCACAGGCTGTTCGGACAAACAAATAACACAGCGTGAAGTCTCCCTGAAACTGCCTGAAGAAAAGTCAGAATGGTTCAAGGAAGCCAAGTTTGGGATGTTCATCCATTGGGGATTATATTCAATCCTGGAGGGTTCATACAACGGCCACACCATGCCGGACACCTCTTTCGCTAATGGAAACAGTTGGTACGCAGAGTGGATCAAGCCTCGTCTGGAGGTTCCGGATGACGTGTACAACGCCCTTGCGGGGCAGTTCAATCCGGTGAACTATGATCCGGACAGTTGGGTCAGGGAAGCCAAGAATGCAGGGATGAAGTACTTGGTGATCACTTCCAAGCACCATGATGGCTTTGCGCTCTGGGACTCTGAAGTCTCGGATTTTGACATCATGAACACCCCTTACGGGAAAGACCTGATCGCACCGCTCGTGGAGGCCTGCAAGAAATATGGGTTGAAATATGGCTTCTACTATTCCCATTGGCAGGATTGGGAGGATCCTGACGGAGCTCTGCCCAGATGGTGTGAATGGAGGGATGATGAGGCTTTCGAGAGGTATTGGCAGAGGAAATCCCTTCCACAGGTTCAGGAATTGATAGAAAAGTTCGACCCGGACCTTCTGTGGTTTGACACTTGGGACTGGAAGACCCACATCACTCCCGAAAGGAGGGACGAATTGATCAGGCTTGTCAGGACCTACAGTGACAAATGCCTTATCAACGGGCGTATCTGTTATGAGAATCCTGGGGACAACATCGACTTCCTTGAGATGCACGACAATTCCTACCCGAAAGAGATGCTGTCCAAGCCTTGGCAGACTCCTGCGACCATGCAGAATTCCTGGGCTTATCATGGCAAGGACTATAACTGGAAGCCTGCTTCCAGGATGCTGCGTTACCTTGTAAACAACACCTCGATGGGTGGAAACTATCTTCTGAACGTAGGACCGAAAGCGGATGGAACTCTTCCTGCTCCTGCAGTCCGCCGCCTTAGGGAGATGGGTGCCTGGCTGGATGTCAACGGGGAAGCTGTCTTCGGTTCCGAGCCTTCAGGTCTAGCGATGCCGGATGGAGTCTACTCGACTCGTAAAGAGACCTCAGAAGGAAAGAACCTTTATCTGTTCCTGACCCGCCCTATGGCTTCCGTGACGGTTCCTGCAGTCCTGTCAGGAGAATGTAAAGTCGTGGAGACTGGTCAGCCTGTTGAAATGACCGTCGTGGAAGATGAGACGGAGATCACACTTCCTGAGAATCTTTTCAAGGATGATTCGATTATTGTCCTGAAATGTCGTTTGTAAACATCTATTTTTCACTCGGGAGCAATCTTGGGGACCGTGAGGCCAACATACTAGAAGCCTTGCGCAGGATGGACGAGGCCTTCGGATGCCACTATTCTGCGCTTTCCCGCCTGATAGAGACCAAGCCTATGGGCTTTTCCGGTGGCAAGTTCCTCAATGCAGCCGTCCTGTACCGGGTCTATTTTTCTCCTGACTTTGCTCCGCTGGAGGTCTTGCGAACGGTCAAGTCGATCGAAAGGGAAATGGGCCGGACGGACCCTCCTGAATATGACGGAGAAGGCAATCGGATCTATCACTCACGCATCATCGACATCGACATCCTGTTTTACGGTACAGAACGGATCGATATTCCTGAACTGACGATTCCACACAAAGGAATAGCTGACCGTCCCTTCGTGATGATCCCGCTGCTGGAAATAGCAAAGCCCTCACTGAAGAGGGCTTTCCCGGAATATTTTGATGGATGATAGATTCTTCGCTTCGCTCAGAATGACAGGATGATATTCCTGAATTCCATGGCGCCGCCTTCAGACTGGAGGCCGATGTAGCCTTCGGTGGCCTTGCATTGAGCCTCGTTAATCATGACTCCGTTGAGGGTGACCTTGATGTTTCCGCCCTTGCAGAGGAATTCCATCTCGTTCCACTCGCCGACAGGCTTTTCGGGGTTCTCTTCGACCGTCCTTGCCTTGCGGTAGAAGGGTCCTTCAACTCCTTCAATCGGAATCCCTCCCATCAGCATGCCCATGTCCTTCGGAGTCATCTGGAGCTGCACTCCCATAGGCCATACCCTGTCACCGTCCTGAAGGTAATTGAATATTCCTCCGTCAACGGCCTTATCTCCCGTCCAGCGCCATTCGACGTGCAGGAGGTAGTCGGAGTACTTCTTTTCCGTGCGGATGTAGCCGAAAGGCTGCCCTGTGACGTGGATGATCCCGTCTTTAGCGCTGAAGGTGGAAGCGCCTGAGATGGCGTCTGTGTCCTCCTTAAGGACGGTTCTCCAGCCGTCAAGGTTGTCCCCGTTGAAAAGGGAAACCTTTTTCCCGGAGCAGGAAGAAAGGATCGCGGCAGACGCAAGTATGGCAAATAGGGCTTTGGCTTTCATCATTAAAGCTTTCTGAGGAGATTGGCCATGTTGACCTTCCTGTCGATCATCTCGCGGAGTTCAGCGATTGGAACCCTGGTCTGCTCCATGGTGTCACGGTCGCGGACTGTCACGGTGTTGTCGTTCATCGTGTCGTTGTCGATGGTGACGCAGAAAGGAGTGCCGATGGCATCCTGGCGGCGGTAACGCTTACCGATGGAATCCTTCTCGTCGTACTGGTAGGCGAAGTCGTACTTGAGCTCGTTCACAACCTCCTGGGCCTTCTCGGGCAGACCGTCCTTCTTGACAAGAGGGAGGATGGCCACCTTGACGGGAGCAAGGGGAGCAGGAATGCTGAGGACTACACGGCTGTCTCCGCCTTCAAGCTGCTCGACATTGTAGGAGTGGCTGAGTACGGCGAGGAACATCCTGTCGACTCCGATCGAAGTCTCGACGCAGTAAGGGACATAGCTTTCACCGGTCTCAGGATCGAAGTACTGGATCTTCTTTCCGCTGATCTTCTGGTGGTTGCCAAGGTCGAAGTCGGTCCTGGAGTGTATACCTTCCAGCTCCTTGAAGCCGAACGGGAAGTTGAACTCGATGTCGGTGGCAGCATTGGCGTAGTGGGCCAGCTTCTCATGGTCGTGGAAACGGTAGTTCTCTGCTCCCATTCCGAGGTTGACATGCCACTTCATCCTGTTCTCCTTCCATTTTGCGAACCATTCCATCTCGGTTCCGGGACGGCAGAAGAATTCCATCTCCATCTGCTCGAATTCCTTCATGCGGAAGATGAACTGCCTGGCCACGATCTCGTTGCGGAATGCCTTTCCGATCTGGGCGATTCCGAAAGGAATCTTCATGCGGCCGGTCTTCTGGACATTCAGGTACTCCACGAATATTCCCTGGGCTGTCTCTGGACGCAGGTAAAGTACGTCGTCGGTGCCTCCTGTGGTGGAGCCTTGGGTGCTGAACATCAGGTTGAACTGACGGACCTCGGTCCAGTTGGCGGTACCGGAGATGGGGCAGACTATGCCGCAGTCGATGATGATGTCGCGGTAGGCCTTGAGGTCATTTGCGTCTTCCGCAGCCTTGTAACGGGCATGCACCTCATCATACTTCTTCTTTTCCCTGAGTACGTTAGGGTTGGTTGCCCGGAACTGCTCCTCGTTGAAGGCCTCTCCGAACTTCTTACGGCCCTTTGCAACTTCCTTCTCGATCTTCTCCTCGATCTTGCCGAGATAGTCCTCGATGAGGTTGTCGGCGCGGTAGCGCTTCTTTGAGTCCTTGTTGTCGATCAGGGGATCGTTGAAGGCTGCCACATGACCGGAAGCTACCCATGTCTTCGGGTGCATGAATACGCAAGAATCTATTCCTACGACATTCTCGTTGAGGCGGGTCATGGCCTCCCACCAGTAACGCTTGATGTTGTTCTTGAGCTCGACGCCCATTTGGCCATAGTCATAGACTGCTGCCAGTCCGTCGTAGATTTCGCTTGAAGGGAAGATGAATCCGTATTCCTTGCAATGTGCTACCAGCACCTTGAAGAGTTCGTCCTGTGTCATTATAGTTGATGTTAATTAATATCCAAAGCGCAAATGTAGTCATTTTATTTCATTAATAATTTATCGAATATTTGTTAACTTTACAATCTCTAAAACAAAACGGACAATCACATACTATGGATTCAAAACAGAGGATAGCCAATGCGCTAAAGGTTTCTACTGACACTAAGTTTTTTGAAATGGGAAGAGGAGTCAGTTCGATGGCCCCTGAGGTGTTCAACAGGTTTTTCCCGGGAAGGAAGGCAAAGATCATCGCCGACATCCACACCTGGCCTGTCCTCGGAGAGAAAGTTTACGGCCTCTTCGTCGAAGCAGGGATCCCTACCGAGAAATTCATCATCATGGAGGAAGAATTCCATGCCGAATGGGAATACATCGAAATGGTGGACAAGGAACTTGACGGTGGCTATATCGCTGTGTCCGTGGGTTCAGGAGTCATCAACGACCTTTGCAAGCTTTGCTCACACCATCATGAGCAGCAGTATCTGACCCTGCCTACCGCGGCATCCGTGGACGGATATTCATCATTCGGAGCTTCGATCTCCTACCAGAATTCGAAGCAGACCTTCTCCTGCCCGGCTCCGGTTGCCATCATAGCCGATATCGACGTGATTGCTGCCGCTCCGAAGGAGATGACTGCGGCCGGTTATGCCGACCTTGCCGCAAAGGTCCCTGCCGGTGCCGAATGGATGGTAGCCGACCTCATGGGTACAGCACCCATCAAGCCGGATGCATGGCATGTCCTCCAGGACTATCTTGACGACCTCCTTGCTGATCCCGAGGGCGTTGCCGCAGGCAATCCCGATGCCATAGCAGATCTCTTCGAGGGCCTTACCCTCAGCGGTTTCGCCATGCAGGCGGCACAGTCCAGCCGTCCTGCTTCCTGCTGCGACCACCTGTTCAGCCACATCCTTGACATGACGCATCACCGTTACAACGGCAAGCTCCAGTCCCATGGTTTCCAGGTGGCGATCGGCACTCTCACCATGTGCGCCGTTTTCGATGAACTCTTTAAGATGGATCTCTCCAAGATCGACGTTGACGCCTGCGTAAAGGCATGGCCTACCCTCGAACAGGAGCAGCAGAGGGCCTTGGAGGTATTCAAGGACTTCCCGGCACCGACCCTTGGCTATGACAACATCACCAAGAAATACAATGATGCTGAAACTGTACGTGAACAACTAACCCGCGTCCGTGACACCTGGCCTGAGTTCAAGAAGAAACTCCAGGGACAGGTCTACACCTTCGAAAAGATGCAGAACCTCTTCAAGGTCGCCGGTGCTCCCTATGATCCTTCTATGATCGGAGTCACCCGCCAGCAGCTCAAGGACATGTTCCCTATAGTCCAACTGATGCGCTACAGGATGAACGTCCTTGACCTCGCCAAGAGAGGAATGTTCTACGACGAGCTTGTCGAGCCTGTCTTCGCAAAGGGCGGAGCCTGGGAAATCAAGTAGTATGACATTCAGGGGCAACGGTGTGGCAGGATTTGCCAAGGGACGCGCGTTCGTGGTCATCGACCGCGGACAGCGCAACCCTTTTGAGGATATTCCCCCGGGGAGCGTCCTCGTGGCAAAGACTGTTTCCTTGTCCGATTCAGCCCTTATCAATTTCAAGAACGTGGTCGGGATGGTCACCGAAGAAGAGGATCTTTCCGGCCATGTCGGGCTCCTTGCAAGGGGAATAGGAATTCCTGCCGTGACAGGGCTTGGAGGCAGCCTCGCGCAGATCTACAATGGCGACAGGGTGCTGATCCGCAACCTTGATGTAATCATCAATCCGGATCTTGCTACGGTTGAGGAATTCGACTCGCTCAGGCGGGCTGCAGATCCGCAGCTCAGTCTCGACTTGCAATAGACTGCACCTCTTTCATTACCCTCATGAAGTTTCCTCCCCAGAATCCACGGATCTGGGTGGGGGTGTAGCCATGTTCCAGCATCTTGACAGTGAGATTGATAAGGTCGTTGTCTCCGTTGCATCCCCAGACTCCACCACCACCGTCGAAATCACTTCCTATTCCGACATGTTCAGCCCCGGCGACTTCGACGCAGTGGTTGAAATGGGCCATCATGTCGTCTATTGTCATCGAACTTCGGGACCTGCCAAGATATTCAGGTACTGAATAGACTTGGATAACACCTCCGTTTTCTGCGAGAGCCTTGAGCTGGCGGTCATCCAGTCCGCGGTCGTGGCCGTAGACGGCCTTGGCTCCGGAGTGGGAGCAGATGACAGGAGCCTTGCTGTACTTAATGCAATCCCAGAACGTGCCGGCCGAAGGATGGGAAAGATCGATCATTATTCCCTGGCGGTTCATTTCTTCGACAACCTGCCTTCCATATTCAGTGAGCCCTTTGGAAGGGTCGCTTCCGTGCCGTGATGATGTGTTGCAGATGGAATTGTCCCGGAAATGGCACAGGGTTATATAGACCACTCCCAAATCTCTCATTTTCTTGATATTTCCGAGATCCTTGCCTATTCCGTAGCCGTTTTCCACGCCGATGAAGAAGGCTTTCCTGCCTTGGTTCCGTAGTGCCTCGGCTTCTTCAGGAGTTCTTGCGAGTCCGCAGTGGTCCGGGTACTTACCAACATCTTCTTTTATCTCTTCTATCTGGCGGAGGTTTTTTTCCACGGCCTTTTGCGACGAGGCGTCGTCAGTCGGTCCCTGCCATAGGAAACTTATAAGGACCTGAGCCGCCAGATGTCCCTCCTCCATTTTTTGCACGCTGCATTGGCTTTCCGTCTTCTTGCCCACGGAATAACCCTTTGCATAACCTTCCGGGAGGTCGCAGTGGGTGTCGATGGTCAACATTCCGTCCATCAGGTTCTTGGCCCTCTTGAAAGTCATTGCCTTCCTCACAAGTTCTTCGAATGCAATTTCCTCGTACGGGAGCCGTTTCATTTCCAGGTCGATCTGCCGTGCGGCCTTTGATGTGCCGATGTGAGGGATATTCATTTCCGCTATTGCCCGGTAAAAATGAATTGAATACTCTTCTCCTTGCTTAACCCATCCGTCGGGCATGACAGCGCCGTCCCACTCGGTTGCGTCAATATCATCCGTCGTGTCAACCATTTCTGGATAACAACCGGCCATTTTGATCATTTCGGCAATATGGGCCTTCTCCGGACAATCCGGTACAGCTATCACGGGGACAAAATGGGACTGTGCCATCAACGGGAGTGTGATGGCAATCACCATGAGCAAGGACACAATTCTTTTCATTGCATGGCAAATTTAGGCCGTTTTTCCGTAATATTGTAAATAAATGCTTGAACTATGATTAATGCTTTACTGGATCTTTTCCTTCCTAGGGAGTGTATCGTCTGCGGGAGGATACTGTCCGTCCATGAACGGCATGTCTGTGCGTCCTGCCTTGCCGACCTTCCAAGGACTTTCTTTTCAAAGCAACGTCGCAACCAGATGGCAGACAGATTCAACGGTCTTATTGCCAGAGGACTGAATCCGGAACTCGTCGGAGGTTATGCTTACGCTACAGCCCTTTTCTTCTATCGTTCCGGAACTGGTTACCGGGACATTACCCGGCGCCTCAAGTACCATTCCGACCTTGCTGCAGGACGTTATTTTTCAGAAATGCTTGGCAAGGAGCTGGCTTTATCGACACTTTATTCTGATGTGGACTTGGTGATTCCCGTGCCTTTACACTGGACGAGAAGGTGGTCAAGGGGCTACAATCAAGCAAGTGTCATAGGTAAGGTTCTAGCCTCCTGTCTTGGAGTGAAGTCAAGGGAGAACGTCCTGTTCAGGCGCAGGCGGACCAGGACCCAAACCCGTCTTTCTTTGGAAGGAAAGGCTGCCAACGTGGCTGGGGCGTTCGGAGTCAGGAGGCATTCCGGGGTGGAGAAATATTCACACATCCTTCTGGTCGACGATGTCTTCACCACGGGCGCTACGATGATGGCTTGTTACCGGGCTTTGAGGGCGGTTTTGCCGGTTTCTGTACGGATTTCAGTCGCTACTCTTGCCTGTGTGGGATATTGATAAATTGTAAGTATAAACGTTTTATAAGGTGATTTAAAAAGTTTTATACCCTTTTAAGCGTTGTTAATTTCGAGGTTATTAAAACGGTGTTAAAACTTTTCTTATTGTTTATATTCTTAAAATTCAGTGTTTTAACCGTATTAAAACGAAAAAAGTTAAAAATTTTTTATAAATTATTTGCACAAAACAAAAAAAGCAGTACCTTTGTATCGGGTTGAGCAAGGAGGTTCTCTCCCCGATCAACCTATTGGTTATTAGTTTTAGTGTTATTAATTATGTGGTTAGAGTGAGGGTCCACGCGAGACGCGTCGACGCTCATTTTTTTTATGATTGGTATACCCTTTCCTTGGCCAGTTGATTTCCCGTTTCGCCGAGCCCCCATGAAGTGAAGTGCCTTTGAGGCCACAAAAGACCAGACTTTCGTAACCTCAGAACCACCCGAGGTGCCTCTTTGGTCACAAAAACACAGCATATCGTGGCCGGAAAGCCACCTTGGAGAAGAATCACATAAAACGGCTTGAATCAATGGCCGGTACTGATAGGAATGAACCTGAATGAATTGATCTCTTCTTCTGGAACATCAGTAGCTGAATACCAATAAACATGACTTCTGGAGAACTGGTCCAGAAGGATTCTGCGTTGTTCGTGATCCTCAGCTTTGAATGAAGAGCAGATTATCGGACGTCCAAACCGGTAGCAGATGCTAAGAAGCCAGCCAGCCTCTGCAGATGGTTGGTCTGTAGAGAAAGAGATGACATCAGAAAGAGACCAGATCCTGTACACCAGATCGGAATCCGATATGCCAGAATAAACCAGTTTCTCCCAGCCGTGGATCCGTCCGTGAACCAGATCCTTCCGATAATCATAATCCTTGGCAAAAGGAGTGACAGAAACGACCGGAGTCATGAAAACAGGTTGGTTGGGATACTGATTACGAGCAATGGTGAACAGCCGTTCAACCAACTTTTCGACCGTTCCTTTGTTAGAAACTTTTTCGCCAGGATGGAAATAAAGGTCCCATCCTTTGACCGTCGGGCAATCATAATATTTCGCAATCACGGAACGGACGTATTCTACCAGTTCATCTTCAGGGACGCCGAGCATATCGTCAGTTACAAGGACAGGAAGTATGGTCATTCCTTTGATTTCTGCCCAATTGATGAATTCATCGAAGTCTTTGAAGAAAGCATCGTTGTCGTATTTCCAATGATTGTAGTTGATCGTTATCCTGACGCTGTTGTACTTTTCAGGAGTGTTGGAGGGTTTTGCCTTCTCGATCGCTGTACCTGTCACAGGACCTCCGGCCATCCATTTCCATGCCCTTTCTTGATGCCATCTTTCGGTTACAGGAATTCCAGGATCAGGATCTTTCTCATCAGGAGAAAGGAAGTGGAATTGCTTGATTATTTCATATTCGCGAGGATCATACATGTCGCCGTCTGCCCAAAGAAGATCGTGGAACATCGGTTCGAAAGGATCGTAAGTTGAACGGCTCCATTTGACCGACCAGTTAGCGTCATTGTTGAACATTCCCCAGAGATAGAAATGAATATGTTCCCTGGCAAAAGCGGCAAGAGTACGTTGTACACCGGATCCATAAACTCTTGTCATGCATTCGGTGCAGACCATGGGGCGGTTGGAGATTTCCCTAATCTTTCTTAAAGTCACTGCCAGATCCTTTCCCATGTTTTCAGCTGCCTGATAGTCGTGGAAGTTGTGAATATCCATCATGGATTCAACCTCTGCACGTCTTTTCCATGCGGATGTTTCAGTGTCTGCATCAAAGCCGGTATCCCAGATTATCGAAGATGTGATAGGCTGAATGATTCCCTCTTCCCTGCACCAGAGAACCATTTTTTCTATCCAATCCATATTTCGGAAGGTGTCAACTTCACTCTCTCTGAAGCGTGGTTCATTCCAGATGTCCCAAAATATGATTCTTTCGTCTGTGGCGAAAGCTGCAACCAGCTTTCGGACTTCTTTCTCACATTCTGCTAAAGCTGTCTTTTCATCTTCTTGCGAATAGTAGCGGCTCTGCAGGCTGATGACGGGTGAAAGGGAAATGCCGAAGTCATCAGCTTCGTCAGCAAACTCTCTAATGTATGCAATTTGTTCATCTGCATTGTTTCCCTTTATCCAGAACCGCACGGAATTGAGTCCGTATTCTGCTGCCTTTGCCAGGATTTCCCTTCGTGTCTGTCCGGGATATGCAGATTCAGGCTGGTTGAAACCACGGATTTCTCCGATTTTCTTCTCCCAGTCCCAGGCTTGTTGCTCTGTCCATTGTCCTCTAGGAGCAGGACGGTTTTGTTTTTTCCTTCCTTCAGAGGCGAAACTTGTGGAAAGGCTAAGCAAGAAGGAAAGAAGTATTGCAGCTGTTGATATGATTATTGTTCTTTTCATGGTGTCCTAGTGCTTGGTTATTATCGGAGTGAATTTGAATTGATTGACGGACTTGTCCGGCAGAGGATTCTCCGTGAACCAGAAGACATGGCTTTTGCTGAACAGGTCAAGCATCTCCAGCTGATCTGTCACGTTTTCGGCCTTGAATGAAGAGCAGAAAATGGGACGTCCGAACCTGTAGCATATACTCAACAGCCAACCGGCTTCTGCAGGATGCTGTACTGTTGAGAAAGAAGTGACGTCTGACAGCGACCATATCTTGTAGACCAGATCTGCATCGCTTGTCCCTCCGTAAGAAAGCTTGTTCCAACCGTTGCGCCTTCCATGAACAAGGGCGGCCCTGTAATTGAAATCATCATCAAACTCCTGAACAGACACGAAAGGAGTCATGAATACGGGCTGATTAGGATACTGGTTGCGGGCGTAAGTAAAAGCGGTTTCTATAACTTCTTCCACCTTGCGTCTGTCTGTTGATTTCTCCCCAGGATGCCAGTAGATGTCCCAGGCTAGGATGGTCTGATCGTCGTAATAACGGGAGATCATCTCTTTCACAAATCCTCCCAGTTCTTCAGAGGTTGCGTAGAGATCGTCGTCAGTAATAAGCACGGGTAACACCGTCATACCTTTACTCTTGGCATCAGAAAGGATCCTTTCAAAGCGTTCAAAGAAACCGGATCTCTGATTGGAAGCCAGTCCACGGTAGTCTTTGTAGTTGACTTTTACTCTCATGCTGTTGTAAGTACCAGAAAAACTTCCTGATGATTTCACGTCTGCCAGGCCTTTGACCAAACCGGCGCCGGCCATTCTCCTCCAGACTCTTTCGTGACTCCAACGATCCGTTACTGCGATTCCTGGATCCAGGTTCTCTCCTTTATTCCAGAAACGGAAGTTTTTTATGAACGGGAATTCCCTTGCGTCGTAAGCATCGCCGTCGGCCCATAGGAAGTCATGGAACATAGGGTCAAAAGCATCGTAGGTACTGCGTCCCCATTTTACCGACCAGTTCCAGTCATTATTATAGAGCCCCCAAAGATACACATGGACATGTTCCCTCGCGAACACAGGCAGAGTCCTTTGAACAGAGGATCCATTAACTCTTATCATTGCCTCGGTGCAGACGATAGGACGGTTGGAGATTTTCCGGATTCTATCCAGGGTGTAGTCTATCTCCGCTCCGAAATTCCTGGCGCAATCGTACGAATGGAAGTTATGAAGATCCATCATAGCTTCAACCTGACGGCGTTTTTCCCATGTGGGACTTGAGACATCCGCATCACGGTCCGGGTCCCAGATGATGGACGCAGTGATTGGTTGGCAGAGGTTTTCTTCCCTGCACCAGTGAACCATTTTCTCTACCCATTCCATCTCTCTGAATGTTTCAGGATCTCCTGTTTTAAACCCAGGTTCGTTCCAGATGTCCCAAAGAACAATTCTCTCGTCATTTGCAAAGGGGCGGATCAAGGTCTTGACGAACTCTTCTACGATCTTCAAGTTTTCCTTTTCATTCTCCTTGTCGTTGAAATACTTTCTTTGGAGACTTAAGACAGGAGAGATGGTCATGCCGCAAGATTCGGCTTCGTCAGCCATTTTCTTTATGTAAGCAATTTGTGCATCCACGTCTTCGCCTTTCAGCCAGAATCTTACAGAATTGAATCCAAGATCTGAAGCCTTACTGAGAATCTCAAGGTTGGTCATTCCGGGATATGCGGATTCTGGCTGGTTGAAGCCGATGATGGTTCCAACTTTCTTTTCCCAATCCCAAGCTTGTTTTTCAGTCCATTGCTTCCTTTCCTTTGCAAAACCTGCAAGGCATGGTAGCAGAAGAACGATCATTATTAATCTTTTCATGTTATTGTGGTTATTATTTAGTTTCAAGAGAGACCCCCTGACGATTTGAGGACATAACCATCTTGCGGACGGAATGTCTGTCAAGTTGAACCTTTCCGGAAGTGAAATCAGGGGTGTTGTAGGAATAAATAAGCTCTGAATAATACTTCACAGGATTCCTTTGGGGAAGCAAGAATGCTTTTTCAAATCTGCCGTCCTCGTTCATGTGGGCAAGGTACAGGCGAGTGTAGACGCCATCGTCCCTGCGCGAGGCCACAACAGCCCATTTGGAATTCGAACTCCAGTTATGGAAACTCTCTGTGTTGTCGCTGTTGATTCCTCCTGCGGGGTAGAATTCTCCTGTTTCAATATTGTAAAGCCACAAATCGGCTTCCTTATGCCATATCAGGAAAGTGCCGAAGCTGGCGGCAGTGACAAGAATGTACTTCCCGTCATAAGACGGCCTTGGCTGTGCGAAAGACATGTTATGATCCGAAGCATTCAGAAGGGTGTCTTTTTTCTCTCCGAATGATCCGGTTTCAGGGTCGAAGGAAAGACTGCAGAGGCTATATTTCATTTTACGCGCGTCCCTGGGGAGTCTTCCGAAAGGAGATTCACAGAAATAAAGGGTACGTCCATCTGCTGAGAATGCTGGCCAAGTTTCAAACACTTCTGGGAGATTGGTCAGTTTTGGACGTAGAACAGAGTGTGTTGCATGACGATACAAGATTACATCTGATTTTTCGTCATAGACTTCCAGCATCTTATCGGCTGATGAATAAAAAGACTGCCTTGTGCTGTTGACAGAATAAGCTGTGTACTCTCCTGAAGGATGCCAGTAAGGGTAGACAAAGAATCCTCCGGTACTGTCGGTCATGGTGTTCAGGCATTCAGACTGGACTGAGCGGCGAACCACGGTCGCAGAGTGGGCTCCCCTTACGTGGAAGCTGTAAGTTGAGGGATCCGTGCGGTTCTGGGTGTGGCAGTTGATGCATCCGGATTCCAGCATGCGAGTGTCCAGCAGCTCTCTCTGGTGGAAATTCGAAAGATTTCTTTCAAAGAGCCCCATGTTTCCAAAAGATTGGTAGCCTGGAGGGATCAGCCTGTAAGTAAGGCCAAAATCTATCGGATCTTTGCTGATGTGCATGCTGAATGGCTGGTACCTTTTCCAGCCATCGGCCGTCTTCATGTCGACAGTAAAGGTCAGAGAGGTTCCGGCAGCATCCCGAAGGACCTTGTGCCATCGGCGTACAGTAAAACGGGCTGAAGGACCCTTGCTTTTAAGTACGGTTTTCCCCTCGGCATTGTTCACCGCCACCCTAATTATATGGGCACCGATGCTGTCTGCCGGGCCGAAATTCATAGGTGCTATCCCGGAGGGGATGGTCACATCGGTATAGTCCGGCCAGACTGGCGGAAGTTCATTAGAGATTGCAGGATCATAGCGACCGCACGAAGCAATCAGGGAGAATAAAAGGATGGCCGGAACGGCAAGATTGGCAAGTTTCATCTCAAATTACTTCTGCGAATAATAGTACCAATATGTCTTACCGAAGCGGGACTTTATCTCATTGCCGGTTTTACCTTCAAGAAGGGCCGTCCTGAATTCGTTGTATTCATCACGGACACTCTGGCTGACAAGAGCTTGTTCTTCCGGAGCTACTTCAAAGAAGGCCCCGTCGAACATCGCAACCGCTTGTTGGACAAGAATCGGAACCTCACCATTGAATCCTGCCAGAAATAAATGAGTCCTGAGGGAGAACAAGTCCCTTGCCAGCAAGTCATATGCAAGCAGATACTCGAACGGTACGGAATACTTTCCGTCTTTAGCTACGATATTCCTTAGCATCTCCCTCTTGTCATCGTCAGAAGAGTCGCTGAACAGCCATTCAGAGTGGTCGCGGTACTGTAGCAGCCTGGCATATTCCGGATCAGAGGAGACGGCTCCTGGATCCTGAAGGTATGTCTTTGCCCACTTTCTATAGAACAGAGTGTGGCTCAGATCCTTAAGGAATCGTCTAGCCGTGGGATAGCGTCCGTTGATCAGATCGATTTCAGCCACTCTTTTCATGTGCCTTGCACTCACACGGTAGTTGGGATAGGATTCGTATTCCTCAAAGGCATAGTGGCGGGCGGTGTTTAGAAGTCCGGCGCGGAAAACGGATTCTCCTGAAGTGAGGGCAATGACATAACCGGAAGCATAATCAGGGAAAAGGCCGGAAGGGCCAGGCTGAGGGTACAGGAACATGTCCGTCAGCAGGCGGTCTTTCATAGCCAGGGCGAGGTTGACGGAAGTCGCTTCAGCAAGGGACCTTGGAGGAACCTTGTTTGCCTTGTCAAGGATTCCGTCCCAATCCTGGTGAAGAGCCAGGTTGTCATATTTGAATATCCGTTCGTAGGAAGGGTTGCAGTTCTTTATGACCCCTATCCACCCAAGGAGGAACACGGCAACTGCCGAGACAATGAAAGACCAAGTAGCGCCACGTCCTTTATGGATGGACGGAAGAAGGCCGATTACGATGCAAAGGAACAGAGGGGAGAAGGCGAGGATGAAATACGACAAGGGCCAATGCTGAGGTTCATGGTAATAGTCTGCTCCAAGGTAGAGTTCCTTAAGGGTGTACTGGATGCAAAGATGCCAAATGAATGGAAGAACGGCAAAGATGGCAACAGCCAGGGCGGCTTTTCCGAAATCTTTCTTTTTGAGTATTGAATAAGCGAGCAGCAAAAGAACGAATAAACCGGCCAGCGGCCCGCAGAGCCAGTAAAGGAGTATTGTAGTGATGATGACGGCAGTCCAGGACCTTGGTTTGACAAGATAGGAGCATGCGACGGCAAGGACTCCGCACAAGGCTACGATTCCCGTGAATAAATTTCCGAAAATACAAAGGTAGATCCAGGCGCAGAATGGGACGATGAAAGACATCGCGTAAAGGGCCATGGATTCCTGCTCTTTGAAAATGCGGAATAACTTCCAGGAGAGAACCTGCAGAAGTAGGAACGATGCCGTCACAATGATTCCTGCAGGCACCTTGAACAGGAAGAACTGGACGAAAAACTCTGCCACATACCTGGCCGGACCGCCCGGGACGCAAAGTGCTTCCTTCAGGTGGGTCCAGGTGTAAGGGAAGAACAATGTCGTCTCATGGAAATGCAGGAAGTTAGGGCTCAGCACAATCCAGAACCAAAGGCTGATAAAGGAGAATATGCTGGCAAGGAGGATCTTTTTAACTGTGTCGGACATCTCAAATTTCAGTAACGTATGTTGAGGAGGTGTAGTCTTTAAGTGTGTAAACCCTGTCTCTCAGAGGAGTGCGCAGGTAGTTTCCGTTGCCGTCCAGGTCTATTATTTCGGGCATAAGGCTGACTTCTGCGGAAGGTTTGAATAGAAGGATGCAGCACTGATCCACGACGGTGTAGCCAAAGGCATAACCTTCAGGTAGAGGTGTTTCTTTCTCGATTTCAATCTCGCCCTTCGCCGAGTACCGGATCCTTGCCCTGAATACGTCTTCCTTGGATAGGCGAACTTCCAGATGGTTCCATGACAGGCCAGGGGCGATAGCTCCGAGTGAGTTCCATTCTGAATCGAAAGGCTGAGGGCTGCTGGTCACCAGATCGCTTCTTACTCCGCGAATCTTCATCAACAGGGAATGATCCAGGGGATAAAGCTTTCCGGTGTTCATCAGGTTGTTATCAGAAAAAGTGATGTTCTGGTCCGTGTCGAGAGGGATGAGGGTTCTGGCAATGTCGAACAGCTTGAAATTGTCACTCTTGTTCCCAAGGTCGAGATTCCCTCCGGTGATTTTCAATTTAAAGGCTGATTTGTAGTCTGAAGGCCTGTACACCAGTGCCGATCCGAAACCTTTGAGGTAGGAATATGAGATCGGTTTGTCAAGGATGATACTCGGAGAGACATTTCCTATTACCAGGTCCCTGTCGGTCGTGTCGAAGTAGATTTCATTGAAAGTGAAGAATCCTCCGCTTTCAATCCTGATTCCTTCGGTCCCCCTGAAATTGTCGTTGCTGCCGTTGTTCTTGCCTCCGGCCGCTATCCATGAAAGGATGTGCACGTTGTTGATCACATGACCCGCTGAGGCTGTGTAGATACCGCACTTTGTGCCATAGATGAAACAATCTGCAATCTTGCAGTCACAGCATGCTCGGTCGATGTAGATTCCGTAATTGTTTTCATTGGAGGAAAACCCTTGGATAGTCACGTTGTCCAGTTTCGTGTCTGAACTGCCTGTTCCTTGGAAATCGTCAGTTACGCTTATTTTGATGTGTGTACCGTGGCATTTTATAACGTTGAGGGTCCTTAGGGAGACGAGCTGTTTCAGCCCGTTCACCCATATTCCTATATCGGCATTCTCTGCATTGAACGTTCCTCCTTCAACGAAGGAAAACAACCTCATGTCTGAGGTGTTTTTCATCTCGGAAAAACCTATTTTCAGCAAGGCTTCAAGATGCTTGAAACTTGTGATTTCAGCGTTGTGGTCAAAAACCAGGTTGACATTTTTAGAATAATCATAAGGGAGGATAATCGGCTCCGTCAACCTGTAGACGCCTGGGGGAAAATAAAGAGTTCTTCCGTAGTTGGCTTTGATGAGGTCGTTCAGCTCCTTTCCGATTTCACTTCCATCATTCTTGATGCCGTGCTGGGTAACGACCACGTATTCCTGGCTGAAAGAGCCGGTGTTCATGGGCTCTTCCTTTTCATTGCAGCTGGAAATGAAACAGCTGAATACCAGCAGTACTAATGATTGGTAAAAAAGGCGTTTCATAGTCTGTCAATTGATTGTTCCGACTTCCACACCCTGGCGTTCATGAGACATCACCATTTTTCGAACGGTGTGTCTGTTGAACTGTACCTTTCCGGATGTGAAATCAGGAGTGTTGTAAGAATAGATTAATTCGTAGTAATATTTCCCAGGGTTGCGCTGTGGTAGCAGGAAACCCTTGTCGAAAGTACCATCATCTCTCATATGGGCAATGTAGAGGCGAGTGTACAAGCCATCCTCCCTGCGGGAACAGACAACCGCCCATCTGGAGTTGGAACTCCAGTTGTGGAAGCTGTCCTGCCCTATGCCGTTGATTCCTCCCGCATTGTGGAAGTCTCCGTTCCGAAGGTCATAAATCCATAGGTCTGCCTCCTTGTGTCCGGCTTGTAGTGTTCCGAAGTCGGATCTTGTCACAAGAATGTACTTTCCGTCATAGGATGGCCTGGGAAGGTTGAATGAACTGTTCATCCGGTCCGCATTCAGAAGGGTGTCCACCGTCTCTCCAAAGGTGCCGGTTTCTGGGTCGAAAGGAATGCTGCAAAGGCTGTAATGCAGTTTCTTTGCATCCCTTGGAAGGCGTCCGAACTGAGACGAAGAATAGAAAAGTGTCTTTCCGTCCGCTGAAAAAGCCGGCCACGATTCGAAACGGTCGCTCCTATTGGTTTGAGGAGGTCGCAGAATGATGTGCTGGTCAACCGCATAGACAATGACATCTGACCACTCGTCGTACGATTCGAGCATCTTGTCGGCAGAAGTGTAGAACGACTGCCTTGTGGCATTGGTTGAATAGCCAATGTATTTTCCGCTTGGATGCCAGTACGGGTACACGAAAAACCCTTTGGTGCTGTCAGTCACAGTATTCAGGCATTCAGACTTCCCGTCATGCTTCAGGAATGTTGCCGAGTGGGCACCCCTTATGTGGAGGCTGAAAGTTGAAGGGTCTGTGCGGTTCTGTGTGTGGCAGTTGATGCAGCCAGAATTCACCATTCTGGTGTCCAGCAGTTCCCTCTGATGGAAATTTGACAGGTTGCGCTCGAATATTCCCATGTGCCCGAAAGATTGGTATCCGGGAGGAATAAGACGATAGGTCAGACCGTAATCGATGGGATCCTGGCTGATGTGCATCTTAAAAGGAATATACCGTGTCCATCCGTTTTCCGATTTCATGTCCACCTGGAAACTGATGAAGGAACCGGTTTCTTCCCTGAGGATACGATGCCACTTCCTCAAAGGAAATCTTGTCGCAGTTCCCCTGCTCACCATAATGGTTTTTCCGGTATGGTTACGGATTTCCACTCTCATGTCCTTGACATCAAGACTGTCAGCCGGCCCGAAATTCATAGGGGCTATTCCTTCAGGGATTGTTACATCCACATAGTCAGGCCAAATAGGTGGAAGGTCTTCCGAGGAGACCGTCTCTGTCGGTTTGCAAGAGAATAGTGAGACGGAAACCAGAAGGAGGACCGCAACCAAGGTGAGCGGGGACTGTGACAGCTGTTTCATTTCGTTGAAAAATGATAGATACAAGTGTGCTCGTACGTTTGTCCTGGCCTGAGGTAGGGATCCGGGAAAGACGGCTTGTTAGGGGCGTCTGGCCAGTTCTGAGTCTCGAAGGTCAGTGAACCGTGGTACAGAAGCTTCGAACCATACTTTCCATTTTCTTCACCGTTAAAATACTGTCCACTGTAGACCTGAAGTCCAGGCTGGTCGGAGTAGACTTCCAGGAAGATTCCGGAAGCCGGATCATAAGCAGAGGCAGCACGTGTCAGGCCATCCGGAGAGACGTTGATACAGTAGTTGTGATCAAATCCCCGCCCACGACGGAGTTGCTCGAAATCGGCGTTGAAGGCATCAGAAACCTTGTGAGGAGTCTTATAGTCCATCGGGGTTCCGAGTATGTTGATAGGAGGGTCAAGGATGTCCAGGCCTTCGATGCCTGTAATGCTGTCGCCGTTGATGTACATCTCATAATCATCTATCGTACCTCCTTGGGAGAAGTTGAAATAGGGATGATTGGAGATGTTGACCGGCCGGGTTTTGTCAGTCGTGGCCTCATATTCAATCTTAAAGGAGTCGTCCTTTGTAAGTGAATATTTCATCTTGATGTCCAAGTTGCCGGGGAAACCGCCTTCCCCGTCCTTGTGGAGATAGTGGAAGGTCACGGAGTTTCCGGTTGTCTCCGCAATGTCCCAGACTACAGAATCAAGTCCCTTGAAGCCTCCATGAAGGGTTCCCTTGCCTCCGTGGTTGGCGTCCAGGTTGTAGGTCTCCCCGTCTATGGTGAAGGATGCGTTGGTAATACGGTTCGCGACAGGGCCTACGCATGCTCCAAGAAAACGCTCCTTGGTGTAGTGGACATATTCATCAATTGTCTCATGTCCGAGAACCACATCTTTATAGTCTCCGTTCTTGTCAGGAACGAACAGGGAAACGACCCTTCCTCCGAAATTGGTTGCCTGAAGAGCCAGATTACCTCCTTTGATGGTCACAAGCGAGACCGGATTTCCGTCTACTTCCGTAACGAATTTTGACTCATCCAGCAAAGCCGGTTCAGGCTTTGCCGTGCAGGCGGCAGCAAGCAAAGCGGCCGCCCACAGCAAAGACTTTCTCATCTTTTATCGGTTTTTGATTATTTCCAAAAGTCTCTTATAATCCTCGAGTTTCTTCTGTGCGGCAGCCTTGTCGTCTTCTCCGAACTTGGCATAATTGTCGTTGAGCTCATCCTGCATTTCCTGCACCATTGACTCAAGAGTTACATTCTTGCCGGCAGGGGCAGGAACTTCGAGATTCTCAGGATAGAGGGTAGCAAGGTCAAATTCCTTAATGGCTTTGTCGTACTTCTTCTTCTCCAGGTAGGACTGTCCCTTGAGAATATGCGAAGCCACATAGATGTTGTGGATCTGTCCACCACCTTCCCAAAGGTGGAAGTGCCTTGTGTTCATGATCTTGATGGCCTTGTCGTAATTGCCGGTTTCGTTGTAGGCCTGGAGGAGCCTCATCACGGAATCGTCATGTTTCATGACAGTGGCCATGTGGCTTTCGAGTCTCTTCATTCGGGTCTTCGAATCCATTCCTGCCTTCTCGCAGAGTTTGTCGGATTCGGTGAGGAGCAGAGGGTCTGATGGATCGTTCTTGATAGCCATGTCGTAGTACTTGATAGCCTCATCCAAATTGCCTTTCTGACCCTCTCCGAAGCCCACGTTGCGGCAGGCAATTGCAAAGGAAGGATTTATGTCCACAGACTTGTGCCACTCTGCGAGTCCTCTGTCCTTCTGGCCAATGTAATAGAGAAGATTTCCGAAATAGTAAGGGACAAAGCTATCTTCGGGGCACATCTTTTCAAGTTCTTCGAACATCTTGACTTCCTCTATCCTGAGCGGGAAGTTGTTCTTCGGGCTGAGGGTCGCTGCCTTGGCCACTTCTGACGGGTCAGAGGAAATGTAGGCCTTGTACAGATGCACGAGAGGATAGTCGTTGAATGGTGTTCCGATCTTAATCCCTTCGTCTATGACTGCCAGTGCGGCATCCTTGTCTCCGATGGTGAGGTAGTTGCTGACGACCTCGAGGAGTTCCTGTACAGCGATGATACCTTCACTGCGGCGGCCCCTAGTGCCGGCCAGGAAGGAGAGGTTTCCATGCTGGATGAAGCTGCGTTCAAATTCGCTCCAGTAGTCAAGCGGGTCGATAGATTTTATTGAAGCGATGACCTTCAGGGCCTCGTCTTTCTGTCCGAGCTTACGGAGCAGATAAGCTTTCAGGGTAAGAGTCTGGAGGTCGTGGGCTCCGGTAAGGAGAGCCTCATCTGCGAGTTG
>Ga0256405_10001203_pt1 | contig 73236 bp, 66 predicted proteins | sample RumenRJG_02DNA_FD_189096 | JGI IMG/M metagenome (GOLD analysis project Ga0256405, IMG submission 189096) | Bovine rumen microbial communities from Lethbridge, Alberta, Canada - RJG_02 | ecosystem: Host-associated > Mammals > Digestive system > Stomach > Rumen | place: Canada: Alberta...
CCTCCGTTTCGACGACACAAACCCTGCAAAGGAGGAAATCGAGTATATCGACTCTATCCAGGCCGATGTAAAGTGGCTTGGCTTTGACTGGGGCGGAAAACCATGCTATGCTTCCGACTATTTCGAAAAGATGTACGAGCTGGCTGTAAAGCTTATAAAGGCAGGAAAAGCCTATGTGGACGACCTTTCTGCCGACCAGATTCGGGAATACAGGGGTACCCTTACCGAGCCGGGAAAAGAGAGCCCATACCGCAGCCGTACAGTAGAGGAGAACCTGGACCTCTTTGAACGGATGAAGAAAGGGGAGTTCCCTGACGGCTCCAAGACCCTCCGGGCTAAGATAGACATGGCATCAGGAAACCTTAACCTGCGGGATCCTGTGATGTATAGAATTGTAAGGGCAGAGCACCCCCGGCAGGGGAACAAATGGTGCATCTACCCCATGTACGACTGGGCCCACGGCCTTGAGGACTCCATAGAGGGAATAACACACTCAATCTGCACCCTGGAGTTCGAGAGCCACAGACCGCTCTACGACTGGTTCTTGGATCAGCTGCCGGAGATGCATCACCCACAGCAGATCGAGTTTGCCCGCCTTAACCTTAACTACACAGTGATGAGCAAGCGTAAGCTGCTCCGGCTTGTAAAAGAGGGCTATGTGAAAGGGTGGGACGACCCCCGCATGCCTACAGTATCCGGCTTAAGGAGAAGGGGCTATTCCCCGGAGTCAATCCGGGAATTTGCAGCCCGCATAGGTGTGGCAAAGATGGACAGCATAGTGGATATCGCCATGCTTGAGTTCTGCCTGCGGGAAGATCTTAACAAGAGAGCTCTCCGCCGTATGGTGGTGCTGGATCCTCTCAAGGTGATAATCGACAACTATCCGGAGGATCAGGTTGAATGGTTCGAGGGAGAGAACAATCCGGAGGAAGAGAACTCCGGCACCCGGAAGATTCCATTCACAAAAGAGCTTTATATCGAACGGGAAGACTTTATGATCGACCCGCCTAAGAAATACTTCAGACTTTCGCCTGGCAAGGAGATAAGGCTCAAGCATGCCTATTACATCACCTGTACCAGCTATAAGACTGACGACACAGGCAAAGTGACTGAGGTGCACTGCACCTACGACCCACTGAGCAAGGGTGGCTGGACCGAGGATGGCCGGAAGGTCAAGGGTACATCCCACTGGGTAAGTGCCAAGGAGAACCTTAAGGTGGAGGTAAGGCTCTACGACCGGCTCTTCACCAAAGAGAACCCGGACGAGGACGGAGACTTCATAAGCTGCCTGAACCCAGATTCCTGCAAAGTGCTGGAGAACTGCCTGGCAGAGGTATCTCTCAAGGATGCGGAACCGGGTCAGTACTACCAGTTCCTCCGGCAGGGCTACTTCTCGCCGGATCCGGACTCCACAGCAGAAAAGCTGGTGTTCAACCGCAGCGTATCCCTCAAGGACAGCTGGGCTCCACCGAAATAAGAGGCAAAATTAGGGTAGGGAACTGCCATGAGCTTAACAATATTTGTTTTGGCGCTGCTCTCCGGCGCACTGAATGCAACCTGGAACTTCTTCATCAAGAAGAACGCCTCAGATTATTCAGTCATGATCACCGGAGTATGCGTGGCCAACTTGAGCATTTTCCCTATCACTGTGCTCATCATGACTACCAGGGGCTTTGATCCCCATGTGATTCCGTTCCTGCTGGCTACCGGAGCAGTTGAAGCCATAGATTTCTATATGCTGACCATACTGTATAAGGCCTCAGATATCTCCATGGCATATCCTGTTTCACGTGGAACAGGTGTCATGCTCACCGCAGTATTGAGCACTTTGATCCTCAAGGAAACAATTTCCGGGATTGGAATAATCGGAATAATTGCCGTCCTTATCGGCGTCTTTTTCTTCGCCCTGAACAAGGGAACCAGCCCCAGGCAGATATGGGAGAGCCTTAAGGCCCAGAAGCTGGCCCTTATAAAGGGATTCACAATTGTGGGATACACCCTGGTGGACCGGGTAGGGGCAAAGTATGCCAATCCTCTGGTCTATTTCAATTTCAAGGAGATAGTGGCCATGACCCTTCTGATTCCTATACTGGCTCATGGAGGTACTTTGACCTTCAAGCATATGAAGGAGACAATGAAGAAGGATGGAAAAGCTGCCCTTGCCATCGGCTTCGGCATAATCTGCTCCTATGTCCTTGTCCTGATAATCTACAACATGTTTGCCGAAGCCAAGGCCAGCTATGTGACAGTAATCCGGGAAAGCTCTGTAGTCTTTGGAGCTCTTTTAGGCTTTATTGTCCTGCACGAGAAGGCTACCCCCAACAAAATCGCAGGGATTCTCACAATAATTCTGGGTGTCATCCTGATCAAGGTGGGCTGATATCGCATGAACCTGGCCATCTTTCTTCTGGCCCTCCTCTCCGGCACACTCCACGCTGTCTGGAACTTCTTCAGCAAGAAAAAGGCTGACAACATGGCAATCATGCTTCTGGGAGTCTGGTTTGCCAACATCACTCTGCTTCCATTCTCCCTCTGGATAATTGCCCGGGAAGGCTTTTCCCTGGGAATCTTTGCCTTTGCCGCTATCTCTGCTCTCTCCGATATAGCATATTATTTCTTTATCCTGCTCTCTTACCGGGAGGGGGAGCTCTCCCTTATGTATCCAGCTGCCCGGGGTACCGGGGTGGTGCTGGTGGCTATATTCAGCATGATCATATTCCATGAGCAGATAGCGCCAAAGGCAGTGATGGGCATTGCCCTGGTCATAGTAGGTATATTCAGCTTTGCCCTCAGGGAAGGGCTCAAGTCCCAGCTCCTTAAAAACAATGTAAAAAGCCTTAAATACGCACTTCTCCTGGGGTGCACAGTGGTGGTCTACACTCTTATAGACAGGGCAGGGGTGCAGCAGTATAATCCCATCCTCTATTTGAACCTCACGGGAGTGCTGTCAGCCACCATTTTAACCCCTTTCATATTCAGAAATGAACTGGGGACAGCAAAAGGAATCAAAAAATTCATGCGGCAGGAGGGGAAATATGCGGCCATAATCGGCTACGGCATAACAGTCTCCTATCTGATAATCCTCTTCATCTACGCTTCCTTTGCCGAGGCCAAGAGCAGCTACATCACCCCTATCCGGGAATTCTCGGTAGTAATCGGCTCAATCCTGGGCTTCATATTCCTTAAGGAAAAAATCACAACAAATAAGATAATCGGTATAGTGACAATTCTCCTTGGTGTGATTATGATAAAGATAGGGTAGCAGTATGCCGTTGCAGTGGTTTCCCGGTCATATGACCAAGGCCGTAAGGCAGATAAAAGAGAATCTCAGCCGTGCAGACATCGTGATAGAGGTGCTGGATGCCCGCATACCCCTCTCCAGCCGGAACCCCATGATAGACGACATCGTAGGCAAGATGCCCCGGCTTATAGTGCTCAATAAGGCCGATTTAGCAGATCCAAACCTGCTTCCCCTGTGGGAAAAGGCGTTGAAAGGGGAGAAAGAGAACATCCAGGTGGTGCAGATCTCTGCCAAGACAGGGAAGAACCTGAGCCAGCTTATAGAGAAAGCCAAAATGCTGTGCCAGAAAGCCAGCTGGGCTGGGCGCCGGGCGGTGCGGGCCATGGTGCTGGGAGTTCCCAATGTGGGGAAATCAGCTATCATAAACTACCTGTCGGGCCGCAGAAGCCGTAATGTTGAGAACCGCCCCGGTGTAACCCGGGATGTCTCCCAGAGCATCAAGATATCAGCATCGCTAAAGGTAATCGACACCCCTGGTATTCTTTGGCACAAGTTCGAGGACCAGGCTGTGGGAGAAAAGCTGGCAATCCTGGGAAGCATCAACGACGAAATACTGTTCCGTGAGGACATTGCAGTCAAAGGGTTGGAGTACTTTTATCAGAATTACCCTAAAAAGCTCCAGGAGCGCTTTAATTTGGCCCCAGAGGAGATTTCTGGCGATATGTTCGCACTCCTTGAGACAATAGGACGGAAAAGAGGATGTCTGGTGCCGGGTGGCAAAGTGGATACAGAGAAAGCTGCCAGAATAGTGCTGACCGAGATCCGGGACGGCAGGATATGCCGCTTCTGCTTGGAGAAGCCTACCTCTTGAAAGCCCTGTACTTCTTGTGCAGCAGCACGAACAGCAGGGCAAAGAAAACCCATACTGTAAAGAAGAACAGGATAGCCACAGTACCCTCCATCAGCCAGTACATCAGGGCGCAGCTTCCGGCAATCACCGAGAAGGAGTAGACCACAGCCAACACCTGCCGTGGAGTAAGGCCAAAATCCTGTAACTTGTGGTGCAGATGTTCCCGGTCGGGGGAGAAGATAGGAAGATGCTTCCGCTTCCGCCGCAGGATTGCCCCTACCATATCAAGAATAGGGATAATAAAAATCAGAAGGGCTGGGAACAGCACATCGGTGCTCACCGGGGGCTCGTTGTGGATCAAAGGAATGACAGCCATGGAGAAGCCCAGAAGCAGGCTGCCGGAGTCTCCCATATAAATCTTGGCAGGGGGGTAGTTGAACACCAGGAAGGCCACAATAGAGCCCAGGATGCAGGCCGACACAGCCACGGCAGTGAAGTTCCCGGCCAGGGCAAAAATTATGATGTAGAACACAGCTCCGATAGAGGCAATACCGCCGGCAAGACCATCCATGCCATCCATCAGGTTTATGGCATTGCAGAAGCTTATGATCCACAGAATAGTCAGTGCATGGGACCAGAAAGTGTTCAGCTCTATTGCCACAGGAGTCCAGGCAATGGAGAAAATAGTGAACCGGAAACCACCCATGGTAATGCACAGCGCCGCAATAATCTGGATGACAAACTTAAGCCTTGCCCTCAGGTTGTAGAAATCATCAGCAAGCCCCATCAGAACAATAATCAGATAACCGATGCACATGAGCAGGTGGGAATACTTGGACAGATAGTTCAGTTCCTTTATATCCAGCACATGGCAGCCCACTACATAAACAAAGGCTGCAAGGGCAAATCCTGCGAAAATACCTACTCCGCCGATACGGGGCATATTGTCAGGGTGGATCTTCCGGGCATCAGAAAAGTCATACCATTTGTGTTTATGGGAAAGCCGTATCAGAAGCGGTGTAGCAATACCGTTTATGAAAAAGGCGAGTATAAGGACAACTGTGAATACCAACAATTGAAGCATAACTAATAATAACACTTTTACTTTTTAAAATAAAGTGCTATTTTATAATCGGAGAAAAGCGTATGGATTATTTTGTAAAAGACATCAACCTGTGCGACTGGGGCAGAAAAGAGATCTCTATCTCCGAGTACGAGATGCCAGGCCTTATGGCGGCCCGGGAAAAGTTTGGAAAGAAAAAACCTCTCAAGGGTGTGCGGATCACAGGATCCCTGCACATGACTATCCAGACTGCAGTTCTTATCGAGACACTCACCACTCTTGGTGCAGAGGTGCGGTGGGCAAGCTGCAATATTTTCTCCACCCAGGATCATGCTGCCGCAGCTATTGCAGTAGGCAAAGGAACAGCAAAAAAGCCGGCAGGTGTATCTGTCTTTGCATATAAGGGGGAGACCCTGGAAGAGTACTGGGAATACCTGTACAACGCATTCTCCTTCCCCGGTGGAAAGGGGCCACAGCTTATTGTGGATGATGGGGGCGATGCCACCCTTATGGCCCACCTGGGATACGATATAGAAAATAACCCAGAGCTTCTAAAGAAAAAACCGGAGAGCGAGGACGAGAAATATCTTCTTAAGACCCTTGCAAAAGTATACAAGAAAGATAAAAAACATTGGCATAAAATCGTAGCTGACATAAAGGGAGTTTCCGAGGAGACTACCACAGGTGTACACCGGCTCTACAAGATGGCAGAACAGGGGAAGCTCCTTTTCCCGGCCATCAATGTAAACGACTCTGTGACAAAGAGCAAGTTCGACAACCTGTACGGCTGCCGTGAATCCCTTCTGGACGGTATAAAGCGGGGTACCGATGTTATGGTTGCCGGCAAGGTTGCTGTAGTCTGCGGCTATGGTGATGTAGGAAAGGGTGTTGCTCAGTCCCTCAGGGGTATGGGAGCCAGAGTAATTGTGACAGAGGCAGACCCTATCTGCGCTCTTCAGGCTGCTATGGAAGGGTACGAGGTCAAGACTGTAGAGGAGACCCTTGGCCTGGCCGATATCTATGTGACAGCCACGGGAAACATCGATATCATCACAGTAAAACATATGAAGAAGATGAAGGATCAGGCTATTGTGTGCAACATCGGTCACTTCGATATGGAGATCCAGGTGAACCAGCTCAAGGAAGTTCCCGGCATCAAAGAGGTGAACATAAAACCTCAGTACGATATGTACACATTCCCCGATGGCCATACTATTTATATTCTGGCACAGGGAAGACTGGTGAACTTGGGCTGCGCTACAGGACACCCATCCTTTGTAATGTCCAATTCCTTCACAAACCAGGTGCTGGCGCAGATAGAGCTGTGGAAAAAGCAGAAGGAGCTTAAGCCTCAGGTTTATGTCATTCCAAAGAAGCTGGATGAGGAAGTCGCAAGGCTCCACCTAGGCAAGATCGGAGTCAAGCTGACCAAGCTGACCAAGGCTCAGGCAGATTATATCGGAGTTCCTGTAGAGGGACCATTTAAACCAGATTATTACAGATACTAAGAGGCGATTGCTATGAAAAAATATCTTTTTACTTCAGAATCAGTGGGCGAAGGACATCCGGATAAGCTCTGCGACCAGATCTCAGACGGAATCCTGGATGCATGCCTTAAGGACGATCCTGAATCCAGAGTTGCCTGCGAATGCTTCTCCACCACCGGCATGGTGCTGGTAGGGGGCGAGATCACCACAAGCACTTATGTAGATGTACAGCATGTGGCCCGGGAAATTGCCCGGAATATCGGATATACCAAGGCAGAATATGGCCTTGACTGCGACTCCATGGCAGTGCTCAACACCATCCATAACCAGTCCCCAGACATCTCTCAGGGAGTATCTGGAACAGGCCTCTATAAAGGGGAACAGGGAGCAGGAGACCAGGGTCTTATGTTCGGTTTTGCCTGCGACGAGACTTCATCCTTCATGCCAGCTCCTATCATGCTGGCACACAAGATTCTGCTCAAGGCTACCGAGCTCAGGAAAAGCGGTGCTATCAAGTGGCTCCGGCCCGATGCAAAAAGCCAGGTGACAATCGAGTACGAAGGTTATATACCTAAGCGGATCGATACCGTGGTTGTATCACATCAGCACGACCCTGAAATCTCCTACGACGAGATTAAGAGCACTATTATCAACCAGATTATCAAACCGGTGCTGGCAGAGGAGAAGTTTGACCAGAATGATATCAAGTACTTTATCAACCCCACCGGCCGTTTTGTTGTAGGCGGTCCACACGGCGACACAGGCCTTACCGGGCGGAAGATAATTGTAGATACCTATGGTGGAATGGGTCGTCACGGCGGCGGTGCATTCTCTGGAAAAGACCCCAGCAAGGTAGACCGCTCTGCAGCATACATGGCACGCTATATTGCCAAGAATATTGTGGCATCCGGAGTCTGCACCCGGTGCGAGGTTCAGCTGGCTTATGCTATCGGAGTACCGTTCCCAGTTTCTGTAATGGTAAATACTTTCGGTACAGCACAGGTAGAGGAAAAGAAGATTGAAGAGGTTGTAAAGAAGCTCTTCGACTTAACTCCAGCCGGCATTGTCAGAACACTGGATCTTAAGAAGCCTATCTACCAGAAGACCGCATCCTACGGTCACTTTGGCCGCGATATCTTCTCCTGGGAGAAAACCGATAAGGCAGAGGCGATTAAAAAAGCGCTGTAATTAAATCTTTGTTCAATAAAAAAAGCTGGATTTTCAATCCAGCTTTTTTTATTGTCAGAGTTGACAGTAGAACAATTAAACATTAATTTATTATAAAATGGGTTTTGTTGAAAAAATTAATGAAAACCACAGAATACTCAAAAAATGCCTGGCTCTTTCTGCTTATAATGTAGGAGCAAGCAGAGCATATTATTGTGTTTTTACCCAAATAAAAAAGTATTTAATTGCTAAAAACTTTAACTATGAAGCTTTTCTTGAAGAAATAAATAAGCCATGGGAAAGAAAATTCTCTCACGGAACAATAAAGGAAGCTGTTGTAAAAGTATTATTGCAGGATAAAGAGATGGATTTAAATATTAGTAATATAAATGTAATTGATAATTTATATTATAAACGTAGAAAGGCTGATTACACAGAAAGAAATATTTCAAAAAAAGAATTTGAAGATTCAATTAACGAAATGAGAAAGATTGAGGAAATTTTAAAAAATGCAGAAACAAGAGCAGTTTAGAGATAGTTATATATTATCTAAAATTAGTAATTTAATTGAAATCAAATTTCCTAAAATGATTTTAGATGTTAAATCAGAAGATAATATTACAATATTTTTTTGTTCAAATAAAAAGAAATATTATTCAAACAAATTTCAAGCATTATTATTAGATATCAATCTTAATATTCTTTGGCCAGAAGGGATTGATAATGTTATATTTGTTTATGATGCAACAGTTGAACAAAAAAAGTATTATCCAGCAAAAATACAGCAAAATTCTGTGTTTGTTGTAAACAAGTGGGAAGTACAGAAAACAAAGGGTTTATCAGTTAAGGAAGCTCAAGTTTTTGAGCAAGATGATTCTTTTTTATCTTTAGAGGCGGCATAGTTTATGGATAAGACAAAACAGCCCGGAATAAATGTAGATGCAATTTTCTTAAGAAAAATAATATTTGAAAGAAAACCACGAATAAATAGCAGAGAAATAGATACGACTTTTAATTCTATAATAAATCTAACTAAAAACAAAAAGAAACTCACATATGAACTTGTTTGTAATATTTCTGATAAAAACAAGGCGTTTAAATTAGAATGTTCAATGATTGGTCTCTTTTCTTATATAAGCGAACAAAAAAATCTTGATTTAGAAGTTTTTTCTCAAAACAATGCCCCAGCAATAATAATGCCATATCTTAGGGAGGTTATTACTGCAACGACAACAAGAGCAGGATTGGCTCCAATTATTTTGCCACCGATAAATATTATTGCGTTATTGAAGAACCAAAAGCCCCAAAAAAATAAATAAGTAAAAAAGATAAATTAGTCTAGTTTATTTTTTAATTCCTCAATTTCAGCTTTATTGAACTGGCCGCCGAACTTGGCTATGATTGCTGATGCGGCGATGGAGGCATAGCTTCCAGCCTCTTCAAGAGATTTCTTCCGGTCAATACCATAGAGGAACCCCGCTGCAAAGGTATCTCCTGCTCCGGTAGTATCCACACAGGTGGTAAAGCCCTTGACCGGAACTGGAATGGTTTCTTCCCCCGGTGCCTTTATCAAAGCGCCTTTATCCCCAAGCTTGACAATTGCAGTGCAGTCCAGCTCAGAAAGTAGTCTGACACACTCATCAGGGTTGTTGTTATCAAAGAGAGTGGCGGCTTCTTTCTTGTTGGCAAACACATAGTCGCAGTGCTGCTGGATAATGGTTAAATAATCATCCCGATAACGCTGGATGCTCAGCTTATCTGCCACATCAAAAGCTACCTTGATGTCGTTAAGCTTGCATATATCCAGAGCCTTCATCACAGCCTGTTTCTGGTTCTCTGTGTCCCACATATAGCCGGTAAAATAGAGCATGCTAGATTCTTTCAGTTCGTTCTCATCAATATCCTCAGGAGAGAAATTCTTGCAGATACCCAGGTTTGTATTCATGGAGCGCTCGTAGTCGGGAGTAATCAGCACAATACTGGATCCTGTATCACCATCTTCCCTAGCAATAGCGGGGGTCAGGTTCCTCCGCTCAGAAAGTCTATCAATGTAAATCTGACCGAAATTATCATTCCCGGCCCTGCCGCAGAGTACCACTTTCGGCCCAAGCTCCGAGAGGGTAATCATTGTGTTGGCAGCAGATCCGCCGCAGTAATACTTGGTCTTGTATCCCTTAAGGTAATCTAGGATAGCCTGTCCCTCTTTATGGTCTATAATCTTCATTGTCCCCTTGTGGATATTCAGGGCTTTAAGATCTCTGTCTTCTACGCTTATAAGAATGTCTGTAAGGATGTTCCCCATGCTGAAAAAATCGTATTTCATAGCAGATAGTGTATATCGAAAAAAAGTAAAAAACAAGACATATATAAGCCAGTTGTAATTTCAGCTGTCAGTTGGTGCAGTTAAATAAGATTAATCAGAAAAGACATGTTTTGCCCAGAAAATACCTATGACTTGGAGACTGGGGTATTTTTCCAGAAGCTTATCTTTGAAGGCTCTGAAATGGCCACCTGTGGTTATCATGTCATCGATAAGAAAAATGCGTTTTGGAACAGGTTCAATAGTGAATGGAGAAACCATAAGATTCTTTTTTATTTCAAAAGGGTTTCGACTTCCACCACCTGCATGAGCTGAGGGAATAGCCTGTTTTAGATCAAGCACTGGTTGAAACAAGAGATTTTGTTGATATTTAATTAATTCAATTATAGTATCTTCTATTCTCGAATCAAAATTCCCCGAACTTCGAGGGTTTGATGTTGGAGCAGGAACAAGCACAGAACCTGCAGGAAAGTTTAGTTCACTTAACTCCGCAGCGAAAAGGGCAACAGAATGTTTTTTATAATACCACCCAGGCTTATCTTTGCCATCTAAGGGTTTTTTATAATTAAACAACATTTGATTACTTTCAGAAGCTTCGTAGCCTCCGTTTGTATGCTCTCGGGCATAGATACAAATATCATCCTCATTAAGAAAATAAGGTCTACTTAAATCATCAATTTGTCGCCATTTATAATTTGTCCCCATGGTTATGATTTCTCCATGAGTTCAAAAATTTCTTCAACGCTTCCAACCCTATAGGCTCCTTTCTCTAAATATTTTTTTGGCCAGGTAATGGATTGGTTTTTAAAGCAAGAATCCAATATAAACAGCTTTTTCCCTTGGTCAAAGCATGCTTTTGCCTGGGTATGGCTTCCACTGGTGTCAGAAGCTTCCACAATTATTGTCGCATCTGATAATGCAGCCATAGTTATATTGCGCTCTGGAAAATAACAACGTTTTGAATTAAAAGGTTGATGATCATATTTGTACAAAGGAACTTGGCTTATTAAAAGATTCTCTTTTGCTATTTTATCTTGAAGAGATTTATTTTCTGGAGGGTAATAACGGTCAATAGGAGTACCGATTACAGCAATAACATTTCCATTATATTTCATAGCTGTTTGTAGAGCTTCAGTATCAATTCCAGTTGCCAATCCAGAGACAATAGTATATTTTTCAGATAAACGCTTGGCTAATTTATGTGCCCTTGATTGACCTTCTGGTGTCATTTTTCGAGCCCCAACTATTGAAATACAGGGAGATTCCAGCAAATCAAGATTCCCCCGGTAATAAAACATATCTATTGGGTATTTGGCTCTTAAAAGGCGTTGAGGAAATTGAAAATTTTCTTTAAACATTACAGAAAAAGAAGATAGCCTTGGCTTTATAACAGCTTCTATTTTTAATAAGTCTGCTTTAAGCCGGTCTTCTTCTCCAAACAAAATATTATTCTCAATAAACTGAGAGGGCAAGAGGTTCTGAGTGGTTAAATTCTCTGCGAAATTCTTCAAAGAAGAACCTTGTTGACTCCATAAATACTCATATGAAAGGAGTTCTTTATATGGAGAAAATATATTGCTTAAACCTATGTTGTTATTCATAAGACATCACCCTATAATAAATGTAATGTTATTAAAGCCAGACTGTCAACACAAGAAATAAGATAAAACACTTTTAAGGCGTATTGACACAACTATAAATTGTTTTTATAGTAATAGCCATGAAGAAATTGAAGGCAATAAGAAAAAAGTTTAACATGACGCAAAAAGATATGGCTAAGAGATTAAATATCAGCCAGCAGACTGTGGCAAAGTGGGAAAGTGGCAAAATAGAGCCAAGTTTAAAACATATGCGCGAAATTGCTCTTCTTTTTTCCACAAGCGTTGATGATTTGTTGGATAATTCAAATAGTATAACAACAAATGAATTGGGCTATTTCCCTAAGCCCAAAAACAATAAAGATTTACATATTGATGGCTTTTGGGGCAATATAGGAATTCGTTTAAAATCTCAAAAAACGACACGGTGGTATCCAATTTCTGAAGATGCATATGAAATGGCATTTGGCAATATACAATCTGATGGAAGCTGGTTTACTGTTGAAACCTTAAATAACAAACTGCTTTTTATAAATCGTAAAAATATAATAAAGATTACGCTCTTAGATGAGGCCGATGACCCAACGGAAGATTGGAATTATACTTGGGACTCCTGTGGTGGAGTAAACCCCGAATTTTATAAAGCCTTAGAAGAATATTATTTTGACAATAATGAAGAAAATATTCCAGCACCGCTTCTTAAGAGTATAAAAGAAACTATTCGAGAAGAGAAATTATCAGAAGAGGATATTGAGGATCTAATAACAAACGCTCGAATCTTTTTAAATGACGGTAGTGTTGAATCAAAATTTTTATATGAATGCAAAGAGTTAACTGAACGCATCGAGTCGTGCATATATGATTTTGAAGGAGAGCTGACCCCGGCCATCATAACCATTGAAACCGGGGCAGAAGAATGTTTTTATAATGCAGATGAAGTTTCCCTTATCGAAATTCCTCTGATAAAATATAAGCAAGCCCTATCTGAAGCCCAGGAAGATTTGGAAAGAGAAGCCAATAAATAGTTTACAAAGTAATAAAAATAAATTAAATTTGTAAACAAGGAGAAAGTTATGGAAGCAAGGGATATTTTTGCCCAGAGGCTTAAAAGTGCCCGGGTTATGAAGGGTTATTCTATGGATGAGCTGGTTGCGGCCATGAATAATGCAGTTTCTAAAATGACTATCTCAAAATATGAAAAAAGTAAACTTGCCCCTAATAGCTCCATTATTATTTCTCTTTCAAAAGCTCTGGATCAGCCTGTTGATTATTTTTTCAGGCCATTTACTTTCCAGGTTGAATCTGTAAAGTTCAGGAAAAAAATCAACAAGTTATCTGTAAAACAGGAGAAAAGCCTGAAAGAAAATATCTCTGATCTTGTGGAGCGCTATATCTCTATCGAAGAGATATGCAATATGAATATACAGTTTACCCCTCCTTTTAAGACCAAGATATCTTCCCCTGCCCAAGTAAAGAATGCAGCGTTAAAACTGAGAGAACTTTGGGAAATCGGCACCGATGGAATAGTAAATGTAATTGATTTATTGGAAAACCATGGCATAAAAGTTATGGAGATAGATGCTCCTATGTCTTTTGACGGACTGAGTTCTTTTGTTAATAATCAATATCCTGTAATAGTTTTGAACAAGAATTTCTTGTCAGAACGGAAGCGTTTTACTGCCTTGCATGAGCTTGGTCACATTATCCTTCCGATTAAGAGCACTATTCAGGAAAAAGAGGTAGAAAAACTCTGCAATATCTTTGCAAACGAGATGCTGATTCTGGAGCCAGTATTTAAGAAACTCTTTGGAGCACATCGTCATGATATTTCATATCAGGAACTCAAGTCTATCCAGCTTCAGTTCGGTATTTCCTGCGATGCCTTAATGTATAAGGCAAAAACCAGCAACATAATTTCTGACAGCAGGTTCAATACTTATTTTATTCAGAAAAATAAAAGTCCTGCGTTTAAGAAAATGGTGGAGACCTCCCTGTATCAGGAGGAAGCTTCCAACCGGTTCATCCGTCTTGTTTATAACGCATTAAGCAATGAGCTTATAACAGTCTCAAAAGCAGCATCTTTCCTTCATCAAAGCGTTGAACAGGTAAGGAGAGATCTTGCTCTTGTATGATAAATAATGTTTATTAATTCATGGATACCTGAGCAGTGAAAAATTCATAAGTGGAGGACAATAAAATGAAAGCGATATGTTATAGAAATACTAAAACAAATCTTCCAGGATGGGTAAATACAGTTCATGTTGAACAAAAATATGGTTATGCTTATGAAACGCCAACTCACTTTGTCCATTTCTATGGGAAAGAACCATATTATATTATTTCTGTAGGTTTAACAACAATAGAAGGAAAGGCCGGTTATTCAAGTTTAGAAGATTGGGCAAGACAAAGGTTTGGCGCAGAAGAAATAAAAGAAATGTTGCATGATGTAGGACATACAGTAGAAGGTGTATGGCGTCCATCATTATATTACTGGGAAGATACCTGCTCTGCATTAAATGTAAAGACGTCAGAACAAGTTGCACAGGAACAATCTATACGATTACTTGTTCAAGAATTAGATAATTTACTTTTTTATATAGACCCATCTGCTGAGGGGCTAGAAAGCTACAGTCATAAGACACGAGAACTTCTTATTATTTCCTGTACTGAAGTGGAAAACCAATGGCGTTCTTTTTTTCAGAGAAATAATTCTGTTCCGCAAAATGGAAGATTTTTACGACAACAGATTATGTTAAATTACTTACAAAACTTTATTTGAATGATTACTATATAAAATTAAGAACAAGTTCATTCTCTGATAAGATTGTGCCTTTCTTGTCTTGGAATATTACTAACCCTACAACATCATTAGTTTGGTATAATGCTTATAATAAAACTAAACATGACAGATATAATAATTTTAATCAGGCAAAATTAAAATATGTGGTAGATTCAATTGCTGCAAATATAATTCTTTATGCTGTTCAATATAGTCCCTTGGCTTTAATTAATAATACAAATGTTTTTTCTGCAACCATAAACCAGATGTTTTCTATTGAAATGGAAAATGCAGATATTTGTTCATTTTATTTGCCAGAACTTAATACATCGGTAATTGAAAGACAAGATTGTTTTGTTTGTGATTCATACAGAGAGAAACTGAATAAGGAATGGATAGTTGATTCTTTAGTACTATAAATTTAAAAAATATTTTAACTATATAAATAAAACATAGAAATGGCTGATAAATATGATCATCGGAAGAAGGAATAAGACATTGGCTAAAAAAAGGAAAGTTATCATTGATAAGAAGCTGGGTTAGATATGCTTCCATCTATGGGCTCCCTAGATTCCAATACAGGCTAAGGGTAATCTGCACAATGAGTGTCGTTGAAGTCTTATTTTCAGTTTGGGAAAGATTAATTAGGAATAAATCAAGTTTCCCTGATGACGATTCATTATATAAGTAATGTTTATGGTGATAAAAATATAAACTTTCAGTGGACAATGGCCATAAAGAACAGGGACTAAAAGATTAAAAACAACCTTATCCTATACGTTTATATTCATAATGTCCCTTTACCTTGGTCGCAAGATAACTGCCTTTAGAACTTGCATTCATTAAAGCATTATAAACACTTGAAGGCACACTATAATATTGATAGATGCCACCATTATGAAATTCGACTTCTAGAATTCCATTTCCATATCCAACGCTTTTCAGATTGCTTGAAGAAACTGGTTGTCTAACCATAATATCCTCCCATAATTTTTTATATAAAGATACTATAATATTTCTAAAACGACAAATTTTTAATAAAAAAGTTTCTCCCCGTTTAGAAATCGATATAATAAATCAGTTGTATCTACTCTAATACAAGTTCTTAATATTTTGTATTAGCTTAAGGTGTTTGGGTAAAATGATGTGCTCGAGAATATTTATATACACTTTATACCAAAAGGGTTTTTATAAAAGAGCTTAAAGACTATTTATGAAGCTTATTATATTTATCCAAAATAAATTTTATTAACTCTAGGGTTAGGCTTTGGACATCAATGTTTTCTTTTTTTTCAGCATTTGCAAAAAGATAAAAGAAATTTTTTCTAGGTTCTTGAGTGTTAAATAAATATAAGACAGATTCCAATGATTTTATAGTATTATTTGAAAAACGAATCTTGATATGTTTAAAATAATCTTTATTAAAACCTGTTGAGAATTGATTAGCGTTAATAATTATATATTCAAAAGGAAGTTTATTTTTCTTGGAAAAAGCCCTTATTACTTTAATTAATTCAATAGTTTTTGTTAGCTCAGCATTTTTAGATTTACGAATATCTTCTGGGATAGAAGTATCTTGAAGCTCAGACTCCAAATATTTTAGAGATTTTTCATTTATAATAGGTATATCAAAGTTGTTTATTAGCATATTTTCTAATGATCGTATATGTGTCTCTAAAACAGTCAGGGCTTCGTTATTTAATCCACGCTGTTCAAATAAAATTCTATATTCTGCTTCAGATTTCCAAAGAGCTTTTTTTCTTAACGAACGATTGAAGTATTCAGTAATAATAGAATCTTTTAAATAAAATGATTTAGCAAAAACGTAGATATCAGAATCAGAAAGTAAACAAATCTTGTTTTTACCAACTTTTAAGCCATGCTCGGTTAATGCTTCTGGAGAAAATAAATTTATTTTTTTCTTATTGTAATAATCTTGAAGTTTAGAAATAATATAAGAAATTAAATAAGATTCATATTTTATTACAGGGTGATTTTGAATCCATTTCTTTTCCATGTCATGTGCAAGAATGACATTTTCTAAGGTGCTTAAAGCAGATTTTTCAAATCCTAAAAAAGTTTCATCTTTTTCCTTTATGATACAAACCCCATTTAACAAGCGCTCATAATCAATATTTACATTTTTAAATCCAGTTGTAAAACTATCGCGTATTAAATAATCAAGCTTATCCACATCAATTGTTTTTGAATTAAGCAAGTCAATAAAGCAATTTCTAATATCATTTTTGTCTGAATATTTTAAGCCAATTATGCACCGTACAAAAAAGGCCTTATCCATTGTTTTTAAGATTGAGTTAAAATTTTGTAAGGAAACAAGAGCACTCATTATTTCATGCTCTGCACCTATATATAACCCATTGGAATCTTTTATGAAACTTCTATTGTTTAATACTTCTAATAATTTCTGCCAAATTATAGGTGTTTTGTTATCATTTGCATATTGAAAATAGAATTTTTCTCCTGTATGGGAAAAAGGTGAATGTCCTATATCATGTAGTAAACAAGCAAGTAAAAATGTTTTAGATATTTTTTCAAGCTTTTGTTTTGAAAGAAGCTTGTGCTTTATTATGTCTTTCTCTAATTTCGATACAGCAATCTGACCAAGATAATAAACACCTAAAGAATGTGTAAAACGATTATGGACAGCAGATGGATATAAAGATGGATAGCTTGTTTGAATTATATCTTGTAATCTATGAAATAAGGCAGAATTTATTATAGGGAATAGTATTTCATCGTTTATAAAAATGTAACCAAAAATTGGATCTTTAATTTTTAGGGGTTTTTTCATAAAAATGTCTATTTCTGTTTTTGCCTTTTATAAACTGCTTTTATAATATCATTTGATAGATAAGAAACAAAACGAGAGATTAAAACCTCAGGGGGTACAAGACGTTTTAAAATAGTGTCATTATTTGTTAATTCAAAACAATCTGAATAATTACGAACAAGTTCTACAGCATAATTATCAGAGAAGAGAAAAACTGATGATATTTGATTATCTTCAAGAGCTTTTATAACATTTATACGGAAATCATTTAGTTCAGAAAGAGAAATTTCTTCTTTATTCAGTTTTATTAGCGCCAAAGCGGCCAAATATTCCATACCAATGAATCTTACCATCATTTTCCCCTTCAATGAGATAATTTAAATAATAGTTTCTTTTTTTTTAAAGGGGAATACCCCATATATATGGTGTTTTTTGTGATAAAAGTTATGATAATAGCCATACTTGTATAATCTAATATAACAGATTATTTCTCAGAAGCATCGTTAGAAAATTGTATAAATACAATTGCAGCAAATATAATTATGTTCTGTGACAGATATAGCCCATATGCTCTAATTTAAAATTAGGATTTATGTTCAAACCTGGTAAATGAGCACTTTTCTGTAGAATTGGTAAATCCAGATATTACTTCTTTTTATATTCCAGCTATAAAAAGCTATCCATTATCTACAGGAGTTTTTTCTGGCCCAATAGAATCGGCTCTAGAAAGAAAATGGAATATTAAACCGTTTGTTTTAAATTAAAGTTTCTTCCCCGGCCCACCGGCCATTCTGCAGAATAAGGCCGTACTGTTCCCGCAGGTTCCACACCAGCCCTTTCTGTACAGCCCGGACTGCCCTGACAAAGTCTGTGTCCTCGTTCTCCGCAAGGTAGCTTCTGCAGCATTCCAGGTCCGATGCCAGCATGTTGTCCATCAGGAGCTTGGAGGCAATGAACCGCTCGTACTTCTCCACGGCAAATATGATCAGGCTGTCCAGAAGCCCTATGACCTCCCAGGTGATCTGCTCTGCCTGTGAGTACTGCCCTATATCCTTGTTCTGGCTGCTGAGCCTTATGGGCAGGTTCTCTATTATCCTGTCCAGGTTCTCCACCAGGTACTCCAGGTTGAACAGTCCTGTGGCGCAGTTGAAGAGGATCGGTATCCCGGCATCCTCGTTCTTCCTCACAAATTCATCCGAGACAGCCCGGCCTATATCCCCGCAGGTGAGGTGACCGTTCCTCTCCCTTATGAGGATTCCCCCCTTCACATCCACCGGAGTCTTGAAGGAGAAGTCGAAGGTTGCCTGCCGTCCTGACAGGGCAAGCACGGCCAGCTCCACCGGGGTTATGGTGAACCCTATGTTGTCCACGTTCCCAAGGTATACGAACTTCTTTCCTGCTTTAAGAAGCTTCTTGTAGATATCACGCAGCACTATGAAGTTCTGTCCGTGTCCTCCCGGAAGGCCATAATATTCCCCGTTCTTGTCTTTGAAGAAGGAGAGGGGGTAGCCTGATGCAGTGGGTGTGAATGCCGGGATCAGGGGCTGTACTGCGCTCTCGGGCTCTGTGACATCCACTCCGGTCCGGGCTATCAGATCCTTAAGGATAGGGGATTTCTTATACTCCCTGTATCTTGCGGCCAGCTTTGTGTCGGTGTTGTCGCTTGTCATCTGGAATATGGCGTGCTGATACTCTGATGCAGGCTTTCCTGTCACCTGCCGGGACTGCTGTATATGCCTTAGCACGGAGCGCATCTTGAGCTCTATGAAGTCATATCCGGGAGTTCCGTCCGGGTTTATGTATGCAGGGGTTATCCCCTTGGGCTGTCCCTTGCAGAACTGGGCCAGCTTCCCGAAATCAGCTTCTGACCTGGCAAAAAGCTCCGGGTTGAACTTTGAGTTGTTCTTCACGTCGCAGTAGCTGGTGGCCATGCCGCCGTTCAGTATGCCGTATGATAGGTAGGGAATAAGGTGGAGCCCCAGCCTGTGCAGTGTCCTGAAATTGAAGCGGAGTGTGTCACCGTCGCAGGGGACATCATCCAGCACAGAGCATGGGATTGAGAATTTCTCCAGGGCCTCATCTGCCTTTGCCCTGCTGGCCGGAAACTTCATATTGGAGCGGAGGACAAAGATATCCTTGCCGTCCGGGTGGGGAAGGATGTCCACATCCAGAGTCCTGACCTCAAGGTTCCGGGATTCATTGACTGCTGCTAAAATCTTCTTTCCAAGCCCAAGATCAATTGCCATACAGAAAAAATACACTTTTCCTATAAATAATTCAATAAATATTATAAATTATTATTTTTTATATTGCTTTTCGGGCAACCATATATTATAATGTTCAAAAGTTGAACGATAAAATCTGCCTGGAGAGGGGACAGCAGGTTTCGGCGGCGTCTTTTGGCACAGGTGGTTTATTTTAGTTTTTCCATTCCATGGGCGAGGTATGCCCACGTATGTACACTTCGGATAAAGAAGCGGCCATTCTTGAACACATCTATTATAATGACTCATTAAAGCAGCGAGAGCTGGCGGATAAGGCTGGTATTTCTCTTGGCATGACCAATGCTATCCTCAAGCGGCTGATAGAGAAAGGCTGGCTTATGACCAAGAGGCTCAACAGCAGGAATATAAGCTATGTAGTATCTCCAGCCGGGAGGGAGGAGATCTTTAAGCGGGGCTACCGATACTTCAAACGGACTATTGATGATATTAGGCTGTATAAAGAAGGGATAGAGCAGCTTGTATCTGAGGCTATAGAAGCTGGATATACAGGTGTTGCCTTGGTTGGTAAGAGCGATTTGGACTTTATTGTTGAGTATGTCTGTGGAAAAGCAGGGGTTGAACTTTTGCGGGCGGATAGTGATAAAGAAATACCAGAGATATTATTCCATGTTTATGGCGAACAGTATGAGGTTGTAGATAAAACATCAAAAAACAGATGGCTGAGAACATTTGTTCTAGGAGAAAATAATAAATGAAAACACTAATTCTCGCAGGGGGCTTGGGAACCCGCTTGGGCGAAGAGACCCAAAGAATTCCCAAACCTATGGTCGAAATTGGGAACTATCCGATTCTTTGGCACATAATGAAAATCTACAGCCACTATGGTTTTAACGATTTTATTATATTGACAGGATATAAAGGTCATATTATCAAAGATTTCTTTCTTAATTATTACAATCGTTATTCTGATATCACTATTGATATGTCAAACAATGATGTTCAGATTCATAAAATGAGGACAGAACCTTGGACTGTGACAATGCTTTATACGGGGCAAAAAACCATGACTGGCGGAAGGATTAAGGCAGCCCAGAAATATATTGGCAATGAACCATTTATGCTTACCTATGGAGATGGTGTGGCAGATATAAATATTAATAAACTTATAGAATGCCATGAGAAATCTAAGAAACTTGTCACATTGACAGCAGTTCAGCCATCTGGTCGATTCGGAGCTTTGGATATTGTTGATGACAACACCATAAAGAGCTTCAAAGAAAAGCCCGCAGGAGACGGTAGCTGGATAAATGGCGGTTTCTTTGTCTGTGAGAACCAGGCGTTTAATTATATAAAAGAAAATAATCCCACTGTCATTTGGGAACAAGAGCCCCTTCAGAACTTGGCAAAGGATGGTCAGCTTAACGCTTATAAACACTCTGGCTTCTGGCATCCTATGGATATGCTTAAAGACAAGCAGGAATTGACAGATCTTTGGTTGACACACAGAGCACCATGGATGGTATGGAAACAGTGGTAGACTTAAAGACATTCTACAAAGATAAAAAAGTATTCATCACAGGCCATACTGGTTTTAAGGGAACCTGGCTTACTAGAATCTTGATGATGTTCGGAGCAGAAGTTGTTGGATATTCTTTAGAGCCCCCAACAAGACCATCTCTCTTTGAGCAAACAAGAACGGGGAATCAGATTCATTCAGTTTTAGGTGATATTCGAGATAGAGAAAAGCTGACGGCTGTAATGCAAGAAGTTCAGCCAGATATAGTCCTGCATCTTGCTGCCCAGCCGATTGTGAGAACGTCTTATAAAGAACCTGTCTTAACATACGAAACCAATGTTATGGGAACTGTTAACATTTTAGAGGCTGCCAGGGCAGTAAAAAGCGTGAAATCTGTTGTCAATGTAACGACCGATAAAGTCTACCTTAACAAAGAAAGAGCAGCGGGATATAAGGAAGATGAAGAATTGTGTGGTTATGACCCATATTCTAACAGTAAAAGCTGTAGCGAGCTTGTGACATATAGCTATAGAAATTCGTTTTTTGCTGGCAAAGATTCTCCTGCAATATCTTCCGCAAGAAGCGGTAATGTAATTGGTGGTGGCGACTATGCACTTGATAGAATTATTCCAGATTGTATTAGGGCTTCCGAGGTGGGGCATTCAATAATCTTGCGCAACCCTCATTCCACAAGGCCATATCAGCATGTTTTGGAATGCCTACATGGGTATCTGCTTCTTGCTCAGAACCAGTATTTTGATAAAACACTTGCAGGAGCTTATAACTTCGGGCCAGATGATGAAAGTTGTGTGACAACAGGTGAACTTGCATCTTTGTTCTGTGAAGCATGGGGAGATAAAGCAAACTGGATTACAGAACAGGAAAAAAATGCACCGCATGAGGCAACTTTTTTAAAGCTAGATAATTCAAAGGCTAAAACAACGCTAGGGTGGTTTCCTCGGTGGAATATACAAAAAGCGGTAGAAAAAGTAGTAGAATGGGAAAGAGCTGTTCAAAAAGAAACGATTGCTTCAGAAATCACCGATATACAGATTAGAAATTATTTTTTAATATAATGGTTCGAAAAGAACATCGGATACAATTATTAGATTGCACACTTAGAGATGGTGGTCTTGGATTAGAGGATTCAAGAAATTATTACACACAATATCATTCATTTTCAAAAGAACAGCGTGTTTTAATTGCAGAAGAATTGACAAAATCTAATGTTGACTTAATTGAACTTGGATCTATCGAAATATCTAAAGAAGATAAAACACGATTCGCTATTTATCAAAACATTGAAGATATCTCTAAACAAATTCCACAAGGAGCTTCTTGTAAAAAATATGCGGCTCTTTTCCGGGGCCCTGACACCCCAGTCAGCGCTATTCCAGAGTGGAATAAAAATCTTTGTAAAAAGATTAGAGTTATTATTCGGTATTCTGAATTACAAAAATCAATTGACTTTTGTGCATCCCTCGCAAAGAAGGGGTTTGAAACAATAATTCAACCCATGGTCACTCTCCGGTATAGCACAGAAGAACTTGATTACATGATTAAAAAAGCAAATGAGATGAAAGCATATGCTCTATATTTTGTCGATAGCTATGGATATATGACTTATGATGATGTAGATAGATTATTTAAACTTTATGATTCAAAGTTAAAATCAAATATTAGGATTGGTTTTCATGCCCATAACAATATGGATATGGCTTTTGCAAATGTTAACCACTTTATTGAACTGTCTAGAAAAACAGAAAGAAAAATTATCATTGACTCAACTTGTTTTGGAATTGGCCAGGGTGCGGGAAATTTACAAACAGAACATATTATACCTTACTTAAATGCTGAGTATAAGAAGCCCAAATATAATTATAACAATATACTTGATACATGTGAAATAATTGATACTTTAAAAAAGGATGATCCCTGGGGGTATTCCATTTATAGATTATTGCCTGCCTTATATAAAACAGCATATAAATATGGGGTAAGTATGCGGTTAAAATATAAAATAAAATATTCAATAATAAATTATATTCTTAAAACCATGCCGGACAGTTTGCGACATAGATATACTCCTGATAATTTAAGTTTTCTATTAGATGAAGCAAAAGAAAAAGGAATTATAAAGTGACAGTAGCAGAATATATTGTTCAAACGTTAGTAAATTTTAATGTCACAGATGTTTTTGGAGTTCCTGGTGGTGTTGTTCTTGAATTCCTTTATGCTGCAGATGCAAATAAAAATATATCTATACATCTTTCTACAAATGAGCAATCTGCGGGTTATTCTGCCTTAGGGTATGCTCAAAATTCTGGAACAATTGGAGTCGCTTATGCTACTCGCGGGCCAGGGTTTACTAATCTTCTTACACCTATGGCTGATGCTTTTTTTGATTCAATTCCTGTTTTGTTTATTACAGCTCATTCAAAAGAATATAAAAAAAATAAGTGTCGATTTTCTGAAGAACAAGAATTTGACACAGTTAGTCTTGTGCGAGGAATAACAAAAAAAGCAATTAGGGTTGAAGATGTTAGAAAAATTAAATCATCTTTAAAAATTTTGTTAAGGAATGCTCTTATTAAGCGGCCAGGTTCAGTATTTCTTGATATAAAAGAATCTGTTCTGCAATCTGAAATTGATGAGTCATTAATTGAAAAGAAAGATATTTACATAAATCTCCTAAAAGAAACAGATAATCAGCTTTTAAAGATACTTGAAGCTGAATTTGAGAAAGCAAAAAGGCCAATTATTTTATTTGGAAATGGTATTCATCAAAGCAAAAGTGAAAATGAAGCAATTCAATTTGCTAAAAAAACAAATATTCCAGTTGTTTCAAGTTGCATTGCTCAAGATTTGACGAAGCAAAAGATTCTTTGCTTTGGATATATAGGGAGTCATGGAATACGCTGTGCAAATTTTATTCTTTATCATGCAGATTTGATTATTTCATTAGGTAACAGAATGGCTTTTGATCATAACTCAGATAGTTTTGGTTCCATAGCAAAAAAAAGAATAATCAGATTTGATATTGATGAACAAGAATTAAAAAAAGCAGAAAAGAATGAGTTCTTATTTAAGTCAGATTTGAAACAGTTGTTGGGAGTTTTGTCTAATAATTTAATGATAAAGAATAATAAGAATAAATGGATTAACAATTGTAAAAGAATTAAAGAGATTTTCAGTAATTATGATAAAACGCATATAATAAATGATATTACAAGAATTTTAAACAAAATACCCCCAAAATTTTCAGTTGTTACAGATGTTGGAAACAATGAGTTTTTGATTTCTCAGAGTTATTTTAATTCTAAAATATCAAACAGACTTTTGATGTCTAAATCTTTTGCTGCCATGGGTTCTTCAATTCCTAAGGCTATTGGGGTTTTTTATTCAACAAGAAATCCTGTTGTTTCTTTTGTTGGGGATCAAGCTTTTTTAGTTAGCATTCAGGATTTAGCCTTCATAGATAAAAATAAAATACCAATTAAAATAATTTTATTAAATAATTATTCTTCTGGAATGATAAAAAGCAAACAAAAATCTCAGAAACGAGCAAAATTTGTTCATACAACGGTAGAAAATGGTTATTTATCTCCAGAATATAAAAATATAATTAAGGGTTTTCAAATAGAATACTTTGATTTCTATAAACTTACAGATGATGAAATAAAAATTATTATGAACAACAAAAAGGCATGTGTTATTGAAATAAAAATTAACAATGAAAATGATCCTGTTTTTTTACCTAAAGGAAATCTTCCGTGGGATTTTGTTCCGGCAATTGATAATTGTGCAAAGATAGTGGAAGAAATTATGAAGGAGTTGAAATAAATGGAAAACTTAATGGATAATAAATCGGAAAAAAAAATATATTTTTTTATATATAAATATGTTGATTACATATTCTTGGTTTTAATGGGGTGTTTGTTTTTTCTTTTTTGTGTTAAGTCTTTTTATTCAGAACATGGCGATATGACATTATATTTAAAACCATGGTATAAAATTTTATGTAAAAATCATTCTCTCAAGGAGATGTATAGTATCCCAAATTTTAATTACACCCCAATCTTTAGTTTAATGTATTATATAGAGAGTTTTATTATTGGAGATGGGGATAAAAGGGCAATTTTTGCTTGTAAATTTCCTTCTATGGTTTGCTTAATGTTTACAGCAATATTTTCTTACTTATTCGTTAAAAAATATTATCTGAAAATAAAGGGGGGTAATAATAAGTCTTGTTTATTGGTTTTTTTTGCTATTTTATTTAATCCAAGCACATTATGGAATGTATGTATATGGGGACAAACAGATTTAATATATGTTTGCTTCTGCATTATGGCTTTATATTTCTTATACTTCATAAACGTGCCTTTAGCATTTCTTGTTTTAGGGATTGGTTTTGCATTTAAAATGCATGCAATTTTTTTATTACCGGTTTTTATTTGTTATGCTTTTGAAAAAAGAATATCATTACTTAATTTTTCATTGTTTTTTATACCATATATTATTTCTTCGATAGTGGTTGGATTATTAGGAGCCCCTTTTGAAAAAGCGTTTTTTATGTTTGCCAGACCCTCACATTATTTTACTGCTGTATCTCCTAACATCGGTACATTGTTTGGTGGTGTTTTATTTGACAACCCTAACAACGCTATTTATTGGTATATGATTATTATGTCATTTGCAATTTTTCTATCTATTTTTTATATCTTTCTAAAAAATAAATTTTCTTTAAATAATTTGTATTTTTTTGTGTTGTTTTCTTTTCTTTCTTGCGTTGTTGCTCCATACTTCTTACCAGGGATGCATGGACGTTATTTTTGTTTGGCAGAAACAATTTCAATTATATTTGCGTTTATTGCTCCAAAATATTTGTATGTTACAGTTTTAGTTCTTTTTTCCTCTTTACCGCATTATGTCTGGGCTCTTACAGGAAATGAAGTTTTTCCTGTAAAAATTTGTAGTACAATTATATTACTTGCAATTATATTACTGTTTAGACTTGTTTATAAAGAAAAAGCCAAAGTTCAAGAAAATGAAAAAAAATAAATGGAGAAGATAATTAAATGAAGGTTGTAGTAACCGGTGCTACAGGATTAATCGGAAGTAATTTAGTAAAATATTACTTAAAAAATACAGATGCAAAAATTGTTGCGGTAGGACATTCTGCTGTAAAAATGAAAAAAGTTTTTTGGGAATATATTGATTCGCCTAATTTTGATTTTGTTTTACAGGATTTATCAGTTCCTTGTGATTTTGAACGAGTAACAAGCCAAAAATTTCACGTTCCTGCAGATTATATATTTCATGCGGCAGGATCTGCAGAGCAATCAGTTATTAATAAACATCCTTCATTAATTTTAAAGCCTAACTTACTTGGGTTGTTTTCAATTCTTGATTCCATAAAAAATAAAGAAACAAGATGTATTATTTTTTCATCTGTTACTGTTTATGGAAACAATTCTTGTGCGAGCGATCTAGTTGTAAGTGAAGATGATTTATTGCCGGCTTTAGATTTGAATAATCCATACGCAGCATATTTTGAAACAAAAAAAATGCAAGAAGTTATTACAAATGCTTATATTAGGGAGAAACAGATAAATGCTATTATAGTTCGACCATCAACAGTTTACGGGTATACAACAATTTCGCCTAATTCGGCATTTTATTCTTTTCTTGAAAAAGCAAAGAATAATGAGAATTTTGAGTTGAATAAATCTGGCCTTCCAAGACGAGATAATATTTATATTGATGATATTGTTCTTGGACTTTTGACAGTTGCAAGCAAAGGTAAATGTGGTGAAGTTTATAATATTTCATCGGATGGTTTTGGAGGAAATTTTGTTGCTATTGATGAAATTGCAGAGAAGATTTCATCAATAGCAAATACTAAATACGGATGCAATATAAAGGTTTCTTTTAAGGAAGAAAAAAGAAATAATAGATTATCTGGTATAAGGCTTAATTGTGATAAATTGAAAGCACTTGGGTGGGCTCCTAGTTTTTCATTAGAAAAAGGAATAGAAGAAACTATAAGTAACTATTTTGAGAAAAGTAAGTGAAAATAGAGTGTATATTTCAATTAATAAAATTTGGACTAGTTGGTTTTTCAAATACGCTTGTTTTTTATTTTCTTTATGTAATCTTAATTTATTTAAATGTTCCTTATTTACTTGCTAATGTGATTGCCTTTATTGTGAGTGTTTTAAATTCATTTTATTGGAATAATAAATATGTTTTCAAAAGAAAAGAAGGGGAAAAGCGCAATATATATGTAACTTTGTTTAAAACATTTATTGCCTATGCTTGGACAGGGCTTGTCTTAAACAATTTTTTGCTTGTATTTTTTATCGAAATAATTAGAGTTTCAAAATATTTAGCCCCTGCTTTAGTTCTAATTGTTACAATTCCATTAAACTTTTTGATTAATAAGTTTTGGTCATTTAATATAAAAAAAGAGAAAAAAGAGAATGAAGAAAATTAGTATTTTAATACCATGTTACAACGAAGAAGACAATGTAATTCCAATTGCTAAAGCTATTGAAGATGAATTAAAAAAATCATGTACAAATTATGATTACGAAATATGTTTTATTGATAATTGTTCAACAGATAAAACTCGTGATATTTTACGTTTTATTTGTTCACAAAATAAAAAAGTCAAATGCATTTTAAATGCACGCAATTTTGGTCCTTTTAATTCTGAGTGTTATGGAATGATGCAGTGTAATGGTGATTGTGTTATTCGTATTTGCTGTGATTTTCAGGATCCAATTGACATGATTCCAAAGTTTATTCACGAATGGGAAAATGGTGCAAAAATTGTTGTTTCTCAAAAAACTTCTGATGATGAAAATAAAATAATGCGTGGTTTTAGAACTATTTATTATAAACTTATTAGAAATATGTCATCAGTTGAACAGATTGATCATTTTACTGGTTTTGGACTTTACGATAAATCGTTTATTGAAATAATGAGAAGTTTAAAGGATCCAGTTCCTTTTTTACGAGGTCTTGTTGCTGAGTTGGGGTATAAAATAGTAAAGTTGCCATATCATCATAATAAAAGGCGAAGTGGAAAATCAAAATTTAGTTTTTTTAAATTATTTGATGCAGCTATGTTAAGTTTTACAACATATACAAAAGTAGGGTTAAGAATTGCTACTATTTGTGGTGCTTTTGTTTCCTTTATTAGTTTTATAATTGCGATTATTTATTTCATTTTAAAGCTTTTGCATTGGAATGATATGCCTATGGGAATTGCTCCGTTAGTAATTGGTGTTTTCTTTTTAGGCTCTATGCAGTTGTTTTTTATCGGGTTCTTGGGAGAATATATAATGAGCATGAACCAAAGGATTATGAATAGACCTTTAGTTATAGAGGAGGAAAGAATCAATTGGTAAAAAATAGGACTATGGATAAAAACATTCTTAGCGCTCTCCTTGCCTTGGAAACAAGTTCAATTTTATCAATTATTATATTCTTTTCATTAATTCGGCCAAGTTTCTATTATTCAAAAAGAGTGATTTTTACTTGTTTTTTTATTACATTGTTGTGGTTTGTAGTAAGTGTATATTCAATAATAAAAAGAAAAAAAGAAAAAAAAGGTATAAAGAATTATATTGTTTCTTCGGTTATATATTTTGTGGTAATTTTCTACATGATTCGGACGGTGTGGTTTTCTTCTTATTTAACACTTGCTCCAGAATATGCTTTTTTTAATGGATTAAGTCATCCCGATACATTGTATCTTTCAACATTATGTGAAGCAATAAAAAATTTTGGATATCCAGCGCTCTTGTCTGAAGGTCTAGAATATCATAAGTATCATTATTTAAGTATTGTTTTTCTAGCTGTTATCAGTAAAATAGTAAAAATACCATGCTTGATTACATACAACTTCTTATATCCAGCAGTATTTTTCCCGCTGTTTATTTATTTGTTTTTTCAAGCTGTTGGAGTTGTTCGGGAATATATGAAAAAGAATAACTATATCTCGGTTACCGATGTTCTGTTTTCTTTATTTGTAATTATTGGGTATTTGCCGTTCCGATATTTAAATTTATTGTTTCTTGGTTATTCTTCGGCTTTTCTTAGTGAATCTTTTTGTGTATCTCTTATCTTAGTACTTATGTATATTGTTGTTATAGGTTTATTGAAAAACAAAACGAATGGGAAAAGAACTGTTAATTATTTGATTACTCTTTTGTTTGTTTTCATTATTACAGCATCAAAAATTTCGGTAGGTATTATTTTTTCTATTTATTTGGGATGGTTTTTTATTAGAGAAGAAGGGATTAGCCTTTCATCAATTTTGCTTCTTGCTTTTGGTTTTATTTTCTTGATTTTCTCTTTATCCCTTTTCAACCGAAACAATCAAAATATTAACGAGCAATCATTTGTTTTGTTCCATTTTATCAAAACGTATCTTCCTAAGAAAAATATTATCAGTCATTTGTTTTTCCTTGTGTTCCCATCGTTTTTGTTGTTTCTAACGGCTAAGGGGACAGCTCCATATAGGTCTTTTTATAAAACAAAAGAATCGATATTAGCTGAAGCGTCATTAGTTACGGTTTTTTTCAGCGTCCTTCCTGGTGCTTTATTTAAAATAGAAGGGGGGTCTGCAGCTTATTTTTTTCTTCCAGCCTTATTCATATCTCTATTCCTTCTGCTTTGTTTTTCCAGATTGCAGATATTATTCTCTAAGCTAATAAAAGAAGAAAAAATCTTAATAATCCTACTTGTTTTAGTATTATATGGGGAGAGTCTTGTTTATGAACCTTATTATGGATCAACCCTTTTAAAAGCTACCCCACGGGAGATGATTGAACGATACAAGCAAGGAAGACGAGATAACAGGCAAGTTATAAATAGTGGTTTTTATAAAGCTTTGACAAAAATTAACAAGATGACAGAAGGAAAGAAAAAGCAGTATTGTTTATTTGTATCTGATAATTGTGATATTTTTAAACGCTATAAAGGCAAATATTATTTTATGAAAGATAAGGGTTTGTTGGCTATGTCTTCTTATTTAGGAATGCCAGTTATAAGTGATTCAGAAAAAGCCAAAGAAATGCACATTGAGAATATTATTTTTTTAGAAAAAAATACTTATAGAATCGTTAATTTAAGATGAAAACAATATATATGTGGGATATACTCAAAGACCTCTGGAAAAGAAAAGTATTTGTTGTTGTCTGTCTTCTTATTTGCACTGGATTAGGAACAATCACGGGATATAAGAAATCAAATTTCTATGATAGGATTTCTGCAAAAGAGAAAGTAAAAGTTGAAGATTATTTTGAGAAAACAGGTAAATACGAGCAAAATATAAAGGATACAGAAGAAGGCATAAGACTATTTGATGATAAAATAAAAGAACTACAAGAGTATATAGACAACTCTATTTTTATGCATCTTAATCCTGATAAAATATATGTTGCAGATATAAAATATTCTTCAGAATCTTTAATAAATGAAGCTGATTTTTTGAAAGATAAATACTGGAGTGAAGTTTTAGATATCTCGAAAAAAGACAGTTATTATAATATAAGCATGATGCATTCCTCAGAAGAACAACTGTTAGAATCCGTAAACAAAATAGCTGAAATAATAAAAAATAATTATAAAATCTCAAAGCCTATAATAAATTGTTATATCAAAGCAGATATAAATATTGCTAATAAACAAAAAGAAGTACTTAATGGTCTTAGTGAATATATTAAAAAAAGAGCAGAGCTTGAGAATAGCCTCAAGGAACAAAAAACTTTTCTGGCAAAATTTAAATTAGAAGAAAAGCCGCAAGTATTGTTTACAAAAGAATTAAGACCAATCAGCATAATTTTCAGGTATGCTTTATTTGGGTTTGTTGCAAGTGCCATAGTATTGATATCAATATTCACAATTAGACGTATTTTATGATAAAAACTGATACTTTGTTTTTCTATGGATTTACACCATATCTCATACATGAAATGTGGAAGACAACAATGTTTCCCAGGTATATCCATGGTTCAAGAGAAATTTTATTTATATTCATATGTCTTGGGCTGATGATGCTTAAGGTTATGTTGTATGACCATTTTACAGTTAGGCAACTGTTTCTTTCTGCATTGATGTTGGTTATTGGTGCTTTGACATATCGAGGAACAGGGAACATACTATATTTTGCTCTTATGGTTATGATTATAACGGCCAAGGATGTAAACTTTGATAAAATTCTAAGTGTATGGCTGGTTGTAGTAATAACTATTATGTTTATAGCCTTTGTAGCAAGCCGATTGGATATAATAAATAATCTTAAATATGAATCTTATGATTTCTTTACAAAAAAGAAAGCATTTAGAAATTCCTTTGGCATGGTATATCCAACCGACTGCGCCGCACATATTTTCTTCTGTACTTTAAGCCTATTTTATTTAAGGCGGGATCATCTAAAGTGGTACAAATTTACAGCGGGGATAATAACTGGGATTCTTGTATATTATTATTGTAGGGCAAAACTGGATGCATTTTCCATATTGCTGGCAACAATACTTTTTTCTCTTGCCTTAATTTTAGAAAAAAATAAAATTTGGAAAAATATTTGGAGCATTGTTGGTCCTTTGGTAACACCATTAGCTTGTATGTGTATGATAGTTCTTACATGCACTTATAAAAAGAATGGATTATTAGAAACAATTAATTATTTTATCAGTGAACGGCTTTTTTATGGCAAAACTGGTATAGATGAATTGGGCATAACTCTTTTGGGGCAGAAAGTTAGGCTAATAGGAAATGGAGGAACAACAGATACTTTTCATATAAATTATAATTTTTTGGATATTTCATATATAAATATGCTGGTAGTAAGTGGTATCATTTTTTTGGTGTTATTTATATCTATTTATGTTGTAATAGGATATATTCATCGTAAAAATACATTTCTATTGTGTGCTTTAGCTATGGTTGCATTTAATTGTGCTATAGCGCATCATATGCCTGAAATTACTTATAACATTTTTACATTAGCACTATTTGCAACCATTAAAGGTAAAGAATATGAAAATAAGGCATTATGATACAGAGCTCCATGTAATCATACTTTTTACAGACTTAATAGGTTCTGCTTTTGGAGTCATTGTTGCCGCTCTTATCAGATATAATAAATTTCTTGGTGTAAATAATACTTGTGACCAGGCGTGGGTTCTTTGGTTAGTCATGATAATTGTGTCTTTTGTAAACATAGCGAGGAGTCCTGTTATTAAGTTTACCAGACGAGGTCCATTTGCTGAGCTTGTCGATGTAACCTCACGGCAGATAATTGTTCTTTCACTGTTGTTAATAATTCTTTATCTTGCACATAGCTCTCAGCTTTTATCACGACTTGTATTCATATTTTTTGCTGTGAACAGTGTTTTATTTATTTGGCTGTTGAGAATTATACTTAAATGGTATCTGCTGAATATACATCAGCAAGGAAAAACCAGCATAAAGGTCTTTGTAATCGCAGAAGAGAAAAGACTTGCTGATGTTGTTAGAACTTTCAAAAAAAACAAGGACTGGGATCGGTTTATCTGTCAGTCTATGGCAGGAGACAAATGCTCTTATAAAGAAATTCTTGAATATATTGTTCGTAACGAGGTAGATGAAGTTTTAGTGTCAATGTCCCAAATAAAAAACAAGATGGAATTTCAGACTTTTGCCATGGATATTGTAAGTATGGGTGTGCGCTTAAATATTGATCTTGAGCAGTTTGAGCTTAATATTCCTGGGTATAAATGGCTTGATGAAGTAGGTCAATATGCTGTTATATCTGCAATTCGAAATGATATAAGTATAAGCCGCCGGTTCTTAAAAAGAACTTTAGATATTATTGGTAGCTTGATTGGTCTGATTGTGCTTGCAATTGTCAGCATCTTTTTAGTTCCTATGATAAAACTTGATTCAAAAGGACCTGCCATTTTTAAACAAAAAAGAATCGGAAAAAATGGCAGGGTCTTTAATTTTTATAAATTCAGATCCATGTGTGCTGATGCAGAGGCTCAGAAAAAGAATCTTATGTCACAAAACGAAGTTGATGGTCTTATGTTCAAGATAAAAGATGATCCAAGAATAACAAAAATTGGAAAATTTATCAGAGCCACAAGTCTTGACGAAATTCCACAGTTCTGGAATGTTCTTAAGGGAGACATGAGTCTTGTAGGTACAAGGCCTCCGACACTTGACGAGTATGAAAAATACGAACCCTGGCAGAAGGCCAGGCTTTCTATGCGTCCTGGGATTACTGGCTTATGGCAGGTCAGTGGCAGGAGTGATATAAAAAATTTTAATGATGTTGTTAAGCTTGATATGTATTATATAGACAATTGGTCTTTGAAAGAAGATATTAAAATATTGTTTAAAACTGTGTTTGTAGTGTTTGCAAAAAGGGGATCCAGATAAAGGCAGGGGATATAAAATGGAAGAGATAAAAGAAAGAGAAATAAGTATAAAACATTTGTCAATTATATTATGTAAAAAATGGAAACAGATAATTGTTTATGCCCTTGTAGGTGCTGTTGTTTTAGGCCTATATGGATACTGCAAAGGAAAATCTTTTGTTAAAAAAATTGATACAAATGAATTAATTCAAAAAGAGTCAAATCTAGCAAGTCTGCAGAATTATCTGAATAATTCTATATTTATGAAAAATTCCAATTCAGGGTTTTGGAAACATTCTTTACAAATAGATATTTTTGCTAAAGAAGAAGATCCTGAAAATATAATGCAGATATTTGAATCTTATACTAATATAATTCAATCCGAAGATTTTTACGACTTTATTGCAGGTGAAATTGATGAACCCCCTAATTATATTTACGAGATTATTAATTTAGAAAATATAAATGGAACAATCTATACACTCCGAGAGGATTCTAAAGGGAATATAACTCTTTCCTTTATGATATCAATTCTGGGACCAGATGTAAAATTTACATCCCAAATAGCTTCAGCGATAAAAAAATATATTGAAAAACAAAAAACAACGATATATTCAACAAAATATTCACATGACATTAATATTTATAATATAGGTTCAATATCGATAGGTGTTGATACAAATAAAAAGAATATGCTTGAAAAGTGTATTAAAAGTTTAAAAGCTGAAATAGCATCCATTAGAGGAGATAATATTTCTTATAAAAAATGGATTATAATTGGATTTTTTGCAGGTGCATTAATTATTGTTGGAATATATATTTTGTTATATATTTTATCTGACAGTCTTCATGAAGGCGAAGAAATAGAATCACTTTTTGATGTAAAAACATGGAATACTAAAAAGATTCAGAGACAAAGACTTAAAGAGGTTCTTATTGCAACTATTATGGCTAAATATGATGAGTATAATACTATTCTAGTTACAGGAACTGTTTTTTCCGACAACTTAAAAAAATTTTTAGAAGAAGTTAATAAAAAAGTAAGTAAAAAATCTTTTGTCGTATTTCAGGATGCAATTAATAATCCTGAAGCAATAAAGGCACTTTCAAAAATAAATGCAGTTATTCTTTTGGAAACAATTGAAAAGAGTAAAATGACTGAAATATACCGTGAAGTGAAATATATAAAACAGAATAATGTTCCAATAATAGGGTGTATAGTGGAGGAATAATGAAGATAACAGTAGTTGGAATTGGGTATGTAGGATTATCTCTTTCCGTATTATTAGCACAACATAACGATGTTACTGCTATAAACATAGAACCAGAAAAAGCAAAGCAAGTAAATAATAAAATTTCTCCAATTCAGGACAAAGAAATAGAGGATTATTTAAAAAATAAAATTAATGTGGTTGAAAATAAAAAAGGGCAACCTGGTTTATGGGTTACAAATGATGTAAAAGAAGCATATTCCAAAGCTGAGCTGATTATTATAGCCGTACCAACAAATTACGATATTAATAAAGAATATTTTGACACCTCGGCCGTTGAAGCAGTAATAGATGATATCATCCAATATAATAAAAGAGCATTAATTGTAATTAAATCTACCATTCCAGTTGGTTTTACTGAACAGATGCGTGTGAAATTTAGATGTAATAACATAATTTTTAGTCCTGAGTTTTTACGTGAATCAAGAGCGTTATATGACAACTTATATCCCAGTCGAATAATTATTGGTATAGATGAAAGAGATAAAAAACTTGTTGATAGTGCACATACGTTTGCAAGATTACTTCAAGAAGGTGCTATCAGGAAAGAAATACCTGTTTTATATATTGGCTTTAATGAAGCAGAGGCAATAAAACTCTTTGCAAATACATATCTTGCAATGAGAGTTGCTTTTTTTAATGAGTTGGATACATATGCAGAAATGAAAGGATTTAATGCCCAACAAATTATAGATGGAGTTTGTCTTGATCCTCGAATTGGCATGCACTATAATAATCCAAGTTTTGGATATGGGGGATATTGTTTACCAAAAGACTCCAAGCAGCTGCTAGCAAATTTTAAAGATGTTCCAGAAGCACTAATAGGAGCAATTGTAAAAAGCAATAGTATTAGAAAAGATTTTATTGCCGATCAAGTTTTACATAAGTCTGGATTTGAAGCAAATGTCGATGCTGAAGATTATTTTAAAGGAGAATTTCAACATTTTGCAGTTGGTATCTTTCGTTTAACGATGAAAAGTAATTCTGATAATTTCCGTCATAGTGCAATCCAAGGGGTAATACGAAGGTTAAAAGCGCAAGGTGCAAAAGTTATTATTTATGAGCCAACGCTTGAAAATGGAACTAATTTTTATGGTGATAAGGTTGTAAATAATCTTGATGAGTTCAAAGAAAAATGTAATGTAATTATAGCAAATCGATTTGATGATTGTCTTGATAATGTCCGGGATAAAGTTTATACACGAGATATTTATAAACGTGATTGATTGTAAATTATTGTTTAATAAGATATATTTATGGAGAAAAAAATGAAAGTTTTTATTACGGGTGTTGCAGGTTTTCTGGGGAGTCATATAGCTGATGAAATGCTAAAACAAGGGCATGAAGTTTCTGGTTGCGATAATCTAATTGGAGGATATAGAGATAATGTTTCTGATGGTATAATTTTTTATGAAGATGATTGCAATAATTTAGAAAAAATGCAAAAGATTCTAAAAGGAGTAGATATTGTTTATCATACAGCTTGTACTGCATATGAGGGACTATCCGTTTTCTCTCCAAAGCTTGTAGCCGAGAATACATATCTCAATTCTGTATCAATTGCTAGTGCTGCCGTGAAGAATGGTGTAAAGCGTTTTGTACATTGTTCATCTATGGCTCGTTATGGAACCCAGGAGACTGTCCCTTTTACAGAGGACATGATTTGTAAACCACAAGACCCATATGGAATTTCAAAGTTTTCTGCAGAAAAGGTGCTAAAAAATATTTGTGATGTCCATGGTATGGAGCTTGTTATTGCTGTACCCCATAATATAATTGGACCTCGCCAGAAATATGATGACCCTTTCCGTAATGTTGCATCAATTATGATAAATCTTATGCTTCAAGGAAGGCAACCTATTATTTATGGTGATGGGGAACAGAAACGATGTTTTTCCTTTGTCCAAGATGATATTGATTGTCTTAATAAATTAGCTTTTCAGGATAATGTAGTTGGCGAGATTATTAATATTGGACCTGATGAGGAATTCATAACCATAAATACTCTAGCAAAAACGATTGCAAAACTTTTAGATTTTAAACTTGATCCTATTTATATGAAAGGTCGTCCTCAAGAGGTTAAATTGGCAACTTGTTCAGCTAATAAAGCTAGAAAGCTTCTTGGGTATAAAACAAAGTACACTCTTGAGCAAGGACTTTCTAAAATGATTGAATATATCCAAAAAAGAGGTACAAAGCCATTTTTCTATCATCTTCCGCTAGAAATTATCAATGAATTAACACCAAAGACCTGGACCAATAGGTTGTTTTAAAAAGATGCGAAATATTGATTTAGAAGAATTTAAAATGTTTGGAATCCACATTTCAGGGAACGAGATGAATAATGGAGAATTAAGATTTAGAATGACTGGATCCGAGTCTTCATATATTCGCGTTGAATCAAGAAATGCTTTTGGATGGCAGAATAGCCATTATCATAAAGAACAATCAGAATGGTTTCTTGTTGAAAAAGGTGAGGTTTTCGCTGCAACTCTTATAAATGGAAAAGTTGAAATAAAAAAATATTCTGCTGGTAGCATATTTATTATTCATCCTATGGTTCCACACAATTTGAACTTTATGAAAGGAAGTATCTCTCATACAATAAAATATGGGGGAATTCAAGATTGGAATGCTTCTTATGAACTTGATAATTATCTAAAGGATATATAAAAATGATTAATAATAAAACAGTATTTCTTTTAGGATCAAAGGGAATTCCTGCTAATTATGGCGGTTTTGAAACTTTTATTGAAAAATTAACACTGAATCAGGTTGATAAAACAATTCAATATTATGTTTCTTGTCAAATTGAACCAGAAAAATTCAATGGAAAGATTTATGAACATAATGGCGCAAAGTGTTTTCCTATTAAGGTCCCAGATATTGGTCCTGCCCGAGCAGTATACTATGATTGGCAATCCTTAAGATGGACAATTAATTATATAAAAAAAAATAAAATACATAATGCAATTATTTTTATTTGCGCTTGTAGAATAGGACCAATGGTAGCTGCAAATATAAAAAAAATACATAAACTAGGTGCTAAACTTGTTATAAATCCAGATGGACACGAATGGATGCGTGCAAAATGGAATACAGCTATTAAATTATATTGGCGGTATTCTGAAAGTCTTTGTGCAAAATATGCGGATTTCCTGATTTGCGATAGTGTCAATATTGAAAAATATATAAAAGAAAAATTTAAGAACTATAATCCTAAAACTACATTTATTCCTTATGGCTCTGAAACATCACGATCAATGCTGAAAGACGAAGATGAGAAAATTGTTAAATGGTACAAGAAGTGGAACCTGCATTCAGGACAGTACTATGTCAACATCGCTCGTCTCGTACCTGAAAATAATTATGAAACAATTGTTAGAGAGTTTATGGCAAGTAAAACAAACAAAGCCCTTGTCATTGTAGCGAGTCTAAAAAATAATAAATTTTATAAAAAACTAAAGGACTGTTTACATTTTGAAAAAGATTCAAGAATAAAATTTGTTGATGGAATATATGATCAAGAACTTTTGAAAAAAATACGAGAAAATGCATATGGTTATATCCATGGTCATTCTGTTGGAGGAACAAACCCAAGCCTGCTAGAAGCATTGGGAACGCTCGACCTTAATCTTCTATATGATTGTGGATTCAATAGAGAGGTAGGGGAGTTCGGTGCTTTGTATTGGGACAAAGCTGAAGGGAATTTAAAAAAATTAATAGAAAAAGCTGATATAATGAGTAAAGATGAAATAAAAGAATTGGGTGAAAAAGCACACAATCGAATTGCAGAGCATTATACTTGGAATTCTATTTGCAAGAACTATGAAAATGAATTTAAAAAATTAATAAGTGAGGGTTCTATTTAAACAAGGCTCTATATAAAAAAGTGAACCAGTTAATATGTTGAAAATTAAAGTTGCAAAGGAAAAAATTTTCTTATATTTATTGGGATTAACAATTCTCATAGATTATATGAATGGGCTTTTTCAAGGATTTCATATAGGTGAAGTATATCGGTCTATTCTGCTTATCTACTGTGGGTGCATAATATTAAGTAACAAGAAAGAAGCATGCAGATTTTTATTAATTCTTTCTTTCCTTTTTATAAATACGTTTGTTTCAATTTTATTTGATGAGTCACAAAGCACACTTAAAATCAATGTAACTATGGGGCTTAAAACCATTCTTTTTTACACGGTTTCTACTGCTATTATTCTTTTATATAAAAAAGGAATTTTCCAGAGGGAAACAATTGATAAGATTATCAGAATAAGCTTGATATATACACCTATACTATTTGCACTAAGTAGCGTTATGGGTAATGGTGGTGCAGGATATATATGGAATGGTGTTGCATTAGGAACAAAGGCAAAGTTTCTTTCTCTAAATTCAATTAATTCTGCATTAATAGCAATATTTATTTACTGTGTTTATCATTTCTTTTCGGAAAGAAAAATGGTTTGGATTCTTTGTTCTGTATATATTGCTATACCGATGCTAGCATTGGGTACCAAAACAAGCCTTGCAGCAATAATTATTTTACCTGTTTTTTTTGCAATTCTGAGAATTACGAATAGGCAAACAGTCAAAATGATTATTTTACTTTCTATTTTTCTGATAATAATTATTCCAATTATATGGCCATATTTTACAAGTAAAATGGCTGGGGTCTTAGATAGGCAGAAGTATCTGTTTGAACATAGAAGTCTTTGGTCATATCTAACAAGTACCAGGAGTGAGCGTGTGGCTATAATATGGAACTATTATGTTCAACATTATAGCATTGTAGATATTTTCCCAGGAAGGGGATATCATTATTTTCATCATATAATTTCAAATTTAATGGGGTATACATCAGATGTCATTCCAATTGAAATGGATTGGATGGACATTCTTACATCATATGGTATATGGGGTTTTGCCTATACTTATATCTACGCTTTAAAACCTATCTTTAAATATCAAAAGATCCACAAAAGTAATAATTGTAAAATGTATCGTTGTATCATAATTGTGATGGTAGCATATGGTTCTTTTGCCGGGCATGTATTTATGGAAGCAATCTCTTCTACATTTCTTGCACTTTGCTTTTGTGGATTTAGGTTGTCAATAAAAGAAAAGAACTAAATATCAATAAATTAAAAAAAAATGGATTTAAAAATCAGCAAAAAAGAATTGTTGAAGCTGTGTTTACAAGATCGCGATCACCCTTTTAAATTATTTAACAAGAAAATGCCAATATCAAAAAAAATGAACTTGGATTTGCTTGTTAAAATGATATATTTTTTTATTAATTGTATTGGAAAACATTTTGCAGAAAAAATAATTTTTGTTGATGAAGTTAAAAACAATTCCATGATTATCAATATGCACAATACGATGCGGATTTGTCCTAAAAGATACTGTATTGCTAATTTTAGAGAAATAAAAAGAGGAAAACATTTAAAACTAGGTATTTTATATCCGATAATTGCTATGCTCAAAATTCTAATTTGTTTTGGGGTTCTTCTTCTGATTTTTCCTTTTTTAGGATGTAAGAAATTTAGAGAATATTCAGCTTTATGTTTCATTGGGGAAATGCAAAATGTACATAAAAAAATGTCAGATATAGGGGTGGATTGTGAATTTGTGATGACTGATCATAATTTTTATTCCACAGCATTGTGTAATAGTTTAAGTATACACTCTTGTATACTTCAGCATGGTTTAATACAAGATAAATATTTATATCAACCAGTTTTGGCAGATTGTTTTTATGCTTGGGGGAAAAGAAGTAAAGAACTGCTAGAAAAAACAGGCAAAATCATTGTTTCTGGTACATATAAATTTAACAATTTAAAGCCAGTTGATAAGCACTTAACTAAAAAAATTCTTTTCTGCGTTTCGGATTTAAATTTCGCGGAAGTTGCAAACAAAATTTTTGATATTAAGTCAGTAGCCGTTAGTCTGGGCTATATTTTAAATGTAAAACTTCATCCTGGATCATTTTTTAATGACTCTGGATTAGAAGAAAAGTTTATCGGAGTTCAATTTTTTAAGGAAGAGCAACTATCAGATTTGTCATTTGATATTGCTATAATTGAAAACTCTACAATACTAATCGATATGTTATATTTAAATAAACCATACATTATTTATGCAAATAGTGCAGGGTATTTTTATCCTTATGAAACGATTCCTTTAGCAAAAAATAAAAGGGAGTTGGCTTATTTACTAGAGAATATTTCCACTATAGATTACAAAACTTTAAAAGATATTGTTCTTAAAGAAGAACTAAACGATGGTATCTGCTCAATATTTTAATGGATAAATTACGTAAAAACTATTTATTTAATCTATGCTATCAGATTTTTTCAATGCTTGCACCTCTGATAACGATACCATATGTTTCAAGAATTCTTGGTGCAGATGGGATTGGTTTGTATAATCTTTCTTATACAACTGCTACAATATTTGTAGCAATTGCACAATTAGGTACAATTTCATTTGCGATAAGGGAGGTTGCCTTTCGACAAAATGATATTAAAGAACGTTCGCTCATTTTTTGGGATGTAGTAATTTTGCGTCTTATGACATCGATTATTAGTACCCTTGTGTATTTATTTATATTCGCCAGGGGTGTCAATAAAGATGTATATATTATTCAAGGGTTATGTATTTTAGGGGTGGCTGTTGATATTTCCTGGTTTTTTCAGGGAATTGAAGATTTTAAATCAATTGCAATTCGAGATTTTCTTTCGAAAATTGTAAGTATAATATGTGTGTTCATTTTCGTAAAAAATAAAGACGAAGTAGGTCTTTATTCGCTTATTTTAGTTTCCGCAATAATTGCAGGAAGAATTGCAAATTGGCCTATTCTAGTAAAAAAATTAGTTCGCGTAAAAGTTTCTTTAATTAATCCTTTTCATGATTTAAAAACTATTTTTATTCTATTTATCCCACAGATATCAAATCAGTTGTTTATAGCAGTAGATAAATGTATGCTTGGTATGTTTACAGCGACTACTTTTGAGAATGGTTATTATGCTCAAGCTGACAGAATTGTAAAACTATGTGTAGCTGCTTTAACTGCAGTTGTTACTGTTATGATGCCTAGAATTGCAGATGCTTTTGCTTCTAAAGACGAAAAGGTCTTATATAGGTATCTTTGTAAAACATATAGATTTGTTGGATGTATCGAGTTCCCGATGGCATTTGGAATGGCAGCAATAATTAATAATGCGATTCCTTGGTTTTTTGGACCAGGATATGATAAAGTTGCTATTCTAATCTATATTTTCGTTCCACAAGTAATTTTGCTAGGAATAAATAGTGTTTCTGGAATGTATCTTGTAGCAACGAAAAGACAGAATAAGTATGCATTTAGTATAGCCGTTGGAACTGTTTTTAATATTGCATTGAATATCATTCTTATAAGAAGATGGTTATCTATTGGAGCGGCAATTGCATCAGTTTTGGCTGAAAGTATAGTATTGTTTATTCAATTAAATGCGATAAAGAGTAAGAATGTTATTTTTGATGAAATTAGGTATTCGCTTATAAAATATTTTATAACTGCATTGTTAATGGGTATATGTATTGTATGTTTTTCTAAATTTGTTAGCCCTCGTTTTATTGATACTTTTCTTTTAATAAGTTTGGGTGCAATGGTGTATTTCATATTACTTATCATTTTGAAAGATGATTTAGTTATAAAAGAAATTTCTAAAATAGCTCAGAAAATAAAAAAATGGTAGAATAATATTTTTATAAGGAGAAAACAAAACAATTACATATATTTTTGTCATAATTATCAATAAAGATTTAAGATACAAGAAATAATAAAAATTTATCATTTTATTGTAAATATGATATCTCTAAATAATGATACAATGATTTAGTAATATTTTATATATAGGAATACTATTATGATTACCAAACCTATTCCTTATGGCCATCAGCATATAACTGATGAAGATATCAAAGCTGTGGTTTCAGCGTTAACATCCGACTATATGACCCAAGGTCCGCTTATTGGACAGTTTGAGAAGAATTTTGCGGAGTATCTGGGTGTGAAGTATGCCTGCATGATGAGCAACGGTACGGCTGCCCTTCACCTCTGTGCTATGGCACTGGACATCAAGCCCGGCGACAAGATTATTACCACCCCCATTACCTTTGTGGCCTCTGCCAATGGTTTTCGGTATCAAGGCGCTGAAGTGGTGTTCTGCGACATTGACCCAAAGACCTTCCTGATGGACTTGGACAAGTTGGAGGAGATTCTGAAGGCTTCACCCAAGGGAACCTACAAGGCTGTTGTTCCTGTTGACTTTGCCGGTTATCCCATTGATGAAGAGCGTCTGCGCAAACTCGCTGACGAGTATGGCTTTGCCATTGTGGTGGATGCTTGTCACGCTCCTGGTGGAAGCTTTATTGACAGCAAGGGCGAGAAGCAGATGATTGGCAGCTGCAAATATGCAGACCTCACTGTGTTCTCCTTCCATCCTGTGAAGCATATCGCAACCGGCGAGGGCGGTGCTGTCACTACCAATCGCAAAGATCTCTATGATAAGGTGGCTCTGTTCCGTACCCACGGCATCTCTAAAGACCCTGCCCTGTTGGAGAAAAACGACGGTGGCTGGTACTATGAGATGCAGGAGTTGGGCTACAACTACCGTATCACAGAGATGCAGGCGGCTTTGGGTATTAGTCAGTTGAAGCGTTTGGATTGGAGTATTGAGCGCCGCAACGAGATTGCCAAGAAGTATGATGAGGCATTCAAGGGAAGCATTGTGAAGACTCCTTTCCGTGGTGAAGGATTGGTTCATGCCTTCCATCTCTATATCATTCAGGTACCGGCTGACAAGCGTAAGGGGCTGTATGACTATCTGCGAGCCAACAATGTCTATTCGCAGGTGCTGTATATCCCTGCCCATCTGATGCCGTACTACCGTCAGTTTGGCTGGAAGAAGGGTGATATGCCTGTTGCAGAGGATTACTACACCAAGTGCCTGGCACTCCCGATGTTCCCGACATTGACGGATGAGGAGCAAGATTGGGTAGTTGAGAAAGTAAAAGAATTCATAGCATAATGAAGAACTTATGTATTATACCAGCCCGTGGAGGGAGTAAGCGGATTCCTCGTAAGAATGTGAAGACATTCCTGGGAAAGCCCATGCTGGCATACTCCATAGAGGCTGCAAAAGCATCAGGACTGTTTGATGAGATTATGGTCTCAACAGACGATGCTGAGATTGCGGAGGTGGCAAAGCAATATGGTGCCAGTGTGCCCTTTATGCGCAGTGCAGAGACAGCCAGTGATTTTGCTACTACAGCAGACGTGTTGAAGGAAGTGCTGGCTAAGTATCAGGAACTTGGCAAGGAGTATGACAACTTCTGTTGCTTCTATGCCACAGCACCCCTCGTTCAGAGCAAGGATGTGGTTTCTGCCTTTGAGCGTTTACAGCAGTCTGACTTCACCTGTGTCTATCCCGTGGTGCAGTTTAGTTATCCCATCTGGCGGTGTCTGGACTTGGCAGAAGATGGCACCATGACCCGCCACTGGCCGGAGTATGAGAATAGCCGCAGTCAGGACTTGCCCAAGGAGTATCACGATACTGGTACGTTCTATTGGTACAAGACCAAGGAATGGCTTTCGGGAAATATCAAGGTTGGGGGCATTGAAGTAGATGAAACCACCATTCAGGATATTGATACCGAGACCGACTGGAAGTTGGCGGAGATGAAGTACAGACTTCTTTATGGCGAATAAAAGGAAGATTTATTTTAGGGCTGATGCGAGTGGAGGGATTGGTTATGGCCATTTTATCCGCTCACTTGCATTGGCAGATATGCTGAAGGACAACTTCAGTTGCACGTTCTTCACGGTTCACCCAACCGATTATCAGTTGGGTGAACTGAAGAAGGTGTGTAATTATGTGGCCTTAGATGAGGATACTAAGTTTGACGATTTTCTATCCTATCTTAAAGGCGATGAGATTGTAGTATTGGATAATTATTTCAATACCACAGAGTATCATACTCAAATTAAAAAAAGGTGTTATAAACTCGTTTGTGTTGATGACCCTCATGGTATTCGGTATAATTGTGATGTATTAGTCAGTCACGGTTTTGTTCGACCAGTCGATTTTGATGTTCCATCTGGGGTTATAGTTGTAACGGGGGTTGAATGGGCATTGCTTAGAAGCCCTTTTCTTAAAGCTATCAGCACAAAGAAAGAACGGGACAAAAGTATAGTTGTTAATTTTGGTGGCTCCGATTCATTTAATGTGACAGAAAGAATTGTAGAACAATTGCTTGGTCTGCAATTACCCTATACAATCAAGGTAATACTTGGCGACAGAGTTTACCTTTCAGACTATTGTCGCAAAGGAGTGGATAACTTTCGTAATCTCTCTGCTGAAGAAATGGCAGCATTGTTTGAAACTGCATCTATTGGATTCTTTTCAGCGAGTACAGTATGCATAGAAGGCTTGAGCAGGGGATTACCAATGATTGTTGGTTATTATATAGACAATCAAGAGATGGGATACCAACGTATGAGTGAAAGAAAGATTATTTCTCCGATAGGGGATTTAAGGCAATCATCACCTGATGATATTATTGCAGCATTAGACTATCTACGTCAAATGAATCACATAGATATTCATCCTGAATTAATTAAGGACAAATACATAAAACTGTTTTCGGAATTATGAAAGATAAGAGAATACTTTTTGTAGGTGCAGGCTTCTTCCAATGTGACGGAATTGCCCGAGCAAACGAGATGGGTTATTATACAATTGCAATGGATGGAAATCCTAAGGCAGCAGGGAAAGAAATTGCTGATGAGTTTATTCATATTGACATTTGTAATAAGGAGACAGTTCTCGAAGCGGCAAAGAAACTGAACATTGATGCAGTAGCTACAGTTGCTTCTGAAGCATCACTCAATTCAACCGCTTATGTGGCTACTCAACTGGGACTACCGGGTTATACCAGCGAAATGATTGACATCTCGCATAACAAAGATGCTTATTATGGGCTTTTTGAAAAGAGTGGTATTAATGTCCCCATGACCGTTGTTTATCAAGGAGAGGATACTGTTAAGGATTTAAAATCAGGTAAATATATCGTTAAGCCGTCCAAAGGTTCTGGCAGTCGTGGCGTTAAAATTATTTCTGACCCCGCCCATTATAACTTTGAGGAATATATAAATAGTTATCTTCATTCTGATGAAAAAGCTATAATCCAGGAGTTTATTGTTGGTAGGGAAATGACTATCGATGGTTTTGTGCATAATAAACAATTCCACTTGTTGTCAGTCTCGCAGGAACAGAATGATGAGAGCAAAGGATACACCTTCTCCAGTGAACTGGTATTCCCTCCAGCATGGGTGACCAAGGAGCATTTGAAGGCCATTTGGGACATTTGCAACGGGATTGTGCAGTGTTTAGTATTAAATCAAGACGGGCCTATGCATCTTGAGATGCTGAAGACGGACGATGACAAATTTTATGTGATTGACTTCTCCCTCCGTGGCGGCGGTTTTGATTTGTTTACAAAGATTGATTCTATTATGAGTGGTGTAGATGCTCTTGGTTTGTACCTTAAAGCTATTAGTGGAGCAGAGATTACAGAAGAGATACCCTTGCTTGCAGATTTCAAGAATGTGGTAGGCCTCAGTTTCTTCTATCCCGATGATAAAGGATATATCAAGAGCATCAAGGGAAAGAATTTGGAAGGGATGCATAATAACTATTATTTGCACTTCCTTTATGAAGAAGGAGAGTTCGTGAAGAAGCCGGAAAGTGGTAGCCAGCGTCTTGCTTATCTTATTTGTTGGGCAGAGAATCGTGAGCAATTACTTGATGTGCAGAAGAAAGTTAAGGAACAAATATCGTTTGAAGTTGTAGAGTCGTTATAAGAGTATGGAAAAGTTTGATATTTACCTCACATTTGATATTGATCAGGATTTCGACCCCAATTCTGCAGACTACTACAACCGTAGTGCAGCAAGGTTCGATTCTTTTGGAGCGGGATTTCAAAAGATAATAGATGCACTAGGAGGGAAAGCTTTTTCGGTATTTGTAAGAAGTGACCATCAGATAAAAAGCATCTATGGTGATTACGGCTATTTGGTTCATTCAAATCCTTCTTTGATAAAGAGCATTAAGGATAATAATGGTGAGCTGAACTGGCATATCCACCTTTATGAGGAAGAAGGTACAGAATGGATGCCGGTAGATGAAAGCCGCCTTGTTTCTTCGTTTGAAGAAGATTTACGAAATGTCAAAGCGATACCAGAGATTAACTGGCGTATTGTTAGAATAGGTGAATGTGTGATGAATGGTGCATTAATGGAAGCTATAGATAAAGCCGGTATTCAGATTGACAGCACGGCATTACCGGGTAGAAAGCGTAATGATGACGAGAAGAAACTTGACTGGCTTATAACAGGTAATCAACCCTACCATCCATCGAAAGACGATTATAGAACGACTGGCCCTGATGCATATAAAGTCTTGGAGGCTCCAATGGTAACTATACCCATGAAAGCTTCTTATGATAAAGAACCAATATCAAGGTATGTGAACTTATCGTTTAAAACAGAAGTTCTCTTTCAAAATATGGAAGAGTATGTGATGCAGAATAATAGTTTACTCTCTATAACCCATCCTTTTGAGGTTTTGTCTCCAGGTACACACGGCCTTATTGCTTATGATATGGATGTGTTCCGTAATAATATTAAAGAGTTAGTCGCCACAGTTGAAAGATGCGGCAAAACCCCTGTATTCAAACATATCAGTCAACTGAATGCATGAAAATGGAAAAACTACTTTCCCAATATTTTAGACGTGATTTGACCGGTAGAATAATTAAGGTCAACAGAGCTTTCCTTGGCATTTATGCTATTCTTTCAGCCTTAAAGAAGAAAAAGACGGGTACGAAGGTTTTATATTCTACAACAACATGTGCATCACCGGTTTATGCTTCCTCGTATGCTGGTTTAACACCGGTGTTTGCTGATATTTCCAAGTCAGACTTTCTGATGGATGAAGCAGATACTTTTTCCTTGATAGAGAAGTATAAAGATGATTTGCTGGCTGTGGTTTATATATACATTTATGGCCATACTTCCACGAGTATATTCAAAATCAGGGAAAAATGTAAACAATATGGCATATATTTGATAGAAGACCTTGCACAGGCATTCGGGAGTTCGGTTGATGGAACACCGACAGGAATATTGGGTGATTTCTCAGTTATGAGTTTTGGTCACACCAAACAGATAGATGTAAAGCGTGGAGGTATAATTATTAACAATGCCTTACAGAAGATTTCTAACGAAGAAATCATGAGTGAACTTGATGGTATTGATCTTGTGACGCCTCTTCAAGAACTGTCAGGTCAGTATGGTGCATCTTTCTATGTAAATAGAAGGAAGGCTCTTGCAAATGATGAAGATTTTTCCTTGTATTCAGATTTCATCAATATCTATAAAAATCTATACTTTTCATATGCTCCTGTGAATTGGGAATTGATTGAGGAAAAGTTGAAAGATTATTTGGATAAGGGGATTACAGAACAAAGAAATACGATAGCAAGGAAATATAAAGAAGGACTTTCAAAATTATCAGACAGAATCTATTGTCCTGACATAAGGGATAGTTACTCGGAGTACCGTTATACTATAGTCTTGAAGGATAATACTAATCTGGAGGAATTTTCGGAGTATTTACGTCAAAATGGAGTTAACTGTTCCAATCTCTATATCCCTATTAACAGGTTTTATGGAGAAAAGGGCTGTCCTAATGCATTAAGTTTTGCTCAGCGATGTGTGAATCTGTGGGTAGATCCATTGATTGCTACGGATGAGTATATAGAAAATACAATCAAGCAGATAACCAGTTATTATGAAAAGTGAAAAGTTAGTATTGCTGGATGCTACCCTAAGAGATGGTAGCTATTCTGTAGAATACCAGTTCAATGCAGATGATACGAGGCTTATAGCTAAAGTGCTCGATGAGGCTGGTGTTGAGATGATCGAGATTGGGCCAGGTGTTGGTCTGAACGCCCAGATATCCAGTGTGTATAAACCAGCTGCTACAGACTTGGAATACATACATGCAGCTAAATCAGTCGTTAAACATGCTAAAGTAGGAGCGTTCTTCGTGGTCGGTGTTGGGCGTGAAGAGGATATTGTGATGGCAGCTGAGAATGGGCTTGATTTCCTTAGGATAGGAGTTAATGTCGATAGGTACCAGGAAACATTTCCTTATGTAGAGGTCAGCAAGGAGCATGGAATGATGACCTGCATTAATCTCATGAAGTCATATGCTGTAGAGGCTGATGAATTTGCGAAGATTGCAGTTGATTGTTATAATGCAGGTGCAGACGCTGTCTATATTGTAGATTCTTCGGGAGGAATGCTCCCAGAGAAAGTGGGTGAATTTGTGCGCAAGAGCAAAGAACTGAATCCCAATATTGTGATAGGTTTCCACGGTCATGATAATCTGGGAATGGCTATAGCTAATTCACTTGCTGCTATTGATAACGGAGCCACTTATATTGACAGTACAGTACGAGGGCTAGGAAGAAGTTCCGGCAATACCATCAGTGAAAAGCTGATGCTAGTATTGAAACGTAGAGGGATGGATATAAAGCAGAATATAGATATGCTGCTAAGGTTAAGTGATGAGGTTATTAAGCCATATATCCAACCTGAGAGTGCAAGAGATATCATTTATGGTTATTCACAGTTCCATTCCTCTTTTCTTGGAATAGTCAAGCGTTATGCAGACAAGTACAAAGCAGATGTAAATGCTCTTATAGTAGCATATACCAAACTTGATAAACTAGGTTTAGATGAAGCATTGCTTGATAAGACAGCTGCTGGTTTGAAAGATACAGCAAAACACCCAGATATAGAACGTATTGAGGTGAGCGTTAAGAAATGTGATAATGCCGAAGAACAGTTGGTATTGTTGAAGAAAGAATTCTTGGAACAGAAACTAAAGAATGGCCGTTCATTATTCTTTAATATTACAAAAGCAGACGAGACGGTAGTTTCTCCTATCCTGCATACACAGGAAAAGTATTGTTTTGGTAGTGCGGAGGTTATAGATCCCAAGGATGCTCTTTCTATAATTTCATCTTTAGAGGACAGTGTTGACACTTTCCTTATTGACACAGATATTAACGTAGCTAATGTTGCTTCGAAAAAGAATTTCTATTTCTATAAAGACAAGAAACTGATAGGTACTGTTCTTTCTTCTTATGTTAATACAATAGTCAAGGGGTCGGATGCCCCTACTCATGTTTTTGTTGATGTTAATGAAGAAATAGCACAATATATACAATTGGACGAAGGGATAAAACTTGCAACAAGTTTAGATGAAGCAGACATAATTATTGCAGGCAAAAAAAAGTATTCTGCTGAGGATTTGGAATGCTGTTCTCGTTTGAAATGGTTTGTGGCTACTAAAAACGGACTAGTTGATATTACCGATGATAATGTGAAAGTGAATTTCATCCGTATAGACATGACTTTCCAAGTGGTCTATGAACTGGTAAAACAACTTAATTATCAAGGAATTATCTTTGGACGCTACGGACAAAAGAAGATAGGCGATATTAATTATTGTAGTGGAGGCTTCATCGGAGTGAAGGATTCAATAGTAGTTGACGACATCCACAATATACAGTACAAGTATGGAGTTGCCAAGGGAGATGGAAGTATTGATTATTTTGAAAATTGTAAAGAGTTGACAAACAGCGAGTTGCTGGGGGGTAGTTCTTATGAACTATGTTGACTGTTCAATAAAACAGCACAGGGAAATACTTAATTTGAGAAATCACCCTGATGTCTACATATGGATGACCCATTCCCAACAGATAGATTGGATTAGTCATTTGAATTTTGTAGGCAGCCTTATTAACGATACTAAGAGAAAATATTTTGCTGTTTTCAAGGATGGAGAATTGGCGGGTAGTTTTAATTTTACTAAAGTAAATGGACAAACGTGGGAGAGGGGGCTAATTACCAATCCTCGTTACCAAGGAACAGGTTTGACGATAGAGTGTGGGAATCTTATTCTGAGCCAACTCCCAACCAGCCTGTTTCAAGTAATAACTGCGAAAGTAATGAAGAATAATATTCGTTCAATACATTATCATGAGAAAGTTGGTTATAAAGAAGTAGCAAAAGACATAGATTATATTTATTACAAACTTATACTATAATGGGTAAGACATTTATTATTGCTGAGATGTCAGCAAATCATAACCAGCACAAAGAGATCGCGTTAGAGACGATTCGGGCGGCAAAGAAAGCCGGTGCTGATGCAATTAAGATTCAAACATATACGGCAGACACCATCACGTTGGATTGTGACAAGCCGGAGTTTGTATGTGGCCCTGGTTTATGGGAAGGTCAAAGGCTATATAGCCTTTATCAACAGGCCTATACCCCTTGGGAGTGGCACGAGGAGATTTTCCGTGTGGCTCGTGAGGAGGGCTTAGTATGTTTCTCTACGCCTTTCGATAAGACTGCTGTCGATTTGTTAGAGAGCCTCGGTAATCCCATCTACAAGATTGCGTCTTTTGAGATTACTGATATACCGCTGATAAAGTACATTGCGTCCAAGCATAAGCCTATCATTATGTCAACAGGCATTGCAATGATAGAGGATATTCAGCTTGCGCTGGATACTATTCGCGGAGAGGGATGCGATGATATTATGCTTCTGAAGTGTACATCCGCTTATCCTGCACCTATCGAAGATGCTAACCTTCTGACCATACCCGATATGAAGCAACGTTTTGGCTGTAAGGCAGGTCTTAGCGACCACACAATGGGAAGTACAGTTCCAATAGCTGCGGTTGCTATGGGAGCAGAGGTGGTTGAGAAGCATTTTATCATAGACCGTTCTATTGGTGGCCCGGATTCCGAGTTCTCAATGGAAGCAGCGGAGTTTAAGGAGATGGTCGAGGGCATCCGTATGGTAGAAAAGGCTGTTGGTGAAGTGAAATATCCTACAGACCCTGAACAAATCAAAGGACGTACTGCCTGCCGTTCGTTGTATGTGGCAGAGGACGTGAAGGCCGGTGACGTGGTGACGGAAAAGAATGTCCGCAGTGTAAGACCCGGCTATGGCCTGCATCCGAAGTACCTGCCAGAGGTGCTTGGGAAGAAGTTTGTGAAAGACTGCTCCTGCGGCGAAAGATTCGCCTTGGAAATGGTTATTGGTTAGAGGTTACCTACAATCTTCCTTGGGAAGTTAACCTAAGATTGTAGGTTATTGGGTATAGAGGGTTCCACTGGCATCTGATTTTGCGCCTGTGCTATGATAGTGTGAATTATTTCGGATAGCGATGGTTTTAAATAAGATAGATGATAGATAATTAGAAAAAATGCTATGTCCCATGAGGAATAAAACTTGGAAGGTCAGCTGATGACTGTGAAGAATGTGTTTGTGAAGGTGAGGATATGAAGGCTGTTGAAATAAAAAAATACCCGCTAAAGGCACTTTCTGAAGTGAGCAAGATATTAACATTAACAGGATACTTACGTCAGTACGGAGAAGGGATGGAACGCGACACTATACATACCTTTATCCTGTGCCCTGATATCTATACCCCCGAGAAAATGACTGTAGACTTAGTGGAAGCAAACTGCTTTGAAAAAGGTTATGCTGTTATGCCAGAGAGCCAAGTCAACATCGTCTATCTGACCAGTATTCTAAACAGTGCGGTGTCGTGGGCAGTGATGACCGATGGCAAACTTGAAGAACGAGCTAAGATTCTTCTAAAAAATTTGAAGAATGTGCTGGTAAGGGTGTTGCCTGCTCACGAGCAGCAGAGCGTGGCCTATCTGCAATACCTGATTTTTGAGATGAAGCGTCAGAAGAATGAGGGCGGCAACAAGCCATATATTGACTATTGGTCTTCTAAATATCACGAGGCAATGAATGCCATTGCATTGGAGTTGGTGATGCCGCAGGTGTATGGAGAATACGAGATAGATGTTCTTGGCTCTTGGTTGCGGTTGATTAGAAAGTGTTCTGCAGAGAACCTAGGTACAGACTGGAATCATCTCCATGAGATTATCGGAAATGAGATGCTTGCTCCACAGAATGAAGTCACAGGCAATCTGAACAAACTACGAGTCGTGATACATGACATAATAGAAAGGAGGGGAAAGCAATGAGTTGGAAGATTAAGACCATCAATATTGAAAATTTCAAATTCTTTCACGCAGCATTCCCGTTGGACGTTGACAGTAAGAACCTCCTCGTCTATGGTGAAAACGGAAGCGGCAAGAGTAGTATCTATTGGGCACTTTATACTCTGTTCCAAAGCCGTCTGAAGCCTGATGCTGCTCACGTGGAGAAGTATTTTGACCCCGAAGATGGAGAAAATCTTCGAAACAAATACTCTGGTGTTGGAGATGACTCAAAGGTAGAGGTAGTATTTGAAGACCAAACAGTTTCTGCTGCTGACAAATCATACGTTATCTCTCTAGGTAATGTGAGTACACAAGTGTCTGCAGACACCTTTCTTGACTTTACTGTCATGGCCAGTGATTTCTTGAACTACAAGATGCTCTCGAAACTCACTGATAAGGATAACAGTGTAGAGAACGATGTAACCGACCTCTTTATCAAGGAGATTTATCCCTTTGCTGTTTTTGACAACGACTATGTTGACCTAAATGGTAATCATAGCGGAATAAATCTGGCGGAGAGATGGCATAACTACATCTATACGTCCTTAGGTCTGTTGAAACATCAGACTGGTAAGAGAGCGGCTCATTTCGATAAAAATGACGAAAAGTATACCCGTTTCCAAAAACTAATCCGGGATTTTCACAACGAGCTGAAAAACTATTTGGACGATATTAGCCAGCGTGCTACAAATAAGCTAAAGGATGAATTCGGGGTTAAAGATGTGGTCATCCACTTAGAAACAGATGCGGCATATCAGTTTGATTTGCAGAGGGCAGATTCACCTCGCTATAGAGACCATACTCTACATCCGCTTCACATCCGCATGAAAGCTGAATTGGTAAACGCTCAGCTGGCTGGTGGTAGAACCGACATCATTCACCTGCGTACCTTCTTTAACGAGGCAAAACTCACCTGCATAGGTTTGGCCGTTCGTCTGGCGGTAGCAGACAAGAAATATGTAGCTGGTGGAAATTTTGCCTCTGTATTGTGCTTAGATGACATGCTGGTGAGTCTTGACATGAGTTATCGTGTACCCGTGATAAAAGCATTGCTTCGCTACACTAAAAAGAACTACCAGCTTTGTGTATTCACACACGACCGTTCGCTTTATAATATGATGCGCGACACTATCAAAGAACAAGGATTAAACGAAAGCAACTGGCATTTTTATGAATTCTATCGTCCTGATCCTGCTACGGAAGGTACGGTTGAGCCTCAACCCAATATGCATGAGGTAAAAACCACAAAGGATAAAATCAAGAAACACCTCGCAATGGGCGACTATCCTGCTGCGGGTAACTATCTCCGCAAGTATGCAGAGGAGCTGATAAAGGAAATATTGCCACTTAATTTGACCTATAAATGTAGCAATAAAGGTGTTGAGCCCCTGATGCTTCACGCCTTGTATGACAAAACGAAGGCCAATGCACAAGATGGAGATTTTTGCAGGCTCTATGGCATCAGTCCTGAGGTCATGCCCAACATCTCGAATCATTTAAAACGTCTGATGAATCCATTGTCTCACGACGATAAAGATGTGCCTATTTTCCGACAGGAGTTAGACGATGCACTAATGGAAGTGGAAAAATACGAGCCAATTCGGGAGGGGAAGCATGTTATAGTGGAGTGCAATAAGGCTGGGGAGTTTGTTTTTCGTATGGAGCTGTCTTACAGGGAGGTAACCGAGTCCGTAGACTTCGTGACCACTGAGCAGTGGGATTATATTGTGTTTCCTGGTGCTGAAGGGAAGAAGTATAAAGACTGCGAGGTGAAGATAACAGCTTCAAGCAGTGATTATTTTGTCGTGGATAGCAAGATGAGAGTTAAACACCTCTACGAAGTGCTAAAAAACAGGGTTATTGCAGGTGCAGCCACCCCTGCATTGACTCCTTTCGACCAAGCTATTACGAAAGAGCCGACAGGAATTATGCTCAGTGGAATGTAAAAACAAGTCATAGAAGAAAAAATTCAATAAAAGGTCAGAAAAAGCAGATGCTATGATATGTTAGTTCGCAAACAAACATATCATTAGTTGAGTGTGGAAGTTGGTAAAGGTATTTATATGAGTCAAGAAATTACAAATATTCGATTGTCCGAGCTCGTGCTATGGACGGAGAATCCGAGGGACCCTATTTCGCCTGAGGCTATTAATCAGGATGTTGCAGAGAAGGCCCTTCAAGATAAAGAGAACAGGTGGAATCTTTCCAAGTTGATTGCGGAAATGGGTGATTTTTACGACTATAGCGAAATCCCAACCGTTGTGATTGAACAAGGGAAACCGGTAGTATATGATGGAAATCGCCGCGTGTTGTTGGGTAAGATAAAGAGTGGTGAGTTAATGGTTCCTGATGGCTATAATATAGACACATCTGGGATTCCGTCATTTCCTTATGAACTTCCATGTAATGTTTGCGACCGTGAAACTGCTTTGAAGAGTGTTTTCCGCAAACATTCAACCACAGGCACATGGGATATCCTCGGTCGTGACATCTTCATGAGTAAGTATATGAATGAACCAAAGAGTACTTTTTTGACAATGGAAGAGTATACAGGTATTATTAGCAGCAATCCTTACATGAACCAACGGTTTGTGAAGGATGAAGTACTTGTGGATCGCGTGCTTAACCTGCTTGGTATTAAAGTAGAATCAGGGAAACTATTTACAAACTTGACAGAAGATGGATTGAGACGCGTTTTGCAAGATATTGTGGATAAGGTTAGCAACAAGAGCATTTCAACTCGTTCAAATCGCTATCATGTGGTAGATGCTCTTGATGAGACAACAAAGCGAATAGTAGAAAAAAACAAGACAGAGCCTTATAAAGAAGTCACTATGTGCCAACCCCTGGCATCTCCCCAGACAGCGAGTAAGCAACAACATCCTCGACTTACAAAAAGGACAAAGAGAAAAGATTTGGTATTTCTCGGTGATATTGCTGTATTGAAAGCAGGTGATGTCAACAACCTGTATCGTGATATTCGTGCATTGGGTGAATATTATACTTCTAATAAAGGTGATTTGTCTGGAAGTTTTCCTGCATTATTGCGTATGGCTTTGCGACTGCTAGTAGAAACTGCTTCTCGGGACGAATCAATGAATGATTTCAATGACTATGTGCAGAAATATTATGATTCTGCTAAAAAGCTGTTAACGAAAGACGAGAAAACCACATTATCAAATAATTCAGTAGATAAAACGACTATGCCTCAACTTTTACATACAGGAGCGCATAACTATCAGTCATCATTATCCTATGACAAGGCTTATGCTATGTCTTTGATAATAGGGAAAATGTTGTCGCTATCTCATAAGAAAATATGAAGCCAGTTCACTATTCTCCATTGCGGTATCCTGGAGGTAAGAATTGTATCTTTCCATTCATGTCCAAGATCTTCTATGAAAATGATTTGGTAGGAATACCTTATGCAGAGCCATATACAGGTGGTGCTGGGCTCGCTCTTCATCTTCTTATAGAAGGGTATGTAAACAGAATATATATCAACGATCTTGACCCCTGCATATATCTTTTCTGGAAGGTTCTATTGAAAAGAACAGAGGAATTTTGTTCTTGGATTGAATATGTACCAGTCAATCTCGAAACATGGCGTTATTATAAGGAAGTACACAAACAAGGAATAGATGCAGATGAGCTTGAATTGGCAAAATCAACGTTTTATCTTAACCGGACTAATATGTCAGGCGTTCTTGATGCGGGTCCGATTGGAGGTTTTAATCAAGAGGGGAAATATAAGATGGATGTTCGTTTCAATAAGAAAGACTTAATAGCAAAGATACAGAAGATAGCTCTATATAAAGATAGAATTATCTTATCAAATTATGACGGCATTCAGTTTATCAAGGAACTCAATCGCAAACACTCTGAAATCTTCATATACTTGGATCCACCTTATGTTGCGAAGGGACATTATCTTTACATGAACTATTTCTCCGAACAAGACCATGTAAAATTAGGAAAGTACGTAGGGGAAATAAAGAAAAGATGGATGGTATCATACGATAAAAATGACTTGATATTAAAAATTTATTCTAAATGGAACATGGTTGAGCATGAACTTCTGCAATGTACTTCAAACTGCAAAAAGAAAGAGATAATTGTATTCTCAGACGGACTGAAATATAAAGAATCCATGAAAGAATTGGTGCAAGCGGAGGAATATATAGGGTCTCAGAAAAAGCGGATGTAAGTTTTGATATTTCGCATCATCATAAAGAGAAGCAGGCTAGATGAGAATGGTGAGCAGAACATTTGGAACATAAGACCTAGGTTTGGATACCCCCGACATATCTAAGCGAGATTATGGAGAAAATATTTAAAAGTGATTGTCATATGAGTGATAGATTTGAACGCTTAAGGGTGAAATAATTTCATAAATATTAAAAAAGGAGAACAAAATGCTTTATAATTCAACAATACTTATAACAGGTGGAACAGGTTCTTTTGGAAATACTTTTGTTCCAATGACTCTTGCTAAATATAATCCTAAAAAATTAATTATCTATTCCAGAGATGAAATGAAACAGTGGAATATGGCAAAAAAATTCCAAGGGGATGACCGTATACGTTTTTTTATTGGAGATGTCCGAGACAAAGATAGATTATATAGAGCATTAGATGGAGTGGATTATGTTGTACATGCTGCAGCTACCAAGATTGTTCCTACTGCAGAATATAATCCTTTTGAATGTATTAAGACTAATGTACATGGGGCAATGAACTTGATCGATGCATGTATTGATAAAGGAATAAAAAGACTTGTTGCTCTTTCTACTGATAAAGCCTGCAAGCCTGTGAACCTTTATGGAGCAACAAAACTCTGTTCTGATAAAATTTTTATTGCTGGTAATGCATATTCTGGTGGAAAGACAAAATTTGCTGTTGTTAGGTATGGCAATGTTATGGGTAGCCGCGGCTCTGTTATTCCTTTCTTTATGGAGACTGCCAAGACTGGTAAACTGACTATTACCGATAAAAGGATGACTCGTTTTATGATCTCTCTTGAGCAAGGTGTGGAGCTGGTTTGGCATGCATTTGAAGATATGGAGGGTGGAGAAATTTATGTTAAGAAGATTCCTTCTATGAATATTTGTGATATTGCTACTGCTGTTGATCCCAATGCTGAACAGATTGAGATTGGAATTCGCCCTGGAGAAAAACTTCATGAGGCTATGATAAGTCAAGAAGATGCATTCTATACATATGAATACCCAAACCATTTTAAGATTTTGCCTCAAATTTGCAAATGGGGTGATATTGAAAAGTCAATTAAAGGAGGAGTACGGGTTCCTGAAGGGTTCAGCTATACTTCTGATAATAATAAAGAATGGATGACAATCCCGCAGCTCCGGGAATGGATTGGAAAAAACAAAGCAAAAGTTGGAAGTATCTGATAAAATAATGTATCAGCTTGGACTTAAGGTTGGCAGCATAAATACCCAGTATACCAAAGAAATACTTGAGTACTATGATAAGGATATATTTCAGTATATTGAGCTGTTTATTCCTGTAGGTAGCTATAAGGATACCATAGATTATTGGAGGCAGTTTCATATTCCTTTTGGTATTCATGCCCCCCATACTGCAGCAGGTATGAATCTTGCCAATCCTGCTGATTATGCAGCAAACAAGGCAAAGATTGAAGAAACAATCCGCTTTGCAGATTCTTTGGATGCCAGTTATATTATCTTTCATTCTGGGACAAATGGAAAGATTGAAGAGCCTGTCAGACAGCTTTCTCCTTATGCAGATGACCGTTTTCTGCTGGAGAACAAACCCATCAAAGGCTTTGGCGGTAATTATATCTGTTTAGGAACAGATTATAAGCAGCTTAAAGCAATGACAGATGCCTTGCATTGCGGTTTCTGTCTGGACTTCGGGCATGCAATCTGTGCGGCAAATACCCTAAAAAAGAATCCTATTGAATTTATTGCTGAACTTAAGGAATTGAACCCTAGGGTTTATCATTTGACAGATGGAGAATATAAAAGCGAGATAGACAGCCATTATCATTATGGTAAAGGGACATTCCCATTAAAGGAATTGCTTGCATTTGTTCCAGAAGGTGGAAAGATCACCAACGAGGCAAAGCGGGATAATATGGCTTCCTTGCAGGAATTCTACTTGGATAGTATTGCACTTGATGGATATACGGAAAGCTGAGAATACAGAAAAGATTGCAATCTGGTATTTGCTCTTTCCAATAATCCAATAGTCCGGGCTAATTCATTCAGTATAATAGAATCCTAAATATAAAAATATAAAAGAAGAAATATGTTAAGAATATTTCATCCGATAGGCCAAGGTGCTTTTTATTCTGAGCGGCATAACAACTTTAACATTGTTTATGACTGCGGGGAGTGGAAGAAGTCTAAAAAGTCGACAGAACTGGTAAAAAACAGTTTTGAACCAAACTCTACTATAGATATTCTGTTTATCTCTCATTTTGATTATGATCATATTTCTCAAATTGAAACACTAAAAAACAATTTTAAAATAAAAAGGTGTATTTTACCAGTAGTTAGTAGTGAACAAAAAAAGATTTTAGTGGCATTTTTTAGATGCTTTAATTGGGCAAGTGTAATCAAATTAGTAGAAAATCCAAGTGCTTTCTTTGGAGAAGAAACTAAAATTATATATGTAGAAGAAGTCAAGAAAGAAGGAGAAGAAAATAATAATGAAAAAGTTGTAGACCTTGAAAACGAGCAAAGCGGAAGTCATATAGAAAGTGGAAAAAGAATAAGTATTTCTGACTGGTTATATATACCATATAATAATTATTTAAAAGAACGGTATGATGAATTAAAAAAAGAATTCCAGATACTTGGACTTGATGTTACTAAATTTAAAAATGATATAGACTATTGTATTGATAATAAAAAAACTATTAAAGAAGCTTATAATCGTTTAACCGGGGGAATAAATTCAAATTCTATGATGGTATATTCTGGGCCCATAGATAAAAATTTATATTACATAAAACGTTTATATTATGGCTTATCACCTGTTGACTGTAAAAAATGTCTTTTGTTTAAGGAAATCTTTGAAACCCCCAGTGGGTGTATTTTTACCGGAGATTCGAACCTGGGAGACGTTCTTCCATTTTATTTAAAATATCACGATAGGGTAGGAACGATACAATTGCCACATCATGGAAGTGCAAAATCTTTTGATTTTGATTTTCTAAGAAAAAAGAATGAATATCTACTATATTTCCCGACTTCTTATGGGTCTAAAAATTCATATGGTCATCCGGCCCAGAATGTTGTATGCAATGTTGTAAAGAGCCGTTCATATTTTATTCACATTACAGAACAAGCTTACACAACATTTATTCAATACATTGCAAGATAAAATTATTTTTTATCAAAGATAAATGCACACCCCATCCCTAAAACAAAACATTGCTCTCAATCTCTTTAAGACTTTATTAAGTCTTCTGTTTCCGCTTATTACCTTTCCATATGCTTCACGTATATTGTTGCCAGAGGGAATCGGAAAGGTTAATTTTGCCGATGCAATCATAGGTTATTTTGGCTTGATTGCTACTCTGGGAATTCATCATTATAGCATTCGTGAGGCTGCAAAGGTAAGAGATGACAGATATCTTCTCAGCAAGTTCTCGAAAGAGGTTCTTTATATCAACTTCGGATCTGCCTTGATAGCCTATACCTTATTTTTTATTTCTTTGTTTGTTGTTCCTAAGTTTGCAGAATACAGGATACTGCTTTGTGTTATAAGTTCGAATATACTGTTTACAATTATAGGAATGGATTGGTTATATAGTGCAGTTGAAGATTATAAATATATGACTGTCAGATATATCGTTTTTCATGTAATCAGTCTGATTCTGCTGTTTCTGCTTGTACACGAACAAAAAGATTATCTTATATATGCCGGAATTGCGGTCTTGTCACATGCCGGGGCAAATGTATTAAATTTTGTTCACAGTCGCAAATATATAGATCTTTCAATTGTTCATAAGCTTGAGTTTAAGAGGCACATAAAACCTATATGTATCTTATTTGCTATGGCCGCTGCAATAGAAGTATACAATGCCTTGGATAAAACTATGCTGGGGTTTATATGCAATGACTGGGAAGTGGGCATTTATTCTGCTGCAGTTAAGGTTAATAAGATAGTTCTTTCTCTGGTTGTAGCGGCTTGTGCTGTTCTGCTTCCACGGCTTTCTTATTATTCAGAGAAAAATGAAGTTGAAAAATTTAAATCTTTAACTTATAAAGGCTTAAATATTCTACTGCTGGTTTCTATACCAAGCTGTGTCGGGCTTTGTCTTGTCAGCTATCATATAATAATTCTTTTAAGTGGAGAACATTATATTGCCGCTGTACCAGTTATGCGGGTCATGAATCCTATTATTTTAGTTATTGGAATGAGCAATTTTATTGGGATGCAGCTGTTCATGCCCCTGCGGAAGGAGAAATATACTCTTTATTCGGTATTATGCGGTGCTGTTTCCAATTTTACTTTGAACTTGATTCTGATACCAAGATTCCAGGCATTTGGGGCTGCTGTTTCAACTCTTTGTGCTGAAACCATAGTTACTATTGTTCAGCTATTCCTGGCTCGGGATATAGTGGATTTAAGAAAAATGTTCAGATTGTTTGTTATCTACTTAGTAAACGCAACCGTCATGGGCATGATTGTGTTCTTTGTTGTTCGAAATATTAATACTGTTTTTTATGGATTTCTCTTTGGAGTGTTAACAGGAATTGTTATTTATACCACCCTGCTGGTACTTGAGAAAAATGAAATTGCATTTGCATTTATTAAATATTGTAGGAATAAAATAAAATGCTGATTCAACCTATTTTGTTTCCGCCCAAAAAACTCATCAATGAACCTGGGCTTTTCTTTCAGGCTAAAGATGCCCAAAACATCACAGAGGATAAAGTATTTATTCCTGCTGGATCAGTTCTCTCCTTGGGAACATATTTCAATGCCTTTTCTATTGGGAAATGGCTTGAATATACAGATTTGGATAATTTATCACTTGCCCTGGATGTTAATGGTGATGTTGAGATTGAGGCTTATCATGCCATTGGCTATGTTAATTATCCTCTTCTGCAGGGTGGAATAGGAAGAAACACAGAAGAAGAATATATTCAAATAGTAAATTCTCAAGGATATTCATTTAAGCAGCAGAAAGTTCCATTTTCTTTCTCAAGGTCTGGTGACAAAACTATCCTTAATTTTGATGAATTATATACCGAAGGGATTTTGTTTATTACAATTAAAGCAATTACTGATACCACTTTATATGGTGGTCATTATTTTTCTGATATAGATGAAGCCAAGCTGAATTCAGTTAAGATAGCTATAGGAATCTGTACTTTCAAACGGGAAGAGGCTGTTATAGGAAATGTTAATAGGATTTTAAATGAAATTATTAACAATCCAGAATCTCCTCTCAAAGATAATCTTGAGGTTTATATTTCAGATAATGGTCAGACCTTGGATGCTAACAGTTTTAAAAGTGATAAAGTTCATCTTTTCCCCAACCCGAATCTGGGTGGATCCGGGGGATTTACCCGCACTATGATTGAAGCCATGATTCATGATAAGGCCAAGGACTTCACCCATATTATCTTTATGGATGATGATATCCTGCTATATACTGCTGTGCTGGAACGTACTTTATATCTACTCCAACTGCTTAAGGAAAAGTATAAGAAAGCAATACTTGGAGCAGGAATGTTCATGCTTGAGATTCAATGGCTTCAGCAGGAATTGGGAGCTCTTTATAAAGATGAGGACAAAGCACCAGGAAAAGCGAATCATAAGTTTTTTGATTTAAGACAAACTGGTGCTGTTGCGGCAAATGAAGTTATCAATCCCACCAATTATACCGGCTGGTGGTATGCATGTATTCCTGCTTCCATAATTAATACTCATAATCTCCCATTACCGTTCTTTATTCATTATGATGACGTGGAGTATGGGCTGAGAAATCTTTATAACAATCAGATTTTTATGAACGGTATCTGTGTATGGCACCCAGCTCCGGTCGGAAAGAATCCATTATGGATAACCTATTATGATGTAAGAAATAGACTTATAACCATGTTTTCTAGAAACTTGTGCAAAGAAGATTTTAAAGAATCCCTTTCAAAAATAAATAAAATGTTTTTTCTGAAAATTATAAGTTATGACTATGGAAATGCAGAATTGATAATTGCAGCCATTCAGGACTTCATTAAAGGACCTGAGGCTTTCATCAGCAGAGATGCCCTATTATTGCATAAAGAACTGCTCCCTAAAAAGAATGCTTATATTTCTCTTGATAAAGCAGGGGTCAAAGAAGATGAAATAGTCAACAAGCGGTTTGGAAATTTAAAAAAGGCAGTATTGATTCAAACTCTTTGTAATATACTGCCGGCAAAAGATAAAATTCGGGCAATAAGTATGCGTTATTATAATATTCCTTATACGGCAAAGAAATTATTTGTATATAACGATAAAATAAAAGAGGGTTTTATCAACGAAAGGAATCAGAAAAAACACTTAAAATTAGTATATTCATTTTTAAAGGTTCAAATCAAGTTACGATATAACTATAAGAATCTTTTGAAGAACTGGCAGGATGCAAGGCTGACATTGACCGGTCTTTCTTTCTGGGAAAGATATTTAGGTATTGAACATAAGGATTGACATATGAATAATGTATTGATTTTTGCCGGCGGGGCAGGCCGCCGGATGAACAGCAGATCAAAGCCAAAGCAGTTCCTTAAACTGTATGGCAAAGAGATTATCATCCACACTCTGGAGAACTTCCAGAACCATCCCGAGATAGACAATATAGTTGTTGTATGTATAAGGGGCTGGATTACATATCTGCAAAAGCTGTTAGCGCAGTACGAAATGGACAAAGTACGTCTGATTGTTGCCGGCGGTAAGACAGGACAGGAATCCATATACAACGGCCTCTGCGCTCTCGCAGACTTTGCTCCAGATGATTCCATTGTGCTTGTTCATGATGGGGTAAGACCATTTGTGACTGATACCCTTATTTCTGATTGTATTAAGTCAGTAAAAAAGAATGGTTCGGCCATTACTGTGACTCCAGCGACCGAGACTATAATTGAACTTAAAGACAAAAAGATTCAGAACATAACTGATCGAAGCAAATGCTATCTTGCCAAGGCTCCCCAATGTTTCTATCTAGGAAATTTGCTCAAAGCCCACAAAAAGGCTCTGAAAGATGGCAAGACCGGTATGATAGATTCCGCCACCCTTATGAAGACCTATGGTTATGACCTTTATGTGGTGCAGGGAAATACAGATAATATTAAGATTACAACTCCTGCAGATTTCTATGCTTTCCGAGCTCTTTATGATGCACGGGAAAACCAGCAGATATTTGGATTATGATAGATTTTTCAGAACTTAAAGGGTCATCTGTTCTCGTAACAGGTTCCACAGGGCTAATTGGAAGGGCACTAGTTCAGCATTTGGTAGAACTGGGGGCTAAGATATATGCCTGCTGCCGCAGTTCCGAGAAGTTCAAAGCCTGTTTTTCCCATGATGACAATATTGTTCCTGTATATGGAGATATCTGTACACTGGATATCAACAGCATAGATGTTGATTACATTATCCATGCTGCTGGCACAACAACATCTAAGGACTTTGTGGAGAAGCCGGTTGAGACAGTACGTACTGCAGTTGGTGGAACAATCAATATCCTTGACCAGTGCAAGAGCAAAAAACTTAAAGGTTTTGTTTACACAAGCAGTATGGAAGCTTTTGGAATAACCCCGAATGACGACCGTAATATCCACGAGGAGGATCTTGGTTACATTGATGTCATGAATGTCCGGTCCAGCTATTCTGAGAGCAAGCGGCTGTGCGAGAATCTGTGTGCCAGCTATGCCTCTGAGTACGGTGTTCCTGCCAAGGTTGTACGCCTTGCCCAGACTGTAGGACCGGGGGTCTCTTATACCGACAACCGGGTTACCGTTCAGTTCGCCCGCAGTGTGATTGAAGGCAAGGACATAGTACTTAAGACCGCAGGAAAGACCAAGCGCCCTATCCTTTATATTGATGATGCAGTCTCGGCAATTCAGACTGTACTGGAAAAGGGAAAGCCTGGTGAGTGCTATACAGCAGCAAATCCGGATACCTTCTGTACAATCAGGGAAACTGCCGAGGCTATTATCCACGAGATTGCAAAGGATAAGATAAAGCTTGTCTTTGACCTTGATCCTAATGCCGGCTATGCCCCAGATATCTGCCTTAACCTGAACGTGGATAAGCTCAAAGCCCTTGGCTGGGAACCCAAAGTTGGACTGGTTGAGTCGTATCGTAGGCTTATAGAGAGTCTAAGAAAATGAAAGACCTAATTAAATTTTATATTAAATATATTATTTGGGTACTTTTGCACCTATTGTATATCTTCCCTGTTGATGCGAAAAAGATTTTTTTCAGGTCTATGCTTGGTACTAGGTATTCATGCAATCCTAAATATATCTATCTTTATACTCGAGAGAAGTTTGGAGATTCTTTTAAATATACGTGGGAATTGAAATCAAAAAATAATGATTTACTACATGATGGGCAAATATCTATAGTAAAAAATAAAACTTTTAAAGTTATTTTTGAAATGATGACTTCAAAATATATAATTGATAATGCATCTATATTTTGGTGGATTCCTTTTCGTGATAATCAGATTATCCTTGAAACATGGCATGGTGGTGGAGCATATAAGCGGGTTGGTTCAGGTGTAGCATGGAACAATAAAAAGTATAGATTGTATCAGATTGAAAAAGAAAGCGAGAGAATAACATATTATATTTCTTCTAGTATAAAGTTTACTGAAGTACAGTCTCAATCCAAACATATTCCGATGGAAAAATTTATTAATACAGGTATGCCTAGAAATCAAGTCTTCTTTTATCCTGAACTATTAACAGAAAATCGTTTAAAAGTATTGAATTATTATAGACTGAAATTTGATATTCATATTCTTCTATATGCCCCTACATATAGAGGAATTATGGGTTTTAAAAACAAAGCAGGAAAGAAAGGTTTTGTTGAGCCAGATTATGAAATGCTGATTGATATTCTCATGAAGAAATACGGTGGGATTTGGAAGATTCTTTATCGAGGGCATAATTATGACTATGATTTAATTAATAAGCTTCCAGATTCTGTGATTGATGCCACCAAGTACGAAGACATGCAGGAGCTCCTGTGTGCTGCCGATGTGCTAATTACCGATTTCTCATCTTCTATGTGGGACTTTGGATTGACTAAGAGGCCTTGTTTCCTATATGCACCCGACTTGCAGCAGTATATTTCTGACCGGGGCTTCTACACCGACCCATTCTCCTGGCCTTTTCCTATGGCTCAGAGTGATGATGAGCTTGCAAGAAATATTTTGGATTTTGACCAGGCAGCCTATGAGAAAGCCTTGGAAAAACATTACTCTGACTTTGGCTCCTACGAGAACAAGGATGCCTGTGCCAAGGTGTGCCAGGCAATCGGAATTGAATAATGCCCAGTAAAACCCTCACCCCAGAAGAACTCCGTAAAGTACAACTCCTCGAACTCAAGGTGCTCAAGGAGATAAAGCGCATCTGCACAAAGCACGATATCAAATACTTTCTTACTGGCGGTACTCTGATAGGGGCGGTGCGGCACCAGGGCTTTATCCCCTGGGATGATGATATAGACATAGCTATGATGCGGCCCAATTACGACCGTTTTCTGGAGATTGCTCCCACGGAGCTGGGGTCGGAATATACTCTTAATTGTATCCAGCACGACAATAAGCTGGGTTTATTCCTAAGCAAGGTGGTGCTCAAAGGTACTAATTACCGCAGTGTCCAGCAGCCTGAGACCATAGGGGAATGCGGCTTCTGGGTAGATGTGATTCCTTATGACCACATCCCCGACAACCAGTTCCTGGCCACACTCTATTTCCGCTTCTTAAACTTCCTGCTGGTACTCTATTCCAAGAAGAATGGATATAAGAATGGCACCACCCCTTTGCGGAAGTTTGTTGCTAACATGATGCTTGTCTGCTTTTTCTGGGTGCCCAAGGAATGGCTCTGGAAAAAGATTGTGAATTATCCTTACCGGCTTAACAGAAAAGAGACAGGCCGTCAGGCATATCTGGCGGGCCGGTACGGTGCACCCCGGGAGTTCCGCAGTGCATACCTTTTCGGAGAGTACACCGAGCTTCCTTTCGAGGATGATTCTTTTATGGTCCTTAAAGAGTATCATGCTTTTTTGACCGAGCTTTTCGGCGATTATATGAAACTGCCTCCGGTGGAGCAGCGGGTCACCCATCAGGTGGCAGAACTCGATTTTGGCAAATACTAAGGAAAATCTATGCATATAGTGTTTATAAACCCGCCCTTCAAGGCGGAATATGGAAAATTCTCCCGGGAATCCCGGAGCCCCGCTATAACCAAGAGCGGAGCCCTCTATTACCCGCTGTGGCTTATATATGCGGCGGCATACTGCCGGAAGTATGGCCACCGGGTTGACTTTATCGATGCTCCGGCCAAGCCTCTGGATGAGTTTGAGACTCTGAATCTGGTGGAGGAGAAGGTTAGGGGAGAGCAGGTGCTCTTTGTCCTGGATACCAGCACCCCATCCATCAAAAGCGATGTGGCTTTTGGAGCAGAGCTTAAGAAAAAGTACCCAGATTCCTTTGTGGTTCTGGTTGGAACCCATCCTACTGCCTGTGCAGAGGAGACTTTAGGCTACAACGACCAGATTGATGCGGTTGCCATAGGAGAGTTTGACTACACTATCCGGGAGCTGGCCGATGCTATGGACAAGGGGACTCCACTGGAGAAAGTCCGGGGACTCTGCCTGCATATAAACGGATGCTTTGTCTGGACTGATCCTATGCCCCATATCTCCGACATGGACGACATCCCCTTCGCAGCCCAGTTCATCAAAGAGAATCTGGACGAGAAGGATTATTTCTTTGCAGCTGCCACCTATCCTGCAATACAGATATTCACAGGTCGGGGCTGTCCCTGCCGATGCACTTTCTGCGTCTACCCGCAGGTTATGCACGGCCATCCTTTCAGGGCCCGGAGCCCCGAGAATGTGGTGGAGGAGTTCCAGTACATTGCCGACAACTTTCCCGATGTCAAGGAAGTTGTCATCGAGGATGACACCTTTACTATAGACAAGGCAAGGGTGCGGCGGATCTCCCAGCTTTTGATAGAGGCTGGGCTCCAGAAGCGGCTTAAGTGGCTGTGCAACGCCCGGGCCAACACCCTGGACCTGGATACCATGTCCCTTATGAAGAAGGCGGGGTGCCGGCTTATCATACCTGGTTTTGAGAGCGGGAGCCAGAAGATTCTGGACAATATCAAAAAGGGAATCAAACTGGAGCAGATATACGATTATGTAAAGAACGCCAAGAAAGCTGGGCTCCTGATCCACGCCTGCTACATGGTGGGCAACGATGGAGAGACCAGAGAGACCATGGAGGAGACCCTCCAGCTGGCACTTAGGCTTAACACCGATACAGCCCAGTTCTTCCCTCTTATCCCATACCCGGGAACTGAGGCCTATAATTTGGCCCGGAAGAACGGCTGCCTGACTCTGGACTACGAGAACTATTGCAACGAGGATGGCACCCATAACACAGTGCTGAACCTGCCGGGCCTCTCTGCAGACCAGATGGTGGATTTCTGCAACTATGCCCGGAAGAAGTATTACCTCCGGCTCCGCTATATCCTCCACCGCCTGTGGGTGGGGATTCAGAATCCTGACGACCTTAAGCGTTCCCTGAAAGCCTTTGGCAAGCTGAGGAAGTACTTATTTAAGTAATGGCAACTGTATCTGTAATAATGCCATGCCATAACGGGGCAGCCACCCTCACTCAGGCGGTGGAGTCTGTCCTGGCACAGTCCTTTGCCCACTGGGAACTCCTGATAATAGATGACACTTCCACTGATGGGAGTACAGCAATAGCAGAAGAGTACTGTGCCCGGGACAGCAGGATTAAGCTTCTCCATACACAGCATTCCACCGGCAAACCGGCCACTGCACGGAATGTGGGGATAGAGGCTGCCACCGGGCGGTTTATCGCATTCCTGGACTGCGATGACCAGTGGCTCTCCCACAAGCTGGAGCACCAGCTTCCCCTCTTTGATAAATCAGACTGCGCCGCAGCATTTTCTTTTTACAAAAAGATGGATGCCTCCGGCAATGTGCGTCCTGCAGTGGTCACTTCCCCGGCGGTGGTGAGCTTTGACCAGCTTCTGGATGGCAACTGCATAGGCAACCTTACCGGGATATACGACACTGCCAAGGTGGGCAAGGTGTACCAGAAGGAGATCCACCACGAGGACTACCTTATGTGGCTCCAGGTGCTCCAGAAGGGCTTTGCAGCCTATAACACCGGCACCGTGGAGGCCTGTTACCGGGAGAGCGGTTCCTCTGTCTCCGGCAGCAAGCTTAAGGCTTTGGGTTGGACCTGGGCCATATACCGCCGGGAGCTGGGGTTGCCTCTGGTAACTTCTATAGGCCATTTTATTAAGTATGCATTCAAAGGGCTGAGCAAGCGGCTTAAGTAACCCGCCCATAATACAGTGAACCCATTTTATCTTATTTTCATATATCCAATAGAACTCCTCATTGAGCTGGTGTTCCAGCTCTCCTACAAGCTGTGGGACAGCCCGGGCATATCCTTGGCGGCGGTGAGCCTGGCGGTGAGCTTCCTCTCTCTGCCCCTATACATAATTGCAGAGCGGTGGCAGCAGAAGGAGCGGGATATACAGAAGGCATTCAAACCCGAGATTGACGAGATAAAGGCTGTGTTCAAGGGGGATGAGCGGTATATGATCCTCTCCACCTTTTACCGGCAGAACCATTATCATCCGGTCATGGCGCTCCGCAGCTCCATAAGCCTGATGATCCAGGTGCCATTCTTCATCGCTGCCTATGTGTACATCTCCAATCTGGAGATGCTAAGGGGACAGAGCCTGTGGTTCATAAAGGATCTGGGTGCTCCGGATAAGCTTTTCTCCATCGGCGGGTTTCCTATAAATATCCTGCCCATAGCCATGACTGTGATCAACATCATAGCCAGTGCTGTATATGTGAAAGGCTTTGCCTTCAAGGAGAAGCTGCAGCTCTACGGCATGGCAGCCCTGTTCCTGGTGCTGCTCTACAATTCTCCGGCCGGTCTGGTCTTCTACTGGACCCTGAACAATGTTTTCTCCCTGTGCAAGAATATATGTTATAAGGTCAAGTTTAAAAGATCAGAAAGGCTGGCAGGTGACCTTAAAAAAATATACGATTTCTGCAAACGGCCCCTAATGCCTTTGTATCAGCAGAACAGGATGCGGTTCGGGATTTTCTTTCTTTCCTGCATAGCATTCCTGCTCCTGGTGGGATCCGTCATTCCTTCTTCTCTCATATGCTCCTCGGTGCAGGAGTTCTCCTATATTGAGCCTTTCAAGAGCCCTATGGGCATACTCAAGTTCCCCTTTCTCCAGACTATGGGAATTGCAGTATGGCTTATAGGCCTCTATTTCCTTTTTTCCAGGAAGACTCAGACAGTATTCACATTCCTCCTTCTGGCTTGCATTGCCGGAGGCTTGATCAACACCTATGTGTTTGCCGGAAACTATGGCACGGTGCTGGCTCAGAATGGCCTTATCTTTGAGAACGGTCTAAAGATAAAGAATGAGCTGGTCAAGTTCCCTATAGATGTTGCCACTGCCTTTGTGGTGATTTCTTTGACCCTCTTTGTCCTTTCCAAAGGATGGCTCCGGCAGGTCAAGAATATATGCACCATCCAGGTGATGGCCCTGTTGGCATTCTCAATCTTCAATGCGGTCAGGATAAACAGCGAGTTCCACCGCCTTGAGGCTATAGTGGCCGACAGCTCAAACAGCGGTGTTGAAGATACTATTACACCGGTCTACCACTTCAGCAGGACTGACAAAAATGTTATTGTCTTAATGCTGGATCGAGGAATAAGCTCTTTTGTTCCATACATCATGAAGGAACTGCCTCAGGTCAGAGAGAATTTCCAAGGGTTTGTATGGTATCCCAACACCCTGGCACCCGGGGATCACACTATATTATCTTCTCCTGCGATTTTCGGGGGTTATGATTATCTGCCCCAGAGGATTAACAAGAGGAAGAACCAGCTTCTTATAGACAAGCACAACGAATCTCTGAAGGTACTGCCCAATTATTTCCTTAAGCAGGGGTATAAAGTAACAGTAACTGATCCCCCTATGGCCAACTACAGCTGGACACCGGATAACTCTATATTTGATAAAGAGATACATGCTGTGAATATCGGTGGCCGCTACGACAAACTCTGGAGGCAGGAACATGAGATGGAACTTTCCGGTTTTGTCCTCTCCGACTTCATGAAACGGAACTTCCTGTTTTTCGATTTCTTCCGGGTCTGTCCAGTTTCACTCAGGGGTGTTCTCTATGACCACGGCGGCTGGTGGAGTTCCATAAAAGAGAAGGCAAAGGATGAAAATTCTCTGACCATAAAGTACTATTCTGTATTGGATTATCTGCCGGAACTCTCTGATGTTGTAGAAGGGACCGGTTCATATATGGCAATAGATAACGATCTGACCCACGAACCTGCCTGGATGCAGTATCCTGAGTATATTCTTCAGGCCGAGATTACAGATAAGGGAAAGAATCTGATAGGGTCAGATAAAGCGTTTTTTTATTATCATGCCAATGCCGCAACACTGCGGATGCTGGGAGAATGGTTTGCCTGGATGCGTTCAAATGGTGTCTATGACAACACCCGGATAGTTATAGCTTCAGACCACGGATATCACTTCAGGGGAGAGAACAACACCCTGGACACCGACTTTGATAAAAGCGAGCTTGCAGCATGGAATGCTCTTCTGCTGTATAAAGATTTCGGGGCATCGGGGGACATCAGATCCGACAATTCTTTTATGACTGTGGCAGATGTTCCTTCCTTGGCAACTCAGGGTAAAGATGACAGTGAACAGAAAAAAGAAGGTTTTATCGTTCTTACCGGAGGGGTTGATCCCTCTGACCACGGTAAATATACCTTCAGCTATACCGAAAAATACAGGGTAAAAGACAATATTTTCAAGGCTGCCAACTGGGAGAAGCTTAAGTGATGCTTTACATAGACCCAGGTACAGGCAGCATGCTCTTTTCTGTACTGATCAGCCTTTTTGCCCTGGGCTATTTTGCCTTCCGGGGTGTGCTTCTCAAGCTCCGGCTGCTGTTTGTCGGCAAGAAAGGGACCAAGGGGAAGAGGATTCCCTATGTGATCTACAACGAAGGCAGGCAGTACTGGAACACATTCAAGCCGGTGGTGGAGGAGTTTGAGGAGAGGGGTATCCCCTTGGTCTACTATACTTCGGCCCAGAGTGACCCTGTTTTTGACAGCACCTGGCAGTTTGTAAAGCCTGAGTTCATAGGGGAGGGCAACAAGGCTTATGCCCGCCTTAACCTGATGGAGGCAGATGTGTGCCTTATGACCACCCCGGGGCTGGATGTGTTCCAGCTTAAACGGTCAAAAGGGGTGAAGCACTACTGCCATATAGTCCACATGATAAACGATGCCACCACCTACAAGAGGTATGGTCTGGATTACTTTGATTCTGTCCTTCTTGCCGGCGACTGGCAGGGGGAGGATATACTGTATCTGGAGAAGCTCCGGGGGCTGCCCCCTAAGCGGCTTGTGACTGTGGGCTGCCCTTACCTTGATGTGCAGAACGTCAGGCTGAGCACGTTTCAGCCCGCCGCCCCCCGGCAACCTGATGCAGGGCAGGGATTTACCGTCCTGGTCTCTCCCTCCTGGGGAGCCAGCGGTCTTTTGAGCCTGTATGGGGAAAAGCTCCTCTCTCCTCTGGCAGAAACAGGCTGGAATATAATAGTACGGCCTCATCCCCAGTCCAAGGTGGTGGAGAAGGATCTGATTGCCCGGCTCCAGGCTAGATATAATAAAAATAATAATATAATATGGGATTTTGACCCTGATAATATTGTATCTATTTCAAAAGCTGATATAATGATTTCTGATTTTTCCAGTATAACTTTGGACTTTGCCTTCCTCAGGGACAAGCCATTCCTGGCTGCCGTAGGAGATTTTGACCCAAGGCCCTATGATGCTGGCAAAATACCCCATCCCCTGTGGCAGTTCCAGGTTCTGAGCCAGATAGGCAAGGAGCTTAAGGAAGAGGACTTCCCCCGGATTGGAGAGATTATAAAAAATATTGCAGACGACCCTGCTTCTGCAGAGAACCGGGCATTGGCAAAGGC